>ERZ808240.5155-NODE-5155-length-10874-cov-5.811720_pt1 | contig 10874 bp, 5 predicted proteins | sample MGYA00521084_ERZ808240 | MGnify/ENA primary metagenome ERZ808240 (study PRJEB31516, sample SAMN03275571) | gut metagenome | biome: mammalia-associated habitat; material: feces | host: Papio cynocephalus | place: Kenya | collected 2012-08-06 ... | reverse complement strand
TTTATTCGTGGTGGGATGGGGAATACCCCGCCGCTTGCGGCGTAGTGCTCCCGTGATGTATAATACATCACGGGAGGTGGCTAAAGCGTATGACAGAAAGTAAATATATCCACAATTCGCATAATGTTTCGAATCTTGTTTACCACTTTGTTTGTCCAACGAAGTATCGTCGCATTGTCATTACAGAAAGTGTTGACGAGAGTATGAAGCAAACATGCGAGGGGATTGAATTAAGGTATGACTGGATAGTATTTCTTGAAGTCGGTACGGATCAGGATCACGTCCATTTTCTCATTCAGTCTTTACCAAATTATAGCCCTTCTAAGATAATCACAACAGTCAAAAGTATAATAGCAAAGCGCATGTTTGCTGAACACCCGGAAGTTAAGAAACAGCTTTGGGGTGGACAGTTCTGGAGCGACGGATACTTCGTGGCGACGGTTGGAAATGGAAGAAGTGAAGCTGCAGTAAGCAATTATGTTCGCAATCAGGGTAAACAAGATGAGTACGAACAGTTAATTTTTAAGCTTTAGCCACTTGGGGTGAATACCCCGCTACGCCGCAGGCGGAGGCGACTGTCCAGTGGACAGTCGAGGGCTCTGCCCCGGGGTAGTTTATTATGTCTTTTCATCCTTTACCGGGCGGCGCTGCGAAGGAAAGCGCCGCCTACAGGGCTTAAACATAGAAAAACGAATACACAGCAGAGTAAAGGACGGATCCCACATGCCGTAAGGGAGTATGCCCCGCGCCCTGCTTGTAGATACGGTGGATAGTCACCGGAGATCAGGCAACTCTTAGGCTACCATGAGAATGCATTCAAAAAAGAGAGGAGCAGAAGATGAAACACAAAAGCAAAAAAATATTTGCAATATTTTTAGCCTTGACGCTGATCTTCAGTATGAGCAGCGTATCCTTCGCAGACACGACAGATGCTGCAGACGGATACAGCTTGACTGGATTCGGCAGCAAGGTCGGCAGCCTCACCATCACAGGTGCAGAGGTTGTCGGAAGTACGCGGGAGGTGGAAGCGTACACGCGCGGCAGCGGCAGCAACGAAGAAACCTTCCACAAGTATACCTACAATATCGTACTGGCACAGGGTACGTCGGCAACCGCAACGGTGACCGCGAATTTCACAAAGTCCGCAGATGCAGGCGAGAACTGCTATATCGCACCATTCGGCACGCTGATGCAGCCGCCGCAGGGGCCGACCATTCTGATGAACTATGCACGTCTGGACTATGCGGCAACCTTAAGTGAGGGCGTAGGCACGACAACGGCCTATGTGACCTATAACCTGACGAGTGCAGATAGTTTCGCAGGCTACGGTAAGTATGACACCTATGTGTTCAACTACAGCATCGCGGACAGCAGCAAGACCGTAACAACGAGCGGTGGCATCACGATGCGCTTCGGTGATCCGGCTTATCCGGAGACCGCACCGGAGTCCGAAATGAGATTCACAGGCAGCGGCAATACTTATACGGCAGTCTATCGCGGCACAAAAGAGAACTACTATCCGAATGTGCTGTCGCTGTATCTGCAGGGAGAGACGATCAACGCAGTGACGACCGATGCGAGCAAGGTTTGCTTCCTGAACTATGATGCGGACGGCAACGCAACAGAAGCTACCAGCCTTAGCGGCACCGGTACGGCATACGGCGTTGTCAGCATTAAAGCAGCGGGCAGCATCAAAATCAACAATACGGTTACGCTGAACTTTGAAGCGCCGAAAGAACCTGCCATTGCAGGCGGCAAGACACCATCCGGCGTGGTAAGCTATTTGCCGATCGGACAGTTTGCAAAAGGTTCCGGCTGGGGCGACGCGACAGGCAAGTTCACAGGCGGCTATGCAGCAACAGGCGTATCTTTAGGCGCACTGGGCGGCTACATCGAGTTTGAATTTGAGGATGGCATCACCAATGCCGGCAACAACCCTTACGGCGTGGACTTCGTGGTATACGGCAATGCCTTTAACGGCAACCCGGAGGCAGGCGCAGTACAGGTATCGGAAGACGGCAAGACCTGGTACGAACTGGCCGGTTCCATGTACTATGACGGCAACTTTACCTACACGCAGAGTCAGGTAAGCGGTAAATTCTCCAATGCTTATACCGGCACGCTCAACAACGCAACGGTAGAGTATACGAATGGAAGCAGCATTACGGTAGGCCTCAAGGACGCAAGCGGCAGTTATGCAGTTCCGACAGGAACGCTCTTCGGACCGACCGCATGGTTCCCGGCAGTCGGCACCTATCCACAGTTTGGTGCACACAATAATACCGACTCCAATGTGACTGTCAGCCATATGGCAGATAATCTCACTTTCAGCGGTATCACCGCAGTGCCGGATTATAACACGACAGCCACCTATGCATTTGGCTATGCTGACGTAACACCGAATGGCTCACCGACAACCTACGGCGACGCAGTCAACCCGTATACCGCTTACACTACAGCAAAGACAGGCGGAGACGGCTTTGATTTGGAATGGGCGGTAGACCCGACAACAAAACTGCCGATTGATGTCAGCAACAAGACGTTCCACTATGTACGTGTTTACTCCGCTGTGTTAGACAACGCAACCTTTGGTGAAACCTCGACAGAAGTATGCGGCATCTTCACGACAGCAAACGGACAGAAAACGACAGAGGGTGTAGCTGTTGATGTTGGCAGAACAGATGCACCGACAGTAAAGTTGGGTAGAAATAACATAACAAAATATAGCAAAACGTATTGTGGAGAGACTGTTATTTATGATACCAAAGGAGCATTGAGCAACGGGAAAACTATCACCGTTACGGCAGACGATGGCAGCAACGTATATATCAACAGTGCTGCAACTAGCACCTACACTACTACGAGTAGCAAACCGGTGCGCGTGATCGTACAGTCTGGGGAAAAGGCTCCACATATTTTAATTATAAAGTAAGGGAGGGCAAAGTGCTGCAATATTGCATATTGCAGCACTTTTCTTAACGTTTATGAAAAGAAAATTTTTTGCGATTGTACTGGTGTTTATGCTGGTCTTTACCATGTTGCCAGCCCAGAGTTATGCAAGTGAAAATATCCCAACACTTTTCATTTGCCGTTCGGAGGCAGACTTTATAACAGATAATAAAACCCTTTCGATAGAAAAATACAATGGAACCATAACACTTGGAGCGACATCACAATTTGGGAACAAACAGATTGAAAGCGTTTATTTAGTTACAATACAAGCTAGTGCTAAACTATCTATTCATACACAAAGTATATGGGATGACGAGGCAGAAGAGTTCAAAGTCGACAATCAAATTACGTCTATATTTAACACACCGTTGAATAATGCAAATAGTAGGAATCTTCCATATGATGATGATGGAGGCGATTATGCTGAAGAGCCCGAGGAGATAAATGCAGCGAACTTTTCCAATTATATCACCAGTGTTTCGGAGCTTGAATCTGCAGGGATTAATTTTGCAAGTAATCCAAATTTGGATACTACATCGGAATATTATTTTTTCGCAATAAGCGATATTAGTTGTGAAGATGAGGAGTTTTCTAAGGCAAAACTTTATGGTGTATTGATTCAAAAAAAAGTATCGACAGAAGGTGTCGATAAGAGCGCCTTACAGGAGGAAATCGCAAAGGTCACCGGCGAAAATGCAGCAAACTACAAGCAGTCAGAGGACCGATATAATGGAAATGATGTCAGCCAGGTAGGATTTTGGAACGAAATGCTCTCTGTCCTTGCAGAGGCGCAGGCAGTCGATCAACGTCAAAGTGCAACTAACAGTGAGGTTGAGAATGCAAGGCAAGCCTTGGCGGATGCCATCTCCAAGCTGATTCCGGCTTCGGAGGCGAATACGACCTTGTTGTACGAAGCGCTGCAGGGCATTCGGAATTTACCGGAGGAGAATACAGACTATACTACGGCCTCCTGGGACAACTATGCAGCAGCAAGAGACACGGCGCAAACCTTGTTCGATGGTCTGTTTGTAGAGGGAGAAGGCGGCAGGCATGTCGCAAATACCGAAAACAATACAGCAGCAAAGCAGGGCGAGGTTGAACATGCAGCAACGGTTCTCGAAGCTGCAAAAGCAGATCTGCTCGGCAGCAAGGGGCTGGAGGAACGTCTGGTGCTCTGGAATGGCGCGGCGCAGTGGCTGCTTGAACAAGACCAACAGGTACGAAATGGGCAGTACAGCAATGCCGATGCTTGGAATACCGCTTATGCAGACTTGGAAAAGGCAATCGCGGGCGGTGACGGCTACCAGACGCAAAGCAAGTATGATGCCTATACGAGCAGTATTGTCGCGCTCTCTGCGGCATACTACAATCTGCGGGACAGTGACCAAAGCGATATTACGGTACATGTGCGCGTTGCGGATAACTTCGGCGCGATGTTCCCGGAATATGCCATCAAGGATGCCAAAACGGCGACCTTTGACCAAGATGTCACGTTAGGCCAGGGCAATAAGACGATCTCAGCCTTGCTGTCTGCCATGGGCTATGACGACACGCCGATAACGCCGACGCCGAGCAAGGGTACACAGTACGGCGAAGGATGGAAGAACCCGGAGGTCATGGTGTATATCAACGGCACCTTGGCAGTCAACCGTCAGGGTCAATTTCCTGAAAACTGGCAGGGCTATATCGGCAAGAATGTCGGCGGGAAACTGACGACGTCTCCGTTAAACTTCGATGTGCAGTTGCACAATGGGGATGAGATTGTCATTCTGCGTGCATTGGGGCCGGGATATAATTATTACGGTGATGTAGCGGCAGGCGGGGCGGCCTATAACTTCTATTATAAGTCGTTGGCGCTGCTTGAGATTCAGGAATCCGCCATCGAGGTGGAGGCCGGTAAACCGTTCTCTCTTACCGTTACGAGAACGAGTGCGGCAGCAGAAGAAACAAAAACGACGAGAAGTATCGCAGATGTGAGTCTCTTTGTCAGCGAAAAACAAGAGACGGAAGTAGCTGCACAGACAGCGCCGGCGCTGGAGGCAGTCGGCAGCAAGACCGACGCTGACGGCAAAGCGACGGCAACCCTCTACAAGGAGGGCTGGTATCGTCTGGCGACCGTCGATGTGACGCCGCAGACACCGACCATCGGCAACAACAACGGCGATGAAAGCGGCGGTAACTTCCCGAACCTCGCGGCCGGAGACTATGTGCTGGTACATGTTACACCGTCAGCAGATACAAGTGCTGCGCGTGCGAGCTTACAGGCAGAACTGGATCAGATGTATCATGCCTATGCAGAGGCATTCTATGGGGCAGATGCAGATGCTGTAAGAACGCTTTATCAGAATACGAGTCATACCATCGCAAGCTCGACCTTGCTCGGTGAGGCCTATGATGCGCAGGAAGCAGCTTTAACAAAACTCAAACAGCTGCAGGAAGAGCATGGCGGGCGTAACGATCGCGTGCTCGAACAACTGACTTGGCACCTTGACCACCTGCCATCGGCAGAGGAGGCGGCTGCAGGCGGCTTTACCCAGGCGTACGCACAGAGATTTGCCATACTCAAAAAGGCCTACGAGGCCGCAACAGACTATCAGCGGAGTCTCTTGAACGGACAGCAGAGTGCGCAGTATGAAGCCTTACAGAAACTGTACGGCACAGATGGCAGCGCACTTCCGGCGCAGAAATTTGCGACTGTTAAGGTCACCATTGAGGGTGACAAGGGACTGCAGGATAAACTGATATATTCCAATTTATATTGGCGATATGAAGGCTGGGAGTGGTTCTATGCGCAAGCACAAGAGCAATGGCAGAAGCAATGGCAAGGCAACGAGACATACGGAACTTTCGGCAAGCACCTTGCGGGGACATTTGACAGCAGTGATTTCAAGGTGCTGGAGGGCAGCGATGGATATATCTTCCATATTTATGCCAAAGATGAAGCATGGAAGCAGGCTGGCAAGCCTGTAACAGATCTGGGCTACGAAATCTATAAAATTGAGGTCGATGGTGCGGAGGATGTCGAGAGCCATATTGCCAGAACAGTGCCAACAGGTTCGACAAGCATTTATGGCAGCGATGGGAAGTCTATCAATGATCTCTATGACCTTGGATATGTAACGATAGATAACACCCCGGCCAACGACATCACCATCAAGGTCTATGTACGTGACAGCAATGCGGCGAAGAGTCTGGCGGAATATCAAGCACTCGCCAAGGAGGCTTTGGACGAAGCATATCAGAGCTATACCAAGGCGAACTATACGACTGCCGGCTGGGCGGAGCTGACACAGGCTTATCAGAACGGCCTTGCGGCCATCGATCAGGTCACAGACGAAACGAACGCCGAAACTTTGGTGGAGAACGCAAAGAATGCCGCGATCGCGGCGATGCATGCGGTCAAGACCAGAGCGCAGGAGCAAACAGAGCAGCCGTCGGAGCAGCCAACGACCGGCAAGTACGGCAGTGTGAGGGTAACGATCACCAACGACACCTGGAGCAAATCCGCTATGCGGGGAACCTTTATCAGCGAGACAATACCGCTCAATGACGGTACGACGATGATGAGCGCGGTTCTGGATGCACTGGAAAGGAACCAATACACTTGGGAAGGCACCGGCGGCACGAGTGCGACCGGCAAGGACATCACCTATATCGCCAGCATTATCAATCCGAAAAACGAGTATCTGGGCGAGTTCACCGGCGGTCCGGAATCGGGCTGGATGGGAACGTTGAATGACTGGTTTACGAATAAGAGCTTCGCGGAATTTGGCGTGTCAAACGGACAGCTGGTAGACGGCGATGTGATCGAAGTGCAGTATACCTGCAATCTCGGCAAGGACATCGGCAGCAACTGGGGCGATTCGGATACCAGTCTGGCTGCTATGAGTGTCAGCGGCGGCAAGCTCACACCTGCCTATACCAAGAGTCAGAAGAGCTATACGTTGGTCAAATCCGGCAGCAGTGTCAATGTTTCGGCAACGGCACACAACAAGAACTACCAGGTGCGCGTCTATCTGAACAGCAAGACGGCATCGAATTACTATCGCAGCGGTGAATCCATTCCGGTCAAGGCGGGCGATACGATCTATGTCGGCGTCGGCGGCAAGGGCTGGCCGAGCATGAACGGCAACGCAGGCTATGCGATTTCTTACGAGGAAAGCTGGTATGAGATCAAGGTGGTCGACAGCGCGAGCAGCAGTGAAGTTGTGAAACTGATCGACAACATCGGCAAGATCTCCTACGACAACTACAGGAGCAAGGCAGACGCGGTCAAGACGGCAAGAAGTGCTTATGATGCGCTGACTGCGGAGGCGAAGAAGAAAGTGAAGAACTACAGCGCGCTGCAGGAGGCAGAGCAGAGTCTCACCTTCTATCAGCAGATCGATGATGCGAAGGCAAAGCTGGCGGCTCTGCCGAAGTTCACTGATCCGACGAAGGAACAGGCGAATGCGTACCGCGCACAAATCAACGCAGCAACCGCCGCGTACAACAAGCTTTCTTCAGAACAGAAAAAATACATCACCAAAGCGGACGTCGCGAACTACAACGCGCTGGCAAAGGCGTTAGGTGTAGAAACGATCGCGGGCTCTGAGGAGATGCCGGAATTGCCGGTAAAGACGACCGGTAAGGAAGGCTCTGCAACGACAACGGCGCCGACGGATGTCAAACTCAGCGAAAAGACGAATGCGGACGGCACGAAGGAAACGGTTGCCGAGGTCAAGGTCAATGCGGAGTATCACGATGAAATCATCAAGCAGGCTGAGGAGAACAAGTCCGCCGAGATTGTGCTGGAGGTCGAAAAGACTGACACGAAGGGCGCAGACAGCGTACAGCTGGAACTCGACGTGAAGTTCGTGAAGAATGTCGCGGACAAGACCGACGCCGATCTGACGGTGAATACCGAAAACGGTAAGGTGACGCTTGATCGGGAGACGATCAAAACAGTGCTGCGTGAGGCCAAGGGTTCGACGATCACGATCGAGATTACGAAGGTGGCGAAGCCGACCGAGGCGCAGAAGAAGGCTGCTGGTGAGAACGGATATGTCATTCGTCTGGTCGTGAAGTCCGGTGACAAGGTCATCTCCGACTTCAACAAAGGCAAAGCGAAGGTTCTGGTTGAACTCCCTGCAAATCTGTCAGACAAGAAAGTCGCGGCAATTCACATCGCAGACGACGGCAAGATTGAACAGCTGGCAGGCAGGGTGCGTGAGATCAGCGGCAAGAAGTATTACGAATTTACGACCTCACATTTCTCGACCTTCGCGCTGGTCGATGCGGACGAATTGGGACTGAAAGTGGAAGAAGTGCAGGTCGACGCCAAGAAATTGACCGCCAAGCTGACGCCGGTAGCTCGTTCCGCGAAAACGGCGAAGAAGAACGTCAAGGTGACGACGAACCTCGACAAGCAGGACAAGGCGATCATCAAAGAACTCAAAGACGCCGGGTATACGGTAAAGTACCGGTTCTATCGTTCGACGAAGAAAGCCGCGGGCTACAAGTCTACAGTCACGAAAAAGACAACGGTTTACACCAATACCAGTGGCAGGAAAGGCACGAAGTATTATTACAAAGTGCAAGTCAGGATTTATGACGCGGACGGCAAACTCGTCGCTAAGACAGCGCTGAAGCAGTGCAAATACGCGAGCAGAACCTGGACAAAAGGAAAATGAATCCATGATTTCCGGAACATAAATTGATGCAAAAGAGACTGCAAGGTCGGTATAGACCTTGCAGTCTCTGTGTTATTTAAGGTTCTGTTTTATCAGAAAAACGGGTTCGAGAGCGTCATGCAGTCCGGATTCTCTTCGTCTGACCTTTGGATCCTGGTGATATGGATACCGGCGCCGGATATGGAAGAACGGATATCCATGGTTTCGGTGACATCTTCTGTGCGCATCTGCGACTGCGGTTCTGTGCTGAAGAGGCGAGTGCCGGAGCGGGCAAGTGGGAAACGATCCGGAAAGCCGAGCTGCGCCATATGGGAAAAAACAGAATTCGCGTTGGAAAATGCCATTTGGATGATCATGTAACGCCCTGCGGGGTATGCCCGAACCATTTGACGAAATACTTGTTATAGTAGGATGTCGTGGAAAAACCGGCGTCCCGCGCGATCGCGCTGATCTTGCAATCCGTCTCCAGAAGCGGGATCTCGGACATTTCGGCTCTGGCAAAGCAAAGCAGCTCAAGACCACACAGCCGGTCTGTACATCACCGGCGCGGCGAATATGGCCGATTCCATCGCAGCCATCGAAAAGTGCGTATTCGAAGATAAGGACATCACCATGGAACAGCGGATCCACGCGCTGGATCATAATTTTGAGGCTGAAGAACGCATGCGGCAGGTGGAGCAGGACAAGAACTTTTATGACAACACCGGCGGCGGGATGACGCTCAGCGGCGGCGTCAATGACAGCTGGGAGATCATCGAGAAAACGGCTGCGTTCGATAAGGCACATGGTCTGCAGAAGGTCAGCCTGCTGCCTTATCACAGTTTGGGCGTATCCAAAAAAAGCATGTCGGCGGAGAACCGGAAACGTTTCGGCAGCCGGATGATGCGTATGTGGACAAGATAAAGGGGTATTTTGAGCAGGAAGCCGGTATGACGGTGGAGATTCAAGGAAAGGTTTAGCAAAAGCTGTAGGAAGAAAACCTTCCTGTGCGATACGAAACTTTATCGGTTGATGAAGCATGGGTTACGCAGTGCATTTCTTGTTGTTTCTTTCCCGAAAATCAAGTATACTATAGATATGTGTATGTGCAAGGCAGACAGAAAACGCAGACTTTCCGAAGGGAGTGTAAAGAAATGAGCGACACCGTAAAAAAGAAAGTTGCCATCGGCGTGGAGGATTTCAAAACAATTATCGATAAAAATGGATATTTTGTGGATAAAACTCTGATGATACAGAAATTGATTGAAAGCGAAGCGATGGTTACATTGTTTACCCGTCCGAGACGCTTCGGCAAGACGCTCAATCAGTTTATGATTCGCCGTTTCTTCGAGGATGAAAGAACACGGAGCGGGGAACGCATCGATAACGGTCATCTCTTCGATGGGATGAAAATAGCGCAGTGCGGAGAAGACATTCTTTCGCATCAGCAGCAGTATCCTGTGATTTTCTTGAGCTTAAAGTCGGCGAAACAGCCGAATTTTGAAGAAGCATATAAGAAGCTTTGCAAGGCGATCGCGGGGGAATTTCGCAGACATCAGTACCTTCTCGAAGGAAACAGCCTTGCAGATGACCAAAAAATCGTATTTCAAGAGATTATGGCGGAGCAGGCGGACTACGGCGAATACAACGACGCGCTGAAGTTTTTATCGGAATGTCTGTGGCAGTATCATGGAAAGAATAGCATCATCCTCATCGACGAGTACGATGTGCCGCTGGAAAATGCGTATCTCGAAGGCTTTTACGATAAGATGATTGACTTCATCCGCTCCCTCTTTGAATCGGCGCTCAAGACCAATCCATACCTTGAGAAAAGCGTGATTACGGGCTGCCTCAGAATCAGCAAAGAAAGCATTTTTACAGGGCTGAACAATTTGAAAGTTGACAGCGTTCTGCGTACCGAATACGCAGACAGCTTCGGATTTACCGAAAGCGAAGTAGAGGAAATGCTTGCCTACTATAATCTGCAGGAAGAACTGCCGGAGGTGAAGCGGTGGTACGACGGTTATCTGTTCAATGACATCGAAATCTATAACCCGTGGAGCATCATCAACTATGTATATGACCGCGACCATAAGATTACGAAGTTCGCGCTGCCGTATTGGTCAAATTCCTCTTCCAACAGCATTGTGCGTGAGATGGTAGGCGAGGCAGACGAGGATGCAAAGCGTGACCTTGAAACTTTGATTAACGGCGGAACGATTGAAAAGCCGGTTCACGAGGAAATCACCTACGGCGATATTCATCAGACGC
>ERZ808240.5153-NODE-5153-length-10875-cov-5.204067_pt1 | contig 10875 bp, 8 predicted proteins | sample MGYA00521084_ERZ808240 | MGnify/ENA primary metagenome ERZ808240 (study PRJEB31516, sample SAMN03275571) | gut metagenome | biome: mammalia-associated habitat; material: feces | host: Papio cynocephalus | place: Kenya | collected 2012-08-06 ... | reverse complement strand
GTCCATTTTTGAATCCTCCATTTGTTTTTAGACGTTCATGCACGGCACTTTGCCGCCAGAGGACCGCCCGTTTAATGATTGTCGTCATTAACCCCGCTGTGGCTTCAGCGGACACTAACGCCTAAATAGAATAGCACAAATGCTGTACAAATGCAAGTGTTTTTGGAAAATAAGTACGATTTTTTCTTAGTGGAACACCTGCTTGTCCGCCGTGAGGAACCGGGTGCGCAGAATGTTCGCATTTGCCGCCGGGATGCCGAATTTTTCCTCAAGGAAACCGACCAGCAGAGACGGGTTCAGGGTCAGCTCCTGCGCGGCAGGCAGGCAGAGCGGAAAACTGACCATATCCCCTTCTGTTTTCAGCTCCAGTGACGGAACATACGTCTTGAGTTCCACGGTCTTGACACCGCGCTTGCTCTTTTTCTCCACCGGAACGCTTTCCAATGCGTTGTACTGCACCAGAGCTTCAGCGGCGGATGCCGGATAGCTGATCTCATAGCAGGCAAAGGCGATGAGGTCGGCTTTCATCTGTACCGGCTCCACCGAAGTCACCTCGATGCCGGCCGGCATGATGGCATTCAGAGCCGTCTGCCACTGGGCGAAGTCGGGGTTTTCGGCCTCAGTCTTGACGTCGACGCACTCACACTCGCTCTCCTGTCCCAGAGACAGCGGACAGGCAAACGTCATATAGATATGAGGGTTGAAGCCCAGCGTATGCCAGACCGGGAGTCCGCTCCGCTTCAGCACGCGCTGCATGACACGCTGCATGTCCAGCAGTGAGATGTAGGAGGCTTCGTTCTTTTTCTTAAACGAGATTCTGACTGTAATCAAAGCAGGGACCTCCTAACAGATGATTTGCACCGCAGCCGTGGCAGGCACGATTGCAGGGCTGGGTAGTCTGGGCGGCGAGAGCCTTATTATACTCACGCACAAGGTATTCGTGGGTAACGCCGTAGTCCATGTGCGACCACGGAGTGACCTCATCCAGACTGATGGCACGCTGGCAGTAGAATTTCGGGTCGATGCCCATGTCCGCAAAGGTCTGCATCCAGGTATCGTACTTGAAGCACTCTTCCCAGCCATCAAAGTAGCAGCCGCGCTTGTAGGCTTCGAGGATGACCGGAGCCAGACGGCGGTCACCCTTGGCAAAGACGCCCTCGAGGAAACCGGTCTTGCTGTCGTGGTAGTTGACCTTGATCTTCCGGCTGTGGACGCTTTCAAGCAGGTGCTTCTGCTTGGCCTGCAGGGTCTCTGCGGTATCCATCGGCACGAACTGGAAAGGCGTGTGCGGTTTCGGCACGAAGCAGGAGCAGCTGATGGTGACCTGCACGCCGCGACCCTTGGCATGGTTCATACTGTAATAGAGGTCGACGACCTTCTGCGCGGTCTCAGCAATGCCCTCGATATCCTCCATCGTCTCGGTGGGCAGACCCATCATGAAATAGAGCTTGACCGAGGTATAACCGTTGGCAAAAGCCAGCGAGCAGGTCTTTTCGATCTCATCCCAAGTGACGTTTTTGTTGATGACATCACGCAGACGCTGAGTGCCCGCCTCGGCCGCGAAGGTCAGGCCGCTCTTGCGGACTTTGGTCGTCTTTTCAATGAGGCTCTGAGAGAAGTTATCCATTCGGAGCGAAGGCAGCGACAGGCTGACATGCTCCTCAGGAGCCCACTCGTTCAGATCATCCAGCAGTTCTTCCAGCTGACCGTGGTCAGAAGTAGACAGACTGGACAGACTCAGCTCCTCGTAGCCGGTGTTGGCGCAGAGGTCTTTCGCAGCTTTGTTCAACAAGCTGGCGTCACGCTGACGCATGGGGCGGTACAGGAAACCGGCCTGACAGAAGCGGCAGCCGCGCACACAGCCGCGCAGGACTTCGATGCTGGCACGGTCCTGAATCGCACCGACCATCGGAACGACAAAATTCGTCGGCGGCGTAAAATCGTTCAGATTTTTGATGATAGCCTTGGTAACGACCGCAGGGATGCCCGGCTCGTTGGGCGTGATGGACTTGACCCTGCCATCCTCGTAATATTCGACATCGTAGAACGCCGGAATGTAGACACCCGGAATTTTTGCGATGCGGAGCAGCAGCTCTTTCTTGGAGACGCCACCCTCTTTCTTGGCCTTCTCGATTTCAGCGCAGATGCTGGGGAGCTGGTTTTCGCCCTCACCCAGCTGGATGACATCGAAGAAATCGGCGATAGGCTCCGAGTTGCAGGCACAGGGGCCGCCTGCGACAATAAGCGGCCACGACTCGTCACGATCCTTAGAATAGAACGGGATACCTGCCAAGTCGAGCATTGCCAGAATATTCGTATAGGACAGCTCATATTGCAGGGTAAAGCCCACGGCATCGAAATCGGTCAGAGGGTCTTTGCTCTCCATCGTGTAGAGGGGCAGATGCAGACGCTCCATCTCAGCTTTCATATCCAGCCAGGGCATAAAGGCACGTTCGCACCACCAGTTCTCGTGAGAGTTCAGCAGCTCATACAAGATCTTCTCGCCCAGAAAGGACATACCGACTTCATAGGTATCTGGAAAGCAGAACGCAAAACGAACGTCAACTTTCTCTTTTTCTTTATAGACACTGCCCGGTTCGCCGCCGGTATAACGGCCCGGCTTCTGTACCCGGCCCAGTGCTTCTTTCAGCTTGGGATCAAACATTAAGTTCCTCCATTGTCTTTTGACAAACGGTTTTCATTTTTTCATGTCTTTTTATTTTACCCTATTTCTGGGGGAATTGCAAGGATTTCCACATTTCCCAGCCGTCCAGCGGCGGAACCGGCAGCAGGTTGAACGCCGCCGTGAGGAGATTTGCCGCGAGAAAGGCACTGCCCCGGATGGTTGCCTGCTGGTTCATCCGGAACGCCCAGACGGCCGCCAGCAGAAGATTCGTACCCGGCCCGGCGGCGGCAAGGCAGAGTGTTTCAAACCGGGAAAGCTTCTCCCGGTTCACATGCAGGCAGAAACCTGTCATCGTAACGTCGATCTGTGGTTTCCGACGCAGGATGAGTCCGTAGACCAGAATATGCCCCATTTCATGAAAAACAGCCGCCCACAGCCCGATGCGAAGAAAGCCGCTGGCATCGAACCAGAGCAGCAGATACAGCACGCCGCAGAGCAGGAATGGGTCACGAAAGTTCAGACAGCCAAGGCGGAAATTCTGACGGAATGGTTTCATAAGTATGCTCATTTCAGAAGCTTTTCCGGGTCGTAAGATACACCATTCTGATAAAACTCGATATGAAGGTGCGCACCGGTCGCCCTGCCGGTCTGCCCTGCAGTTCCCAGCGGCTGACCTGCCTGCACCACCTCTCCTGCCCGGACATACAGATACTGCATATGAGCATAAAGCGTCTCCTGTCCGCTGCTGTGGCAGAGACGGACGACATTGCCGTAGCTGGTGCTACTCCGTGCCGAGACGACCACGCCGCTCATTGCCGCAAGGACAGGCGTACCTTCCGCACAGGCAAGGTCAACACCACGGTGGAACGCCTCTTTGCCGGTGAACGGGTCATCTCGCCAGCCGTAAGCATCGGATACCCTCCACGCCCGGCCCCCCAGCGGAAAATGCGTTTCCTGAACCGGAGAGAGTTTTTTGAGAGATGCACCGACAGGTGCCGACTTCCCTGCCCGGGCAGAAATGCCGAAGAGAAGCACAGCAGTCGTTGCCAATATGAGTGCGACGATACGGAAAAAGAGCTTGGGATGCGTTTTGTTCTGTCGGACTGCCTGCATAAATAAAGTTCCTCCGTTTTTTCAAGGAGTATATGCAGAGAAAGGCGCAGACAGAACCACAGCCGCCCAGCTTTGAGAAAGTGGGCGGCTGTGGTTGGGTCAGATTTTAACGATTAAAGCGGTCAAGCAGATGAGAAAGCCAGTTTTTACGGGTAGTCTTCTGGGATGCAGATGCCATGCGGACAGGTTGTGCAGTGGGCTGTTTCGCAGGCTGAGGTTTTGTGGCAGTCTGCGGATGCTGCGGCACAGAGGGCATCTTGGATCTCGGTGTTTCGGGTACTGACACGGATGCCGGTTTTGCCTTTGCCGATTCCGGCTTCGGTTCTGGTGCAGCAGGCTTTACTACTTTGGGTTCCGGAACGGAAGGCTTTACAGATTCGGAAGCAGCTTCAACCGGCTTGACCGGAGTTGCAGGTTTTGCCGACTGTTTCGTCAACTCTGCTGCAGGAGTCGCTTTCGGCTGAGGTTTTGCGTTCTTAGCCGGTTTTGCCGGACGGGAACTTGTCCAGTCATCTTTCAACAGATCATACATTCCCATCTGGCTGTTGACAATGGCTTCTCCGGCCGCAGGCTTTACCTTCTGGTAGCTGCCATCCGCCTTCATCTCACGGGCATTGACATTATCGTGGAGCTGAAGCTGCAGGATATCAGTCAGCTTTTTGACGAGAACCGGGTCGTTGATACGGACACCTACCTCAACACGGCACTCGGTATTCCGGGTCAGGAAGTCGCCGGATGCGATGTAGATGCGAGTCGTCTGGCCGTCGTAGAAGCTGTAAATACGGCCATGCTCCAGATAGCGGCCAACGAGACTGCGGATGTGCAGATTCTCAGTCTTGCCCGGCACTTCGGCGCGGACACAGCAGATGCCGCGAACGATCATGTCAATGCGGACACCGGCGCAGCTGGCTTCCTGCAGTTTCAGGATGATGTCACGGTCGCTGATGGAGTTGTTTTTCAGAATCATGGACGCCGGGCGGCCCAGACGAGCAGCAGTGATGACACGGTCCATCTCATCCAGCAGGACACTCTTGAAGCGGAGCGGTGCGACCAGCATCGTTTCGCTAGTCTCGGTCAGCTTCTGGACGGCAAGGTTCTGGAAAACATTCGATGCTTCCTCGCCGATCTCCGGGTCTGCGGTGATGAAGGAGTAGTCGGTGTACAGCTCGCTGGTCTTCTCGTTGTAGTTGCCGGTGCCGATCTGGGTGATGTAGGAGTAGCCGTCGGCGTGCTTTTTGGTGATGAGGGTCAGCTTGGAGTGGACTTTGTAATCCTCGAAGCCGTAGATGACTGTGCATCCGGCTTCTTCCAACTGCTTCGACCAGTCGATATTGTTCTGCTCGTCAAAACGGGCACGCAGTTCGACCAATGCCACAACTTCCTTGCCATTTTCGGCGGCCTCAATTAGAGCCTGCACGATCTGGGATTCCCGTGCCATCCGGTAGAGAGTCATCTTGATGGAGATGACATCCGGGTCATTCGCAGCCTTTTTCAGCATTGCGATAAAGGGTCGGATAGACTGGTACGGGTAGCTGAGGAGAACATCGTGCTTCTGCACTTCCTCAGCGAGGTCATAGTCCTGCGGCGGAAGCATTGGCCGTGCCGCCGGGTAGAACAGTTCGGGGTGGTTATCCCCTTCCATCTTGTTGGTCAGTTTGTAGAAAAAGCTCAGGTCAAGCGGACTCTTCTGCTCGAAGACGCGCTTGTGGCTGAGTTCCAGCTTTGCGCAGAGCAGACGGGTGACCTCGGTGGGAGCGGAAGGCGTGACCTGCAGGCGTACAGCAGCCAGCTTACGGCGGCGTTTGAGCAGGTCGGCCATGATCTCACGATAGTCGATATCGTGATCCATCATGCCCTCTTTGACGTCGATATCGGCGTTGCGCGTGACACGGAAGACGCACTTTTCCTGAATGGCTTCCTTGCCAAAAATCAGGGGTGCAAAGTGCATCACCAGCTCTTCCACGAGGGCAAACTGGGTCTGGCCGTCCTTTTTGATGAGGTGCATCCGCTCCATCTGGCTGGAAATGGGAACGATGCCAAGACTTGGCTCGCTCATATGCTTTTCCTTCAGGAGAACGCCCAGATAAATCTCTTTATTGCGGAGGAACGGGAACGGGTGGCGGTTATCGACGATCTGCGGACTCAAAATTGGGAACAGTTCACTCTGGAAATACTTCTTCCAGAAATGTTCCTCCTCCCGGGTGAGGTTCGAGAAATCGACCTTTTTATAGCCGTTCTCCGCCAGATTTTCGAGAGCCTTGGCGTAATATTTATCGCACTCTTCCTGCAGCTGAGCCGTCTTGGGCATGATGGCGTTCAGCTGTTCCTCGGCGGTCATGTTCGTCTTGTTTTCACGCTTTTCCTTTTTGCCGCGCATCAGGTTCGCGCGCTCCTGCAAAGAGCCAACGCGCACCATGAAGAATTCGTCCAGATTGGAACCATAAATGGCAAGAAATTTGACCTGTTCTCCCAGCGGAACGTTTTTATCTTTTCCCAGCACGAGTACACGCCGGTTAAAATCCAGCCAGCTCAATTCGCGGTTGATGAAAATGCTATCCTCTTTCATACAGAATCCCCTTTCCACCTCGTTATGCAAGGCGGTCATCCGTTCAGTTACACCAAAACTGCCGCAGTTTTTCCCATCGGGCCGGGCACGGCACCGACAGGATGCGCAAGTTTCTTCCATTGTACCATATTCTTCCCAAAAAGAAAGCCCCCTGCATCATAAATACAAGGAGCTTTACACAATTTTTACTTTAGTTTTCCGCGCTGCGGACAAAACGGTACAATACCTCAGCGGCAGCACCGGTATTATGATCCGTCAGGGTAACTTCGTCTGCAGCGAGACGGAGTTCAGCCAGAGCGTCCGCCGGTACTACGCTGTGTCCGGCCAGCTTCATAAGGTCGAGCATCTGGGCACAGTCGGCAACGATGGTCAGCTCCCCTTCAGTCCAGCCGGACGGAGTGCAGACTGCACTTACCATCGCGGAACCAGAAACAAGGCTGGGCGTCAGCACCAGAACATCCGGTGCAATGCGCTCAGAATGGAGCAGACCAAGTGCATCGCCCAAAGATTTTTCCAGCATCGAAACCAAAGGCATCTGCTTTTTATCCTGATAGAGCAGGACGCGCAGAACATCCTCGCCCCGGATATCTGCCGTATTGCTGAGGACAAAAGGCGTGAACTCCTGCCGGAGATGCTGCTCGAGGGCATCGCTCATCCGCAAGACCCGGGTCGAGCCGTCCGCCATCTGCAAAGCGACGCCAAGCCCCGTGGAAGAGGGCAGATTTTTGAGGACTGTGTCCTCCTGTCCAGCAAAACTGCAGAGCGGCTGGCCACTGCCCTCAGAAAAACTGTACGCCAATGTGCCGCCGCAGACCAGAGCCGGTGCGCTCAGACGCACACCGCCTAAAATCGTCCGGACTGCACGAGGCGACCGCTGGGAAAAGACGGTCAGTTTTCCGCCCCGGCTGCTGAACAGCTGAAGCACATCCCGAAGCACCTGCGGAATGCTGTTTTCCTCATTGAGAAGCAGGTTGTCCAAATCGCAGAGGACCAGGGTCGAATCCAGTGTCATCTTCATGATTTCCCCCTTCGGAGTGTCGCAAGAAAATGCGTAAAGTAATCGGGAAGCTCCGAATCAAACCGGAGAAACTCCCCTGTAATGGGATGGACAAAGCCCAGCGTTTTTGCGTGGAGGCACTGTCCGTGCAGGCTGGTGATGCAGTTATGCGGCCCATACACCGGGTCGCCTGCCACCGGGTGATGGATGGACGCCATATGAACACGGATCTGATGGGTGCGACCCGTCTTCAGACGGCATTCCAGCATGGTAAATTCGCCCAGACGTTCCAATACTTTGTAACCGGTATAGGCATACTTGGTATGGGGTTCGGTGGACGGATAGACTGCCATCTTTTTGCGGTCGATCTTGGAGCGGCCAAGGTTGCTCTCGACAAAGCCCTCGTCCTGCGCAAAGCCGCCGTAAACGATGGTGTTGTAGGCACGCTCGACGCTGTGGACGGCCATCTGCTGCGACAGGCCGATATGGGTCGCGTCGTCTTTGGCAACTACCAGCAGACCGCTGGTATCCTTATCAATGCGGTGGACGATGCCGGGACGAATCTCTCCGCCAATGCCGGAAAGACTGCCTTTGCAGTGCCAAAGCAGAGCGTTGACAAGAGTCCCATCCGGGTTACCGGGAGCCGGATGGACGACCATCCCCTTTGGCTTGTTGACGACCAGAAGATGCTCGTCCTCATAGACGATATCCAGCGGAATATCCTGCGGCACAGCCTCGATGGGCTTTGCATCGGGGATCTCCAGCAGGATGGTATCGCCGGGCTTGAGTTTCAAGCTTTTTGCAACCGCCTTGCCGTTGCAGAGAACATGGCCGTCGGCCACGAGGTTCTGCAAGGCACTCCGGGACAGGCCGGTATCTTCGCCGCTCAGGAAGCGGTCGATGCGCTGACCGGCTGCCTCAGTCTCTACGATAAATTCACGCTGTTCCATCGGTCACTGCTCCTTGGGTGCTGTCTCATCGCCGTGCAACTCTTCAAGGAAGATGACAAGCACCCACAGGCCGACACCGACGCAGACGCAGATATCGGCGAAGTTGAAGACCGCGAAATTCATGAACAGCAGGTTGATGTAATCCACGACCTCGCCGTTCAGCACACGGTCGATAAGATTTCCGATGCCGCCGCCCAGCACGAGGATGAAGGCAATCTGCTGCAAGAGCTTGCCACGGCTGCGGAAGAACAGCTCATAGGCGACCAGAATCAGCGCGGCACTGGTGGCGACGATGAGGAAAAGCTGTTTGCCGCTGAGCAAGCTGAACGCCATGCCCTGATTGAGGACGAAGCGCAGCTCGACAACATGCGGAATAAACGGCATGACTCCCACCGGCGCAAGGGTATTGACTGCCCACAGCTTGATGAGCTGGTCGATGCCGACCAGAGCGGCGACACAAACCAGATTGATGATGACAAACGCCATAGTTTTCTCCTGTTGTTATCCAACATAAACAAAAGCATCTGCAACACTTTTCAACAATGATCCAAGAATTGCAGACGCCTTTTTTACTTTATGCGATAATCTAAGATTTTTAGGTTATGCCTCCACAACGCTGGCGCAGCGAGCGCAGAGAGTGGGGTGCGCAGGATGAGTGCCGATGTCTGCGGAATACTTCCAGCAGCGTTCGCACTTATCGCCGGTAGCGTGTGCGGCAGCAACACCCAGACCCTCGACAGCGGATGCAGCACCGCCCTCGCCCTTGACGAGTTCGACATGAGAGACGATCATCAGGTCTGCCAGCTCATCCATCGGGATGCTGTTCAGCAGATCATAGACGGCATCGCTGCAGTACAGGGTGACGGAAGCCTCGAGAGAAGCACCGATGGTCTTCTCGGCACGAGCCTGCTCCAGAACCTTCTTGACCTCGTCGCGGACAGCAATGAGCTGAGCCCACTTTGCCTTGAACGCATCGTCTGCAGCGTACTTGCCTGCCTTGGGCATATCCTCGAAGACGACGTATTTGTTCATACCCTCGGTCTTGGGCAGGAAGTCCCAGATCTCCTGGCTGGTGAAGCAGAGGATGGGGGCGATGATCTTATCCAGAGCCACGAGGATCTTGTACATGGCGGTCTGTGCAGCCTTGCGGCCCACACCGTTGGTGCAGTACAGGCGGTCCTTGGTGACATCCAGATAGAAGTTGGACATTGCGACGACGCAGAAGTTATAAACTGCGTGGTAGACCTTGTTGAAGTCATACACAGCATAACCTGCGTTGGTAGCCACCAGCAGGTCATCCAGAGCAGCCAGTGCCCAGCGGTCGATATCCTGCAGCTGGTCGTCGGAAACACAATCGGTGTTGGGGTTGAAACCGTCGAGGTTGCCGAGGATGAAGCGAGCAGTATTGCGGATCTTACGGTAAGCCTCGCTCAGCTGCTTGAAGATGTTCTTGCCGGCGCGGACGTCGACGGTGTAATCGGAAGAAGCGACCCACAGGCGGATGATATCAGCACCGTAGTCCTTGATGATCTCGCTGGGCTCGACGCCGTTGCCTGCGCTCTTGTGCATCTGCTTACCCTGCTCGTCAACGACCCAGCCGTGGCACAGGACGGACTTGTAAGGAGCGCAGCCCTTGCTTGCGACACTGGTCAGCAGGCTGGACTGGAACCAGCCGCGGAACTGGTCGCCGCCTTCCATATACATATCTGCCGGGAAGCGCAGCTCCGGACGCTCTTCCAGAACAGCAGCATGGGTAGAACCGGAATCGAACCAGACATCCATGATATCGGTGTCCTTAGTCCACTCGGAAGCACCGCAGTTCTCGCAGACCTCGCCAGCCGGGATGATCTGCTCAGCTTCGTACTTATACCATGCGTCGGAACCTTCCTTGCGGAACAGGTCGCTGACAGCCTTGATGGTAGCATCGGTGATGTGGTACTTGCCGCACTTCTTGCAGTAGAAGGCCGGGATGGGAACGCCCCAAGTACGCTGACGGCTGATGCACCAGTCGTTGCGGTCGCGAACCATGCCCTTCATGCGGTCATGGCCCCAATCCGGCATCCAGGTAACCGTGTCGATTGCCTTGTAGACATCCTCACGGAACTTGGAGATGGAGCAGAACCACTGCTCGGTCGCACGGAAGATGATGGGGTTGTGGCAACGCCAACAGTGCGGATACTGGTGCTTGATATGCACCTGACCCATGACAGCACCGGAGGCAGTCAAATCAGCCAGAATGGTCTTGTTGGCATCCCAGACGCGCTGACCTGCGTACTTGCCAGCCAGCTCAGTCAGGTAGCCGCCATCGTCCACGGGAACAGTAATGGGAACCTGCGGATACTTCTGACAGACGTTGAAGTCGTCAACGCCGTGGCCGCCTGCGGTATGGACGCAGCCGGAACCGCTCTCGAGAGTGACGTGGTCGCCCAGAATGACAGTGCCTTCCTTAGGCAGATAGACGTGGTTGTAACGCATCAGCTCGAACTCTGCACCGCTGACCGGCTCACCGACGATCTCATAATTCTCGATGTGGCAGGCGTCCATGACGCTCTTGACCAGTTCGGTCGCCATGATATGATACTCCTCGCCGATCTTGACGAAGGAATACTCAAACTGACCGTTC
>ERZ808240.5150-NODE-5150-length-10885-cov-37.856971_pt1 | contig 10885 bp, 10 predicted proteins | sample MGYA00521084_ERZ808240 | MGnify/ENA primary metagenome ERZ808240 (study PRJEB31516, sample SAMN03275571) | gut metagenome | biome: mammalia-associated habitat; material: feces | host: Papio cynocephalus | place: Kenya | collected 2012-08-06 ... | reverse complement strand
AGAAATCGAGCAAGCGAGGACCATCCAACTTGTTGCAGTTGCTGCCCGATGAGTTCACGATACAGCAGGCGGAGGAGGTGAGAATGCAAGCCGGGCTAGGAGTGGAGGGCACCAAGCATATGGTGAACACATGGCTCTACCGAAAATACATAGAATGGGGCGAAGGCGACAGTCACATATACAGTAAACACAGTTTTTATCGCAAGCTAAAGTACTTAAATCATTAGAAACATCATGGAAATCGTATTGAGAAGAATAGCAAAAAAGAAAACCTACACCATCGGCAGAATCTATCTGCTGAAGGACGAGCAGTTGCAGCGCAGTGTGTTGACCTATGCCAACGAGCACTTGAAGCGCAGGTTCGTGGACCACGTGAATCCACAACTCCTCACCCCCGACACCTACTTCTGCGACACCCTGGAGCCCACATGGCGCAACCTGCTGGGCATAGAGCTGCCCCACGCCGAGGAGAGCGTGAGGCTGGGCAGGGTGTCGGGCAAGAAGGCGCAGAAGATGAAGGGCCGTACGGCGATACCCGAGGGCTCCTATCCGGTGCTCATCACCAAGTCGCCCAGGTTTAAAAGTTGGCTGCCCTTGCTGCAAGGCGTTCCGCAATTCGAGGGCATCCGCATTCATGCCGGCAACTATCCCGACGATACCGAGGGCTGCATCCTCGTGGGCGAGAACAAGCTGCAAGGCATGGTGGTGAACTCCCGCATCTGGCTGCATCGCCTCATCAGCGCCATCACGGCGGCACGAGACAGAGGGGAGGGCATCTGGATTACCATCCTATAAGAATCCGGATTGCCATCATATAAATCTTAGAATCTTTCATGTTATAATCAGGATAACTATAATATAATAAGGTGTAACGGCGATTATGTGAAAAATAATTGCAAAAAAATGTAATTAAATTTGGTGGAATGAAATAATTGTATTACCTTTGCACTCGCTTTTGAAAAACAAAGCGAGTGTGTATGCACCCTTAGCTCAGTTGGTAGAGCAACTGACTCTTAATCAGTGGGTCTAGGGTTCGAATCCCTAAGGGTGTACAAAAAAACTCCGAAGAATCTCTTGGTTCTTCGGAGTTTTTTTATTTCCAACCATCATTTGGTTTTCTTTATCCAATCTTTGCTTCTTTGAGATCTCCGAAGAAATCGAAAGAGGCATCCCAATCTTTCCAAACTGGCTCGCGACCCAATTCCTTGAGGCGGGCGTTGATGACCTTGGCGGTGCGCTCATCGCTCACGGTGAACTGCTCCAATGCCTGTGGATAGGTGTGGTAACCGCCTGGGTTCACCTTCGACTCTGCCGACATGGTGGTGACACCGAGGGTTGCCATGTTGTCGCGGATGAAGGCTGGCTCACGGGTAGAGTAGGAGATGTCTACGTCGTGGTCGAAGATGCGCATGGCAAAAGTGGCCTGTGCCAGCTCCTTGTCGCTCATGTAGCAGTTGGGCTGGAAACCTTCGTTCTGCGCAGGGCGCATGCGTGGGAAGTTGACGCTGTACTTGGTCTTCCAATAGTGCTTCTGCAGGTAGCGCAGGTGGCGGGCCATCATCGTAACGTCGGTGCGCCATTCCTTCTCCAAGCCGATGAGCACGCCCATGCCGATGGAGTGGACGCCAGCCATGCCCATGCGGTCGAAACCATCGCAACGCCACTCAAACTTGCTCTTCATGCCACGTGGGTGGTAGAGCTTGTAGTTGTCGCGGTGATAGGTCTCCTGGAAGCAGATCACGCCGTTCATGCCGTGGTCGGCGAGCAGCTTGTAATCCTCGGTGGAGAGCGGCATCACCTCAATCTTTACATTAGAAAAGTATTTCTTGGCGATGTCGATGGCCTTGGCGAGGTAGGGAGTGCCTGCCTTGGCTGGGTTCTCGCCCGTTACGAGCAGGATGTTCTCGAATGGAGCCAACTGCTTGATGGCCTTGTATTCGTTCTCTATCTGCTCTGGAGTGAGGATGGTGCGTGCCATCGGGTTCTCTCGATGAAAACCGCAATATACGCAAGAGTTGGAGCATGAGTTGGTGATATAGAGAGGGATGAACATCGACATGGTCTTGCCGAAACGTTCCTCGGTATACTGGCGTGAGAGTCGAGCCATCTGTTCCAGGAATGGTTCGGCTGCTGGTGAAAGCATTGCCATGAAATCGTTGATGTCGCAATGCTCCTTGGCGAGGGCACGGCGCACATCGCTCTCGGTCATCGAGGCGATGCGCTCAGTGGTTTCCTCCCAACTATAATTCTTTAATTCGTCTGAAAACATTTTTCTATCTTAAAATATTCTTTTATTTCTTGTATTTTCTCAAGTCGTGGGTCAGCTTGGCTGCGCAGAAGTTTGGACCGCACATGGTGCAGTACTCGCCGTCTGTATGGCCAGCCTCCTCGAAGTACTGGAGAGCCAAGTCGGGGTCGAGGGAGAGGTGGAACTGGTCGCGCCAGCGGAAGTCGAAGCGGGCCTTCGAGAGGGCGTTGTCACGAATCATGGCTCCTGGGTGTCCCTTCGCCAAGTCGGCTGCGTGGGCGGCAATCTTATAGGTTACCACACCCGTGCGCACATCCTCCTTGTTTGGCAAGGCGAGGTGCTCCTTCGGGGTTACGTAGCAGAGCATGGCTGTTCCGAGCCAAGCTATCTGGGCACCGCCAATGGCTGAGGTGATGTGGTCGTAGCCCGGTGCGATGTCGGTGACGAGCGGGCCGAGGGTGTAGAATGGCGCTTCGTGGCAGTGGTCGAGCTGACGCTCCATGTTCTCCTTGATTTTCTGCATTGGCACGTGGCCAGGACCCTCGATGAACGCCTGTACGTTCTTTGCCCAGGCACGGGTAACGAGTTCGCCCATGGTGTCGAGCTCGGCAAACTGGGCTGCGTCGTTGGCATCGGCGATACAGCCAGGGCGCAAGCCATCGCCCAAGGAGAGGGCCACGTCGTATTGTGCCACGATGTCGCAGATGTCATCAAAGTGCTCGTAGAGGAAGCTCTCCTTATTATATAATAGGCACCACTTGCTCATGATGCTACCGCCACGGCTCACGATACCGCAGAGGCGGCTGTCGGCGAGGTGGACGTTGTGCAGACGGATGCCGGCATGGATGGTGAAGTAGTCGACGCCCTGCTCGCATTGCTCGATGAGGGTGTCGCGATACACCTCCCAGTTGAGGTCTTCCACCTTGCCGTTCACTTTCTCCAAGGCTTGGTAGATAGGCACGGTGCCCACCGGCACAGGACAGTTGCGCACAATCCATTCACGAGTCTCGTGGATGTTGTCGCCCGTGGAGAGGTCCATCAGCGTATCGCCGCCCCACTTGCAGCTCCACACCGCCTTGTCTACCTCTTCCTCGATGCTGGAGGTGGTGGCAGAGTTGCCGATGTTGGTGTTTATCTTGACGGCGAAGTTGCGGCCGATAATCATAGGCTCGCTCTCCGGGTGGTTGATGTTGGCAGGGAGCACGGCACGGCCGCGGGCTATCTCATCGCGCACGAACTCGGGGGTGATGTGGCTCTTGATGCCCAGTTCCTCGCAGTTCATGTTCTCACGGATGGCTACATATTCCATCTCCGGTGTGATGATGCCAGCCTTGGCGTAAGCCATCTGTGTGATGTGCTTGCCAGCCTGGGCACGGCGAGGCAACTGGATGTGCTCGAAGCGGAGGTGGTCGAGGCTGTGGTCGGCGAGGCGCATCTTGCCATACTCGCTGGTCACCTCTGGGAGCTGCTCGGTGTCGCCTCGGTCAAGAATCCACTGCTCACGCAAGCGAGGCAGACCCTTCTTCAAGTCTACCTGATAGTGGGGGTCGCTGTAAGGACCGCTGGTGTCGTAGATATATACAGGAGCGTTTGGCTCGGTGTGCGGGATGCCTCGCTCGTCTTTCACAACGGTAGGAGTGAGGTTTACCTTGGTCATTCCGACTTTAATCTGTGGGAAGAGCTTTCCCTGCATGTACGCCTTTTCTCTCTTGGCGTAGGCTTTGTTGTCGTTTGGCATAATTTATAAGTGAAGAGTGAAGAACGAAGAGTGAAGAATCCCCTTGTTCTTTTTGCTCATTATTATTTATTAGTTGTTGAGGAATGCGGTGAGTGGAGAACTTGCCTCGGCACAGTCGCTGATGGCACCAAGTCCTGCCTCGTAGGCGCGGCGGCCGCAGATGACAGCATCCTTGAATGCTTTCGCCATTTCCACTGGGTTGCCTGCTACGGCGATGGCAGTATTCACCAGACAAGCGTCGGCACCCATCTCCATCGCCTCGCAAGCGTGGCTAGGAGCACCGATGCCAGCGTCTACGACAACAGGAACGGTAGCCTGCTCGATGATGATCTGCAAGAAATCCTTCATTCTCAATCCCTTGTTGGTTCCGATAGGGGCGGCGAGTGGCATCACGGTTGCGGCACCGGCTTCCTCCAAGTGCTTGCAGAGGGTAGGGTCGGCCTGGCAATATGGCAATACGATGAAACCGAGCTTCACGAGCTTCTCTGTAGCCTTCAAGGTCTCGATAGAGTCTGGCAAGAGATAGCGTGGGTCTGGGTGGATTTCGAGCTTGAGCCAGTTGGTGCCGAAGGCCTCGCGAGCCATCTGTGCGGCGAAGACAGCCTCTTCGGCATTGCGCACGCCACTGGTGTTGGGCAAGAGCTGGATGTTAGGGTTTTGCACGATGTGGGAGAGTAGGTCATCCTGCTTGTCTTCTAGCTCGATGCGCTTCATGGCTACTGTTACCATTTCAGTTTCTGAAGCCTTGATGGCGTCGGCCATAAGGGTGTTGTTGTTGAATTTTCCTGTTCCGAGGAAAAGGCGAGAGTTGAACTCTCTGCCTGCAATCATTAATTTTTCCATTGTGTTATATTTATCTTTTGATTTTTGTTCTGAAATTTTCTTTTGTTCAAAAAAATCAAGCTGTACGGTTGACACGGGCTGAAAGCCCAGAAGCACCTAGCCCAGGGCATCGCCCTGGGTTAATGTCGGGGAATCAATGCGCCCTGTAAGGGCAAAAGCATAAAATATACTATCAATATAACGCTTTTGCCCCTTCAGGGCGACAGTCTAGCTTGCCTATTACCTAGGGCGTTGCCCTAGGCTAGGAGCTTCTGCCCCTTCGGGGCGTGTTGGACAATTCCAACCGTTCGCTTGAAAAAATCCCACCTGTACGGTTGATACGGTTATGCCTGGGCTAGATGCTTTTGGGGGAGCTTTCAGCCCGTGCAATTGTACCTTACCTCTGCAGAAAGCTTTGTTATCCACCGCAGAAAGCTTTGACGATGACGATGTCGTCGCCTTCGGCAATGGCCCTGGTGCTCCATTCATCGCGAGATACCATCACGTTGCTGATGGCGATGGCTACACCGGTGGCTGGCAATTTAAGTTCCTCGGCAAGCTCTTTCACGGTCTTGGCTTGCGTCTCGGTTGGCTTGTTGTTGATGTTTACTTTCATTTTGTCCGCTATTTTACGTTAATAATTAAAAATGTAATCTACACGGGCTGCCCTCATGAAAGCGTCTGGAAAAACAAAACCCCTAATCCATGCCTTGGGCAATCTGGAATAGGGGCTCTATCATATCGGTTATATCAAAATCCCTGCGTCAGCATTATCTGCATCAGGTTCAATGGGTATAATCTCAGCTGAATCACTCAGCACCCCGTGATAATCTGCTGCAAAAGTACTGATAATCTCGCAAAGGTGGAGCAATATCTCCATATTTTTAGGTTATCTTAACTGTAGGCGATGTTTTTAACGGCTTTGTAAATCTCAGCCGATTGTTTTTAACAATATTGTAACATGTTTATCATCATGATGAAACATGCTTGCCGTACCTTTGCGGCAGAAAACGAAGTCGATAGGCTTTGCTCATCAACAACATTTAAGATGAATTTATTAGATGAAAGGGAATGATTATGGAACTGACATTGAGTAACGCCAATTATGGCATGGAAAATAATATGGGGTGGAATCTTCCACAGTTTGGTTTTCAAAAGTTTGTCTCGGAAACAGCCGGATGCATCTTGGATGCCATCCATCGTAGCTTTGACTATAAGGGCAAGGCCACGACCCGCCAACTTGTCACATTCTTGGTCTTTGCTATCGTCTTTCAGGGCATCTTGATACCAACCGAGACTTATACCACCCTTCATGCCAACATCAGTATGATGGTGGCTGCTGCCTTGACCGACCTCGTGACTTGCATCATCCCGGGAGTGGCTTTGGTGGCTAGATGGATGAAATAGAAAGAACTTGAGGTTATGCTTTCTCCTCAAGTTCCTTTTGTAGTCGGACGATTTCATCGCGATACTGTGCGGCCTGCATGAAGTCGAGGTCCTTGGCGGCTTGCTTCATGAGGGCTGTGGTGTTGGCGATGCTCTTCTCCAATTCTTCCTTTGTCATGCTGCGCACGATTGGGTCGGCGACAAAGGCAGCTTGGTCGGGCTCCACATAGACGCGGCGCTGCGAGCCATCCATACCAGCAACTTTTGCCTTGCTTCCGCCCGAAGTCTCTTCTGGCTTCGATGTAGGGAGGGTGGAAGTGATGGCTTTCACGATTTGCTTAGGCGTGATGCCGTGCTCCTCGTTGTATTTCAACTGTATCGTTCTTCGGCGGGCTGTCTCGTCGATGGTTTTTTGCATGCTTTCTGTGATGTTGTCGGCATACATGATAACCTTTCCGTTTACGTTGCGGGCGGCACGTCCAGCTGTCTGCGTAAGCGAGCGATGACTCCTGAGGAATCCCTCCTTGTCGGCATCGAGAATCGCCACCAGCGAAACCTCCGGGAGGTCGAGGCCCTCACGCAACAGGTTGACGCCCACCAGCACATCGTATACTCCGGCTCGCAGGTCGTTCATGATCTTTACTCTGTCGAGCGTAGCCACGTCGCTGTGGATATAGGCAGCCTTCACGTCGTGATTGAGCAAGAACTCTGTCAGCTCCTCCGCCATGCGCTTGGTCAGGGTGGTGATGAGCACTCGCTCGTTGCGATGGGTTCGGGTGAGGATTTCGTCCAGCAGGTCGTCGATTTGGTTCTCGCTCGGACGCACCTCAATCTCTGGGTCGAGCAATCCTGTAGGTCGAATCAACTGCTCCACCACCACGCCTTCCGCCTCTTTCAGCTCGTAGTCGGCAGGGGTCGCGCTCACGTATATCGCCTGATGGATGAGACTGTGAAACTCTTCGAAGGTGAGCGGACGGTTGTCGAATGCCGCAGGCAAGCGGAAGCCGTATTCCACCAGGTTGGTCTTTCTCGCCCGGTCGCCGCCATACATGGCTCCAATCTGCGGAATGCTCACGTGGCTCTCGTCCACCACGAGCAGAAAATCCTTGGGGAAGAAATCGAGCAGGCAGTAAGGGCGTTCGCCCGCTTGGCGACCGTCGAAATAGCGAGAGTAATTCTCGATGCCCGAACAGTGGCCCAGCTCCTTGATCATCTCCAGGTCGTATTCCACACGCTCCTTGATGCGCTGCGCCTTGATGCCGTCGCCGATGCTCTTGAAGTATTCCTCTTGTTTCACCATGTCGTCCTGGATGTGGCGCACGGCGATTTCCTGTTGCTCCTTGGTGGTAACAAAGAGATTGGCTGGATAAATCTCATAGTCGTCGAAGGCTGCCAGTCGATGGTAGGTGAGCGAGTCGACCTCTTCGATGGAGTCTATCTCGTCGTCCCACCAAGTCACCCTCAGCACGTTGTCGCTATAGGCCATGAAGATGTCTACCGTCTCGCCCTTCACGCGGAAGTTGCCTCGCTTCAGCTCGATGTCGTTTCTCACGTAGAGGGCGTCCACCAACTTGCGCAGGAACTCGTTGCGGTCTAGTTTCTGTCCTCTGTGTATCTTGATGATGTTCTCCTGCATCGCCACCGGGCCTCCCATACCGTAGATGCACGATACCGACGATACCACGATGACATCCTTGCGCCCGGAGAGCAGGGCTGATACCGCCCCGAGACGCAGCTTGTCGATTTCCTCGTTGATGGCGAGGTCTTTCTCGATATAGGTGTCGGTGGTGGGGAGGTAAGCCTCCGGCTGATAGTAGTCGTAGTAGGATACGTAATATTCCACGGCGTTGTTGGGGAAGAAGCCCTTCATCTCCTGGTAGAGCTGCGCGGCGAGCGTCTTGTTGTGGCTCAGCACAAGGGTAGGCTTGCCCACGTTGGCGATGACATTGGCCACGGTGAAGGTCTTTCCCGAGCCAGTCACACCGAGCAACACTTGCGCGGGGTCTCCCTCCAACACCCCCTCTGTGAGCTGTCGGATGGCTTGGGGCTGGTCGCCCGTTGGTTTGTATTTTGAAGTCAATTGAAAGTCCATAATTCTTAAATTTACGTGCAAAATTACAAAAAAATCGGCATTAATCGTTATAAAGATTAATATTTTGCGAAAAAATGTATCTTTTCTTTTGATAATAAGTAAAATATGAGTAACTTTGCAACTCAAAATGAGAATTATGAAGAAATCAACTCTTATCGCAACATGTGTAGCACTGCTCCTGTCGAGTTGTGCGAACGAATATAACCAGGTATTGAAGTCTGGCGACAGTTCATTTAAATATGAGTATGCCAAGCAATGCTTTGCGCAGGGTAAGTATTCACGTGCCATTCCGCTCTTGCAGGAACTGGTGACCATGAAGAAAGGCCATGGCGAGGGCGAGGAATGCCTGTACATGCTTGCCATGTCGGAGTATGGCATGAAAGACTATGAGACTGCTTCTGAATATTTCAAGAAGTATTACTCTTCCTATCCGAAGGGTGCCTATGCCGAGAACGCTAAATATTATATAGGTGAAAGTCTCTATCAGAATGCTCCTGAGCCACGTCTGGACCAGAGCACTACCATCACCGCCATCGCTGCCTTCCAGGAGTTCCTAGACCTCTATCCGGATGCCCATCTCAAGCAGCAGGCCACCAACCGACTCTTCGCCCTTCAAGACCTCTTGGTGGAGAAGGAGTACAAGAGCGCCAAGCTTTATTACGACTTGGGCACTTACTTCGGCAACTGCACCAACGGCGGCAACAACTACGAGGCGTGCATCGTCACCGCCCAGAATGCCCTCAAGGACTATCCGTATAGCAACAAGCGAGAGGATTTCGCCCTGCTCATCATGAAAAGCAAATATGAGCTTGCCAAGATGAGCGTGGAGAAGAAGCAGCTCGAACGCTATCAGGACGCAGAGGATGAATGCTATGGTTTCATCAACGAATACCCTGACTCGAAAGATCGTGCGCTCGCCGAGAGATTCATCGAGAAATGCAAGCAGTTTGAGAAAGAGCACCCTGAGAGCGCATTGGACCAATTGAACTCGGGAAATTAATAAGCCAATTCAACTCGCAAAATTAATAAAAAAAAGAATAATAATAGTACTATAAATTATGGATTACAAAAAATCAAAAGCACCAGTAAACACAGTCACTCGTAATATTATGGATCTCTGCGACGAAACTCATAATATCTATGAGAGCGTTGCTATCATCGCAAAGCGCGCCAACCAAATCTCTGTAGAAATCAAAACCGATTTGAGCAAGAAGCTTCAGGAGTTTGCTTCATACAACGACTCTCTGGAGGAGGTCTTCGAAAACCGTGAGCAGATTGAGATTTCTCGCTACTACGAGAAGTTGCCAAAGCCAACATTGCTCGCTACACAGGAATTCATCGAGGGCAACATCTACTGGAGAGACCCTGCCAACACCGTTGCGCCAGGAACATCCGCAGAGAACAATATCTAAGAGAGAACAACATCTAATAGATAAAGATCATGATACAGCGTAAACAGACTCTGTTTCTGCTTCTTGCTGTCATCGCCATCGTCGCATGCCTGTTCCTGCCCATCGCCGGCATGGAACCCAAGACGGCTATGGGGAGCGACAGCTTGCTCTATAATCTGGGTGTCGTAGGGGGCGACCAAGGGGGCATCATGTTCTCTTCCACATGCTTGCCAATGTTCTTGCTGCTGGCGGTGTCGGCTTGCCTCTCGCTTGTCAATATCTTCATGTACAAGAACCGCAACCTGCAGAAGACCTTGTGCTCGGTGGCCTTGCTCTTCGGTGTGCTGTGGTATATCGACTATGCGCTGATGCTCTTCGGCATCGTGCTGCCTGTGGCCGATACCGCCGCCCACAACTTAGACCTCTCGGGCAAGGTGAGCCTCAAGTTTGCAGCCTGCCTGCCACTCGTGTCGATGCTGTTGGTGTGGATGGCAAAGAAAGGCGTAAACGACGACATCAATCTGCTGAAAGCAGCCGATAGAATCAGATAAAGAAGCGGCATTTGATGAGATAAGAGACGGCATTTGATAAAAAATGCTAAAAAATAAACGGGAAACAAGCAAAAACTTGCTCAACCGAAATAAAAATCGTAATTTTGCAGCCGCTGTCACGAGATGACAGCATAAAATTCAAACCTCATAAATAAATTAAATTAAAATGGCAACAAAAATCAGATTACAGCGCGGCGGTCGTAAGAGCTATGCTTTCTATAGCATCGTAATCGCTGACGTTAGAGCACCACGTGATGGTAAATTTACTGAGAAGATTGGTACTTTCAATCCAAACACCAATCCTGCTACTGTAGATTTGAATTTCGATCGCGCCCTCTATTGGGTAGAGACCGGTGCACAGCCAACAGACACAGTACGTAACATCCTCAAGGGCGAGGGCGTTTACTTGATGAAGCACCTCCGTGGTGGTGTCAAGAAGGGCGCATTCGACGAGGCTGAGGCTCAGAAGCGTTTCGACGCTTGGAAGGCTGGTAAGGACGCTAAGTCTACAGCCGTTCGCGAGGGCGATGCCAAGGCCAAGAAGGAAGCTGCTGCTAAGGAGCTTGAGGCTGAGAAGAAGATGAATGAAGCAATCGCTAAGAAGGTAGCTGACAAGAAGGCTGCTGCAGCTGCTGCTCAGGCAGAGGCTGAGGCTGC
>ERZ808240.5144-NODE-5144-length-10899-cov-15.569347_pt1 | contig 10899 bp, 11 predicted proteins | sample MGYA00521084_ERZ808240 | MGnify/ENA primary metagenome ERZ808240 (study PRJEB31516, sample SAMN03275571) | gut metagenome | biome: mammalia-associated habitat; material: feces | host: Papio cynocephalus | place: Kenya | collected 2012-08-06 ... | reverse complement strand
CCCCTCGCACCCTCATAATCAACGGCTCAACGACGAGACGACACCCACGAAAACAACACAAGAGCCTCAAATGAAGTAAGCACCTCGAAAGCTACCAAGAAAAGCAGTAACGGGGATTCCCATACACTTTCGAAAAATCTCGCAGAGAGTTTTGCCCCATTAACAGCCCCATAGGGCGTTTCTACATCATCCCCGCATGTGCGGGGAACACTTTTCCTGTGAGATATTCAACGGTGGAAACCGAGGATCATCCCCGCATGTGCGGGGAACACTGATTTGCTTGTTGATTACACTCCTGTCATGAGGGATCGTCCCCGCATGTGCGGGGAACACAAGACCCAGGACAAGGACACTCCGGAATACGAGGGATCATCCCCGCATGTGCGGGGAACACCCCGTCGAGGAGACGGTCGAGGCGACCCTTTCGGGATCATCCCCGCATGTGCGGGGAACACTTGGGTGGAGCCGCGCAAAGCGCCGGCACCACGGGATCATCCCCGCATGTGCGGGGAACACCGTCAATCCGTGCAGGAACAGCCGCGTCCCGCGGGATCATCCCCGCATGTGCGGGGAACACCCACCAATCATAGGCCACGGAAAGGCTGAGCGGGGATCATCCCCGCATGTGCGGGGAACACGGTTACGGCTTTTTTTCATGTTTCAGAATATTGGGATCATCCCCGCATGTGCGGGGAACACCTACACACATCTGTCGAAACAGGTAATCGACCGGGATCATCCCCGCATGTGCGGGGAACACGCCGCCGCGAACAAACGGCATGATGTGGTCTAGGGATCATCCCCGCATGTGCGGGGAACACTGATGGTTTCCAGACTCAGGGTGTTCATAATGGGGATCATCCCCGCATGTGCGGGGAACACTGATGGTTTCCAGACTCAGGGTGTTCATAATGGGGATCATCCCCGCATGTGCGGGGAACACTCGCCGCCGTACGCGGCGCTCTGCTGCGTGCGGGGATCATCCCCGCATGTGCGGGGAACACCTCAGTGGTCTCCACCGACTCATGGCCAAGCAGGGATCATCCCCGCATGTGCGGGGAACACTAATGAGCTGAGATTCAAAAACAGAGAAATCGGGGATCATCCCCGCATGTGCGGGGAACACCGTCTGGAAGGTCAGTCTGCCGGAATTCCGCCGGGATCATCCCCGCATGTGCGGGGAACACCGTTTTAAAGGGTCTGCTAATTCGTTACCGGGGGGATCATCCCCGCATGTGCGGGGAACACCGTAATCCTGAGGATTCCCTCGCGCACATCGTGGGATCATCCCCGCATGTGCGGGGAACACTTCCCTCGATTCCATCGAGGGCGCACTTACATGGGATCATCCCCGCATGTGCGGGGAACACCCTCTGGTCGAGGAACCCGAGCGCGTATTTCGGGGATCATCCCCGCATGTGCGGGGAACACTCAGCCGCCAACGTGAGGATGTTAGTCCACATGGGATCATCCCCGCATGTGCGGGGAACACTTGTTGACGTAGACATAGTGGTCGTTTTCCGGGGGATCATCCCCGCATGTGCGGGGAACACACGTCATCGTAGAAGTCGCGCGTCCATTCCGTGGGATCATCCCCGCATGTGCGGGGAACACCGCACCGGATACCCCTATGTGACCGCGGAACAGGGATCATCCCCGCATGTGCGGGGAACACTCGAGACCAACTGGAAAACTGCGGAATTGCTGGGGATCATCCCCGCATGTGCGGGGAACACTTCCAGTCGCGGCCGCTCCGGTTTCGCGGCCGGGGATCATCCCCGCATGTGCGGGGAACACGTGAGGAAGGCAACCATCGCAACCCTTGCCGCGGGATCATCCCCGCATGTGCGGGGAACACCGGTGAAAGGCGTATCGTGATGGCCGCGTACCGGGATCATCCCCGCATGTGCGGGGAACACGAAATGAACGGTTTCGCTATCTTGCTCTTCAGGGGATCATCCCCGCATGTGCGGGGAACACTGCAAGAACGCCCCTAAATTCCATGCAGACGCGGGATCATCCCCGCATGTGCGGGGAACACCCATTCGCTGTGTAACGAACTTCCAGTGTGCCGGGATCATCCCCGCGTGTGCGGGGAACACTCCCTCAGCGTACCCAAAGTACACAGGATTCGGGGATCATCCCCGCATGTGCGGGGAACACTATTCGTCGGGCGTCTCGGCTTCGAGCCTTGCGGGATCATCCCCGCATGTGCGGGGAACACGCCATGAAAAAGGCGCAACAAGCGACAGTCTCGGGATCATCCCCGCATGTGCGGGGAACACCTTTTAGCCAGTCCGCTTTTCGCCTTGCGTCCGGGATCATCCCCGCATGTGCGGGGAACACCCCAAAGCCCGGTCAGGACTTGCGCGTCAGCCGGGATCATCCCCGCATGTGCGGGGAACACTCCCGCAAAAAGGGAAAGGCTGAGACTCAAGGGGGATCATCCCCGCATGTGCGGGGAACACCTCCCGCCGTCCTTCCCGTGGCCTTGTGAGCAGGGATCATCCCCGCATGTGCGGGGAACACCAACCAGCGCAAACAGCGGAAGACGGAGGGACGGGATCATCCCCGCATGTGCGGGGAACACCATGCCCGCCCGCTCCCATTCGCCGTCCCACAGGGATCATCCCCGCATGTGCGGGGAACACCCGGACGGAGCGGCGTACGTCGCCGCCTGCGAGGGATCATCCCCGCATGTGCGGGGAACACCCTCTGCCTGTTCCTCGACTGCCATTGTGTCTGGGATCATCCCCGCATGTGCGGGGAACACCTATTCGGACCCGTGATGACAGTATGGTTCTTGGGATCATCCCCGCATGTGCGGGGAACACTAATGATGGCCTTGTACCAAAGTGCCAAAAAGGGGATCATCCCCGCATGTGCGGGGAACACCGGTACCATACTGCGAATTGATAAGCGTCTGGGGGATCATCCCCGCATGTGCGGGGAACACTCCTCCTTCTTCGGCTCCAGGGTTGGCGGCTCGGGATCATCCCCGCATGTGCGGGGAACACTCCTCCTTCTTCGGCTCCAGGGTTGGCGGCTCGGGATCATCCCCGCATGTGCGGGGAACACCCCACGCCCGCCCTGTACAAGGACACATACCCGGGATCATCCCCGCATGTGCGGGGAACACTTCTCGGGACTCGGCACATGGATTAGTCATCAGGGATCATCCCCGCATGTGCGGGGAACACCCGCCGGAATACGAGTAGTTCCCGTTCGTGCCGGGATCATCCCCGCATGTGCGGGGAACACCGAACGGCGGCATCCGTCATGCCTTCGCTTCAGGGATCATCCCCGCATGTGCGGGGAACACCTGTTAGGCCATTGTCTAGTGTCACGCGCCGCGGGATCATCCCCGCATGTGCGGGGAACACTGGTTTCCTCTTCTGCTGGTGTTGGATCCGTCGGGATCATCCCCGCATGTGCGGGGAACACGACGAGCCGCATGAACATGTTGTCGGGGTCTTGGGATCATCCCCGCATGTGCGGGGAACACTGTATGTGGTTTGCCGGTTTGGAGCAAATCATGGGATCATCCCCGCATGTGCGGGGAACACGCAGTCGAGCCAAAGCTGGTCGTCCCCGACCTGGGATCATCCCCGCATGTGCGGGGAACACTTCATATGCTCGTCTATATGGCGCTCAGCTCCGGGATCATCCCCGCATGTGCGGGGAACACCGCGCAGTCTGGGAACCATCGTTGGATTGTCTGGGATCATCCCCGCATGTGCGGGGAACACGCCTTTTTTCATTGGTTTGATGCGCCAACCTTGGGATCATCCCCGCATGTGCGGGGAACACTGGAGAAGCCTTTCCGTCTACGAACTGGTCATGGGATCATCCCCGCATGTGCGGGGAACACCAAAAGGAGACAATCATGGTTTTCATCCCGAAGGGATCATCCCCGCATGTGCGGGGAACACGGCGAACAAACTCGCAGATCGGTGGGGCTTGAGGGATCATCCCCGCATGTGCGGGGAACACGCGAAGGCGACCATCATCCGTGGCGATTCCAAGGGATCATCCCCGCATGTGCGGGGAACACCCGCTGTTCCAGACGAACAAGGAGAAACGCGCGGGATCATCCCCGCATGTGCGGGGAACACCCGTTCCTGAGCCTTCGGCTTCTGCGGTGCCGGGGATCATCCCCGCATGTGCGGGGAACACTGGTTGGGATTCGTTGGCTGGTTCGTTCATTTGGGATCATCCCCGCATGTGCGGGGAACACACTAAGAAAATAGCACAATACCAACGATATCGAAAACGCTAAGCCCGGTTTTCATTTAGTTTTACTTCGAAAACTTCCTTGCTCTTCTATACTTGCTGGCATTGCTCCAACCCTTTTTGGGAGTTCCGACAAAAGATCCGTCCTTTGCCTCTTTGGGCCGTTTCACCAGATGCAATCCTTCGCAATCAACAGGAGACCAATCCGCTCCATGCACTTTGAATGCAAGATGCTGTTCATTCCTTGCAGAATAGACCATGATGGCTCTTCCCTCTTTGGAAAAGCTCACAATACGCTCCCAGAGACGTTCCCGTACCCGGGCATCGAGATGCCCTACGAATACTCCAGGCGAAATTTCCAATAGCCAACGTGTGAGATCACCTCTTAATCCCGCAGGGCAGGCTGTCAGTACGACCACTACCATGGCTCCCCATCCCATTCATCATCAGAATAAGACTTCCCAGCAGGAACTTCGCCAAGCCGATTATCCCAAAGGCCCACGTGATCAGATTCCAAAGAATCATCCTCAGAAACCGGTGCGCCCAATAAAGCTCTTATGTCTCTTACCATCCGTTTAAGAAGCCCCAAATCATAAACTGCGTCGCGAATATTGTGACGCGTGGCAGACCCAATATCTTCCGGTTTGGAAGCTGCCGTCTCGAATGCAACAGGAATTGACAATTCCGCCTTATATAAGTCTGCGATGTCATATACAAAAGAACGTTCATGCCCGATATGAACAAACCCTAAACCAGGAGAGCAACCGAGTGCGACAATAGCGGCATGTGCTAAGCCATATAAACATGTGTTCGCAGCGGAAAGCGCCTTGTTGATTTCCGACCCCGCCATGAAATCATCATGATCATATGTACGCTTATCCCATTCCACTCCAGTGCGTTCAGAACATTCCCGATACACCCGTCTGATACGAGCGCCTTCTCGACCACGAAGCTGCTGCATCGTTAAACCGCTAACATCTTCACCCGGAAAACGCATCTGATACATCAAACGGGCAACAGCCAGCCTCTTTCTTGTATTTGAAACCAAAGCAGCTTGTTTCTGCAACAATGCCGAAGAATGGGTAAGAGGTTTACCGAACGCATACATGCGAACACCTCGCTCCCCTACCCATATAACCGTTGCCCCATTTTCACCGATAACCGTCATCGCCTGATGGGTAACACGTGCACCAGGTCCAAGCATCAACACGCTAAGCGTCGCAGCCGGCACATGTATAACCCCTGTAACGTCGGTTACAGTAATCGCATTATTGTCACGTCCAATAGTGCAATGCTCGAAATAGACAAAGGACAAACGATCTTCCACTCGCGTAAGATCTTGAATCTCAGGCGGAGGAGTGCCTAACGATGAGCGTAATCTCTTTGACGAATTAATCCCTTGTCCTGATTCATCAGAATCAGGCTTTACCTCATTATCTTGATTTGTCTGCGTACTCATGATTTTGACCTGTTTTCTGTAATTGGGGCAATTGTCAATAAACCACAGCCGAATCCTTTGGCTCTGCCTATGCCTTGGCAAAGGGTTTCACGAAATAGCCGTGCATCAGTAATTTCAAGCTGCCCTTCGAAAACAGCCGTTACCAAAGTCACGACTGCACCGGCACGCTTAAACTGCTCTTTATGCCGTTCCTTTACCAACACATCAGGCTTACCATCTTCAACTGCAGTAATCACGAATCCATGAGATGCCGAACGATCAACCAGCCATTGAATTTGTTGATCCACCGTAATATGTCCTTGGATTTTGCCAACAATCCCTTCAGAACTATGCCTACGCCCTTTATCTTCAGCGACTTTCCTGACTGGATTAGCACGAAGCTTAAAATGCCATTGCTGCCCTTTAGCAATATGGTCCAGCAACGGTCTATAGTCCTTAGTCTCCCATTCTGCATGCAATGGCCAGCCAGCCTGCTCCACAATGTGCGTGAAATCCGGTTTTTCTGGACTGACCACATAAAGCCAAACGCCCTTGTCACTTGATAAAGCATCTAAACGCCAAAGAATGCGGCCCTCCTTGCTCTTCCTAACGGCATCGGGCGAAAAAGCACACTCAACAGCAGCATGTAACTTATACGGCGAACTCATGAGTTGCCGGGCACTATATCGTGCCCTATTCAAAGGAATCCTTGAAATAAACATTCTGCTCTCCTACATGAAATTCAAAGGATCTTCTTCCCCGGTGGATTCAAAGGAAGGAGGCTGACATGTATCGTCGTTCACGCTTTGCGGCATATCTGGGTTGCCGATACGGTATCGATAGATAGCCCGATCCGCATACTTGCGCCCTCGAGAGCTGAAGCTTAAAGGCAAATCAGATTGAGCTGACGTAGCTTCATTTCCCAATGCATCACAAACAATCTCCAAATCTGGAAACTTATAGCGCCGGCGATACCAACTTGCCGCATGCCAAGGTTCTTGTTCCAAAGCCTGCCGAATATCCGCATATTCATCATGAATACCCAGAGATAGCGGATAATCCGGCGGGCAAGAACGCCTCCCCAAGTAAAGCGGCCATTTAGGCGAATGAATCGCCTGCTCCAAAGTCTCTAAAACTGGTCGATCTGCACCAAGCGCAACTAGGAAGCATGCATCCGACAAGTAGTAACGATATGTGAGAGACATTTCTTTGTCGAACTTGTTGGAATTGCGTTTTCGCGTCATGGATTTTTCCGTTTGCAAATCACGGATGACCCTGCCACGTTGTTCAATACGCACACCGAATGACAGCCTCAACAAATCCTCTATGGAATCCTCGCGACTACGCCCTTGTGCCGAAGCCAGCATGCCGATCACACCGCTTTTGGTCGGTTCGCCTCGCGTCTCGCGTCGAACGAATCGCGAAGAATCACCCCATGACTGCAATGGGGCAGCCAATTGCAGCAGCAGAACACTCATTGTGGTTCCTCTCAAACATCATGCCGAGTATGTGGCACTCAACGTTTCCCGCAAGCCATTCTCAAGATCCGGCAACGACACCTGCTCACTCCAATCCTTCAGAGAATCCACTTCTCCACCGGAGACGATATGCCATGCCTTCACCGGCTCTTCGTCATAATTCACACGAATCTCGTTCAAACGTTCACCAAGACGTTCAATACCTTGACGGGAAACGGACACACCTTCCTTGCGCTTCACTGGCTCTTCAAACGCGTCAGCACCGCTGATTGGCTGGGAATCACGAAGCACTACCACGACGTCTTCAGGCAACGTGTGGTTGGCAAAAGTGTTTTGTTTGCCAGAAGGCATGGATTTGATGAAAGCCTTAACAAAGGCAACAGTATCTTCGACTGCCGCAGAAGCATCCTGCAACTGTTCTTTCAACGCATCAATGTTCACCGTCGCATATCGATACAATGTCGAGGAATTGAAACCGACCGTGTCAATCATAGCCGCGCCAGCATTGTCCTCGGACGCGCAATCGTCTACCGCGGTGAAGTAATCGTATTCGGGCGTGATTTGGTCGATAGAAAACGCATGTGCCACCTGTGCGGAAGCATCGGTGTTCAAATCTGGCGCATCAGCCAGCATACGACCGAACAAAGCAATATCAAGGGCCTGAGGCCCGTGGAAAATTTCAGACACTTCCTTCTTCATACTATCGAGATTCTTCTTTTCGATCTTGGAAAGATTTTTCTTTCCTATCATGGAAAAATCCTTGCCTTCGTCTAAAGCTCTGATTGCCCAATCAGCAAGTTCGTCGATCTCGTTATTGGCGATAAAAATCAGATACTCTGTTACCAACTTCCCCTTATCAGATCCAGCACGATCCGAGACCTTGACATCAATGCCCTTGCCCACTAAAGACAGCACCTTCCGTCCAAGATCTTCAGCGGATTCCGTCAAATCAGGTCGCTTAGCTGAGATGGAAGCGGCAATCAGAGTCACGACGCCCTTAGTGCGCTTTCCTAACTTGCTGCTGTCCAACATGCTGTCGAAAACACCACGCATAGCGCGCTTCCAAGCCTGACTGGAAACACGAGACCTCAGAGCGCCTCCAATGTATGCGGTTTTCGGGCTTCCCGTATCATCCCTGTTGATATTGCTCGGTGGCACCTGCTGGATGCAGTGGATATCCATAAACATAATTTTTATCCCTTTTCTAATAGGTTTATCTATTTTGTAGATGAATCTGGTTATTGCTTTTTCTGCGCTGAAACAGGCTTCCAACAGTAATAGTCTTTACCCCACTGCTGGAATACCCCACCGCGTTTATCCGCGAATTGCATCAGGTACAGGTCACGGGCTAAAGCGCCATAATCAATCTGAATATCTGTCTTACACATCAATGCAATGAGAGCACGTACAGCGCGAATCACTCCATTGAAATCAGGAGCGTTCTCGGCAACTCGCAACCGCCGCAGTACGCCCTTGCCCTCTTCCAAGTCTGGAGCGAGTTCCCTACACGCGCGCCCGAATGTCATCCTTTTGTTCGAATCCTGCGAATAAGGCTGAGCAACCCCTTGCCTTTTCGACTGCTGATGCACTGCATACAGCCCCAACGCAGTACGAACAGCATTGACCTGACAATCAAATTCGGGTGAGTTGTCTGATGGCTCGGCAAGATCCTGAGGCCAATCCGCGAACAACTCATCACCAATCAGCATCCAGGATGGTGACATTCCATCCAGATCCCGGCGCATTCGTGCAAGACGGGCACGACTACTTGGACTACTACTGCTTTCGGCGACGTATTCACGTTGCACGCTGAATATCAGTTTGGCAACATATTTGCCGACAGCATTTGCATAGTCGTATCTGGATGACGGCATAGTCACTTTCCTCCTCTATCCGAATACGCTGAGATTCTCTTAAGCGAACCGAGCTCTTTGTTGAGTTTATCTTGGAACTGTAATTGTGCACAGACTGCATTCATCACACCTGTAATGTGAGATTTACGTTTTTTGGATTTGCCTTTGCCATTATGTTCATCGTCATTGTGCGCATCAAAAACAGGGACTGGAGACTGATTCAAATAATCCTGTCCAATTTCCAATAGTCGGCGATGGACCTCATCTTTCCACTCATTGGAATATTCAATGGAATCTCTAGATTCATCAAAAGATGCCAACTTATCCCGAAAAAGCCCATCAAGCTCTGTATACGCGCTTTCCCGAATTTGCTCTGCCACCTCAGTAGACTTACTCCTGTCGCCCACCGATGCTCGCAGATCACGAACAAATTGAGTCAAGGCCTGTACCGCATTATCAGTGCGTTTCACCACATCCATCATCCGCGCGATACCGTCATAGTCATGACGGAACATCACTGTGTTCAGCGAAATTGAATCATCGATTCCAGTTTCAAACACACTGCTCTTCGTCCCATAGGTCATACCTTGGGCATGAAGCGTCACCATATTCAATACATGATCTTTAGATTTGAATATCTCAGTGCGGATTTCTTCCAGCCATCGGATAAGTCCAGGTCTGCAATCATCATCATCATCATTCACGCAAAGGATGGGCTTCAAACCACGCCATAGCGCCTTACCTGCATCGTGCTTAACCGGCATATACACAGAAAGATTCCGTTTTCTTTGTTCCGTATCATTACTTTCTTTCCAAGCAGTCATCTTTTCGAAGCCGCCAGCATTGTGTTGCTTCACAATATCCCCGTAGCAAGAGATGACACCAATAATTCTTGTACAATCCCTATTCGGCACCAGACGGATACGACGCGATTGCCATGTCAGTACCTGAACAGGACCGGCAAACGTGGACTGATCGTCTGAATCGAAAGGAGGTATTTCATCCTTTTCCCAAACTGGAATATCCTGCTGATTGCCAAATAGTCGATAACGCTCGGAGTCATATTTCATGTCGTAAAGCACCCAATTGAACATTAGCGTTTCAAAGAGGTTCCGACCTTCCGCATACAGTCCACCAATGCCGCCTAACCATCCGGTTTGGAGCATGCCTTTGGGAGCACGCACTTTTCCCTCACTGACATGTGTGTTGCCTTGTACTGGCGTTTTGATTCCCGCAATGTCATATGCCTGCATAAACATTAACCACCGACTTGCCTCAGCGAATGAAAGGCTGTCGACCGCGTCCATACTCCGCATTGAGAACAGGAACTTGTCCGGTTTGGGAACATCTGCAATTATCTCTGAAACCGGAGAGTAAGGTTTCTGACTCGCATATTCCAAATCAGGAACTTGAAAGAACGGGCGTTCGCCAATCAGGTAAAAGCGGTCTTCCCATTTGTCGAAATATCGACCCATGATCTCCGAACTGAAATGTCTAGAAGAGAAGAAAATCTCCTTCCATAATTCACGCATCTGATCAGCATCAGTGTTGATGACGCAGTACGCCCGGTACAAAATCGCGAGGAACAAACGTATTAGCGGAAATTTTTGCTGAGGAATATCGCCCGACAGTTCCTTGATATTTGCAGCATCCGAGAAAACCTGGCGCAATGGTATTTCAGCTGGACGCCCATCCTTATAAATCACCTGCACCCAAGGCTCATCCAGTAAGGAAAAGATATTATCCATCATCGATTCACTCCCCTCATCAACTTTGATTTCATCTTTAGCTGAAAACGATACATCCGATTGACATTTTTATCAAGGAATGTAAATGTTTTAGACCTTGAATTTTCAGAGCAAGTGCAACGGGTGTGAATGAGATGGGCCCATGGGTT
>ERZ808240.5143-NODE-5143-length-10903-cov-10.294893_pt1 | contig 10903 bp, 6 predicted proteins | sample MGYA00521084_ERZ808240 | MGnify/ENA primary metagenome ERZ808240 (study PRJEB31516, sample SAMN03275571) | gut metagenome | biome: mammalia-associated habitat; material: feces | host: Papio cynocephalus | place: Kenya | collected 2012-08-06 ... | reverse complement strand
TCCGATGAAGATGCACACCATCATATCGAAACGTTGCACGCAATGCGGCAAGGAGGTATGGCCACAACTCGCCACCGCCATCATCGTGCTCATCCACAGGGGCGACGAGGTACTCCTTGTTCACGCCAAGAACTTCAAGGGAAACTTCTTCGGTCTCGTGGCTGGCTTCGTGGAAACTGGCGAAACCTTGGAAGAAGCCGTAAGGCGTGAGGTCATGGAAGAAACACACCTCACCATCAAGAATCTCACTTACTTCGGGTCCCAGCCCTGGCCATACCCTTGTGGCCTGATGGTTGGCTTCATGGCAGAGTATGAGTCAGGCGACATACACCTACAACGCTCAGAGCTATCACGCGGGGCTTGGTTCCGCTACGACAAGCTGCCACAGATTCCGCAAAAATTGAGCATCGCGCGTCGCATAATAGACAAATGGCTTGAGCAATATGGCATCACAAGCCAGCAACCCTAACGCCATTGATGATTATACATATTTGATATAGATAAATTTTAATATCGATAATGGTTAAACTTTAAATAAAATTTCCGTTTAGAGCCCTTTTGACAATTAAAAAGAGTATCTTTGCAGAAATATTTAATTTAGCTTATTGTCAACTTATTTGAAAAACTAACTATTAAGCATGGATTGGTTAATAAATCTATTCACCACACCAGACTCCGTTGCCCACATAGTCTTGCTTTATGGCATAGTAATAGCCATTGGCATACTCTTGGGCAAGCTAAAGATTGGAGGAATCTCACTTGGAGTCACCTTCGTATTGTTTTGTGGCATCGTAGCGGGTCACTTCGGTTTCACGGGTCCAACCCCAATTCTTAACTTCTTGCAAGACTTTGGCCTTATCCTGTTCGTTTTCTGCATTGGCCTGCAAGTGGGTCCTGGCTTTTTCGAGAGTTTCAAGAAAGGTGGCGTGGCACTCAACGGAATGTCTGTGTTGATGATTTTCCTCAACATAATCGTGATGTTCGCGTGCTACTACATTTTCTTCGACACATCCAACAAGACCAACTTGCCGATGATGATTGGCGTGCTATATGGCGCCGTCACCAATACACCAGGTCTTGGTGCCGCCAACGAGGCCCTGAACTCCGTCTTCACCAATGGCCAGATACCGCAGATAGCCAACGGATACGCCTGCGCTTATCCTCTCGGTGTGCTCGGAATCATTGGCGCAACAATCCTCATCAGGTTCATCACCAAGACAAACCTCAAGAAAGAGGAGGATGAATTGGAAGCCGAAGAGGCCGCAAATCCTCATGCCAAGCCTTTGGCAATAACGCTTGAGGTGAGCAACGTATATCTCGCCGGACGCACATTGTCGCAAATCAGCGAGTTCCTTGGCCGCGACATTGTGTGCACACGTATCTTGCACCAGGGTGAGATGTCCCTGCCAAACAAGAACACGAAATTTGAGGTCGGCGACAAGTTGCACATAGTGTGCGCTGAGGCTGACGCCGAGGCTATAAAGGCATTCATAGGACCCGAGATCGACTTCGAATGGGAAAGCGCGATAACTGAGAATCAGCCCATGATTTCCAAGCGCGTCATTGTCACCAACCCCAAAATGAACGGCAAGACCCTCGGCAAGATGCACTTCTCTTCGGTCTATGGTGTCAACATCACGCGCATCACTCGTCAAGGCATGGATCTCTTTGCGTCTCGCAACCACCACTTCCACATTGGCGACCGCATAATGGTCGTGGGTCGTGAGGAAAACGTCAACCGTGTGGCAGAACTCATGGGAAACTCGGCGCGCAGCCTTAACGTGCCCAACATCGCCACCATCTTCATCGGAATAGTAATTGGCATTCTCTTCGGAAGCATACCAATCGCCGTACCTGGCGTGCCAGTGCCCTTGAAGCTCGGACTTGCCGGTGGTCCCCTAATCATAGCTATACTCATTGGTCGCTTCGGCTACCGCATCAAGCTTGTCACCTACACCACTACGTCTGCCAACATGATGCTCCGCGAGATGGGTCTTGCGCTTTTCTTGGCAAGTGTTGGCATCAAGGCAGGAGCAGGATTCGTGCAAACAGTGGTGCAAGGCGATGGCCTGCTCTATGTGCTCACCGGCTTCTTCATCACTGTCATACCTATCCTCATCGTTGGTCCTTTGGCAAGGTGGAAGTTCAAGTTCAACTACTTTACGCTCATGGGCATGATTGCTGGTACATATACAGACCCCCCAGCGCTTGCTTACGCTAACGCGAGTTGCTCCAAGGAAGCCCCGGCAATAGGCTATTCCACAGTTTATCCATTGTCTATGTTCGTGCGCATCTTCACCGCACAAATATGCGTACTGTTCTTCTGCGGATAGAGCAAGCCGCCAGAAACATGAATAGTCTTAACGTATAACAATTTTATTACCATATAAAGGATAACGCTTTCTCCATAAACTTGGGGAGAGCGTTTTTTAAATGCTACTGATTTCGCCAAGAGAAAAAACATACATTACAGTAAAAATATGGTATAATAGTTTGCCAATTGGAAAACTTGGCTTACCTTTGCCTTAATATCGAAAACTCATGTAATCTATTATTATGTCTAACGAAATTGAAGTGAAAGAACTGAGCGATGTCGTCGTACGCTTCTCTGGCGACTCAGGCGATGGCATGCAGCTTGCCGGAAACATCTTCTCCACTGTCTCCGCCACGGTAGGCAATGGAATATCCACATTTCCCGACTATCCAGCCGACATCCGCGCCCCGCAAGGCTCTTTGACGGGCGTAAGCGGCTTCCAGGTTCACATAGGCGAAGGCCGGGTATTCACGCCTGGCGACAAGTGCGACGTGCTCGTGGCAATGAACGCCGCGGCACTGAAGACCCAGTACAAATACGCCAAGCCGACGGCCACCATCATAATAGACACCGATTCTTTCGGCCCCAACGACTTGGGCAAGGCGCAATTCAAGTCTGACGATTACCTTGAGGAGATGGGCATAGACAACGACCGCGTGGTGGCATGTCCGATCACCAAGATGGTCAAGGCATGCCTAATGCACGATGGCATGGACAACAAAAGCGTGCTCAAATGCCGCAACATGTTTGCCTTGGGTCTCGTGTGCTGGCTCTTCAACCGCGATCTCGAACTGGTAAACAACTTCTTGCGCGAGAAGTTCGCCAAGAAGCCTACCGTGGCAGAGGCAAACATCAAGGTGGTGAAAGCAGGCCACGATTATGGCGCCAACACACATGCCTCTACGCCTTTTACCACTTACCGAATAGAGACAAGGCAGAAAGATCCTGGACGCTACATGGACATAACGGGCAACAAGGCCACTGCCTACGGGCTCATAGCCGCCGCCGAGAAGGCTGGGCTGAAGCTCTACCTTGGCTCCTACCCCATCACGCCAGCCACCGACATACTGCACGAGTTGTCGAAGCACAAGAGCCTCGGCGTGATAACCGTCCAGGCTGAGGATGAAATATCGGCTTGCTCATCCGCCATAGGCGCGGCTTTCGCAGGGGCGCTGGCTTGCACGTCAACGTCAGGCCCTGGCATTTGCCTCAAGAGCGAGGCCATCAACCTTGCCGTCATCGACGAGCTGCCTTTGGTAATCGTAGACGTGCAGCGTGGCGGCCCATCGACTGGACTGCCCACCAAGAGCGAGCAAACCGACTTGCTTCAGGTGCTGTATGGCAGAAATGGCGAGAGTCCAATGCCAGTAATCGCAGCCACGAGTCCAACCGACTGCTTCGACGCGGCTTTTATGGCAGCCAAGATGGCGTTGGAGCATCTCACGCCTGTCGTCTTGCTCACCGATGCTTTCATAGCCAACGGCTCATCGGCATGGAAATTGCCAAACATAGGCGACATGCCCGAAATCAATCCTCACTACGCCCCTGCCGACCAGAAATATAAATACACGCCATACCTGCGCGACTTTCAAAGCAAGGCGCGCTATTGGGCCATTCCAGGGCAAGAGGGTTATGAGCACATTCTCGGCGGACTGGAAAAGGACGGCAAAACGGGTGCCATATCCACGGAGCCAAACAATCACAACGCGATGGACCACTTGCGTTCGGAGAAAGTATCTCTCATTCCCGTACCCGACCTTGAGGTCGAGGGCGACAAGGGCGACGCCGACCTGCTCATCGTTGGCTTCGGCTCCACTTACGGACACCTGCGCGCAACCATGAACGAGATGCGCGAAAAAGGCCACAAGGTAGCCTTGGCACAATTCAAGTATGTCAACCCTCTGCCAAAGAACACGGCAGAAGTGTTGCTCAAATATCCAAAGGTGGTAGTGGCGGAGCAAAACCTTGGACAACTCGCGGCTTTGTTGCGCATACGCGTCAACGGTTTCGTGCCTTATCAGTACAATGAGGTCAAGGGACAGCCATTCAACGTCTGTGAGCTCGTAAAACATTTCGAGGGACTCATAGAGCATGAACTAAACGCCAGTGGTGGTTACTTCGTCAATCGTGTTCTTTAACCTTGTTCCTAAAACGTTTTCTTAACATCATCTAAAATGGATTATTCAGCAAGCGATTATAAGAAAGGCCAGCCTCGTTGGTGCCCGGGGTGTGGCGACCACAGTTTTTTGGCAAGCATGCAAAAGGCTATGGCGGATATTGGCGTGCCTCCTTATGAGACAGCCGTGATAAGCGGCATAGGCTGTTCAAGTCGCCTACCCTATTATGTCAGCACCTACGCCATGCAAACTATCCATGGCCGCGCCGCGGCCGTGGCGACAGGCGCGAAAGTGGTGAACCCCAAGCTTACCATTTGGCAAATCAGTGGCGATGGCGACGGTCTCGCCATAGGCGGAAACCACTTCATCCACGCCATGAGGAGAAACATCGACCTAAACATGATTCTTCTCAACAACCGCATCTATGGCCTCACCAAAGGTCAATACTCGCCCACGTCGCCCAGGGGCTTCGTATCCAAGTCTTCGCCTTATGGCACGGTGGAAGACCCTTTCCGCCCTGCTGAGCTGTGTTTCGGCGCGAGAGGTCGCTTCTTCGCCCGCTCCGTGGCATCTGACAGCGCGGAGACCGTGAAGATACTCAAGGCGGCATACAACCACAAAGGTGCGGCGGTATGCGAGATCCTGCAAAACTGCATGATTTTCAACAACGGGGCCTACGACCCAATCTACACTCGCGACGGACGCAAGAAAAACGCCATATACCTTGAAGACGGCAAGCCGCTCGTCTTCGGCGAAAACAACGAATACGGACTCGTGCAGGAAGGCTTCGGGCTGAAAGTAGTGGAAATTGGCAAGGATGGCTACACTATAGACGACATCCTCATACACGACAGCCATAACCCTGACAACACTCTTCAGCTCAAGCTCGCCATGATGGACAACGAGCATGGCTTCCCCGTGGCTCTGGGCGTGTTCAGAGACGTTGATGCACCCACTTACGACCAAGCGGTAAACGACCAGATAGAAGAGGTCAAGGGCAAGAAGAAATATCACAACTTTACGGAACTGCTTGAGACCAACGACATCTGGGAGGTGAAATGACATTTCGTCAGAAACACGAATGACTTGCCACTCAGTGTAAAGATTTACAGCAATATTTTAACACTTGAAAGTGTGCTTATTCAGAGAACGTGAAAGAGGCTACCTGCCTTTTTCACGTTCTCTTTTATTTTCTCGCACCGTTATCACGGCGTGAAAGCAGTGCCGTTTAAGCGTATTTGATAACTATTTCCATAATCTTTCTTGATTGTCGAAGAAACTTTTTACCTTTGACCGTAACTTGGAATGCTGGTGTGCAAGTTCAAGTCTAAACACTTAACATTATATATTATATATGCAAGAAAGAGACAAAGAAAAAGACATCGTGCGACTTCCTGATAATGCATTTCGCGAACTGGAAGCAAACGAGGAGTACAGGCCCGTCATGAATCCCGAACAGGTTTATCCTGAGGTTAACACATGGTCGGTGGTCTGGGGAATAGTCATGGCAATGCTTTTCTCTGCCGCGGCAGCTTATTTAGGGTTGAAGGTAGGACAAGTGTTCGAGGCCGCCATTCCTATCGCCATAATTGCCGTTGGTGTGAGCACTGCGGCAAAGCGCAATAAGGCATTGGGTGAGAATGTTATTATCCAGAGTATTGGTGCTTGTTCAGGAGCAGTAGTGGCAGGAGCTATCTTCACATTGCCCGCTATCTATATTCTTCAAGCTAAGTACCCAGAGATGACTTCTTCATTCATGAAAATGTTTTTTGCATCAGCCTTGGGTGGCGTACTTGGCATTCTATTCCTAATTCCTTTCCGTAAATACTTTGTTAGTGACATGCATGGCAAGTATCCTTTTCCAGAGGCAACAGCAACGACGCAAGTGCTCGTGTCGGGTGAGAAAGGTGGCGACCAGGCAAAGCCATTGTTGTTCGCAGGCATCGTGGGTGGTCTCTACGACTTCATTGTCTCTACTTTTGGCTGGTGGAACGAGAACTTCACTTCGCGCGTCATTGGTCTCGGTCAAGACCTTGCCGATAAGGCAAAATTGGTATTTAAAGTAAACACCGGCGCTGCCGTTCTCGGCCTTGGCTATATAGTAGGTCTAAAATATGCCCTATACATCACCCTTGGCTCTCTTGCTGTTTGGTGGCTTATCGTGCCAGGTATGTCTGTCATATTCCACGACCAAGTACTAAACATGTGGGATCCTTCTATCACGTCAACCGTTGGAGCCATGAGTCCAGAGGAGATATTCAAGGCTTACGCGCGCTCTATTGGAATTGGCGGCATTGCCATGGCTGGAGTCATTGGCATCATAAAGAGCTGGGGTATCATCAAGGGAGCCGTAGGCTTGGCTTCCAAGGAGTTGAAAGGCAAAAACAACGGTGCGATCGGCATAAAGCGCACACAACGCGACATTCCGTTCAAGATTATCGCGATTGGCTCTATCGCCACATTGCTTGTCACATTCGTGTTTTTCTTGCTTGGAGTCATGCAGGGTAATATCCTATTTGCCATTGTCGGCATTTTGCTTGTAACGGTCATAGCTTTCCTGTTTACGACCGTAGCCGCCAACGCCATAGCCATAGTTGGCAGCAATCCTGTGTCTGGCATGACTTTGATGACTTTGATTCTTGCTTCAGTGGTCATGGTAGCCGTTGGTTTGAAAGGCCCCTCAGGCATGCTCGCCGCTTTAATCATGGGGGGTGTGGTGTGTACGGCGTTGTCCATGGCGGGTAGCTTCATTACCGACCTGAAGATTGGCTATTGGCTGGGCACTACCCCATCAAAACAGGAGACTTGGAAATTTCTCGGTACCATAGTCAGTGCGGCGACTGTTGTGGGAGTGATGATAGTCTTGAACAAGACTTATGGATTCGCAAGTGGACAACTTGCTGCGCCACAAGCAAATGCCATGGCTGCTGTCATAGACCCCTTGATGAATGGAGTTGGCGCACCATGGATACTTTACGGCATAGGTGCAGTAATAGCCATTGTGCTTGATCGTTGCCATATACCTGCTCTTGCTTTTGCTCTTGGTATGTTCATTCCTCTTGAACTCAATGTGCCTCTTGTCGTAGGCGGTGTTATTAACTGGTTTATCACTACTCGTTCTAAGAATGATGAAATAAATAAGGCACGTGGAGAGAAAGGTACCCTCATTGCCAGTGGCTTCATTGCAGGCGGAGCCCTAATGGGTGTTGTGTCCGCACTTCTCAAGTTTGGTGGCATAGAGCTGTCTGTAGCTGATCAATGGTGGAGCAATCCAATGTCGGAAATGACTTCCCTACTCGCCTACGTATGTCTCGTTTGCTACTTTGTCAAGGCCACAAGGGTGAAAAAGTAACATACGGAATTAATCATAAAACATAACACAAAAAGCTTGAGACTTTAGATGATAGTCTCAAGCTTTTTTATCGTGATTCATTTTAAGAGACGCGCTTTCTGTGTTTAATCATTAGGCTACAATTCCAATTGAAGTCATCGTAGCTAAGTAGCTGTTTAATCTTCCCATAATGCAGAGCCGAAACTATCGGTAAAAAATGGACTGTTAGGCTTAGATAATTGTTCGCCTGGGTCAATCACTTCATTATGTTTCTCTTTGTCTATTCCTGGTTCTTCGCTACTACTTCCACTCATCAAAGGACAATCTTGGCTTATATATATTATTGTCGTTTTTGGCTTTATATATTTCTTGCGAATGTTCATTTTTCAAGAGGTTTAGATCGTATTATCGTTTGATGTTTTTTCTGCCCTTGGTTATTACTATTCCCTTGAATCCTTTTGGGCATGGTTTTCCATCAAGGGTATAAGACTCATGCTTGCTTATATTGTCGGTAATCTTTCTAATAGCCGTGGTAGCATCGTCCGTGAAGACATAGCATGGCTTGGCAGCATAACCACCCTCTGGGGTATCAGCAGGTATGGCGAGGTATGCCTTGTGCTCGCCATTAGGAAAAGCAGCACCATATTCCGCACCCCAATAGAACCCAACCCCATTGCCATTCTTGTTGGCAAGCATATAGAAGTTGTCGCCATCGTTTCCTATGGTATTTGTCTTCTTGTCGGTACCTTTCAACTGGTTGTCTTCGTCCTTAATGCCTTCCTCTGTGGACGTGTCAAAATTATATTCACCAGGCTTGCCTTTCATTACCACGGCAGTGGCAGTTGGCAATGTCTCGCCTTCTGAGTAGGTGCGGCTATTTACGATTTGGCCATTCCTTACTTTCATGGTGTATGCCGTGATACCTTGTGGCACTATCATCGCACGCCCACTATAATATAAAGTGGCGTAACCAGTAGGACCTATTGTTACGTAATCTTCGGAAATAATGGATATCTCATCGAGGAAAAAATTGGCTCCACTAAAAGTAATACTGCTTAGTTGACTGGTAGAACTTATTGGAATGGAAACGTCGAGCCATTTTTCCCATTGCATAGTAATAGTATTTTCCTTTGTTTTGGTATTATCACTAAACCCAAAAATCACGTTTAATGATTTACCTTTAGCAATGGATGGCGCACATCTGAAATTCAATTTGCCATTCTTGATACCAAATCTCTCAAGTTCATTTATGGCGTAAGTGCTCATAACATTAAGGCATTGGTATCCTTTGCTTATACCACTTGTCCCATCTATTTTAAAATTTTCTGTAAAATTATAATCCCCTACATACGAATTATTTTCAAGTTTACCTCCATTTCCTCCACTGCCAATATAATTAGCAAAGCCATCATAATAAATCTCATTGTTTAACGACTTTCGCTTTGTTGTCAATTGGTATGAAACTTCCTGATAGGCAAAATCATCATTGCCTTCAAAAATGGCATAAATTGTGCTGGTTCCTATAAAATGAGGAGTAACATTACCATATTCGTCAACTGTTGCCGTGGCTTGATTTGATGAGAACCATTTGATTGGTAGGTTATTAGGGTTCAATAATTCAGGACTACTATAAGTTCTCCCTATGTCAGCAGACATTTCAGGCTGGCCGAAACTCAAATCGGCAGTTGGAGTGGTTTTGATACTTGAAGTTGGAGCCTTGATAACAATATCATCTAATAACACAACTTTATTATTACTATTACAGAATGTTAGTATTATTTGTTTTGTGTTTTGCTTAACATTGAAAGTTAAAGTGCCATCAGAGTTAGTTTTAACAGAATTATTTTTGTTATTATAAGTAACATCTATGTCTCCGTTGTAATTTTTAAAGGAAAGAATAAAATTACCATAGGCACCTGTGACGTTTGAAATAACTACACTCATAGATGAGAACTTTGCAAACCTTATACAAGGAAGAAAACTGCTTTCAATTTTATATGCCTGGACAGTTTGCAGTGTGACATCATCTATATTCTTAACATCGTATTCGTATGTCGCGTTCATGCCTGACGTATGGGTGTATAACCATCCGTCAAAATGTTCTTCAAAGATTGTTGTCATGCCATCATTCTTCTCTTGAGCGAAAGAGGTAATGGGCAATAGCAACAACAGAAATAATATGATTTTCCTCATGCTTTATTAGATTTAGGTTTATAATGATGTACTTGTCAGTATGATGTTTCTGTTGCAAAAATACAATATTATTAAGATACTTCTTTGTCTTTATCAATTTTTTATAGTTAATTATTTTTAAATAGTAGGCGGGCGGATTCCTGAAGCAAATGCAAAATTAATATGAATGTTTTGAAATCACTTCATACTCACCCGATAAAAAACCTTTGAGCATTTCAGTATCTCGCGGAAAATGAGTAAATTAGATGTGATAAAAACATTAAGTCAAAGTTCAAAGCCATAATCAAGATTGCAAACTTTCCCTCAGAAATCCGCAACTTTTTCTCAGAAAAACGTCGCAGTATGGTTGACACATTCACGCACACGCCGCTTGAAGGCTTAAATTTGGACAGTCGCAACCTTGGCGGCATAAAACGTAGAACTGCCAGTTGACGAATGGTTGTATTTCAGATAATTTTTATAACTTCACGGCGATTTTTTTTTAGTTTTATCCCCGAATTAACCCGTGATGGGCGCATCTTTTTTGGGGGGTATAGTTACAAATAATATTCGATACTGACAATCAATCAGTTATATATTTGCTGAATGGCCCTATATAAACGCTAATGCAGTAGGCTGCATTTGTAAGGCGTAAAAAAGAAACGGCCTCCGCCGCCATGGAGGGGCAAAGGCCGTTAATCGTGGAAAATCCACGTGTAATGCTGGAATATTGTACCAGTAACTAAAAAGCTATAAAAATGCGTTTAAACATTTCTTTTCGCGTTTGGTATTTGCGTTTTACCTTTGATTAACGCCTTAAAGGAATATATTTTGCGTATTTTAACTAAATTCAGTGCAGTCATCAAGCCATTGTTGCATCTATATTAAAATAGATAGTGCGAAACAAATCGCTTATGGCTTCAAATATAACAACATTAGTAGAAAAAGCAAAACAAGGTGACGCTGACG
>ERZ808240.5142-NODE-5142-length-10903-cov-37.883296_pt1 | contig 10903 bp, 14 predicted proteins | sample MGYA00521084_ERZ808240 | MGnify/ENA primary metagenome ERZ808240 (study PRJEB31516, sample SAMN03275571) | gut metagenome | biome: mammalia-associated habitat; material: feces | host: Papio cynocephalus | place: Kenya | collected 2012-08-06 ... | reverse complement strand
GCCCTCATATTCACCTTAGATATAGAATAGGTGACGCATAGTCGAAGTCAGGTCAGTGCTGAACTCAAAAATCAAATGCTTCCGTGCGCAGGTAAAAGGAGTCAGGGACATACCATTCTTCATGTATCGTTTGTCGACAGTTTTGGGTTAGCATCTGCACAGCCTCCCCACAGGGTTTGTCGGTTGTGCCGTTATTTGCCTTTTCCATATTTTCCTTTTATTTTATCTTCAAAGTCCGCAGATAGTCCTTCTGTTCGGGCGTGATTCTGTAGCTCTCGATGGCCTTCTGGATGGTCTTGTTGTGCGTCCAGGGTGCAAGGCGGTGTTGCTCGATGTAGAGAATCGTTGCGTCCCATTGCTTGGCAAGGGCGGTGGCAAAGAACCAGGCAACCATCATTTTTACGTAATACTCTTCGCTCCTTGCTGATGCTGGAGTTTCAAGATATTCTGCCTTGAAGTCTTTATCCATGTAATGAGACATAAGTGTCTCTATTCCAAAGCGACAAGTGTAAACATGTGATGATTTACTCCAAGCCTTGATCTTCGCCAACAGCACCTCCTTGTGTTTGGCAAATACCTTCGGAGACATGATGTCGCAAACAGCCCAGTTATCCACGAATGGTAGGAAGTTGTCGGTAAGACGAATGCATTCTTCGTAGTCCTTCACCTCGGAAATGAGAAGACCGTGAAGCATATTCTCATCGTAGTATTCATGAGGAAGCTGATGAAGGAAATCCTTGCATTCTTTCTCCTTTGTAAACTCTTTTGTAAACTTGCGAAGCACGGGTACCCGAATGCCTATGAAACTCTCCATAGGCACTCCCGGTGTCAGTTTGGCCTGGAAAGCAGCATACTGCTTATCCTGCATGGCGAACAGCCTTTCTTGAAGTGAAGTCATAATTTCTTTGCTTTATAATGCAACATAGAAGGAGTTATTGCCACTTTATTCTGTAGGTTTCACCACAGCTCTCCACTCCATAAACTGCTTGGTCGTTTCTCCGCTATGATGGTCAAGGAAGAGACTATGGGCGGTGTCGAGCTTAGCGATTGCCTGCATGTCCTCAGCATCAAGTTCGAAATCGAAGAGATTCAGATTCTCTTCCATTCGTTCCTTATGAACGGTCTTCGGGATGATGATTACATCGCTCTGCAGCAGCCAGCGCAAGGCTACCTGTGCGGCAGTCTTGCCGTATTTCTCGCCAATCTGGGTGAGGGTAGGGTTGGTGAACAGTCCGTTCTGACCTTCTGCCAATGGAGCCCACGCCATGAGCTTGGTTCCAAACTCATCCATGAATTTTCGGGTCTCGTGCTGCTGGTTGAACACATGTGTCTCCATCTGGTTCACCATCGGTGCAATCTCCATGTTGGAAGCCAAATCTATAAGATGATCTGGGAAGAAGTTGCTCACACCGATGGCACGAACCTTTCCTGCCTTGTAAGCCTTTTCCAAGTCACGATAAGCACCATAGCGGTCGCAGTAGGGCTGGTGCAGGAGCATCAGGTCGATGTAGTTGGTCTGCAGCTTGCGCAGACTCTCATCGATGCTCTTCATGGTCTGGCCGTCGCCATAGTTGGAATGCCAGACCTTGGAAACGAGGAAAATCTCATCACGGCTAACACCGCTCTTCTTCCATGCGTTGCCCACGGCTTCCTCGTTGAGATAAGCCTGCGCTGTATCTATCATCCGATAGCCCACGCTGAGAGCATCCTCTACACGACGCTCACACTCATCAGGCTCCACCTGATAAACACCATATCCCAGTTGTGGCATTTCCACGCCATTGCTTAACTTTATCTTATTCATAATCAATATGTTTTAAAGTTCGTTTATTCCATTCTGCCATCTTTCATTTCCACGCCCTCCTTATCATACTGCTTGCGCTTGCCGGTTGGTGGCTCTGTAAGCGTGATGCGAACTACAGCCGTGCGTGATAGGGAACGGGCGATGCTCTGGTCGAAAGCATCCATATGTTGAGGAAGGAAGCGTTCACAGACCAGACGGAGACCATGAATCTTCTCTGCGTCATCAGTTACGATTTCTGCTTTGCCGAATGCGATGGCTGATTTGTATTGCAGGGTGAAACTGCCGTCCTTCGGACCAACCGTAGGCGCACAACGGGTTACGGCTGAAAGGCAAACCTCAGGATGAGCCTTGATTGTCTCCAGTTTCTTGCCTTCCAAGGCACCATGAAAATACCAGTTCACATCATCATCTGATGCGAGCGACAGCGGTAATCCGTAAGGTTTGCCGTCTTCGTCAATAAAACTTACAGTTATATATGGAGCCTTGTGCATTATTTCCAATGCCCATTGGCTATCCATAGCTCTTGATTCCTTTCTCATTTTTATCCGATTAATTTAATGAACTGTTTATCCGAAGCATCAGGCAGGATTTCTTTCAGATGCTCGAAAATCCTCTGATAAGACTCTTCGGGAGTGCGATTGCATTGGCAAACCTCCTTGCCATAGAGATCTTCGGAAGTATTGAGCAGCGACCACCCCCAACCATATTCATGATTGTGCTTGTCACGAGGATAGATGAAATCCTCGGTCACGATGTAAGTCGCCATTTCCAGTCGGGTGAGATAACCGTCAAACTTGCTTCTCATTCCCTGACCGGTGAAACCGCAGGCTGCCCGAAGTTCTCTTGTAATGAGACTGCCGGTAGATTGAAGCGTGTTGAGAATGGCGCCTTCTATTGATTCTTCATCCGGACGAGGGTACTTACTTCTTCTATAATTGCAGAAGTCCGGCCACCATTCCTGACTGATGAATCCTGCTTTCTTGTTGAAGAACTTTCCGTACATACACGGCATTTCCTGCACGATTTCGCCCTTCCATTTCCACAGCGGCCAGTCCCAACCACCTTCAGGAAATATTACATATCGGCAGTCATCTGTCACGATGTCTTCGGCAGAGAAGCCTTCAATGCCACTATCAAGGAGAGGGAGGAAGCCGATTTTCTGAATCAGCTCCATCATGCCTGTTGCAGAATATATTTCTGGAAAATTCATGTTCATCTATTTTGTCCTTTATCTGTTGTACTTAAATACCTTGACCATTTCCTTGTCCCCACCCACAAGTTGGCTGCATTGGTTCAGCATTCCTGTGTCAGAGAAACCGCATTTTCTCCCGACTTTCTTCTACGGACTTATGTGCCGGCCATCCTGCACGAGGTCCCACGTCAGGGTCTGAGGCGTACTTGAAGAGTGCCTCTGCATCAGATTCTTGCCAATGGCGGAGTAAAATTCTTTCTGTTTCCATTTTAATCAAAATTTCCAAAAACTTACATCTGTCTTCTTATGTATCGGGCCAGTCCGTAAACATATCTGCGGCAACCTGGGCGATAGTGGAGCAGGCGGTCGAACCACGCAAGATGTTTGTTGAATAATCGAACCGTAACGCCTACATAGACCATGGCGAAGAGCGTTCCGATGCCCACAATCTCCCATTTCCATGAACCGAGAAGCATGAAGCTGAGCACCACGGCGATGACTACGAGCGAGATGTCCACACGAATCTTGGCTTTAGGGAATGGCCAGCCGGTCACTTGTTGGATGGCGATGGAAATTCCTTCGCCAGGCATGGTTACTGAGCCGCATTTCACCTCCATGGCGATTCCGAAACCGAGGATGGTGCAACCGGCTATCTGCACAAGGGCATTGACCAGGATATTTTCTGAAACCATCCACTCTGTAAGCACCATGTTGAGGTCTATGAGCATTCCGAAGAAAAAGCCGATGACGAGCTGGAAGAGTTGCACCCACTCGAAGTTTCTTCTCAGAATCAGAATCTGCAGCACCACGAAGATGGCGTTCATCATGATGGTGTAGCCGCCGATAGTCCATCGGGGGATGTAGTCAAGCATCGTTCCTGCCGAAGCCATCACGTAAGGGATGGTGGAAATAACGCTTGATCCTAACTGACTTCGCACACATGCAGCGACTCCGAAAGTCATTACATAGAGCGATACGAGCAGCAGAACATGCTGCCATACAAAAGATATAACTTCTTCTTTCTTAATCATTTATATTATTTTCTTAATCAATTCATTCAGTTTATCCTCTCTGATAATCTTCGGCTGAACCTTGCCAGCGAGAATGAGAATCTTTTTACCATTACGATAAATATGAAGCTGTCGTGAGCGAACCACGGCTGTCAACTCCTCATCGTTCTGCATGGCTTGCCAGATAGGATAATATATACCCTCAGGTTCAAACAACTTCTTCTGAAGATGTGAGCAGAGGTTTGTTGTATCAATAGTCATTTATTTCTTCTTTATCGTTTCATTAAATATTTTCCATTGCTTCTCAAATGACAAATCTTTTTCTGTCGAATCAAAGTAACTGATGTTGAGATTTTTCTCCCAAGGATTCCATTTGCCGCAAATTCTGCCATCATGGGCGATAACAGGAAAGAAAATGCCATTATTAGTGTATGCAGCCGGCATTTGATGCGGATGGATCACTAACTCCCGGCTTTTATAACCAATCAGATATTCATCAAAGGGAGCAATCAGATGAGTCTTTCCACTTCTGAATCCACGTGTTCGACATGATTCATGCAGATAGAACCGATAGTCTTTCCATTTTTCAATCCTCAGTTCTGAACCAAGCAACTCAACACCTCGTTGGCAATCAGAAGTGCTCAGTCCTGACCACCAGACATAATCTTCGAATGTGGCTGGCGAATGGCTCTGAAAATATTTTCTTGCCAGAAGCATTAGCATTTCATCACGTTCCAGCCTGGCTGTTCGTGGAACCTTCTTCTCCGTGAGACTGTATGTTGCCTTTGTTGGAAGAAGACTGCCGCTGCAGAAAGTACCGTTCAATTCGTTAAAGCGAATGTGGTAGGATAGGCGATGACTGTCCATTATAATACCTCTTTCGAGCAAAGCCTCGTTCAGGTCTTTGCTTGTAGCAGACTGCATCTCTTCGGTTTTTTGAACGAATATCTCGTGAATCTGATTGAACTCAGAATCATCGATGCTGATTTTATTACTCTTCATCCATCCTTTTACAACAGAAGTTGCCTTAGGTGAAATCAGGTCCAGCATCCACCAATAGTCTTCATTTGAAACCAGTTGCCAAGTGCCACGCTGCTGGTGAAGACGGACGATCTCACCCTCATCGAATGCTTTCTCGAAAGCGAAGGAAGAAGGTTTGCGGGTACGCATCATCACAGCCCATCTTACCATCCGGTAATCCTGGGCTTGCATGGCTCCAAAATGAGACACCACCTTTTGGGGAGTATCAAATTGAGGGCAGATGAGCTGCTGCGAAAGCAGGCGTATTGCTATTGGATTCATTGTTTCTTACAAGCTATTTGTTATTAATTCATGTGTAAATACGCCATCAGCACAATCTGTATCAGCAGAATGGCAGGAATGCCGTATTTGAATTTCTTGTGCATCGTCTTATGGTGCCAGACTTTCATTCCCATCCATGCCCCGATGCTTCCTCCAAGTACAGCCAGCAGCAAAAGAGTGGTTTCAGGAATGCGCCATTTGGCTTTCTTCGCCTTGTATTTATCAATGCCGTACACGATGAATGCAACTGCATTGATGGCCAGGAGATAGTAGGCGAGGTAGCTGTGTAATGTGTCCATACCTATTCTTTTACATTATATCTTTGTTAATTTCTTGCCATTCCTGATGTTCTTCCAGATGATTGGTCTTTACCAGTACACTCTGGAAACCGAAACGCTTACCTGCTTCGGCATTCTCAGCACGGTCATCGAAATAGAGGGTGGTGGCAGAATTCAATTCTGTCTGCTGCGTCATCTCTTCATAGATTTCGATGGATGGCTTTTCCTTTCGCATGGCGAATGAGAGGAAGACTTCATCAAACAACTCGTCTGTGGAATATCCCAGCTGATTCATCTGACTGACCGATTTCTGCCAAAGCGTGTCGTTGATGTTGCTGAGCAGATAGACCTTGTACCGCTTCCGAAGTTTGACCAATGCCTCCAGTCTTTCCACGGGCAGATTGCCACACAGCTCTTCAAGTACTTTCTCAATATCCTCGGTTGTGGTTCCTTTGCGGCAAAGGCTCAGCATCTCTTTCAATGTCTCAGCTTCCGCCACCAGACCATTGATATATTGGTGCATCAGTCTCTTGATCTTGCGGACATGGATTAGCCGCTTGAACGCCGTAACGCCCAGGCTCTCCATGGCTTTTGCAACAGCCACATCATCGATGTTCACGATGACACCTCCGTAATCAAATACGAGAGTTTCTATCTGTTTCATGCTCATTTTTCTATTGTTACAATTCTCTTATGACATGCTTGATGGCGGCAACCGGGTGATATAAAATCATTCTCGGCCCAGCCCAGCGCATCACTTTGCACATTCGTTCTTTCATCTGAGGGCGATAGCAGTGGATGGGACACTTCTTGCAAGTAGGCTTGTTTTCGCCAAACTTACAGCGTTCCAGTCTTGCTGTAGCGTACTGTAGCAACTCTTGGCACCCAGGACATAATTCCTTGTTGCCCTCCTTCTTCCTGCAGTACAAACATATCATCTGCTCCACAACTCGTTGTTCTTCCTTTATTCTGTTCATCTTTTTATGTCAAGAATGGATCAAGCGTAGCCAGCAGTTCGGCTTTATCAACCACACCGCTTGTGCGCCACAATACTTCTCCGTTTCGGAAGAGCATGAGTGTAGGCACGGATTGGATGCGGTATTGGCTTGCTGTTACGCCGTACTTGTCCACATCCACCTTGATGATTCTGATGCGGTCGCCCAATACACTCTTTACCTACTCAAGAATAGGGTGCATCGCCTTGCAAGGTTGGCACCAGGTGGCAAAGAAATCGACCAAAACAAGCTGGTCACTATTGATTACATTATTGAATGTCTCCATAATTATCTGTCTATTTCAGTGAAACGATTGAAAGTTCTGCCATCCCTCGTAACTTTCCCGAAGAACATGTTTTCTGGGCGAACCCAATAAGCCATATCTCCATAGAGAGCCTGATAAACCACCATGCGCTCCTGGGTCTCGGAGTCGAAGGCAGAATGGATGAACTTGTATTTGCCGCCCTTGAAGTGCTGGAAATATCTTTCTTCCTTTGCTGAAAACTCCATCAGCATTTTCTGGGCAAGGGGAGCGTACCAGGTTTTTACCTCCTGCTCTGAAGGTGTATGGCCGCCAGGAAAATGGAAGGCTTGGTTGTAATGCTCCAGGAAGAGAGGGGAGAAGTGAGCCAGGGTGTCCTGCTCACCAAAAAGTCCCCACACACGATCCTTATAATAGGGGTTGCAATGGTCGAACTGCACGGCTTCCAGCTCCGCAAATTCCTCAATCAGCGCCTCGTCAATCACCAGCCGCTGATTGCCGTCCCTTCTCGGCGCCTTGTATTCATGCTCGCCGATTCGCTCCTTCAGAAACTCCGTCATCTTGAAATACGGATTGCCGAGCAGGGCAGGAACGCCCACCACCGGAGCCAGCATCTGGGCGAGGAAAGAGCCGCAGCTGTTGCCTAAGAGCAAGTCGGGCTGCTCCCGGTCGATGATGGAGCGAATCTCCTTCAGTGCCTCCTTGGGGTGCAAAGGGAGGTCGGGAGTCAGCACCACCGCCGTCCCCTCAAATGCCTCTTTCAAGGCTCTCGCCATCGGACAACTGCCTGTGGCGAAGAATCCGTGTAGGAATAATATCTTCTTCATGCTCTAATCTTCAATGTCTTGTTTACTTTGTGTCTCTTTTCTTGATAGGTCCGGAGTGGTTGCCTCTATTGAGCTTAATTCCGTGCTTGTTGAGAATGCGGAACACGGAGCTTCGGCTTCTGAATCCGCTGGCTCTCCAGATTTCATCTATTGGATGCCCGGCAACATAGAGGTTCACTACAGTCTTCTCTCTGTCGAGCTTCTTCATCTTGTTGGCAGAAACTGGAGGCAGGGACACAATCATCTTCTCCTGCAGTTTGATTACATGCTCTGCTGATTTCCTGAGAGCAAGAACTTCGTCGGGCAGGGAACCCATCATTACCAACACGTCAGATGGCTTGGTTTCCGGAAACAGGACGTTGCTGGAGTCAATCCGGTCGTGGATGCTGATGATGCGAATAACCTTGACCCGGCAGAATTCCAGGAATATTGCCAGTTCACGACTGCCACGCAGAGCGTTGGAAAATTTCGGAATCACGAGTTCATCGCCTCTTTGCAATGCTGCCATCAGTTGTTTCCACAGCGGTCTGTGGCGTTCATTATCATCACTTTCCTCGATGATTCTTACACAACCGAACTCGTTCATCCATTTGCGGTCTTCTTCCAGTTTGTCATACTGGGATGTAGCCATGATGTAGCCTACTTTTGCCATATCAAAATGTTTTATTGACTGATAACTTGATAGTTATGCGCCTTTCTGCTTCGTAATAACCCTGCATCAGGCACCTTTTGATTGCAAAGATACAAATTATATTCAGAAATGGATTCATACTGCTTGGTTTTGTTGAGTCAGCAGACTGGATTTAACCTAATTTATAAATAGGAGCGCTTCTGTAAGAATCATACTTTAAAGAGTATGAAACATAAAATAACCTAAAGTCTGATTGTAGTGTCGTTAATGTGGAATTTTATCTGTATCTTTGCACGCAAAATTTTCAATTACATGCCAATGGATAATAGGAATACAGTACAGTTGAACAGTTTGGTCGGTTGGCTTTGCCTTCCTCCTTCGCGACTCGGCCATTCAAGCGAGCTTGATGGCTCTCGCTGCTCAGTCGGTTGCCTCGGTAACTCTTCAGCAACAGGTCTCAAAAGCCAAATGAAAGAAAGTAAAGCAAGTGAAAGAAAAACAACTCAGCAGAGTTTATTCTTTCACTTGCTTTTTTTATGTGCCCTGCTCATGATTACCTCCTGCAGTGGAAGTCGTCAATATGATTTCAAGTCTGCTGAAGATCTTGAATCAATACCAGACTTTCTTTCAGACGGCAAAAGGGCATTCAGACTCTGATGCAGAGCAGCTTGCAGGCTTCATCAACCAGTGGCGCGAGTATGGAGACACCGTCTTGAACTACATCAGGAAGGATCCTTCGTTCAATGCGCACAGTGGGCTTTCCATGAAGTATGATTTGATTTCAGACTCCATACGCACAGAACTGCTGGGGATGACTGGCAACTGTACTTTGAGCGATGTGGCTTACGTGAAGCTCCACACCTCTTTTATATAAGGACAACAAGGAACTCGGCTCTTTGAAGGAAAATGCCTTAAAGTTCTTCGCCACCTTGGACAAATCGCCTGCCTATGACCAGGAAGTTCACAGAGCCTTGGCCAACTACTCCAAGTTCCTGCTGAGCACTAAGTCGCATGGCATCAAGTCAAGAAAGGAACTCGTGGCGTTCCTGCATGAAGAAGACCGCCATTTCCGCACGTTCCTTACCCATATCGACGAATGCTCATCCATCGGAATGACGGAAATCACCAACCATACGGCAGACATCTGCTCGGCAATCTACAAGTCCGCTTCCAGGGATAAGTTGCCGGCTTCTGAGACCCTCGTCCTCATGTCGATGCGAACAGACCGCCGTCTGATTCTCAACGCCCAGGTTTGCCGTGACGCTTTGAAGCGAGGAAAAATCAAAGATGCCATCCAAGCCAATGCCTATCTCTGGATGATATTGCAGCCTTATCTATCAATGGATGCGCTGGCCATCGCCATGCTCACCCCGGAGCAGGCTCAGCTGATGACGGACATCGCCAAGGACTATCCTGCCATCATCACGAGACTTGAAGGCAAGCACCTTGTCAACAAGGAAGTGTCCAACAAGATTCCAGCCCAACTGATGCGTCTTTACATATCCACCCTCTAATCTCTTTCTGAGCCTGATTGGTTCTTTTGAATTTTCCATACTCGTTGCTGTTATTTGTTTGTTGCTCTGTCTTGTTGCTTTTGTTGCTCTGAGATTGAGAGCAACAAAGGAACAACAAAATAACGGTAAAACGGGTGTAATTATTGCGAAATATCCAAACTTTTTTCATAAATCACAAATCATTGATTTATAAAGGCTTGTTTCTCAATAGTTACACCCGTTTTATACCCGAGTTGAATTGTTAAAATCTAAACTTACTTTCCGATGCAACAGATGGATATTGCTGATAGTTAAGCTTTTATCTTTTAAACGGTACAATCACCCTTTTTACAAGTGCAATGTGTTATTCTCAATGTCTTAACGATAAAGTTGTACCGCTTCTTTTTAGCCTCCGATTGTAGATTCTCCGAAATAAGTGCAAAGCACAGAATCTGAGGATGCTCCAACTCTTGTGTTACAGAACGCTTATCTTCGGGCGCAAAGGTACGACTTTATCTTTGAATATATGACAATTTATATCTTAAAAAATCTTATTTATTCCATCTCTATTATTGATATTCAGAATATAATCACTAAATTTGCACATAATATTAATAGTGTTATTATGTGCAATATTCGATATTACATAAATGAAACAGCAGCATACTTCAGCAAGACATTGGGCGAAGATGTTCCATTAGAACCAGCAAATAAAGAATTGTTGGAAGGACTTCCTATGAATGTGTCTTCCAACTTCTCTTTTTATGAAGGGCATGTGTTGGAACAACACGTTTTGCTGGCTTACATAAAGGATGGTGATTCTGTGCCACCTGCACAGATGAAGAAATTCTTAGAGATTATACATAGACAGGCAAAACTTGTAGTTATATTAATAACTCCATGTATATCTTCTTATAATAAGATAAGGTTGGTGGCACAAAAAGTCAACTTTGTCATTCCTGGTAAACAAATGTTTCTGCCATCCCTCTTACTTGAGATAAAACCTGATAGAACGGTTGGTTCGGATTTGAAGGAAAATATTCCTCCTTTTGCACAATGCTTATTGCTTTACCATTTGCAAATAGGCTCAATAGTTGGAACTAATGGTT
>ERZ808240.5140-NODE-5140-length-10909-cov-8.197162_pt1 | contig 10909 bp, 13 predicted proteins | sample MGYA00521084_ERZ808240 | MGnify/ENA primary metagenome ERZ808240 (study PRJEB31516, sample SAMN03275571) | gut metagenome | biome: mammalia-associated habitat; material: feces | host: Papio cynocephalus | place: Kenya | collected 2012-08-06 ... | reverse complement strand
ACGAGCCCTTATAGGGCGGAAAACAAACCACCGGCTAAGCCGGTGGTCATGATTGCAGTGAATTGCATTTTATATAAAAAATCTGATATATCATATAGTTCCGAAAAACTCATGAAAATATTCAAAAAAATCCCAGAATTAAAATTAATAGACCTATAGACATTATCAATAAATGGTTAGATACATAAAGAAAAACAATTTCAATAAGTTGTTAATAAATGATACTATTGAGAAAGTCAGAAAGGAATAGAAATTATGAAAAATCTTTTGGTAGTATCGCATTGTATTATGAATAATGCAGCAAAAGTGGAACAGGATGAAATTGAACTGGCAGAAGAATATGAGATTCGAGAAAAGCTAATGAAACTTGTTTTGAAAAATGATATTCAATTGCTCCAACTGCCTTGTCCGGAATTCATTATGTATGGATCTCAGAGATGGGGACATGTGAAGAATCAGTTTCAACATCCATTTTATATTGAACAATGCAAAAAGATTCTTGAACCAGTTATACTTCAGTTACAGGAATATATGCAGCATGTGGAAAAATTTCATGTTATGGGGATTGTTTCGATAGAAGGAAGTCCGAATTGTGGATATCATCTTACTTGTGAAGGAGATTGGAAGGGTGAAATCGGAACGGATGAAAAAAGAATAAAGGATATTCAGAATTCTTTGAAAATGACGAAAAATCCGGGTGTATATATGGAAGTGCTGGAAAAAGAGCTTCATAAAAGAAAAATGGAGATTCCTATTGTGACGATGAAGGAAGCGGTACAACTTCTGGAAAATAATGGTTGGAGAGAAAAGAGGAAAACAAAATGAAAAACAGAAAAGTGTATGTAACAACTTTTTGTGGTGTTGCAGTAGCAATGAACATTGTGCTTGGAATTATCACATCGGCACTTGGTATCCCGTTATATCTGGATACACTTGGAACAGTACTTTCCGCAGCAATTCTGGGTCCTGTACCAGGAATCATCGTAGGGGCATTGAGTAATATTATTACGGGGCTGATCTATAGCGTGTCAGATATTCCGTTCTGTCTGGTAAATATGGCAGTGGGTCTGATTGTGGGACTGGTGGCAAAAAAATGGAAGTTTGGAATCATACCTGCAATAATTACAGGTATTGTACTCAGTTTTATCTGCCCTGCAATTGGAACACCGATTGGAATATATGTATATGGCGGTCTGAATGGATCTGTTTCAGATATGCTGGTAATGTCATTGGTTCAGGGTGGAAAAACGATTTTTCAGGCATCATTCCTTAGAAATGTTGGATCGAACTTAATTGATAAGATTGGAACTTGTATTATCGGATGTCTGCTTATTAAGGCAATGCCGATGAGATTCCTGGACAACTTTAAGAAAGAGGCATAAGTCCCATATGATAAAGATTGAAAATCTGGTACATAAATATACCATATGGAAAGATGAAAATACAAAAAGCGAGAAGACAGTGTTGGACGGAATATCATTAGATATTCCGTCTGGTCAGTTTGTGGCAATTTTAGGACCTAACGGTTCCGGAAAATCTACGTTGGCAAAACATTTAAATGTATTATTACTACCAAATGAGGGAACGGTATGGATTGACGGAAAAGATACACATGCAAAAGATATGCTCTGGCAGATTAGAAGTCAGGTTGGTATGGTGTTTCAGAATCCGGATAATCAGATTATCGGAACCAGTGTAGAAGAGGATGTTGCATTTGGTCCTGAAAATAAAAATGTAGAACCAGAAAAGATACGAAAAATTGTAGAAGAAGTTCTGCATAAAGTAAAGTTATGGCACAGAAGGAAAGATTCGCCGTCTAGATTGTCAGGAGGGCAGAAACAGAGACTTGCAACTGCAGATGCACTGGCAGGACTTCCGGAATGCCTGGTACTAGATGAACCAACAGCTATGCTTGATCCGGATTCGAGAAAAGAAGTTATAAATATTATTCAAGAATTGAATCGAAAAGAAGGCATGACGGTCATATTGATTACACATCATACGGATGAAGTGATAGATGCGGACAGGATTATATTAATGAAAGACGGGAAAATCATAGGAGACGATATACCAAAGAAAATATTTGCAAATTATGAATTGTTAAAAAAAGCAAAAATGGATATTCCACCTATTGTAGAACTTGGAATGCGACTGGAAAAAAAGGGTATCGAATTAGCAGGCCCGGTATTACAGGAACAGGAAATGGTTGAAAAGATCATGAAACTATATAGAAGCAAATGTGGAGGCAAAGAAGATGCTACAGGGTAAACATATCACATTTTCTTATACAGATTCAGCAAAAGAGAAAATAGAGGTTTTGAAAGATGTTTCATTTGAAATCAGAGAGCATGATTTTATAGGATTGATTGGAATGTCTGGATCGGGAAAGACAACGTTAATTAAACATTTGAATGGTTTGCTGAAGGCAGAATCAGGAAAAATTCTTTTTGAAGGAGAAAACATATATAGTAAAAAATATCCGATTTCAAAATTGAGAAAAGAAGTCGGACTCGTATTTCAATATCCGGAACAGCAGTTGTTTGGTAAAACAATTTTGAAAGATGTTATGTATGGTCCGTTGAATCTTGAGATGAATGAAGAAGAAGCGAAAAAGTCGGCAATAGAAAGTCTTGAACTTGTCGGAATCTCAAAGGAGTACTATCAGATGAGCCCGATGGAGCTTTCAGGTGGACAAAAACGATGTGTTGCAATTGCGGGAGTGCTTGCCATGAGACCGGAAATCCTGGTGCTCGATGAACCTGCGGCAGGTCTTGATCCGGAAACAAAATATGAAATATTTGAGTTGTTGAAACAAATAAGAGAAAAGCGTAATACGGCAATTGTAGTGGTTTCTCATCACATGGAAGACGTGGCGCAATTTGCCAACAGGGTATGGGTAATGCATGAAGGAAAGATTGTAATGGACGGAAATCCGGAAGAAGTATATGCAAGAGTGGAAGAGTTAGAAAAAATGCATATAGGGATTCCTCAGATAACGCAGCTTACATATTCTCTGATGAAAGAAGGAATGCTTTTGCCACGGCCTGCAATTAATGTGAAAGAAGCAGAAGAAATGTTACTAAGAATTTTGAAAGAGGAGAAAGGAATATGATTCGGGATATTACGATTGGAAGATACTATGATTCAGAATCTGTGATTCACCGGATGGATCCCAGAACAAAACTAATGGGAACTCTGATATATATCATTTCTTTATTCCTTGTAAGAAATATCTGGTGGTATTTAGGGTGTCTGGTCGTAATGTTTGTACTTTATAAGCTTGCAGAAGTTCCTTTTAGATATTTGCTGAAAGGGCTGAGAGGAATTCTGGTGTTGCTTTGTTTTACGTTTTTGTTCCGCATGTTGTATACACCAGGAAATGTGGTTGTATCAATCGGGATATTTACGATTACAAAACAAGGTATATTGAAAGCGGTGCAGATGACAGCGAGGATTGCTTTAATGATTACAGGTGCGTCATTGCTTTCTTATACCTCAACACCGAAAGAACTGGCGGACGGTCTTGAAAAAGCTTTTTCTGGAATGGAAAAGATTGGAATTCCGGTGCATGAGATGGCGGTGATTGTGATGATAGCATTCAGATTTATTCCAATCATGTTAGAAGAATTGAATGTTCTGATGGATGCGCAGGCAGCAAGAGGCGCAAGATTCGAAGATGGGAATGTATTTGAAAAATGTAAAGGAGTTATGACGTTATTACTTCCGTTGTTTTTAATGACGGTTAGAAGGTCTTCAGATCTGGCCATGGCAATGGAAGCCCGTGGATATACAGGATGGGGAAAAACTTCAAGAATGTATCCATTGGTATATAAAAAAGAAGATAGGATAGGATACATTGTTATTTTGATATATCTCGCGGTTTTCATAATTGGTCGGATAAGTTCCTTGTCTTTTTAGGAGTTATGATATATAATGCAAGTGAAACAAATTTGTCATAAAGAAGCAGAGGTGCTTATGGCAGTAAGAATTGGAGGAATAACATATGTTAGTATCAGCAAAAGAGATGCTTGATAAGGCAGTAGAAGGTCATTACGCAGTAGGACAGTTTAACATCAACAACTTAGAGTGGACAAAATCTATTCTCCTTACAGCAGAAGAATTAAAGTCACCAGTTATCTTAGGTGTATCTGAGGGCGCTGGAAAATACATGACAGGATTCAAGACTGTAGCAGCTATGGTAAAGGCTATGATGGGAGAACTTAATATCACAGTTCCTGTAGCATTACACCTTGACCACGGAACATACGAAGGATGTAAGAAATGTATCGAAGCAGGATTCTCTTCAATCATGTTCGACGGATCTAAATATCCAATCGAAGAGAACGTAGAGAAGACAAGAGAACTCATCTCTATCTGCAGAGAAAAAGGAATGTCTATCGAAGCTGAAGTAGGATCTATCGGTGGAGAAGAAGACGGAGTTATCGGTAAAGGTGAATGTGCTGATCCTAAAGAGTGTAAGATGATCGCTGATCTTGGTGTTGACATGCTTGCAGCTGGTATCGGAAATATTCATGGAAAATACCCAGCTAACTGGGAAGGATTAAGCTTTGAGACTCTGGATGCTGTTCAGCAGCTGACAGGAAAGCTTCCATTAGTTCTTCACGGTGGTACAGGAATTCCGGACGATATGATCAAAAAAGCAATCAGTCTCGGAGTTGCTAAGATTAATGTTAATACAGAGTGCCAGCTGTCATTCGCTGATGCTACACGTAAATATATCGAGGCAGGAAAAGACCTGGAAGGAAAAGGATACGATCCTCGTAAACTCCTGAAACCAGGTGCTGAAGCTATCCAGGCAACAGTTAAAGAGAAGATGGAATTATTTGGTTCAGTAGGAAAAGCTGAATAATTATAAATTTTCACTTGCCTTTTTTGACTGGTTGAGTTATACTAACTGGCATAGGAAGAACAAAGGCGTTCCAACGGAAGTTGGAGTGCCTTTTTTCATACAAAGGTATGAAATTTATACTATAAATAACAATGAGAAAGGAAACGAGGAGACATGAGTGAAGCAATTAATGTAGCCAAGATATTTGGCGAAGACGTATTCAACGATACTGTAATGCAGGAACGCCTTCCAAAGAAAGTCTATAAGGATCTGAAGAAAACAATTGAAGAAGGTAAGGAATTAGACCTTGCTACAGCAGATGTAATTGCACATGAGATGAAAGAATGGGCAATTGAGAAAGGGGCTACACATTATACTCACTGGTTCCAGCCTCTGACTGGTGTAACAGCTGAAAAGCATGATTCATTTATTTCAGCACCTCTTCCAAATGGAAAAGTACTGATGAGCTTTTCAGGAAAAGAACTGATCAAAGGTGAGCCGGATGCATCTTCATTCCCATCAGGCGGACTTCGTGCAACATTCGAAGCAAGAGGATACACAGCATGGGATTGTACATCACCGGCATTCGTAAGACATGATGCAGCAGGCGCAACACTTTGCATCCCGACAGCATTCTGCTCATACAAAGGAGAGGCACTTGACCAGAAGACTCCGCTTCTTCGTTCTATGCAGGCAATCAACGAGCAGTCACTGAGACTGTTAAGATTGTTTGGAAATACAACATCTAAGAAAGTAACTCCTTCTGTAGGACCAGAGCAGGAATACTTCCTTGTAGATGCTGATAAATTCTTACAGAGAAAAGACCTGATCTATACAGGACGTACATTGTTCGGAGCAATGCCTCCGAAAGGACAGGAATTAGATGATCACTACTTTGGAACTATCCGTCAGAGAATCGCCGGATTCATGAAAGATGTCAATGAAGAACTCTGGAAAGTCGGTGTTACATCTAAGACACAGCATAACGAAGTTGCACCTGCACAGCATGAGCTTGCACCAATCTATGCAGAGTGTAACGTAGCACTGGATCATAACCATATCGTAATGCAGACTCTGAAGAGAGTTGCATGCCAGCATGGTATGAAGTGCTTACTTCATGAGAAACCATTTGCAGGAGTTAATGGTTCCGGTAAACATAATAACTGGTCTCTTACAACAGATGACGGAAAGAACCTGTTAGAGCCAGGTAAAACTCCTCATGAAAATATTCAGTTCTTACTTGTACTTACATGTATCCTGAAAGCCGTAGACACGCATGCAGATCTTCTTCGTGAATCTGCAGCAGACCCTGGAAATGATCACAGACTTGGAGCCAACGAAGCACCACCGGCAATTATCTCTGTATTCCTTGGAGAACAGTTAGAGGATGTGCTGGAACAGCTGATCAGTACAGGAGAGGCTACACATAGTCTGAAAGGTGGAAAACTTCAGACAGGAGTTGACACACTTCCAGATCTTGCTAAAGATGCAACAGACCGTAACAGAACATCACCATTTGCATTCACAGGTAACAAGTTCGAGTTCCGTATGGTAGGTTCCCGTGACTCTATCTCTGGACCAAACGTTGTACTGAACACAATCGTTGCAGAAGCATTCTCAGAAGCCTGCGATGTTCTGGAAAAAGCAGATAACTTCGATGAAGCTGTACATGATCTGATCAAGAAATATGCGACAGAGCACCAGAGAGTTGTATTCAATGGTAACGGATACTCAGATGCATGGGTAGAGGAAGCTGAAAGACGTGGTCTTCCAAATATCAGATCTATGGTAGAAGCAATTCCTGCCCTGACTACAGACAAGGCTATCAATATGTTTGAAAAATTCAAAGTATTTACAAAAGCCGAACTGGAATCCCGTGCAGAGATCAAATTCGAAAACTATGCAAAGGCAATCAATATTGAAGCACGTACTATGATCGACATGGCAAGCAAACAGATCATTCCTGCAATTATTAAATACTCCAAAGAACTTGCAGATACAGTAGTTGCAGTAAAAGAAGCCGGCGCAGATGCATCTGTTCAGGCAGAACTTCTGACAGAAGTATCCGGATTATTAGCAGAGTCTAAGAAAGCACTGGAAGCACTGAAGGTTGTAACAGATCAGGCAGCAGCTATGGAAGAGGGAGAAGATCAGGCAAGATTCTATCACTTCGATGTTGTACCTGCAATGGAAGCACTTCGTACACCAGTTGATAAACTGGAAATGATCGTTGATAAGGAAGCATGGCCAATGCCTTCTTACGGAGATCTGATCTTCGAAGTTTAATCCGGAATCTGAGAACAATTTTAGAAATACATTAGAAAATTTTAAGAACCCTGGACTTGGAATGGACACATGATTGTGCTATTCTAAATTCAGGGTTTTTAATAATCCTGTAAGGAGGGCAAAGATGACAAAACGGGAATTTTTAGATAAATTAAAACATGCGCTTGCCAATGATCTGTCGGGCTCCGTAATTCAGGATAATGTAAATTATTATAATGATTATATTACAGATGAAGTGCGAAAAGGCAGGCGGGAATCGGAAGTGATCGATGAATTAGGCGATCCATGGGCGATTGCCAAGAATATCATTACTTCGGAAGAAATAAAGGGAAATACACAGGAGACATATGAAAGTTACGAGCCGGGAAGACAAAACAGCCAGACTTATGAGCAGGGATATGAAAGTGAATCCGGACATGGCGGAGTCCATGTCTTCGGACTGGATACCTGGTGGAAGAAGCTGCTTCTGGTGTTGGGAATCATAGGAATTGTGGTACTGGTTGTAGCAGTGATCGGTGGGATCATCAGTATCCTGGCGCCGATATTTATTCCATTAGTACTGATCTGTCTTGTGATAAAATTGATTACCGGGTCGAGAAGGTGACAGATACGAAGAGTCACACTTATATATATTAGAATATAAAAATAAAAGACCGATGGGGGAGCCATCGGTCTTTTGAGGGGAGTATAAATAATTAATAAGGGGTTGTAGAAAGTGTTCTTTCTACACCAACAGTATAATATAGTCAAAAATAAAAATCAAGAAAAATATTAAAAAAATCTTAATATATGGCAGGATGCATAATCAAAAAATGACAGGACATACTAATCTCGTAACAAAAAAGATTAGGAGGAATTCAAAATGGCTAAAAACTACAATTCATCAGAAAACTGTCATAACGAGTCAGACAAGAACACATCGAACAGAAATGCATCCAGAAACTCATCGAATAAGAATTCTTACGGCAAGAATACAACGGACCGGAATGCATCGAATAAAAATGCGAATAAGAATGCATATGATAAAGATGCAAAAGATAAGAATGCTTACAATTATGGAAATGAAAACAGCAATTATTAAGATTTGTGATGTTTGCAAAACAGGACGTGTAGAAACGCGTCCTGTTTTGCTGTACGGAAGAGTGAAAAAAGTTGACAAAGGAGGTCTGTTGTCAGTAAGATAAATAAGTAGGATAAAATACCGGAAAGGGAATGTCCCGTCCGGATATAAATATAGTTGATTATGGAGAATTGAATGAAAAAAATGGAATTGATCGCTCCCTGTCATTTTGGACTGGAAGCGGTATTAAAACGGGAGATACTGGATCTGGGATATGATATCTCGGAAGTAGAAGATGGAAGAGTGGGATTCTGGGGGGATGCAGAGGCAATCTGCCGTGCCAATATCTTCCTTAGAACTGCGGAACGTGTACTTCTGAAGGTCGGAAGTTTCAAAGCGACAAGTTATGAAGAACTTTTTGAGAATACAAAAGCATTAGACTGGGAAAATTATATTCCGGAAGATGGAAAGTTCTGGGTTGCCAAGGCTGCATCTGTAAAGAGTAAGCTGTTCAGCCCATCGGACATCCAGTCAGTGATGAAAAAAGCAATGGTAAGAAGACTTCAGCAGAAATACCAGGTAGAGTGGTTTAAAGAAGACGGAGCATCTTATCCGATCAGAGTCTTTTTGAAGAAAGATGTTGTGACGGTTGGAATTGATACTTCAGGTATTTCATTGCATAAGAGAGGGTACCGTGAGGTGTCCGGTAAGGCACCGATCACAGAGACACTGGCGGCAGCGCTGATCATGCTGACTCCGTGGCATAAGGATAGGATCCTGGTAGATCCATTCTGTGGAAGTGGTACATTTCCAATTGAAGCAGCAATGATCGCAGCCAATATTGCACCGGGAATGAACCGTTCATTTACTGCAGAAGAGTGGACGAACCTGATCCCGAAGAAGCTCTGGTATGAGACAATCAATGAAGCAAATGAGATGATCAATGATGATATTGAAGTAGATATTCAGGGATATGATGTAGACGGGTCGATTATCAAGGTGGCGAGACGTAATGCCAGGGAAGCCGGAGTGGATCATCTGATCCATTTTCAGGAACGTGATGTGAAAGATTTAAGCCATCCGAAGAAATATGGATTTATCATTACGAACCCGCCATATGGAGAAAGACTGGAAGATAAAAAAGATCTGCCGGCATTATATAAGGCATTTGGGGACAGTTTCAAAAAGCTGGATTCATGGTCTGCATATATGATCACGTCTTATGAGGATGCAGAGCGCTATTTTGGGCGGAAAGCAGACCGCAACAGAAAAATCTATAATGGAATGTTAAAGACATATTTTTACCAGTTTCTGGGACCAAAGCCTCCAAAGGCAAAGCGGGCGAACGACAGACAGGAGAGAAGATAGATGGAAAAGATTATATTTGCAACCGGAAATGAACACAAGATGATAGAAATCCGTGCAATTTTAAGTGATCTTGGTGTAGAGATCCTTTCACAGAAAGAAGCAGGGATTAAAGCAGATGTTGTGGAGGATGGATCGACATTTGAAGAAAATGCAATGATAAAAGCAACAGAGATTGCAAAGATTGCAAGACAGATGCCGGAATATCAGAATGTGGTTGTTCTGGCAGATGATTCCGGACTTGAGATTGATTACCTGAATAAGGAACCTGGGATTTATTCAGCAAGATACATGGGAGAAGATACTTCTTACGATATCAAGAATCAGGCATTACTGGACCGGCTGGACGGAGTGCCGGATGAAAAGCGTACAGCGAGATTCGTGTGTGCAATCGCAGCGGCCATGCCGGATGGATCCTGTGAAGTGGTAAGAGGAACGATGGAAGGTATCATCGGGCATGAGATAGCGGGAGAAAATGGATTCGGTTATGATCCGATCTTTTTCCTGCCGGAATATGGATGCACCAGTGCGGAACTTTCACCGGAAAAGAAGAATGAATTAAGTCACAGAGGAGAAGGCTTGAGAAAAATCCGTGCAATTTTGGAACAGAAATAAAGGTCGAAAGAAAAGACAGGGTGAAGATACAAAATGAAGATATTGATCATAAGTGATACACATGGTTCTCACCGGAATTTTGACCGTGTGATCGAGAAGGAACAGCCGATAGACATGCTGATCCATCTTGGAGATGTGGAAGGTGATGAAGATTATATCCCGGCAGTGGCAGATTGTCCGGTACATATGGTGCGCGGTAATAATGATTTCTTCTCGGATCTTCCGGGAGAAGAAGAATTCGTGGTAGAAGGATATCATATATTCATAACCCACGGACATGGATATTATGTTTCGATGGGAGAAGAGCGTCTGAAACAGGAGGCAAGAGGACGCGGAGCGGATATTGTAATGTATGGACATACGCATCGGCCATTTTACGAAAAGGAAGATGATCTTATCACATTGAATCCGGGAAGTCTCTGCTATCCGAGACAGCAGGGCAGAAAGCCGAGTTATATGATCATGCAGATTGACAGCGATGGAAAATTAAAAATTACGCAGGAATATCTGAATTAGATGATGGTAAAAGTGCGGGAAACCCTTGGTTTTCAAGGGGAAACGCACTTTTTGAAAAAAAGATAAAAAAATTAAAAAAAGTTGTTGACATTTGGTATGTGCTCATATATAATATGTCTTGTGTCACGGAGCGGTAACAAAACATGACACAAAAGAAACACCGTCGGGGTGTGGCTCAGCTTGGCTAGAGCGCCTGGTTTGGGACCAGGAGGTCGCAG
>ERZ808240.5139-NODE-5139-length-10912-cov-3.337662_pt1 | contig 10912 bp, 7 predicted proteins | sample MGYA00521084_ERZ808240 | MGnify/ENA primary metagenome ERZ808240 (study PRJEB31516, sample SAMN03275571) | gut metagenome | biome: mammalia-associated habitat; material: feces | host: Papio cynocephalus | place: Kenya | collected 2012-08-06 ... | reverse complement strand
CAATTAACATAACCTACGAAAATCCGTAACACCACCCACAAGCGGCAGTTCAAACTCTAAACTCTGGTTTAGTTTGCACTTACAACCCCGCTCTCGCAGTCCACTTCAACATAGGCACTGGTCTTTAAGACATCCAATGCATTTTTAGCTGCAATAAGAACCGGGATATCAAGACTTAAACCTGCGATCGCTGCATGACAGTTTGCATCCTCTGCTTCTACGATCAGCGCGGAAGCCTGACGCATCTGCGCCATCATTTCATTGTTAGTGTCTGCTGCGACGATGATATCACCGTCTTTGAAGCTTTTTAAATCTTCATTGCTGTGGCACACACAAAGGTTTCCGGAAATTTTCTTTCCATTTAATCCTTTTCCTGTCACAAGGATATGTCCTGCAACCTGTACTTTGATGAGGTTGGTTGTACCGGATACACCGAGTGGAACACCACCGGTCAGAACGACTAATTCCCCTTTGGAAACAAATCCTGCTACCTCTGCCACATCAACTGCCTTTTCAAATAACTGGCTTGCATCCTGTTCCTCTGTGATAAGAACCGGTTCTACACCCCATTCAAGATTTAACTGACGACATACTTTTTCTGTCAGACACTCGCCGATGATTGTGCAGTTTGGACGGTATTTGGAGATCATTCTTGCAGTACGTCCGGACTTTGTTACCGTCACGATTGCTGCTGCACTTAAATCGCCAGCCATTGTACAGGTAGCATGTGAAATTGCGTTTGTCACATCCGGGTTACACATTGTCCTGCGCTGTCTGAATCTCTGTAAATAGTTGATATCCTGTTCTGTGCGGGTTGCGATACGAACCATTGTTTTTACTGCTTCAATTGGATACATTCCTGCAGCGGTCTCTCCGGATAACATGATCGCACTTGTTCCGTCATAAATTGCATTTGCAACGTCTGTGGACTCTGCTCTTGTTGGTCTTGGATGTTTCATCATGGAATCTAACATCTGAGTTGCTGTGATAACGATCTTTCCAGCCTCACATGCTTTTTTGATGATCATTTTCTGCATAACCGGAACATCTTCCAATGGGATTTCAACACCCATGTCACCACGCGCTACCATGATACCGTCGGATACGCGGATGATGTCATCGATATTGCGGACACCCTGCATGTTCTCGATCTTGGAAATAATTTTAATATCCTCGCCGCCTTTTTCTGCAAGGATTTTACGGATTTCCATAACGTCCTCTGCAGTACGTACAAAAGAAGCCGCGATAAAATCATAATCATTTTCTACCGCAAAGCAGATATCTCCGTAATCCTTCTCACTGATGAATGGCATAGTCAGATCAACGTTTGGAACGTTCACACCTTTTTTATTGGAAATCACACCATCATTTAACACTTTACAGACAATATCTCTTGCGTTCACTTTGGTGTTTGCAGGTTTTGCAACCGGTTTGATCTCTGTAACTTCCAGTCCTACCAGACCGTCATCGATCAGAATATGATCTCCCGGCTTTACGTCATCTGCAAGATTTTTGTAAGTAACAGATACGCGCTCGTCGGTTCCAAGAATATCATCGGTTGTCAGTGTAAAGGTCTGACCTGTCTTTAACTCTGTTTTTCCTTTTTCAAATTCTACGAGACGGATTTCCGGTCCCTTTGTATCAAGTAAAGCTGCAACATATTTTCCCAATTCCTGGCGCAGTTTGCGAAGCATTTTTAATCTTCCCATCTGCTCGTCATGCGGACCATGTGAAAAATTGAAACGTGCAACGTTCATTCCCTCTTCGATTAATGCTCTCATCACCTCTTCATTGTCGGTGGATGGTCCTAAAGTACAGATAATTTTTGTTTTTCTTGTCATAAATTCTTCCTTTCTTTTTACGGTTTCGTTTTTTGAGTGATCATATTTTCTGCTGATTTTTCATTCATTCGAAGTGCATATGCCTCTCCTGATCTCTGTTATAGTTTTAACAATCTCCATAAATCAACACGAAGCCGGCGAACCAATCTCGGCAAAACTTAAAACTTATACACTTTTCACAATAATACCGTCTATTTTGTTCTGTTTTCACTCGTATTCTTGTGAAAAATGTATAATAAATTTTAAGTTTCTTCTTTGGTACGACGACTCCATCTACGGAGAGATTATACGAAATAAACATAAAAAAAGCAAGCTTTCTTTTGTAAAAAAGCTTGCTCTTTTTTGTAAACATTATGTCAAAAACTTTATTTTGTGATCATGGTTCCCATTCCGCCATGGATATTCGAACCATCTTTGTTCAATTTTGTGATCAGGACGGACTTGATCGCAGAGTCACCGATAAAGTCGATTGCGGCTTCAATCTTAGGAAGCATATCGCCCTCACCAAACTGTCCCTGCTCCATATATTTCTTTGCCTCTGCAACAGTCATCGTTGATAACGGTTTTTCATCCGGCTGTCCATAATTTAAACATACATTGTCAACACTTGTTAAAATAACAAGCATGTCAGCATCCAGAAGTTCTGCAAGTTTTCCTGCAGCAAGATCTTTTTCAATGACAGCACTGGCACCTTTCAAGTTGTTGTCCTGCATTAATACCGGGATACCGCCGCCTCCGCAGGCAACTACGATCTGGTCTGCATCGGACAATGCCTTGATTGCATCGATCTCCACGATATCCATTGGCTTCGGAGCTGCGACGATTCGTCTGAATCCACCTTCCACTTTGACAACGTGGTTTCCTTTTTTCTCCTCTGCCTCTGCTTCCTCCTCGGTCAGCACACGTCCAATGACTTTGCTCGGTTTGTAAAACGCCTCGTCATATGGATCAACTACAACCTGTGTAAGAATCGTAGAAACGGTTTTATAGATTCCCTTGTTCAATAATTCCGCACGGATCGCATTCTGTAAATCATAACCGATATATCCCTGGCTCATTGCAGAACATACAGACATTGGTGTCGCAGTATATTCCGGATATAATTTACAAAATTCATTCATAGCAGTATGGATCATACCAATCTGTGGTCCGTTACTGTGTGTGATCACAACCTGATAATCTTCACGGATAAAATCTGCCACTGCTTTTGCTGTTCTCTTTGTTGCCTCTTTCTGCTCAGGAAGTGTTGTTCCTAATGCTTCATGTCCAAGAGCAATCACAATTTTTTTCTTTTTCATCTCTACCATCCTCCGATGCGCCTTTATATTCACAGAACACCCGGAAAGTATCTCCGGGTGCTTTTTGTCTTGTCTGACACTTATACTATTATTTTACCATGAACGATTTTGCAGTGCAATGTCATTTTTACATTACAGGCCGCAGGCATTCTGCAAACTATTATTTATCTTCTTCCCCAGTTTCCTCCTGTGGCAAAACAAAGGAATCAATGACCTCCCACAGTTCATCCCTTCCCTGCTTCGTCTCGGAAGAGAATGGGATGATCACCGTACCCGGCTTTACTTTCAGTCCTTCGCGGATCGCTTTCACATTCTTCTGGATCTGGCTTCGTTTGATCTTATCAAGCTTTGTGGCGATGATAATCGGTGTAAATCCCTGATAGACCATCCAGTCATACATCATTTTATCGTTTGCAGACGGATCATGGCGGATATCGATCAGCAAAAAGACTGCCTGCAGTTTTTTTGAGGTGTGGAGATAATTCTCGATCATTTTTCCCCATTTTTCCTTCTCACTGGCAGAGGTCTTCGCATATCCATAACCAGGCAGATCGACCAGATACATGGCATCGTTGACATTGTAAAAATTAATGGTCTGTGTCTTTCCCGGCTGCGCCGATGTTCTTGCGAGCGACTTGCGGTTTAACAGCGCATTGATCATGGATGATTTTCCTACATTTGACTTTCCTGCAAATGCAACTTCATTAAATGGATTGTCCGGTATTTTACTTGTGATACCACAGACAGTCTCCAAATTTACACTTCTAATTACCATTGTCTTTTCCTCTTCTTAATCTACTTCTTTACAAACGCCACATCCAGCACGTCTTTCATCTGCTCCACAAACACGATTTCCAGCCCTTTTTTGATCTCCGGTGAAATCTCCTCAATATCCTTCTCATTCTTCTTCGGCACACAGATAGTCTTAATTCCTGCATTTTTGGCTGCCAGTGTTTTTTCCTTCAATCCACCGATTGGAAGCACACGGCCGCGAAGTGTGATCTCACCTGTCATTGCGACATCGGCACGGACCGGTGTCTTTGTGATCGCCGACAACATGGCTGTCGCCATCGTGATTCCGGCAGACGGTCCATCCTTCGGCACTGCTCCCTCCGGGATGTGGATATGGATGTCATTCTCCTGGAAAAACTTTTTCGGAATATGATACTCTTCACTGACAGAACGGATATAGCTGATTCCCGCCTGTGCAGATTCCTTCATCACATCCCCCAACTGTCCGGTCAACTGGAACTCACCCTTTCCCGGCATGATGTTGACTTCAATTTCTAAAGTATCTCCACCAACACTTGTCCATGCAAGTCCACGGACAATTCCGACTTCATCCGTATCATTTTTCTTATCAAAACTGTATTTCTCTTTGCCGAGGAACTTTTCAAGATTCTGTTCTGTAACTTTAATCTTCTCTTTTTCTCCCTCGTAAAGCGGTCTTGCTGCTTTTCTGCAGATCTCACCAAGCTTACGTTCAAGATTACGCACACCAGCTTCCCTTGTGTAACCACTGATGATTTTTGCCATCGCTTTGTCCGTAATGGAGAGCTGTTCCGTTTTGATTCCGTTGCGCTCCATCTGCTTTGCGAGCAGATGCTCTTTTGCAATATGAAGCTTCTCATTCTCTGTGTAACTGGTCACTTCGATCAGTTCCATACGGTCTAACAGCGGCCTTGGGATATCCTGCACAGAGTTTGCTGTTGCAATAAACAGCACTTCTGAAAGATCGATCGGTATCTCAACATAATGATCCCGGAACTTCTTATTCTGCTCCGCGTCAAGCACTTCCAGCAATGCAGACGCCGTATCCCCCTTGTAATCGCTGCTCATCTTATCGATCTCATCTAACAGCATGAGCGGATTTTTCACGCCGGCGCTGCGCAGTCCGTTCACGATACGTCCCGGCATTGCTCCGACGTAAGTTCTTCTGTGGCCGCGGATTTCTGCCTCATCCCGCACACCACCGAGACTGATCCGCACATATTTTTTATCTAACGCTTTTGCAACGGATCGGGCAATACTCGTTTTACCGGTTCCCGGTGGGCCTACCAGACAGATGATCGGGCTCTCGCCCTTGCTGGTGAGATTGCGGACAGCCAGAAATTCTAACATACGCTCTTTTACTTTTTCCAGACCGTAATGATCCGCATTTAAAATCTGCTCGGCATTCTTCAGATCCTTGTTATCTCTGGATGTCTTATTCCATGGAAGTTCTAAGAGTGTTTCAATATACCCTCTCGCCACAGCGCTCTCAGAGGAGCTGGAGCTGATATTTTTAAAACGGTCGATCTCTTTTTTGATCTTCTCTTTTACTTCTTTGTCTGCCTTGATTTTGCCCAGAGCATCCATAAAGTGATCTGCGTCTGATTCCGTATTATCTTCGCCAAGCTCCTCACGGATCACTTTCATCTGCTCTCTCAGCAGATATTCTTTCTGGTTTTTATCCACATGCGCCTTGACTTTCGCCTGAAAATCATTCTTGATGGCCGTAATCTCAATCTCTTTTAATAAGAGTGCCATCAGAACCTCATAGCGTTCGGTCAGAGAAACTGCGTCTAAGATTTTCTGTTTTTCCTCAAAATGTACCGGAAGGCTGTTGGCAAGCTGATTCATCAGTTTTTCCAAATCTGTGATCTCACTTAACTGACGTTGCAGCTCTTTTCCCATTTTGGGATTGACAACCACATATTTTCCAAATGTCTCCTGAATGCTTCGAAGCATTGCCTCCTTCGCCTCTTCTGGTAGTCCGTCATCCACTTCCTCGTCAAATCGAATGATCTCCGCAAGCAGATAGTCCGGATTTTCAAGAAAAGCGGACAATTCTGCCCGCTCTTTCCCTTCTACCAAAATGCGTACAATATTATTTTGTAACTTAATTACCTGCTTTACCTCAGCAATGATTCCGATTTTAAATAAGTCCTCGATATCAGGATTTTCCTGTTCCACGTCTTTCTGTGCCACAAGAAAAATCTTCTGCTCATCCATCATGGCTTCTTCCACTGCCTTGATGGATTTTGCACGGCTTACGTCAAAATGGGCTACCATTCCCGGCAGAATTACCATTCCGCGAAGGGCAACTGCAGGCATTTTCATAATCATTGTATCCATTTTCTATAATTCCTTTATCTGTAACAGCTTTTCCTGCTGTTATCTTTTGTTTAAGAAGCCTGTTCTAACTTCTCAACAAGTGCTTTTTCTTCTTTCTCTTCAATTGCAAGATTCTTTTCTACATCTTCTTTGGTGATCTCACATCTTGTAATGCTCTCATCAGATGGAATATGATACATCAGATCTAATGTAACAGCCTCCATGATCGCACGAAGACCACGCGCTCCGGTCTTTCTCTCAAGCGCTTTGTCCACAATTGCTTCGAGTGCATCCTTGTCAAATTCCAGACTGACACCGTCTAATTCAAACAGCTTTTTGTACTGTTTTACAAGTGCATTCTTCGGCTCGCATAAGATACGGATCATCGCATCCTTATCTAACATATCCAGTGTTACGGTTACCGGCACACGACCGATAAATTCAGGGATGAGTCCGAATTTCACAAAATCCTGTGGAAGTACATGTTTTAATACTTCCCCTACATTGTACTCATCTTTGGCATGTACTTCTGCATTAAATCCAATGGATTTCTGGTCGAGACGTGTCTCAATGATCTTCTCCAATCCATCAAAAGCACCACCACAGATAAATAAAATATTGGTAGTATCAATCGGGATCAATTCCTGCTGCGGATGTTTTCTTCCACCCTGTGGCGGAACAGAAGCAACCGTTCCCTCTAAAATCTTAAGTAACGCCTGCTGTACACCCTCGCCGGAAACGTCTCTTGTGATGGAAACATTTTCGGATTTCTTTGTAATCTTGTCAATCTCATCAATGTAAATGATACCGTGCTGTGCACGCTCAATATCATAATCAGCAGCCTGGATCAGTTTCAAAAGGATATTCTCGACATCTTCACCCACATAACCTGCCTCGGTAAGTGTGGTTGCATCTGCGATTGCAAACGGAACATTCAACACTCTCGCCAAAGTCTGTGCCAGAAGTGTTTTACCGGAACCGGTTGGTCCGAGCATAAGAATATTACTCTTCTGCAATTCTACATCTGAATCTGATCCTGCCATAATTCTCTTGTAATGATTATAAACTGCAACGGACAAAACTTTCTTCGCCTTATCCTGACCGATGACGTACTCATCTAAAAATGCTTTCATCTCCTCCGGCTTGATCAGATTGATCTGCTCCGCAGGCTCTTCCTGATTTCCGTCAAATTCATCATTCTCCAACTCTTCGTCTATAATCTCGGCGCAAACATCGACACACTCATCGCAGATATAGGCTCCGTTTGGTCCCGCAATCAATTTGCGAACCTGATCCTGAGTCTTACCGCAAAATGAGCAGCGCAGTCTCTCGTCATTTCTTCCTGCCATTTCTTATTCTCCAATGTCTATATTTATTAGCGGCTTGTGATCACATTATCGATCAGTCCGTATTCCATTGCTTCCTGAGCGGACATGTAATGATCTCTCTCTGTGTCTGCTGCGATCACATCATATGGTTTTCCAGTGTTTGCAGCTAAAATCTCATTTAATTTTTTCTTTGTCTTTAAAATGTTCTCTGCTGCGATCTGAATCTCGGTTGCCTGACCTTTTGCTCCGCCGGATGGCTGGTGGATCATGATCTCTGCATTCGGAAGTGCAAGTCTCTTGCCCTTTGCTCCGCCTGCAAGTAAAAATGCTCCCATGCTGGCTGCCATACCGATACAGATCGTAGACACATCACATTTGATGTACTGCATCGTATCATAAATAGCAAGACCTGCTGTTACCATTCCACCTGGGGAATTGATATACAAATGAATGTCTTTTCCCGGATCCTCGGACTCTAAGAAAAGTAACTGTGCAACAACAAGGCTTGCTGTTGTCTCATTCACTTCTTCTCCCAGGAAAATAATTCTATCTTTTAATAATCTGGAGTAAATGTCGTAATTACGCTCTCCTCTGCTTGTCTGTTCAATGACGTAAGGTACTAAACTCATATCTCTTACCTGCCCTTTCTTTTTTCATAAATATAGCCGGGATCACACTATGCCGTGATCCACACTTCTTTCACTATTGCAATATATCTGTCATACACTGCACTGATAGATATTATCCCACAAATGCAGGAACGTTGGAATAGGAAAAAAACATGTTTTATGAAAAATTAATATCTTGTTCGAATTTTCAAAAAATATTGAACTTTTTTCTCACCAAATGCAATCTGTCATAAATCTCAAACAGACCGGCTCATAAGAGCCAGTCTGTCGTATTTGCTGTGCATTGTTCAGAAATTATTCTTCTGTAGCTTCCTCAGCTTCTTTTTCTTTCTTTGTCTTAGCTTTTGCTCTTTCTTTTACGTTCTCCATAATTAAGTCAACTGCTTTTGTCACAGATAAATCTCTCTTAATGGATTCTTTCTCAGCATCTCCTAAGTACTCTTTTAACTTGTCAGCTTCCATTCCGTACTGAGCTGCCATCTTCTCAACTTCTGCATTGATCTCATCTTCAGAAACTTCGATGTTCTCTTCTTTTGCGATCTGCTCTAATACAAGGCTGCTCTTGATACGAGTCTCAGCTTCTGGACGAACCTGCTCTTTTAATCCGTCGATTGTCATACCGGAGAACTGCATGTACTGCTCCATGGAAAGACCGCTCTGTGCGATTCTCTGTGCAAACTCATTGATCATGTTCTCGCACTGTGTCTCGATCATAGCTTCCGGGATCTCCATTGTGGATTTGTCGATGATCTTCTTGATTGCTTCATCTTCTTTTGTACGTTTTGCTTCGTTCTCTTTCTCAACTTCAAGATGTTTTCTTAAGTCTTCTTTGTACTCAGCTAATGTATCAAACTCAGATACTTCAGAAGCGAACTCATCGTTTAACTCTGGAAGTTCTTTTGCTTTGATCTCGTTGATCTTAACTTTGAATACGGCTGGTTTTCCAGCTAAATCAGCTGCCTGATATTTCTCTGGGAAAGTAACGTTAACTTCTACTTCATCCCCTGCATTGTGTCCTACTAACTGATCTTCAAATGTATCGATGAAAGAGTGGGAACCGATCTCTAATGGATGATTCTCTCCTTTACCACCTTCAAATGCAACACCGTCAACAAATCCTTCGAAATCGATGACTGCTGTATCACCGTTTGCTACCGGTCTGTCTGTTACAGTTACAGTTCTAGAGTTCTTCTGCTGCTCTTTCTCAAGTGCTGCTTCTACTTCTTCGTCTGTTACAGTTGTGTCAATCTTAGTTACCTGAACACCTTTGTATTTTCCAAGTGTTACTTCTGGTCTTACTGCTACTTCTGCTGTGAAGATGAAAGGTTTTCCAGATTCGATCTGAACAACGTCGATTGTTGGTCTGGAAACGATGTCCTCTTTGCTCTCTTCCATAGCTGCTGCATAATTATCCTGAATTAAGATGTTTGCTGCTTCTTCATAAAATACAGCTGCACCGTACATTTTCTCGATCATAGCTCTTGGAACTTTACCTTTACGGAAACCAGGGATGCTGATTTTGTTCTTCTCTTTCATGTAAGCAGCCTGTAAAGCTTTTTCTACTTCTTCTGCCGGTACTTCAACAGTAAGTTTTGCCATGTTTTTTTCTAATTTTTCAACCTGTACACTCATTATAATGATTTTCCTCCTTATATATATAAAATATCCATGTACATTTCACGCTTAATGCGCTAATCGAGCCACGTCCAAAGTCGCATAAACCCGCGGTTTTTCTGGCTCTGCCTAAAAATGGGCGTACTACGACTATCGCAGTCATTCTAGGATTATAGCACACACTCTTGCAAAATACCAGTGTTTTTTATGGTTTTACGAGGTTTTCTGCGATTTCTGCGTTTTTGCCATGTAATTTATCATATATGACATTACAAACTACCGTATAAAGAGACGCAATCACATTGATCCCGGACCGAAGCAACAGTGCCATCGGCAGTCCGAATAATGAAGTTGCAATTGCCAGCGCTCCAAACGTGTTGAAAACCGTCTGCCATTTATATCCGGCAGAATAACCCACGCCGATTCCACCAATAATTCCGATCATACTTCTTCCTGACTCCGGCAGTATCAGATAAAGAACGAGAAACAGCGCACATCCGACAATATTAAACACGCCCCTGTCTACCGCCCTCATTTTTCCATCCTCTGTAAACGGAAGGCAGACCGACATGCATGCAATCCCTGCCCACATTGCTCTCGGAAGTCCAAGTAAATTGACAATCAGCATTGCACTTGAGACGATCAGTGTCAGTTTCAGATACCATTGATTTCTCGCTGACCGAATGTCAAATTCCCGGAATAAATCCATAAATGTTCTGCGATAAGGTCTGTTTTTCTGGTTTTTATAAAAAACTGCCATGCACACAAGCATTCCTGCTGTAAGTCCAAGCACCCGCATCACAAACGCTCTTCCACTCACATCATACCCATATAAGAGCAGATACCCAAGCACAAACGTAGAATGATTATGCATAATGACATTGTGACACCCAAAAATCATAAGAAGCAGAATACAGACACAATTTATGAAAAATGCTCCGACAGGAGGTGCTATATTTGCCAGTCGCGGACCAGCCATCATAATGGTAAATATTCCCGCAATGGACAGTAATCCATGACTCGTCTGTATGCCAAAATCTGCCTGTCTCAATACAAGCAGTGCCAACAGAACCGTTACTCCTACAACGCTGTTTTCCTGCCCGGTC
>ERZ808240.5138-NODE-5138-length-10913-cov-53.324830_pt1 | contig 10913 bp, 9 predicted proteins | sample MGYA00521084_ERZ808240 | MGnify/ENA primary metagenome ERZ808240 (study PRJEB31516, sample SAMN03275571) | gut metagenome | biome: mammalia-associated habitat; material: feces | host: Papio cynocephalus | place: Kenya | collected 2012-08-06 ... | reverse complement strand
ACCTCTACACAGGCAGTAAGCTCGCCCGCACCATGCTCGACGACTGGAACCACTATGTGGAGGAGTTCATCCAGGTAGTGCCAATCGAATACAAGCGAGTACTCCAGGAGGAGCAGGTGAAGAAGTTGCAGCAGAAGATTGCGGATATGCAGCGCGATTACTAATTTTAAAGTTAGAAGAAAGATGGGAAATCCAAAAGCATTTTTGACTATACCACGCAAGGAAGCGGGTTATAGACCAATTCACGATAGAATCCTCGACTTCAGCGAGGTAGAACAAACTTTGAATAGCAACGACCGCCGTCAGCAGGCTTCTCGTTGCATGGACTGTGGTGTGCCTTTCTGCCACTGGGCTTGTCCATTGGGCAACAAGGCACCTGAGTGGAACGATGCCCTCTACAAGGGCGACTGGGAGTTGGCTTACCGACTCCTCAACTCCACCAACGACTTCCCAGAGTTCACAGGACGTATCTGTCCTGCACTCTGTGAGAAGGCTTGCGTGTTGAATCTCATGGATCATGAGCCTACCACCAACCGTGAGGATGAGTGCGCCATCGTGGAGCACGCCTTCTCCGAGGACTATGTTCATGTGGAGATTCCTGAGCGCAACGGCAAGACGGTGGCTGTCATCGGTGCCGGTCCTGCGGGATTGGTAGCAGCCAACCAGTTGAACCACAAGGGATACAAGGTAACGGTGTTTGAGGCACGTGAGAACGCAGGTGGCTTGTTGCGTTACGGTATTCCAAACTTCAAGCTCAACAAGAGCATCATCGACCGCCGTCTCCGCCTGTTGGAGGAAGAGGGCATCGAGTTCAGATACAATGAGAAGATTGATGTCACCAAGTTGCCGGAGGGCTTCGATGCCTACGTGGTATCCACAGGTACTCCAACCGCTCGTGACTTGAAGATTCCTGGACGTGAGTTGAAGGGTGTTTATTTCGCCCTCGAATTGCTATCTCAGCAGAACCGAATCTTGGCAGGCATGGAGTTCAAGAAAGATGAGCTCGTCAACTGCAAGGGCAAGGATGTCTTGGTCATCGGTGGTGGTGATACGGGTTCCGATTGTATCGGTACCGCTCATCGCCAGGGTTGCAAGAGCGTAACTCAGATTGAGATTATGCCTAAGCCTGTGGAAGGTCCTGATGATCCTAAGAATCCTTGGCCAAACTGGCCTCGCACCCTCAAGACTACCTCTAGTCATGAGGAGGGATGTACACGTCGTTGGAACATCAACTCCTTGGAGTTCTTGGGCAAGAACGGCAAGTTGACCGGTGTCAAGGTACAGCCTATCGACTGGAAGCCAAACCCTGAGGGCGGTCGCCCATTGATGGTTGAGGCTGGTGAGCCTGAGATCATCAAAGCAGAGGCTGTGTTCTTGGCAATGGGCTTCTTGAAGCCACAGCAGCCAGAGTTTGCCGAGAATGTATTCGTGGCTGGTGATGCCGCCAACGGCGCATCCTTGGTAGTAAGAGCCATGGCAAGTGGTAGAAAGATTGCCGCTCAGGTAGACAAGTTCTTAAACAAGAAGTAATACCGGTTATTTATAACTATAAGTAGGGGAGACGGACCTTGTGATGAGGTTTGCCTCCCTTTTTCGTATATTGCAAAAAATAAGGCTATGTCGTTTGAGCAGACATAGCCTTTAATTGGTAATCTTACTTTTTCAACTTTGAGAGTCCGATGGCAAGCATCGTCTCTACCATGGATGCCAAGAGATATTTGTTAGGGCAATCCTTGTATTTTGTTGGAACCAGCTGTAGGAGCCATTGTGGTGAAGGCAGCTGGTTGAGCTTTTCCCATGCCACTAAGTTGAGGCTCTTGTGACGAATCACGTCGCACTCACATTTGCCATCGTTTGCCTCAAATTCTTCTTGGGACATTGGGGTGTAACCTAAACATTCGTGGGAGGCTAGACAGCGGAAATGCTCCATCTTGAGCAAGGTCTCGAAAAATGGAAGCTTTTCCAAGTCTTCCAAGTTCTTGCAAGCCTCCAGTAGTTCCAGGTTATGCTTGCCTTCTTCGTCGTTTTCACGATTCAATATTCCAATAGCCTTCAACTTGGCAAAGATGTGAAAGACATCGGAAAACTCTTGTGCTTCGATGCGCTTTAAATTGGCATATTCCACCGGATTTCCTTTTACGCTTGCATGACGTTTCCACCAATGCAAGAATGCTTCCTCGGGATTGGCCAACTTAATGTCTGCGAAGTCTTTGCCGATGTTGTTGGCAAAGGTGGAAGCATAGATTGCCGCATCTTTCTCCAAGTAGTTTTTCCAGACATATTGATGGGTGAATGATTCAGACATCTTTCCGATGACATGTACCACCTGCCTTGGATGCTCATCGTCGATGCAGAGGTCGCTAAGTTCTTGATAACGAGCCTCGTTGATAGGATTGTAGCAGCGTGTCACGATGCCAAAGTTCTCCAAGCGGCGTTTTCTCCATCTCAAGGCATACTCGCCTAGATCGTATGTGATGGCGATGTTGCGATTGTCGCTTCCAGTGGCGATGACCACGTAGTTGAGGTCGTCTTTGATGTTGTTCATGAGTTCCCAGAATCTGCCGTCGCCAGCACTATGGCTGTGCCATTGTATTTCCACGCTGAGTGGAGAAATTCCGTTGGCGTTGCAAAGACAAGGATAGCGCATGTCGAAGAATCCCCTTTTCTCGGCTGCCTTTGGATCTACAATGTGGAAGATGGCATGTTTGCCTTCGAAGTCTTTTGGATAGATGAACTGACCGTGCTCGTAGAGGAACTTGAATGCCTCCTGACCTGTTTCTCCGAAACCAATGATCATGCAGTGGAAAGCGGTCTTTGCCTCGCCGGTGCGATGGTCGAAGTCTACGTAGTTGGCAGGGTGAGTCTCTCTTTTTGCCATCATGGTCTTGATGGCAAGTTGGGCAGCGTCCACCAAAATGGTCTCCACGCCATACCGGGAGTTGTACTCAAAGGCTGTTCCGCCATTTAGCTTTCCGCTCGTGGCGCGGCAGAAGATGTATGCCTTCTGTGCCATGTTGCCCTTGAAATATTCGTCACCACGTAGCTTGATGTTCTTCGCCAGGTTTTGCAGTTGGTCATCGTAGAGCAAATAGAGCCCTATGAATTCCTGAGTCTTGTTAAAGATGCGATCTAGCTCCAGTTGGTGTATCACATCATTGCCTTTCTGCTGTTGTATCGGCATGCGTGTCTGTCGGATGATGCCTTGCATGCGGTCGATGTTTGCCATAATCTCACGGCGAAAACTGAACACATTGAAGATGCTGGCAAAACCTAACATGCCTTGGTTGCTGGTGTCTTCCGGTGCATTGATGAAGATGATGGTATCGTTCGGCACCGCCTTATGGATGTCGTAAGCCAGGCCGAGCGAAACCTCATTGATGCCGAAGAACACATGCACATCACCTTTCAACTTCTTGGCCATCTTGAGTTTGCGCCAGCGCCAAGCTGAACGGAAACGGACGCCGAGATAGTTGATGGCCACGGCAAAGGATACTGCTGCGGCTGCAAAATGGATGATGGAGAATAGCGTCATATAAACCATGTTGTGGTGACATGGTTCGCCAACCTCTATCAAGTCGCTGTGAAAGGCGAACATCTCCATGGATGATAGCAGCGGGCGGAAGAATGAGGCATACCAAGATAACTGCGTGCCCACCGTCTCATGACCGGAGCGGAAGCCGATGAAATAGATGACGAATCCTGACAGGAATACGAGCAATGCTACTCGACGGATGAACACTTCGAAATCTCGAAACACTCTACGGCGATTGATGTAGCAGAGCAAGAATATCACTGCGGTGATGAGGATACTCAGTATATTGGTAATTAGCATGATTTCTTTTCCTATATATAATTAATGTGATAAATTTGTTTTGTGGGCAGGACTAGTCTCTGATTTCAAAGAGGCTATAGAAACCTGTCATGGTGAACACGTTGCGGATAGAGTCGTTGATTTTCTCGATGATGACCTTGCCTCCCTTGGCTGCGCTATCCTTTCGCAAACCGATGAGTAGGCGCAAGCCTGAGGAACTGATGTACTCCAAATTGTTAAAGTCGAGCACAATTTCCTGGTCGGCGCTCTCACTTAATTCGTTGAATTTTGGTGCTACTTCTGCTGCTGCGGCAGTATCGAGGCGACCACTAAGGAGGGCTTTTACGCCCCCGTTTTCTTTGATGATTTCAATATTCATGCTGATTGAAATTTTATGTTGTTGTTTATTATTCTTTAGGTGTCAATGAGAAGACCGTCATTTACTTTTGCTTCTCAATATAATCTAAGATGAGGTCTACAGTCGCGTCTTCGGTCATGTTAGCGACATTGATAACCAGGTCGTAGTTGCGAGTGTCATAACGGCTAGTGCCTGAGAACTCTTTGGTATATTTTTCTCTACCTTTGTCTACCTTGTCGATGACAGCCTTGGCCTCTTCTTCGCTGAGTCCCTGTTTCTCCATCACGCGCTGGATACGTTTCTCCATGGTGCTCTGGATGAGGATTCTGAGGGCATTAGGGTCGTTGCGGAAAATAAAGAAACCTGAGCGGCCAGCGATGACGCACGATTCTGTGGCTGCCAATTCCTTTAAGAACTTAGACTCCACTTTGAAGATGTTCTCTGTAGTAGCCACGTTGGCCTCCATATTGAAACGGTCCTCTACATTATAGCGGTTCATGTACGACTGTACGAAATCGTTCCACCAGTTGCGTTTGGATGCTTTTACCTTCTCTAGTTCTTCCACGGAGAGGTTGAATCTCTTGGTTAATTCTTTGATTAAGGCCTTGTCGTAGAACTTGACATTCAGCTTTTCTGCCAACTTTCTGCCGATAGTGCGGCCACCAGAACCTAATTCGCGGTTGATGGCAATTACAAATTTTTTAGTTGTTTCCATAACTTTATTGTTTTAGTTTCTTTCTATTCATTGTTTTTATTCTCCAAAGATTTCTTCCACCAGTTGGTCGAACTCTTGGAAGGCGAAGGTGTCCTTCAGTTCTTGTAGGGCATCTCTCAGTCCTTTGTATCGCCAAGCGTGGGTAGCCTTGTCTTTTACTCGGAATATCTGCCAGAGTGCATCGCCTTTTTGTCGGTAATCTCGTGCGATGGCTCTCATGTTGGAGAGTTTGTCGCCGATGGCTACAATCTTTACTTCCCTAGACGCTGCCTTCAGATTGTCCATGTCGCGCTGTTTGCGCTCTTTCCAAGTCAGCTTTTTGCCGTCTGGTGTATGTTTCACATCAGTCTCGTCTGCCACCAAATTGGCGATATGTTCGCCGAACTCTTGTTTCAGATCGTCGAGGGTCACATCGGTGTCTTCCACCGTGTCGTGCAAGACGGCTGCTGCCAGCAGGTCTGGGGCGTTGGTGATGGTAGCCACGATGGCCATAGCCTCCAGGGGGTGCACGATGTAAGGGAATCCCTTGCCTCGGCGCTCTGTGCCTTGGTGAGCTCGGGTGGCAAAGACGATGGCCTTGTCTACCAAAGTGGTATCTAATGGTGTGTTCATTTCTTGCGTCTGAATTTTGTTTATTTGTTCATGAACGGCAGTTTGCAGGCTTGTTGGTAAGCCATGTCTGCGAGTCGTTCGTTGTGGATGCTCTCGCCGTTGAGCTCGTCGTATATGTGGATGAGCGCAGGCTTGCCGCCACCTTTCTTCAGGGCTGATACGATGAGCAGGTCTTGCAGGGCTACGGTAGAGGCGATGATGTCGATGTCGGTGTCTGACAATTGGCTCATGGCAAACTTGTAGGCATCGTCCTCGTTCTCGTGGATGAAGTCTTCTACGTCTTGCAGGGTTTTCATTCCAGCTTCCTTGAGGAGCGGGAAGAATGGGGCGAACGACATCTCTTGAATCTCGCCTTGGTTGATGTCGGCGATGCGCTGCATCAGTTTAGAGAATGGCTTCTGGGCGATGTAGGTGTTGAATGTGTCACCATCGAGCTGCACCTCGGAGAGCTCGCCTGCCTTGATGAGTGCTTCCATCTTGCGGCGATAGGCTGCCACGCTGATTCTGATTCGGGCAAACTCCTCGTCGGCGAGCTCCAGCATGCCGGCCTAGCATTCTCATATACTCTGGCGGGGTCTCTATCTCGCTCTTGTAACCGATGTCGTGCTCCATGGCGGCCCATGCGTGTTGCAGGGTGGAACGCATCTGTATCTCAAATCGGATGTCGTTCAGCTCAGGGTGCTCCGGGTCGTGATAGAGCGACTTGGGGACGCGGCAGATGTAGTGGAGCGAGTTGTAGCCGAAGCTGTCCATCTGATGCATCTTGCGCTTGTCGATAGACTCGTTCCAGTCGATGTCGAACATCTTCTCCATGTAGGATGCCACACGGTCTACGTCATCGCTGAAGAGCGTGATGATGCGGGTGCCAACGATGTCGGTGATGTCGTCGAGGGTGTGATATTTGTGCCCCTTGCGGATGAGCTTGCCGATGAGGCTGTCGCGTTTCTTGATGCGGGTCTCTACGGCGGTCACTTCCACATGGTTCTCGCTCAGTGCGTTTTGTATCATCTGGGCGGCGGTGTCTCTAATCTTCTCGAAGAGTGGACGTTTCTCGTCATACTCGTCTATAATCATTTGGCACTTGAAGTTGAGTGCCTCATATCCTTCTGCCATAGTCTTTATACATTATTGGGGTTCAACGTTTTGCTCAGTGTCAGCACATTGTTGTCGTTCACTCGCTCATATTCTACCTTGTCCATCAGGTGGGTTACCAGGAATATGCCGAGGCCGCCGATGGCTCTGTCGTCCAGCTCGGCGGTGATGTCTGGTTCGTCGGTTGACGTAGGGTCGAATGGAATGCCATTGTCGGTGATGACAAATTTCAGGCTCTTGTCGAAGGCGTAAGCTTCCAGTTGGATGTTGCCCACCTTGTCTTTAGGGTAGGCGTAATTCATCACGTTCACCACTGCCTCTTCAAGGGCTAGGTTCAAGCTGCTAGCCAGGCCTTTGTCGATGCCTGTCTCGCCCACGATGTCGTCCATGAAATCGGCTATCTTTGGCGTTTCGCGGATGTCATTGTGCAGCGAAATCTTGCGATAGAACTTGGTGTCTCGTTCCTGTCGCTTATACTTGAAGGTGATCATCGTGAGGTCGTCACTCTGTTCTGCTCCATTCACGTGCTTGTGTACGGCTTGGAGCATGTTTTCTATCTGTTCCTTGGCTGTCTTGTCTTCCATTTTCTTCAGTTCCTCCAGCATTCGTCCTTCTCCAAACAAATCTTTCTCGGCGTTTTCTGCCTCGGTCAGTCCGTCTGTGTACATGAAGATGCTTGTATTCGGAGTGATGACGGTTTCTTGCATCTCAAACTTCATGTCTGGCAGAATGGCGATAGGCAGGTTTGGCTTCACGTCGAGCAATTTTACTTCTCGGGTCACACCATCGATGATGGCTGGCGCATTGTGGCCAGCGTTGCAATATCTGAATCTGCCGGTTGGCAAGTCGAGTACGCCTACGAACAAGGTTACAAACATATTCGACTCGTTCATGTCCGACATCGAGTTGTTGAGTGATGTGGCGATGCGGTCTGGACGGCTCTCCTGGGCTGCCACGATGCGCAGCAAACTGCGAGTTACCGCCATCACCAGCGAGGCTGGAACGCCTTTGCCCGAAACGTCGCCCACGCAGAAGAATAGCTTCTCGTCTCTCAGGAAGAAATCGTAGAGGTCGCCTCCCACAGCCTTTGCCGGAATCAGGGTGCCGTAGATGTCCACGTCGTCGCGATCGGGGTATGGAGGGAATATCTTAGGTATCATCGACATCTGTATCTTGCTGGCGATGTTAAGTTCGCTCTCGATTCGTCCTTTCTCCTGAGTGGTGGTCGCCAGTTCGTTGATGTATTTGTCTAGCGAGTGTTGCATGTGGTCGAGCGAGTTGCCTAGTGCCCACAATTCGTTGTGGTCGCGCATCTTAGGCAGATGGGTATGGAAATTGCCCTCGGCGATGTGGAGTGCAGCTCTGGAGTATAACTCTATAGGACGTAGGAACTTGCGTATCACGAAGAAGCTCACGAAGAAAAGTCCTAACATACCAATCAATGAGATGATAGCCATTTGCAGGCGAATGGCCTTCACGCCTGCCACGATTTCGTCTTTGTCGCATTCGAGGGTGATGGTCCAGTTGGCGCGCTTGATGGGGGCGTAGTAGAGGTATTTGGTGTTTCCACCTTCGCCGAAGGCTCCGATGCCGCGTTTCTGGTTTTTCATGTCCACGAAGATGGTTTCGTTGATCTCATACTTGCTCTTATCGAGCACTTGGGCGGCATTGCCTCTCAAGATAAGACTCTTCTTGGGGTGTACCAAAAAGTTGAAGTCGCGGTCCATGATGGTGAGGAACGACTTGGAGTAGGGCTTCACGCTCTGTACATAGTCGGAGAGCTCGGCAAGCGATAGGTCTACGGCGAGAACGCCTAAGAATTTGCCCTTGCTGTCTTTCAGAGGGATGCAGTAGCTGGTCACGGTGGTGCCGTTGGTCTCGACGAATGCCCTGGACCATCGGCTAGTCATGCGTTGTTTAGTAGTCTGATACCAGTCTTTCTCGCGGTAGTCGTTGCGATCGGCTAGGTTGATGAATTTCATCTTGCCCTTCTTGTCTTGCATCATGTAGGGAGCAAAGCCTTTCTTATATTGCGGGTACATGCCGGGTTCGAAGCCGATGGCTACTCCCTGTATGTTTGGATTGGCGCGCAGGAAACTTTCGCAGGCGCTACTGATGGCTTCTTCCGAGAGGTCCTTGTTCTTGTTCCATTTCCAGAGCGAGGCAAAATTGTTGCCGGCTCCTTCGATGTTCTCCATCTCGTCGGTCACGTAGAGTATAGCCTTGTCCAGCTCCAGGTTGGCTTTCTTGTGCCCATCCTCAAGCATCTGCTGGCTGGCAAACCAGGAGGCTACGCCAAATGTGACTAGGAACACACAGGCGGTCATCACTAACATCCAGAGGCAAATCTTGGTTGCGAAGGAATGCTTGAAGTTGATTTTTTCTAAATTTACTGTCATTCGGTTCTTAACGTTATGTTGTTATCTGTCAATTTTATCCTACAAAAATACAGCTTTTTTTTGATAATGTCTTCGATACGCTCCTAAATAATGTTAATCTTCGTCTTATGTTCTTGATGATGTTTCTCCTGAGGGTAAAAATCTCTCAAAAAATGGGCAAAAATCGTTTAATTTGCATTTCTTTGAAGTTTTTTATTTGGCGTTCTCCCCAAAATGCCCTAACTTTGCACTTGAGTTCTAATAATTATAAACTAATAATACAATATGCAAATGATAAAAATGAAAAGGTTTATTGTTTCCGGTCTCTTGTCATTGGCTGCCTTTATGCCGATGCAAGCTCAAAACTTAGTGAAAGGTGACTATGGCTACCTCTATTGCCACATGAGTGACAAGGGGGAGTGGACGGCTTATGCCGTTTCTCGTGATGGCTATCATTATCAAGACATCAACGAGGGCAAGCCTATCTTCGATCCAGCTGAGCATGCTCGCATCGAGGGCGGTACCCGGGATGCTTACATCACTCGCACTCATGACGGAAAAGGATACATCATGGTGACTACTGATATGTGTGTGGCGAAGAGCCATAAGTGGGATAACTATGGCATCGACCTCTTGAAGAGCAACGACCTCATCCATTGGACCAGCGTCACCTTCGATTATCGTAAGGGTATGCAGAATTTCTGTGACGCAGCCACAGCCCAGTCGCCTTACAAAGATTGGAGTACCATTAACCGTGTGTGGGCTCCTCAGATATTCTGGGATCCTAACTATCGATGGGAAAATGGCGAAAAAGGTGGCTACATGATTTACTATTCGATGCTCAACCGTCCAGAGGAAGGTTATGATCGCATGTACTATAGCTACGCCGACAAGAACTTTAACAAGATAACCACCCCTAAGTTGCTCTTTGATTGGGGCTACGCCACTATCGACTGCGACATCAATTACTTGAAGAGCGACGGTCTCTACCACATGCTCATCAAGAAGGAGGGCGGCAAACCGGGCATCTATACTGCTACCAGCAAATATCTTACCCATGGTTGGGGCGAGCCAGTGGAGAATGATTACGTAAGTTTCGAGGGTAAGAAGAATTGCGAGGGCAGCAGTGCCTTCCAGCTTATTGGTGACGATACTTGGCGTGTGGCTTACATCCAGTATAGTGACCACCCGAAGCATTATCGCATCTGCAAGGCAGACAAGTACCTGCGCAATTTCTCCGACCCTGTGGACATCGAGGGCGTGACAGGTCCTCAGCACGGAAGTTTCATGCGAATCACCAAAAAGGAGTACCAGAGACTCTTGAAATGGGATGAGGAAATGAAAAGAAAATAGAACATGATTTTTTTGGCTTTGTGCCGAAGTATAGAAATTTGCCTCTCTATGGCAAAAGTTTGCTCCAGTTGAGGCAAATTTTTGCCATAGAGGGGCAGTTTTTGTTCCGTCGCATCGCTCTAGGTGTAAAAACTCCTTCTCTTATTTTCACCCTTCACCCTTCACATATCTGCAGGAAAAGCCCATAAACACAGGGAATTTCGGAGGTGAAGGGTGCTAGTCAACCCTTCACCCACCCTTCACAACCCTTCACCCTTTTTCTCCTTTCATCCTTTTTGCCTATTCTTTCCTCATCCTTTTCCATTCTTTTCTCATTCTTTTCCCATTCTTTTCTCATTCTTTTCCCATCCTTTTCTCATCCTTTCCCATCCTTTTCTCATCCTTTTCCCTTTTCCCATCCTTCCCTAAATTTCCTTTTTTCCTTCCCCCAATAAAAAGTCGACAGATAAGGTAAGTTGGTTTGAAAGTTGTGTATGGGGGTGCGTGCAGGTGAAGGGGGAGGGTGTGAAGGGTTGTGAAGGGTGGGTGAAGGGTTGAGGAGCACCCTTCACCTCTCGAATCCCCTGTGTTTATGGGCTTTTCCTGCAGATATGT
>ERZ808240.5136-NODE-5136-length-10917-cov-5.063985_pt1 | contig 10917 bp, 14 predicted proteins | sample MGYA00521084_ERZ808240 | MGnify/ENA primary metagenome ERZ808240 (study PRJEB31516, sample SAMN03275571) | gut metagenome | biome: mammalia-associated habitat; material: feces | host: Papio cynocephalus | place: Kenya | collected 2012-08-06 ... | reverse complement strand
CCCCTCATTATACCAAAATACTCGCCGTTTGGCGAGCTTCTTTGACAGGCTGAAACGCCCGCTGACGCATGCGTCAGCGGGCGTTTCGTATGTATCAGAGATTTTCAAACCGCTCCGCGCCCTTCGTGCGCAGCCAGCGGCGGAAAAACGCCGCGGCGAGTGCGAGCACGAGCGTGACCAGCGCCAGATACGTCTCGCCTGAAATTTTGCCATGCAGCACGAGCATATACGGCAGAGCAAGGATCACCGGCGCGGCCCACCCGGCGAGCAGCGCAATGAGAATCTGCGAACCCTGCTTGATGACGTTGATCTCGTTCGTCCAGACAAGATTCACGTTGTGCAGACCGATGTACAGCGCGAAATACGTTGAGAAGAACACGAACGCTGCACAGCAGAGCGCCATGAGAAAACCGGTGACGAACGGCGCGCGAAGAGCGATCGCCGAGCACACGGCGGCAAAGACCGCGCCCGGCGCGGTGAGGAGAAGCTGCACGCCGCATTTGGCGCGAAGGACCGTCCATGCATCGACGGGCAGTGAACGCGAGATCCAGAGCGTCTTGCCTTCGAGCGACACGCTTGGCACGGCCATATCGTTCATCGAGCAGACGAGACACACCGCCGCCGTGAGCAGCAGCACCGGCACCGCGCCGTCGGTCTCAAATACGCTCTCGAGCGTTCCGGCGACAGCGCCGCCGCGGATGAGCAGCAAAACGCCGGCAACCGGCAGCAGGAGCGTGCTCAGACCGCAATTGAGCATATAGTTCGCGCTGCCGGTGAAGCGGCCAAGCTCTTTTCCGAGCATGGCGGAAAAGACACTCTTCCGCTTTGCGCGCGTTTCACGGTAGACCTTCCGGTCCGTCTTGCCGGTCGCGGTTGCGATCTTGAGAAAGCTGCGCGAGAGGATGTACCATGTGAGCGCGAAGAGCACCGCTATGGCGAGCGTAACGAGAAGAAGGGAGAGAAGATCGCCCTCAAACGCCCGGCCAATGCCGAAAACGAGAGGTGCCGCGGCGCGCGTTTCCTCGCCGTAGAGCGCAATATTCGCCACGATCTCGCCGATAAAACTGCCCGCCTTGAAGTAGGCAAAATAGTAGATCGCAATGAAGAGCAGCGCGAAAATGACCGTCATAAAGCTCTTGTTTTTGAGCTTGAGCGAGAGACGCGCCACGCCGTAGCCGAGCAGACACGAGAGCACGAGTACGAACACCGCAATGAGCGCCACAAACAGCACCGCGCCGAGAAGAGCACTCACCGAGAATCCCGCCGTGGCGAGATATACGATCGCTGCCGGGATCGAGACGACGCCGGAATACATAAGCCCCATGAGAAACACGGTGAGCAGCCGGGACGCCATGATCGAATGCACCGGGATGGGCATGGAGAGCAGAAGATCGTTATCGCGGCTCAGATACAGCCCGGAGAACGTGTTGAACACGCTGCCGAACGCGCCGATGCATACGGCCGAGAGCGCGAAGATGAGATAGTAAAACCATCCGTAGCCGCTCACGATCGTGCTGCGCAGCATGAATGCCACAAAAGTAAACATGCCGCCGAGCAGCCCGACCATAAGGAGCGCGAACAGAACAAAATAGGCGATGACCGTACCTTTGGAGCGCGCCTTGTTCTTCTTCGCATCGTACAAATACGTGCGGAAGGTCTCAGCGAGCTGCTTGCGGAGGAGAATTTTTGTCATTTCGCGTCCTCCTCCAGCTCGAGGAACACTTCCTCAAGCGAATCGTCGCCGCGCACCTCGTCCATCGTTCCGGAGCGGACGAGCTTGCCGCGACGGATGATGGCGACCTTGTCGCAGAGCTTTTCCGCGACTTCGAGCACATGCGTGGAGAAGAAGATCGCGCCGCCATTATCGCAGTGCTCGCGCATCATGCCTTTGAGAATGTGCGCGGCCTTCGGGTCGAGACCGACGAACGGCTCATCCATGAGAATGAGCTTCGGCTCGTGCAACCAGGCAGAGATGATCGCGAGCTTCTGCTTCATGCCGTGGGAATAGGCGGCGATCGGCTGCGCGAGATCGTCCGTCAGCTCAAACTCCGCGGCCCAGCGGCGGATACGTTCGGCGCGCTCGTCCGCGCCCACGCCGAAAATGTCGGCGATGAAATTGAGGTACTTGATGCCGCTCATAAAGTCGTAAAGATCGGGGTTGTCGGGGATGTAGGCGAGAGCGCGCTTGCACGCAAGCGGCTCGGTGCGCACGGAATGTCCGGCAATGAAAATTTCGCCCTTGTCGAACTGCTGGATGCCTGCAACGGAGCGCAGCGTCGTGGTTTTTCCCGCGCCGTTGTGCCCGATGAAGCCGTAAATTTCGCCCGGGGCAATGTGCAGGGAGAGATCGTCCACGGCGAGCTTATCGCCGAAGGCTTTGGTAAGATGTTCGATTTTCAGCATGACAGTTCTCCTATTCTCATTTCTTTATTTCTTAATTCGGCGCAGCGATATACCCGCCGAGCGCCCCGGGGTCAACGTTCTCGCCTGGAACGATAGCCGTTCGATCATCGCGCGGCACGCGCTGCGCGATGATCAGCGCCCGGCACACCTCCCCGAGCAGACGAGCCGCCTCCGCGTCCGGCACGTCGTCCACGCCCGTGATGATCAGTGTGCATAGTCCGTGAACATAGATCCCGAGATGGCGGTGCAGCTCGTCGGCCTCGGCGTCGGTGAGCGAGAAGGTATCCTGGATGGCGCGGCGGATATCGGCGTTGTGGTTTTCCGTCGGCGAAAACTCGGCGGCGTCTCTCCGGCGCAGAAAGAGCAGCCGGAAGAGGTTCGGTTCCTCGCGCGCAAAGCGGATGGTCTCCATGCCGTAGCCTTTGAACGGAGGGTTCATCGAAAGGCCGCGCTCCACGTATCGCCCGTAGATTTTCCCGGCTTCCTCCACTACGGCGGCGCGGACTTCCTCCAGCGTGCGGAAATAGGTGAACACCGGGCGCGTGGAGGTGCCGAGAACGCTCGCAAGCTCCTGCGCGGTAACGGCTTCGAGCGGGGCGCGGCGGGCGATATCCACGGCGGCGTCTACGATCTCCTGACGGGTAAATTTGGCTTTCGGCGGCATGGTCGGTCATCCTTTGCGTTATAATCGTTATGCAACTCATGTTATGAAACGATTATAATGCAATGATACAAAGACGTCAATAACAGCGCGGACGAAAATGTCAATTGCCCTGCGGACGATTTGTGGTATAATGCACAGGAAAGAAGGGCTGACCCATGAAGCAAACGAAAACCGCGCTCTGCGCCGTATCCGCTTCGGCGCTTGCCGCGCTCGGCGGACTGTACGGTCTGTACCGCTATGCGTTTTATTCCCCCCGCGGCGCGCAGAACGACGATCATCACATATCGACGAACCCGCAGATGCAGGTCTACCGGGAAGAGATATCCCGCGCCATCGATAAGCTCAACGCGCTGCCATATGAGCGCGTGTACATCACCTCTGCCGACGGGCTGCGGCTCACGGGGAGGTACTATCCGGCAAAGCCGGGCGCGCCGCTCGTGATCGCGTGCCACGGCTACCGCGGCACGCCCTCGCGCGATTTCAGCGCCGGGGCGGAGATCTACCGCAGCATGGGCTGTGCACTGCTGCTCATCGAAGAGCGCGGCCAGTGCGGCAGCGCCGGACACACGATCACCTTCGGCGCGATGGAGAAATATGACGTCCTTCTCTGGACGCGCTGGGCCTCCGAACGGTTCGGTAACATCCCCCTTTTGCTCGGCGGTATTTCCATGGGCGCGGCAACGGTGCTTATGGCATCGGCGCTCGACCTGCCGAAAAACGTCCGCGGCATTGTGGCTGACTGCCCGTATACGAGCGCGAAGGATATCATCTGCTCCGTCGGGCGCGGTTCGGTCGTTCCCATGGAGCTGCTTTACCCCTTTGTGCGCCTGAGCGCGAAGATATTCGGCCGTGCCGATCTCGCGCAGGCGGACGCGCTCTCCGCCGTGAAGAGCGCCAGAGTGCCGATCCTGCTCATACACGGCGAGGACGACCGGTTCGTGCCGTGCGATATGTCCCGCGCCATTGCCGCGGCAAATCCGGAGAAGATTGAATTTCACACATTTCCCGGCGCGGGCCACGGGCTGAGCTGTCTTGTAGATATGCCGCGGTATGAAGCGCTGGTAAAGGCGTTCGCCGCGCGGACGATATTTGCAAAAGAGGAAAAGAGGGAAGAACCGTGAACGAAGAACTGAAGTTCCGTCTCCCGACGGCGGAGGACGCCGCGGAATATATTTCCTACCGGCAGGCGTTTCTCGACACCGGAAGCTCCATGGACGGCACCGGCCCCATGCGCCGCACGGCCGATCCGATGGAATGGCTGGCCATCAACGCGCAGTACGCCGACCCCGCCACCGTCCCGGAGGGAAAGGTGCAGAGCACGCAGTTTGTCTGTGAGCGCGTGAGCGACGGTCGTATCGTCGGTATGCTGCAGGTGCGGCTCACGCTCAACGACTATCTGCTGCACTACGGCGGGCACATCGGCTATTCGGTGCGCCCGGATGAGCGGCGGCGCGGCTATGCCTCGTGGATGCTTGCGCAGGGACTGGATTACTGCCGCTCGATGGGACTCCGAAAAGTGCTCATCACCTGCCTCGATACGAACGAGGCGAGCCGGCGGACGATCCTGCACGCGGGCGGCGTATACGAGAGTACCGAGCGCGAGCCGAACGAGGATGAAAATCTGGAGCGTTACTGGATCACGCTCGGATAAAGAAAAACAGATACCCCGCCCCGGCGTGCCTTTCGGCGCGCCGGGGCGGGTCAGACTGTCAAAAAAGCCTCGCAGAGTTTGCGTCCGCAGACGCAAATAAAGTTTTGATCATTTTCTCCGGCGACATGTGCGTCGGAGAAAATACTTCTCGGCTCGCAAACGTGCGAGTTGTGCGCTGTTGGCGCACAGCGAGTGCGCTGCGGCGAGCCGCAGCCTTTTCAAACGAGAGCCCAGCGAAGCGGGTCTCGTTTGACTTTATAGGGATTTGCGGAGGTATTCCGCGGTGATGGTGAGCGCATGCTCTGCCATCTCCTGCGGCGTGCCGGTGAAAACGATCTCGCCGCCCGCGGTGCCGCCGTCGGGACCGACGTCGATAATGTAGTCGGCCTGCTTCATCTATAGCGGTAAGAAAGCGCCTCGCCGCTGTAGCGCTGGCCTTCGCACGCCTCGCACACGGTCGTAACGGGATCCATGAACACCAGCTCTGTGACGATCTGTCCGCGTCTGCCGCAGACCGGGCACGCGCCGCGGCTGTTGAAGGAGAAGAGTGCGGCGTCCACTCCGTTGGCTTCCACCATCACGCGGCGGATCCCGTCAAAGAAGCCGAGAAACGTTGCGCTCGTGGAGCGCCCCGCGGCGGTCACGGGGGACTGATCGGCGAGCACGACGCGCCCGGCATATTCCTTTGCGAACACGTCGCGGATGAGTGAGCTTTTGCCGGAGCCGGCAACACCGGTCACGACCGTGAGAACGTTGAGCGGAATGTCCGCATCCACGTTTTTCAGATTGTGGATGTTCGCACCGCGCACCGGCAGAAACTACTCCCTCGGCACGCGCGGGTGCGCCTTGAGCGGCTCGATGTGCTTCATCGCCTCGCCGGTTTTCGTACCGGAGGACAAAAGCGCCTCATAGCTCCCCTGAAAGAGGATCTGCCCGCCGTTTCGCCCCGCGCCCGGTCCGACGTCGATGACCTCGTCGGCAATGGAGATCACGTCGCGGTCGTGCTCTACGACGAGAACGCTGTTGCCGCGGTCGCGCAGACGCTGCAAAAGCTGCGTCATGCGGTACACCTCCCGCGGATGCATGCCGGTGCTCGGCTCGTCGAAAATGTACGTCATGCCGGTGAGACTGCTGCCCATGTACCGCACGAGCTTGAGCCGCTGCGCCTCGCCGCCGGAGAGCGTGGACGATTCGCGGTCCATGGAAAGGTACGGCAGCCCGATGCCGATCATGCGCTGTAAGGACGCCGTGAGCGTCGTCACGATCGACGCGGCGCGCGGATCGGTGACCGAGCGGAGAACTTCTATGAGCTCCGTGAACTCCATGGCGCACATCTCATCGATGCTGTATCCCGCGACCCTGCACGAGAGCGCCTTCCCGTTCAGCCGCCGCCCGTGGCACACCGGACAGGGCGCTTCCGAAACGAGCCCCATGAGCCGCCGGACGGATGCCTCCTTCATCGTGGAGGTGCCGCGGTTTATGAGCATCCGGTGGAGATAGTGCGAAATGCCGTCCACATGTTTATTCAGCCGCTTTCCGTCCCTCGTGTCCGCGCCGTAGAGCACGCGGTTTCGCTCCTGCGCGGAAAAATCCTTCCACTTCTTGTCGAGCGGGAACAGCCAGAAGCGGCGTACTGCTTCCAGTACCAGTTGCCCACGTGAAAGGCGGGGAGATCCGCCATGCCCTCGTTCCATGTCTTTTCCGGGTCGATGCGCCCTTCCACATCGACCGTCATCACCTTGCCGATGCCGGAGCACTCGGGACACATGCCGTTCGGATCGTTGAACGAGAAGCGGGAAGCCGCTCCAACATACGGCTCGCCGATGCGCGAATACAAAAGCCGCAGCGCGGCATACATATCGCTGATCGTGCCGACGGTCGAGCGGGCGTTGCCGCCAAGACGCGACTGATCGACGATCACGGACGGGGAGAGGTTCTCGATCCGTTCGGCCTTCGGCTTTTCGTACTTGGGAAGCCTGCCGCGGATGAAGGCAGTATAGGTTTCGTTCGTCTGCCGCTGGCTCTCTGCGGCGATCGTGTCGAACACGATGCTGGATTTTCCCGACCCGGAAACGCCGGTAAATACCACAATTTTCCCCTTCGGAATATCCAGCGAGACGTTTTTGAGATTGTTCTGCCGCAGACCGCGGATGATGATCTTGCCGTTTTGCTCCATAAATGCAAAAATCCTCCTTCGGAAAATGTACACGCCAATTTACAACCTACCGTTCGGAAGCTGAATGATATACGAATATAAAAAATAAGTCAATAGACAGTATAAAATAGCCCCCTCTGACGAGGGGACTGGCAGCGGCAAAGCCGCTGACTGGGGGAGAGACGGATGTCATATTGCTTTCACATAAACCGGCAAAGCAGGATCGGAAGGAAAACGGCGGGGATGAAGTTCATCACCTTGATCTTCGTAAGCCCCAGCATGTTGAGCGCGAGACCGATGATCATCAGCGAGCCGACGCAGGTCATTTCGGCGATCACGGCGTCGCTGAGCAGAGGAGCAAGGACGCTCGCAGCCAGCGTGACGAGCGCTTCATAGACAAAAACGGCGATGGCCGAGAGCGGCACGCCGATGCCGAAGGACACGCTGAACACAACGGAGGAAACGCCGTCGAGAAGCGACTTGGCAAAAAGCATGGTGTGGTCGCCCAGCAGCCCGCTGTTGAGCGAGCCGACGATCGACATCGCGCCGACGCCGAAAAGGAGGCACGAGGCAACGAAGCCCTCCGCCACGGTCGAGTCCGCGTCCTCCGAGCCGGGGTGCGACACCTTTTTCTGTACCCAGTTCCCGGCGCGGTTCATCGCCCCGTCCAGATCGAGGACTTCTCCGATCACGGCACCGATCACGAGCGAGAGGATCGCAAGGAGCGTGTTCTGCCCCTTGAGCGAGCCGCTGATGCCGATATACATCGTGCACAGCGCGAGCCCCTGCATGACGATCTTCTGCAGCCGTTCTCCGATCCCGCCTTCGCCTTCGTTTCGGCGGGAGGAACGGCGGAGAATAAAGCGGAGAAACAGTCCGACAGCGGAACCGGCGAGAATCGCAATACCGTTGACGAGGGAACCGAGCAGCATGGAGATGACCTCACTTTCCATTCGCCATTATAAAGCATGATCCGCCGTTTGAAAATACGCTTTTTCCGCAAAAACGGTCTTTCCCCGGAATGGAGGCGCGAATACCGTCCAAAACAAAGAGACGGCTGAAAAGATTTACTCTGCGATTTTCTGGATATACAGCGTTCCCGCTGCCTGCCGCCCCTCTGCGGAGATGGCGTAGATGCCGTCTGCCGGGATGTTCACCGTGAAATCCGCTGCCCCCGTGCCGTTGCCCGCATACAGCTCCGTACCGTCCGGCGCGGTGATCGTCAGCTTAAGCGAGCCTTTTTCCACGGAAAAATGGATCTGCAGCACATCGCCCGAGTACAGCTCGAGCGTGTGGGTGTCTGTGCCGGTCATGCGCTCCACATCCAGCAAATAGGAATCCGAATTCTTCACGAACGAGCCGCGAAAGGCGCCGGAGCCCCGGCTGCCGTGCACGAGGAAGAATACAGCGAGTCCGGCGGCGAGCAGCGCCAGCAGACAAAAGAGAACGGTTTTCTTTTTCATTTCCGTCCGTCCTTTCCTAAAATGAAATATCGTCCCAGAGTATACCTACCGACCGGCGGCTGTCAAGAGACGAGCGTTATTCCCAGCGGAAAAAGCGGACGGAAAAAAGCGTACAAAGCGCCGTGAGGCCGAGCATCACGCACACCGGCAGCAGCACACTCTCCACGCCGGTGCCGAGAAAGGCGCTCTTCATCATGGCAATGCCCTGCGTCAGCGGGAGGAAGCGGACGATCTTCTGCATCGCCGTCGGCATGACCTTGATGGGGAGCGTCGTGCCGGAAAAGACCAGCATGGGGAAATAGAGGATCGAGGCAATGACGCTGGCATGCTTGCTGTCCTTCGCCACGCCGCCGACCATCAGCCCGAGGGAGAGCGTTGAGAACATGGTGAGAAGCCAGCTCCCGAGAAAACGCAGCAGGGAGCCGTGAAGCCGCACGCCCCACAACAGCGCCGTAACCGACAACGCCGCAAGCGACACGGCACAGTAGACGATGTACATGGACAGCTCTACTCCGAGAATGAGTACGGGACGGACCGGCGTGACGCGCAGCCGCTTGAGGATCTTCATCTCCCGCAGACCGGATACGGCCAGCGGCAGCCCCATCAATCCGCCTGCGCAGATGGCAACGGCGCTGACGGTCCCGAAGGACTGCTCCAGGAACGTATAGCCCGCGCCGTCATAGGCGGGCTTTGCGCCGTAAATGATGCCGAGGATGATGAAGATCACAAGCGGCATGAGAATAGCGAAGATCACCATATTCATATCCCGCACGCTGAGCTTCAGCTCCGTTTTCAGAAAAGTGAAAAAGCGTTTCATTATGCGTCCGCCTCCTCATCCGAAAGCTGCAAATACGCGTCCTCAAAGCGTTCACAGCCGCATTGGGCCTTTGCCTGCTCCACAGTGCCGCGGAAAACGGGAGCACCCTTTTTCAGAATACATATCTCGTCGCACAGCGCCTCGACTTCATCCATAAAGTGAGAAGTCGGAAAGATCGTCAGTCCCTGCTCTTTTAGGCCTTCCAGCGTTTTCCACACGTCGCGTCGGGCCTTCGCGTCAAGGCCGGTGGTCAGCTCGTCCAGAAACACCAGCTCCGGCTGCCCGATCAGCGAGAGCACGATAAAAAGCCGTTGACGTTCGCCGCCCGAAAGACTTTTCACCGCCGTGTTTGCTTTGCCGCCGATGCCGAACTGCCCGCACAGCGCGCGCCAATCGGCGCTTTCACGGTAAAGGCTTGCGGTTTCCCCGCAAAGCTCGGAGACCCTGATCTCCCGAGGATAGTCGCCCTCCTGAAACTGCACGCCGATGCGCTCGAAAAGCGCGCGGCGGCGCTTCTTCGGGTCCTGCCCCAGCAGACGGACCGTTCCCGCGTCGGCCTGTTTTGTGCCGAGGATGCACTCGATCGTGGTGCTTTTCCCCGCGCCGTTCGCGCCGAGCAGCCCGAACACCGTGCCGCTCTGCACCGACAGGCTCAGATGATCGACCACGGTTTTCCCGGCATAAGATTTCGTAAGTCCTTCAACAAAAACTGCCTCGCTCATTCCGTGACCCTCCGAACGGCCCGCAGCTCGATATAACCGCGCTCGCCGCGGGGTTCCAACTGGATGCGCGGGTTCTCATCGTCCCAGCGGTAGCCGATGACGGACGGATCGTAACGGTCCATCGCCGTCTGCAAGGTACGGATGGCTTCGCAGTAATCCTCTTCCCGGAAAGGTGCGCCCTGAAACATCAGATATTCCGCCTCCGGCAGATGGATGGTATCAAAGCCCTCGGGGATGACGCCCATGTAATCGGGCTCAACCTCCACGCCCTGCACATAGGTGGAGGTGCCGGGCTTTTTGTACTTTGACGGTAGCCACAGGGAAACGGGCTCCCCGCAGAGCGAGCGCATGCTCTGGAGGATGCCCCATACGCTGCAGCTCACCTCTTCGCAGTACGGGAAATAGTCCTCCGCGTTCCGGCCGCGCTTGATGATGCACATTCGCTCCGGCCTGCGGACGGTCTGGATGTAGATCGGTTGGATGTTGGACACGTCGATGTTCTCCTTTCGCAGTTCGCGGTATTTTGCGCCGTAAGGAATAAAGAACGCGACGGGGACAGGACATTTCATGTAGTCGCTTGGATTCAGTCCAAACTCCCGGTAGAACGCGCGCGTGAACGTATCCGCATTGGAAAAACCGGCGTCGAGGGCTATGTCGATGATGCGCGTGTCCCCGCCGCGAAGCTGTTTCGCGGCCTGCGTGAGCCGGTATTTGCGGATATACTCTGCAGGCGTCAGTCCCAGATAGCTCCGGAACAGCCGGTAGGAATACCACGGGGAAAAGAGCGATGCGCGCGAGAGATCGGAAAGGCGGATATCCTCCGTTTGGTTGCTTTCAATGCAGTCCTGCATCCGCTGAACGGCCAGCGCCTGTTCTTTCATACGTCTCAACTCCTTACATGACATGCGGCATTTTACCGCGCAGCGCGGCATCCGTCTCGACATTTTTTGCCGTTTTGCTTTTTGAAAAGAGCGCAGGGCGATACCGTGATATGCTCCCCCTATGGGAGACAGTGAAATAAAACACTGTTACCATAGGGGGA
>ERZ808240.5135-NODE-5135-length-10919-cov-4.844993_pt1 | contig 10919 bp, 6 predicted proteins | sample MGYA00521084_ERZ808240 | MGnify/ENA primary metagenome ERZ808240 (study PRJEB31516, sample SAMN03275571) | gut metagenome | biome: mammalia-associated habitat; material: feces | host: Papio cynocephalus | place: Kenya | collected 2012-08-06 ... | reverse complement strand
GATTTCAGCAACAATATCCCCAAGGTAGGCACCACGACCTACCGTTACGGCACCAATGTTTACGGTGTGGACGAAAACTACACGAGCATGAAGAGCTACACCGTTGCCCAGGGACGCGGCTTGCAGTACATGGACATCAAGGACAACAAGCAGGTCTGCGTTATTGGCGCGTACCTCAACCGGGTGGCTTACGGCGGCAACGCGGTGGGCCAGACCATCAAGCTGGGAGCCTACAAGTTCCGCATCGTGGGCGTGCTGAGCGCCAAGGTGACGGATGAGAGCCTGCAGCAGGGCTCGGACGATGACTGCATCTTCCTGCCGTACAGCACGGCCATGCGGCTTTCCAACCAGTCCAGCGCCAACAACTTTATCGCCATTATGAAGGACGAGAGCCGGGCCAACGAGGCAAAATCGGCGATGGAAAGCGGCCTGTACGACCTGTTCAAGAGTGACAACGCTTACTATATTTACAGTGCCAGCGAGTGGCTGGAAGAGATGAACAACATGATCAACATGGTCATCGTTGTCCTGACCGGCATTGCCAGCATCTCGCTGCTGGTGGGCGGCATCGGCATTATGAACATCATGCTGGTGTCGGTGACGGAGCGTACCCGGGAGATCGGCATCCGCAAGGCGCTGGGTGCCAAGGAGCGGGTCATCCTGTCTCAGTTCGTGGTGGAAGCCGCCACAACGTCCGCCCTGGGCGGCGTGCTGGGCATTGTCCTTGGCTATATCGTGTCCATGGCGGCGAACCGCATCCTGCCCATGATCTCCAGCGGCATTGATGTGACGGTCAGTCCCTCGTTCAACTCCATCGCAGTGGCCTTTGGCATCTCGGTGGGCATTGGCGTGCTGTTCGGGTATCTGCCCGCCAAGCGTGCCGCCCGGCTGAATCCCATTGAAGCACTGCGTTATGATTAAGGAACCCTCTCAATCTCACCGTCCGCCATTGGCGGCGCGGTTCGATAGCTCCCCCGGAGGGGGAGCCAAGAATTAAGGAGGATAAAATGAAAAAAAGAATCCTTTCTCTTCTGCTGGCGGTGTGCATTGCCGTGTCAATGCTGGTGCTGCCGGCATCGGCGGCGGGCAACGCCAACACGGCGGTGCAGACTGCCATCACGCTGGGGGCTATGGATTCCAGCCAGCAGGCGGCGCTGAACGCCGTTGTTACCCGCGGCGCGCTGGCCCGGATGCTGGTGTCCTATTCCACCTACCGCGAGAGCGTGGGCTCTCAGGGTACGGTGGGCACCCTGTATACCGACCTGTCCGGTACGTCGCCCGATGCACCCTATGTCCGCATCGCGGTGCAGAATGGCTGGATGAGCGGCTACACCGACGGCTCCTTCCGTCCCGACAACGCCGTGACGCTGGAGGAGGCGGTCACCGCCGTTCTCAAACTGCTGGGCTACAAGATGACCGACCTGAGCGGCTCTTTCCCCAATGCGCAGCTGAACAAGGCCAGCGAGCTTGGCCTGCGGAACCAGATCGACCGCAAGCAGGGCGAGGCGCTCAATTATGAGGAGTGCGCTCTGCTGTTCTACAATGCCCTGACCACCAACACTGCAAGCGGCAGTGCCTATGGCAGCAGTCTGGGCTTTACCGTCTCAAACGGCCAGGTGGATACCTCCACCGTCATGCTCAAGAGTCTGAAGGGGCCCTTTGTGGCGGGCGATACCGTCCAGCTGCCCTTTACCCCCAAGACGGTCTACCGCAACGATAAAGCGTCGGATTCTGCAGAATTGAACAAATACGATGTGTATTATTACAGCGAGAGTTTACAGACTCTGTGGGTTTATACCCGCCGCGCGGCAGGCCGCATCACGGCGGTTTCTCCCAGCGCCAGCGCTCCCACGGCTGTTACCGTGGCGGGTGTCAGCTATACGCTGGGCTCCTCGGCAGTGGCTTCCCAGGTGTCGTCTCTCAACGGCGGCGGCGTGGGTGAGGTCGTCACCCTGCTGCTGGGCATGAACAATGAAGCTGCCGGGATCGTGACTGGCGAGGAAGCCGACAGCGTGTTCTACGGTGTTGTGCAGACCGCCTCCCGCAGTCTGGTGGAAGAGAATGGCGCGGACGTTCTGCAGAAGGTCTCCGTCATGTGTACCGACGGCATTGCCCGCACCGTGAATGTGGATAAGAGCCTGAATTTTCCACAGGGGTGGCTGGTCGAGATCAAGGTCACCCCGGAGGGCGAGAGCGTGGAGCACATCGATGACCGCAGTGTCAGCGGTACCATCAATGCAAACGCCAGCGCTCTGGGCACTGCCGCCCTGGCCGACGATGTAGAAATTCTGGATACGACTTCGGAGGGTGTGGCTGGGACGGTTCGTCCCAGCCGCCTATCGGGGGTAACACTGAGTGACCTCGACGTGCGCTACTATACCGTCAACGAGGCCGGGCAGATCGACCGGCTGATCCTGAACGATGTGACCGGCGACCTGTGGAGCTACGGCGTGCTGGATGATGTGAAAAATCTGGCCATGAACTACTCCGACCTCAAGAATCTGGTCACCGGCATTGCGGCGGGCGATTCCGCATCCAGCACCACGACCACGACGGGCACCACAACCGGAACCACGACTGGTACAGCAGCCGGGAACACCACTGGCAGCGGCTCGACCTCGGGCAGTACCTCTGGCAGTGCCAGTAACGCCACGGCGGCAGACCGCCTGACCAATCTGCTGGTGCCCACCACCAGCGAGATCCTGTGGGGCATCGTCTCGGGCGATATCCTGAGCACGGCCTGGCAGAAGCTGACCAGCAACACCGGCAGCCTGCTGAGCATCGGCTTCCAGCAGATCGCCGAGATCACGGGCACCCCCTTCAAGCAGGTGTTCAATTATATCGGCGGCGGCGCAACGTATGTCTGCTATGTCAACGGCGCACAGACCAGCTACACTACGGCCATCAAGTACCCGGTGCTGGCGGGCGGTATTGCCGTGCGGCAGGAGATCACCGGTTCCGTCAAGTCCATGATGCAGCTGATGCCCCTGAAGATCGACAAGGTCGGCGCGGCATCAGTGCTTTCAGGCAATGACCGCTACGAGATGGCGGATAATGTGCAGGTCTATCTGTGGTACAAGGGTCAGTATTACCCCACCAAGCTGACCCAGGTGAACGCGGACGGTTATCAGCTGACCGGCTGGTACGATAACTTCGGCTGTACTGCCGGCAAAAAAGTCCGTGTCATCATCGCCGTCAAGAACGACTGATGGACTATTACAGCGGCCTGAGCCGCACACTGCGGCAGCTGCGCTGGGTGCTTTACCCGCGCCGCTGCCCTTTTTGTGACCGGGTGCTGGGCAGCCTGCCCGCCTGCCCGGATTGTGCCGACGCACTGACCAGGCTGCGCCGGGCACCGTCCATGCGGCTGAGTGGCACACAGCATTATCTGGGACGGCTGGATGGGGCGGCCGCTCCCTACCAGTATACCGGGTGTGTCCGCCGCGCTGTTCTGCGGGCAAAGTATCAGGGCGCGCCCTGGGCGGCGGCGGAACTGGGCGTGGAGATGGCCCGCCTGCTCTTTGGCAGTGAGATCCGGATGCAGGGCGCTGAGCCCTTGCCCACGCCGGTGCCGGGCCTTGACCGGAGTTATGACTGCATCATCCCGGTGCCCGCCTCCAGCAAAAAGCGGGGCTATAATGTGCCGGAGCGGATGGCCCGGCCCCTCGCCCGGGCGGTGGGGGTGCCGGTGCTGACCGATGCCCTGACCCGTGCCCGCGTTGGCAAACGGCAGGAGGGACTCTCCCTCGACGAGCGGCTGAACAATGTGGCGGGCGCGTTCCGTGCCAATGCGGAAGCTGTGGAGGGAAAGCGTGTCCTGCTGGTGGATGATGTGCTTACCACCGGGGCCACGGCTTCGGCCTGTGCACAGGCCCTTCTGGATGCCGGGGCACAGAGCGTTTTTGCCGTGGCGCTGGCGACCGTAGAGTTCCCGCACCCGGTGGCTCGCACTGCGGCCATCTCCGAAAATGAGGACGAAAAAATTTGAAAAAAGTCCTTGACAAAACACTATTTCTCGGGTATACTAAATGAGCTGCGAGCGACAAGCTCAAGTAGAGGTCCGGGTGTAGCGCAGTTTTGGTAGCGCGCTTGAATGGGGTTCAAGAGGCCGTGAGTTCGATTCTCGCCACTCGGATTAAAGAAAACCGACGATTTCTGAACGAAGTCGTCGGTTTTTTCGTACAAATTTTTGCGGAAATTTGAAAGGAGTACCAATGGCACAGACGGTTTTGGAAGAAAAGAAAAAGTCTCAGCTGATGACAGAGGGCAGCATCTGGAAGAACATCCTGCTGTTCTCGATCCCGCTGATCCTGGGCAACATGCTGCAACAGCTGTACAACACGGCTGATTCTATCATCGTGGGCAACTTTGTGGGCAGCAACGCGCTGGCGGCGGTCGGTTCCAGCGGTTCGCCCATTTTCCTGCTTATCGGCTTCAGTCAGGGGATTGCGGTGGGTGCCGGTGTCGTGGTGGCCCAGTTCCTGGGGGCCAAGGATAAAGAAGGCGCGCACATCTCGGTGCACACCGCACTGGCGCTTTCTGCCATTTTGGGTGCGATCCTGACCGTCTGCGGTATTGCCGTCAGCCGGGTCATGCTGGAAGCCATGAACACCCCCGCCGAGGTGTTGGAGGATGCCGTGACCTACATGCGGCTCTACTTCTGCGGTGTGCTGTTCAGCGTGGTGTATAACATGGCTGCCGGTATCCTGAACGCGGCGGGCAATTCCAAGCGGAGCCTGCTGTATCTGGGCGTGGCATCCATCACCAATATCATCCTCGATCTGGTCTTTATTGCCGGGCTTAAGATGGGGGTGGCCGGTGCGGCCATCGCCACCGATATCAGCCAGCTGGTGTCCTGCATCCTCTCCCTGCGCTTCCTGACACGGGTAGATGAGGATTACCGTGTGACCGCAAAAGAGGTGCAGGTGAACAAAAAGATGGCGGGCCGCATCATCAAGGTGGGTCTGCCCACCGGCATCCAGAACATGGTCATCTCCCTTTCCAACGTGCTGGTGCAGGTCAGTGTCAACGGCTATGGTGCTGCCGCCATGGCGGGCTTTGCCGCTTACATGAAGGTGGATGGCTTCAACATCCTGCCCGTCCTGAGCTTCAGCATGGCATCCACCACCTTTGTGGGGCAGAACTTCGGCGCAGGCAAGATCGACCGTGTGAAGAAGGGTGCGTTCGTCACCCTGGGAATGTGCATCATCTATACCATCCTGACCGGTGTGCTGCTGCTCACCTTCCAGGATCCGATCATGCGCCTGTTCACCAGCGATGCCGAAGTCGTGGCCTATGGCAAGATGAATATGCTGTACTTCTGCCCCTTCTACTGGCTGCTGGGCATCCTGCAGGGTCTGGCTGGCACTGTACGCGGGACCGGCAAGACCGTGCCTCCTATGGTGGTGCTGCTGGTCTCCCTGTGCCTGTTCCGTATCGTCTGGATCCAGTTTGCCCTGCCGCTCTTTGCAGGCATTGAGGGCGTGCTGCTGGTCTACCCGGTGTCTTGGGCTGTGGGTGCCGTGCTGATGGTTCTCTATGCCTGGAAGGGCAACTGGCTGAAACCTGCGGAAGCCACGATGTAAAAGCCGCGCCTTTCCCCTCTGACTTCAATGCGCCTTCTGTAAAAGAATGTCGTACGAACGCTGAAAATCAGGGGGGGGGGGGGTAAAAAGAAACTGGAATTGGTTGATTTTTGCCAAAAGCTGCTATATAATAATAGCAGTTGTAAACACTGCGGCAGAACGACAAAATTCGACAGCAAAGGGGAGAGGAACGATGGAATGCACGCAGGCTGAGGCCTTTGAGCAGTATATCCAGAATCTGCGCGCTGTGCGCACTCTCTCCAAGCCCAGTTTTCAGGAGGGCGAAGCGCCCGCCGCCGTGCTGGAAAAGATCCAGGACGATGCGCTGGAATGCAACATCCTGATGCGGCGGAACAATAACCTGTTGAGCCATTTTGTCTATGACCGTGACCCAAAGACTCTGACAGAGGATGACATCCGGGAGCTGAGCGAGTTTGCCGGCAAGCTGTTCAATTATGCCAACAGCGAGGATGTGGGCGTGGCGCACAAGGTGCATAAGCTGCTGCTGGAGGCTGCCCGTTACCGGGAAGATATCCCCATGCTCGTCAAGGAGCTTTATTTTAGTGGTGTTACCCTGCATTACCTGAATGTCCGGGATGAGGGCACGGATATCAACCTGCTGGGGGATCAGATCCAGGTTTACTTCATGGAAGCCGCTGAGTATATGACCCGGTATGAGCAGCTGGACAAGACCACCCGGCAGTACCTCATCCGCTGTGTGGGCAACACCCGGCTGGGCATGTCCCGCCGCACCCATGAGGACAGCCGCCGGTATATGGAGCGGTTCAGCCATGCCATGGGCATCATCCAGTCTGATTATTACCACGACCTGAACCCGGATTTCCCTTGGGACAGCTTCATTTACTCCATGCACATGGATCGCATGACCCTGCTTGGTCACCTGCGGCTGGAAGATGACCCTGAGGTAGCAAAACTGGTGCTGGAATCGGCGGAGTATGTCTGGGGACACCAGAAAAACTATACGGATCAGGAATCCCGTCTGCAGAATTGGCGAGTGCTGTATTTCTATACTGCTGCCCGTTACCATGCCGGGGTGGGCAGTCTGGACGATGTGATCGAGATGTTCCTGAAGTTGTCCGGGAGCGTCGCACAGGGGGATTATTCAGCCGAGAGCATCAACCGGAAGCTGGTTTCGGCGGCGTATCTCTCTTCCTATGCGGAGCGGCTGGATGAGGCCGGAAAGCAGCGCTATGGCGCCGCTGTGGAGCAGACCCGCCGGGAGGCCTACCGGTATCTGGACCGGATGCCGGCCAGCCAGTATCCCCGTGTGGTCAACGCCGCAGCCTGGGAGCTGAGCAAGATCAGCTCCGGCTCCGGTGAAAATGAGAGCCGCCGGATGCTGAGCGGTATTCTGGCAGGACACAAGCCTACGTATGTCCACTCGCTGATGGTGGCAAAGCTGACAAAAGCATTGATCCGGCGGCAGATCACCGCAAAGCCGGAAACGCTGGTGGGCCTGCTGGGCTGCAAAACAGCCGCCGAGGTGCAGGCCCGGGAAGAGGAACTCTGCCAGACCGCTTACGAGTGCGGCTTGTACCACGACCTGGGCAAGAGCGCTGTTCTGATGTACATCGACAACAATGCCCGCCGTCTGTTGGATGAGGAATATTTCTGCATCCAGAGCCACCCGAAGATCGGCTCCACGATTTTGGCGGGCATGGGCTACGGCGCGACGCTGGCCCCGGCAGCACTCTATCACCACTGCTATTATGATGGCAGGGGTGGATACCCTCGTGACGCGGAGCCCTGCCCGGAGAGCATCAAGGGCATTGTGGATGCCCTGAGCGTGGCGGATTCACTGGATGCCGCTACCGATAACATTGGCCGGTGCTATAATCTGGCCAAGCCTTTTGAGACCCTGTTGGGAGAGCTGCGTGCCCAGAGCGGCACCCGCTACGCCCCCAATGTGGTGTCCCTCTTCGATGCAGAAGATTTCTGTAATGATCTGGCCGACGCACTGGACACCGGACGTAAACAGGTGTACCTGAAGGTGTATCACGCCGGAAATGAAGAAGAATAACAAAAAAGCTGCCCGATCACATGACCGGGCAGCTTTTTTGTTTATTTCAGGGTGAAGCTTTCCCAATCCACACGCCCGGCACAGTTGAGCCGGAAGAAGAGGGGAAAGGTGCCCGCCGGGGCGGTGAAGCTGCCCTGCACCTCCTGCCAGTCAGCGCTGGCGGGGAAGGCAATCTCGGCAGCTTTCCGGGTGCAGGCTTCGTCCAGATAGACGGCCATGCTGCCCGGGGCACTGGCCCGCAGGCGCAGGGCCAACTGGCTTGCTTTGCCCAGTGCAAAATACTTGAACCCGGCAAGCGTTCCATCCTGCATATTGGCGATGTAGTGCAGGCTTTCCTCCCGCTTGCCGGAAGGGGCGGGCTCCTCAAAGATATGGGGCTGGATATCCCGTACGCACTTGCGGATGGTGAGCCGCTCCCTGCCGATGGTCTCATGGGTCAGGTTGCAGGCATAGCCGGCGTTATAGCTGCCGGTGCCGGGCAGGGGGCCGCCGTTCAGGCCGCAGCTGGTCATCTCAGCCTGATGGAAATTCCCGTCGGTATCCAGCGTGACGGGCTCCGCGCAGCCCTGACGGCAGCACTCGATGCCATGGGTCTGGCGGTGATAGAAGATGTACCATTGACCGTCCAACTGGACAAGGCCGCCGTGGGTATTGCCGTAGGGAGCCTTTGGGGTGGGATTGCCGTTCAGCCCGATGTCGGCGTTGGAGACCAGTACACCGCCGTACCGGTAGCCGCTCAGGGGCTGGTCGGAAACGGCATAGCACAGGTCATGGCTCTGCTCCGAGGAGTAGACGAGATAGTATTTCCCGTTGATCTTCCGGGGCGAAGAGGCCTCGTAGAAGCCGTGTCCCTCAAAGCCGGTGCCAGCCGTGGCCTGACAGCCGGGCAGCACCTCAAAGGGCCCTGCCTTGATGGTGTGCATGTCCGGTTCCAGCTCAAAGCCCAGGCTGTACTTGCCCAGCTTGAGTGCCCACGGGAAATCCGGGGTGGGGCAGAAGCCGATGTAAAGATAGATACGGCCATCGTCATCCACCAGCACGCCCGGGTCGAACATCTTGGTGGCAGGCTCGGTGCCATCCGGGAAGGTCACGTTGCACAGGTAGTGGAAGGGCCCCTGCGGCGTGTCGCTGACGGCGACTTCGCAGGCGTTGAATTTTCCACGGTTATAGTAGAGATAGTACCGGCCATCCGGGCCCTGCACACAGTCGGGCGCGGCCAGGTTGCCGCCCTCTTCCAGCGAGGCTGTGGTGGCGGTGTAAGGGTAGCTGATGCCCTCATACTTCCAGTCGCCCAGATCCTCCAGCGGGGCGCTCCACACGACATAATCGCCCTCGCAGAATTGGGTGGAGCCCGCCACGTCATGGCTACCGTAGACATAGAGCTGGTTCCCCCAAACGCGGGGTTCGCCGTCCGGGACGTACTCCCACAGGGGCAGGTAAGGGTTCATTGCGGGATGCTTCATCGGGAAAATACCTCCTTGCAAAAAGAGCCTTCCGGCGTTCACGCGCGTTACCCCGGAAAAAACAGGGGGGTCCCTGCGCGTGAGCCGCCAAAAGGCTCCATGTTTGATTTGATTTTATTAAATCAGATGCAAAAGGCTTTGTCAAGCACCGGCGGCTGCATCGCTTCAGCCGGTGTACTTGCTCACTTCCAGCAGTTCCTCCGCCCGCTTGACCTGTTCCGCCGTGGGGGGAACAGCATCAGGCAGGGGATAAGGGATGCCAAGCTTCTGCCACTTGAACAGCCCCAGCGTGTGGTAGGGTAACACCTCCACCCGCTGCACCGTTTTCAAGGACGAGATAAAGTCCGCGGTCCTGCGCAGACCCTCCTCGTCGTCGGTGAGGCCGGGCACCAGCACATGCCGGATCCAGAGCGGAACGCCCAGATCCGAGACGTGCCGTGCCATGGCCAGAATGTTGGCGTTGTCTTTGCCGGTGAGCTGGCGGTGCTTTTCCGGGTCGATCTCCTTGAGGTCAAGGATGACCAGACTGGTGGAAGCCATCAGCTCGTCGAACGCGGCCAGATAGGCGGGGTCATCGGGCTGGAACGGCTGACCGGCCGTATCCAGCGCGGTGTGCACGCCCTTGGCGCGCGCCAGCTGGAAGAACTTTGTCACAAAGGCCATCTGCCGCAGCGGCTCGCCGCCGCTGACAGTGATGCCGCCCTTTTTGCCCCAATAGTTACGGTAGCGCCAGACATGCTGGAACAGCTTCTCCGGAGACCATTCCGTGCCGCCCTCAACGCTCCACGTTTCGGGGTTGTGACAGTATTTGCAGCGCAGGGCACAGCCCTGCAAAAACACGACGAACCGAACACCCGGCCCGTCCACGGAGCCGAAACTTTCCAGCGAGTGGACAAGGCCGACGGGGTCACAGAACGGCATGGCAGGTGCGGGAGATGACATCCATCTGCTGCTCGCGGGTCAGGTCGATGAACTTGACCGCATAGCCGGAGACGCGGATGGTGAAGTTGGCGTACTCTTCCTTCTCGGGGTGCTCCATGGCGTCCAGCAGCTTCTCCTTGCCGAACACGTTGACGTTCAGGTGATGCGCGCCCTGATCGAAGTAGCCGTCCATGACCTGCACCAGATTCTCCACGCGCTCGTCCTCGCTGTGGCCCAGAGCCTCGGGGTTGATGGTCTGGGTGTTGGAGATGCCGTCCAGTGCCCAGTGGTAAGGCAGCTTGGCGACGGAGTTCAGGGAAGCCAGCAGGCCGTTCTGCTCCGCACCGTAGCTGGGGTTGGCACCGGGTGCAAACGGGGTAAAGGCGGCACGGCCATCGGGCAGGGCACCGGTGTACTTGCCGTAGACCACGTTGGAGGTGATGGTCAGGATGGAGGTGGTAGCCTCGGAGTTGCGGTAGGTGTGGCGCTTCTTGATCATTTCGAGGAAGGTCTTGAGCAGCCAGACACCGATCTCGTCGGCACGGTCATCATCGTTGCCGTACTTGGGGAAGTCGCCCTCCACCTCAAAGCCGGTAGCCAGGCCGGTCTCGTCACGCACGACCTTGACCTTGGCGTACTTGATGGCGCTCAGGGAGTCGATGACGTGGGAGAAGCCTGCAATGCCGGTGGCAAAGGTGCGGCGCACATCGGTATCGATGAGGGCCATCTCAGCTTCCTCGTAATAGTACTTGTCGTGCATATACTGGATCAGGTTCAGCACATTGACGTACAGACCGGCCAGCCAGTCCAGCATCTGGACGTACTTGGGCAGAACCTCGTCGTAGTTCAGGTACTCGCTGGTGATGGGGGCATAGTTGGGGCCGCACTGCTGGTGGCTCTTCTCGTCCA
>ERZ808240.5134-NODE-5134-length-10925-cov-11.948482_pt1 | contig 10925 bp, 12 predicted proteins | sample MGYA00521084_ERZ808240 | MGnify/ENA primary metagenome ERZ808240 (study PRJEB31516, sample SAMN03275571) | gut metagenome | biome: mammalia-associated habitat; material: feces | host: Papio cynocephalus | place: Kenya | collected 2012-08-06 ... | reverse complement strand
TGCGAGCCTCTTACACCGCTGACGCGAGAAAGGGGCTCCGTTTATCCGAAATTTGCAACCATTCTCTGTACCAGTTTCCGCCCAGATGTGGGTCAATCTTGGGCGCATATTGGTACACAAGTGTCGGAAAAGCCTGTCCTTTCCTTTTTGGTGCAATGATTGTACCAAGTCTGGGACTATTTCGGTAAATCATTGTTCCATTTTTGGGTATCTGCTTTTCTGTTCCACTTCCGGTACAGGAAATGTACCAAAGTGGTACATTCTCTGCCCCGGAAAATTTCTACCCAGACCTGGTACAATCCGTGGCTCATTCAGCGCCCAAAGATGGTACATTACCTGCCTAAAAAAATGGGCGGCCTTTCGGCTGCCCATAGATTCTTTATTCTAAATAAAATTATATACCTTTTTCCGTGAACGCTTTCTGATTCTTGCCATCGCATATATGATCTGAAATTCTGCGTTCCACTTTTTGATATTTGTAGACACAAATACCGTCATCACAACGGTAAGGATTGTCATGCTAAGGCTTGTGCAGAACAGGCACTCCACATACTTTGCTGCCAGTACTCCCGCAAGAACGATTCTGATTGGAACGGGTACTGCAAGAAGAATCTGTAATAACGTTCTCTCCATCAAGCAGAACAGAACAATCCATAAGTCTCTGATACCTGAAAACATTCTCTTCATCATATTTGCCACACTCCTTCCAAGTCTCCCACCGGCAGTCCGGCGGACTGCAAAAAAGAACCTGCAAAAGCAGGTTCCTTAAATGAGTGAAAAGCCTTGTCGAAGAATAATGGTGTTCCAGTTGCTTTTTTGATAAAGAAAACGTACAATGATTACCACCTTCTTGTCTTCGTCTATGGTATAAAACGCAAGATAATTGTTTACCATAATAAATCGGATTCCCCACCCAGCCAAAACGGGATCATCCACCAGCTGTAGTTTTTCCGGCATCTGGGTCAGTTCGCCGATTTTTTCCGTTGCAGCATCCAGCAGATGGTCTGCTGCCTGTGGGTTCTTCAAGACAAATTCGATGTAATCTGCTGCTTTCGCAATGTCATGCTCCGCAGTTTTTGTGATGTGTACCTGATAATTCATCTTCTGCGACGGCTCCGAATGTCAGCCATGGCTTCTTGGAACGATCTGGTATTGCCAGCGGCAATATCGTCCATTCCCTCCTTAATCTGGCTATATAGTTCAAAGCGGCTGGTTAATTCTTCGTATGCCTCAATGCTCATTACAGCAAGGTCACCTTTTCCATTCTTCGTAATAAAAACAGGTTCCGGGTAGTTATGACAGTAGGTCGATATTTCATTATAATTGTTCCGCAAGTCAGCACTTGATTTAATCGTCGGCATAAAAGCACCTCCTTCTGTGATAGTAAAATTATACACAAATTTTGTTATGCAGTCAATGGAGTATGCTATTATTCTTTGCGGTATGCTTTTCCTTATTCCTCCGTCAACAATCCTCTCTCGCACACACAGTCTCAATGTCAGCACTCAAAATATCGAAATGGCAGTCCTCACATTGCAGTAAGATATTCTCCGGGTTATCTGCCTCACCCTCGAATGTGATTTTCACATTATGCCCCATGTGCTTCTGTAGAGCATTCCATAAGTCCATATCTCGATCCATAATTTCTTTACCATTCTGTCTAACGACAGCCTTTCTTTTTCGTATTGCTCCCGGCCTGTACAGCAGACCTTCCGTAAAATAGGAAAAGCGGACGCATCAGCGTCCGCCTTGGTACTTCTTATTTAATTTCCGAACGACACTTCCACATCAGGGTTCTGCTCCTGCCACTTTTTCAAGCCGTCTTCCTGCGTGGGCGGGGTCATAGACCAGCCTACGTTCGAGGATGACGTGTCAGTGTTCTCGTCGGCAGTCTTAGGGGCTGCTGCGACGGAGTCGTCCTGTACAGGAGTGTTGATGGTCACGGAGCTGTTCGTAGCGGTGCTGTCCCAGGTGAATACTTCATAAGCTACTACCTGTGGACCACCCAGTCCTTCGATAGGGCATGGCTGTGCATATACGGCTACTGCACCTGATGTGTAGGTTGCATTCAGGTAGTTGTTACGGTGAGCTGTACTGTTGTACCATGACTGGTAGATTTCCTGCGCACCACCGTCGCCCATCTGACCTTCTGTCCTGTTCTCGCTGGTTCCGTTACGCATCATACCATGGATGTCGCCTGCGGCACCTTCGTAGCATCGCTGTACGGCGATGTTGTACATATCTTCATTCCATGTCAGAGCAGGCAGTCCATTTGCTACACGGTCGTTATTGACCAGTGCGAATACCTGTTCTGCTACTGCACGGTCGAAGTAAGCCGCAGAGAGCCTGCGGCGAGTGCCGGTACGGCACGGTCGGGGAGGTGTTGATACCGAAATCAAAGTGCAGTTGTTGCCTCCCACAATGTGCCGTCTGACAACTTCTCTACCTCCATCTTTTTTCCTGCTTTCCTCACGCTTCACGTAAAGTTCTGCGTGCTTTTTTCTCGGAAACTGTAATACTCATTTCCTGCTACAATAATGTGGTCAAACATATGAATCCCCATGATTTCACAGGCTCGCATCAGCCCCTGCGTCACATCAACGTCCTGCGTTGATGGATTCGCCGTACTTCCAAGTCCGGGGTGATTATGTGCCAGAATGATTCCTGCCGCATTGGTCAAAAATGCCCTTTGCATAATCTCCCGGATTCCTACAGTTGTCGAATCAATTACTCCGTGACTGACTTCTGCGTAGGCTATCACATGAAGACTGGCGGATAAAAACATCACATACAATTTTTCCTCCGAAAAATCTTTCATGTGAAAAACATTGTTCAGCACGTTTACCACTTTCTCCGGGGAATTTACTTTCAGCCGTTGTTCTCCCACATATTCCCCTCGGTATTCTGCCACCGTCTCTCTGACCAGATACGGCAGCTTTCTTTCATCCAGTCTCACATCTACAACATCTATATTCATTGCCGTTACCTCCTTCATGGTCTCTCCCGGCATTGACAAATGCAAAAGCCGCCAAGAAGATGTTAATAACTTACTTCACATCTTCCTGGCGGCTTATTCTTTAATTATCTTCATATATCTGATGGCTAACTTATCTCATAATAAATTTCTAAAAAACTCATTCAAACAATGAAATAATATTAAACGCAGGTAAACTTATTGGTAATTGTTCTGGTTGTGTCGTCACCAAACATATTTGACTTCTCAAATATGGGAACAAAATGGCTATTGCATTTTCATTCAAAATCGTATGTCTAATTTTTTCATCTTTTTCTAAGCATTCAAACTCTCCCACTTCTTTTATGTTTAATTCTATTTCCTTATCACTATCCTCAATTCTACATGTTAAAGAAACTCTGTAAATATTCTCAGATATCTCTTCTATTTGTTTTTCAAAGTCAAACAAATATTCCATTTTCTGTTTTTGATTTTCCACTCTATATGTGTAAGTGATATCTGAAAAATAAACACGTTTTAGTATGAGAACAGATCCGTTTTCTTCACTCATTTTTTTCATAAACTATCTCCACATTTTAGGCAATCAATTGCATAGTGTTTCTGTTGTTGCTAACTCGTATATTATAAGTATTTTTACGTGTTATTTTCTTACCGCTTAATACTATTGACTTTTTTTCAGTAATAGGCTCAAATTCCATCCCCAACGCTATGCACTCTTTTATAATTTCTTCATCCGATAATTGATCAATTCTTCTTTTAAATTGTTCAAATCCGTTCAAAAATTCATTTAACATTGCATTCACCCCATTCTTTTATATATTCTTGATTTCTTAGGCTTATCATTGTTACATTTGGTATATCTGAATTCGGATAAAGCTCATTTTCCTTAACTTCCTTTTTATGAAAGTTAATATATGCTTCTCTTTTTACTACTTCAAAGTTAAAGTCCTTACATATTTGATTAATTGTAAAGCAATCTAGTCTTCGCTTATTTGCGTAACTTTCTTTCAGCGCTCGTCCAGTGTTTCTAGCTACCGCATTTACTTTATCAAATAAACATGCTCTATACTTATGAAATACATCTTGCTGCTCTCTTTTAGTCAAGTCAAGTAGCTTATCCTTATCTATCTCAATTAAAACCTTTATTATAGCCGCTGTCTTATATTTTCGAATCACTTTCGACCATAAAATACATTTTTCGACAAGCTTTTCTTCTGCTTCATCTACAAAGAAATATATTCCACTTCCAGCCCAATCATTCGCCTCATTACTGACTTTAAATTTTTTTGTTCTTAAAATACTATCTTTGTATGCCTCAGCAGTTCCATGATAAGCATCTACTGTGACCTTATCTTCATCAGCCTTTTTTTCCATGTATTTTCTATTTTCCCTAATATCACATTTGTTTGTTCTCTCTTACTATGGTAATTGATTATATCATTATCTACATACCATGTAAACACACCTTTTCACAATTGAATTATATCATCTATATCTCATCTTGTCCAAATTTATTTTACATATTCTATTATCCTCCTACTATAATTTTTTACTATTCTAAGAATTTTCTTTGTACCATTCTAAAAATTTCAAAGCATCCTGTTTTCTCCTGCCGTCAGGCATGGGGATGCTTCTTTTTGTCTACTCTCTTCTCCACAACCGAAAAGAACCCCATTACCGATAATTCTATCAGCAATGAGGTTCTTATACCCTATATTTATACTACTATCCACATCTCCGCTGTCAGATCGTACCACTGTCTTTTGCGGAGATATGCCCCATAATTCTTGCGATAACGCAATGCCTTCTCGTAATCTATCTTCACCTCATAGAGGTAAAGCAGATGATTACCTTTTAGCCTATCTTTCGGCAATAGCAGCCTGTGCAGCAGCCAGTCTTGCGATAGGTACACGGAAAGGTGAGCAGGATACATAATCCAGACCGATCTTGTGGCAGAACTCTACGGAAGAAGGATCTCCACCGTGCTCACCACAGATACCAACATGTAGTTTAGGATTTACAGGCTTACCAAGCTTGATAGCCATCTCCATCAGCTTGCCGACACCATTCTGATCCAGCTTAGCGAACGGATCGTTCTCGAAGATCTTGGTGTCATAGTAAGCGTTCAGGAACTTACCTGCATCATCACGGGAGAATCCGAAAGTCATCTGCGTCAGATCGTTGGTACCGAAGCAGAAGAAATCAGCTTCCTTAGCGATCTCATCAGCAGTCAGGGCTGCTCTGGGGATCTCTATCATGGTACCTACTTCGTACTTCAGATCTACACCTGCAGCTGCAATCTCAGCATCAGCAGTATCTACAACAATCTTCTTAACAAACTTCAGTTCTTTTACTTCACATACCAAAGGAATCATGATCTCAGGCTCTACGTTCCAGTCGGGATGTTCCTTCTGAACCTCGATTGCTGCGCGGATAACAGCCTTGGTCTGCATCTTTGCAATTTCAGGATAAGTAACAGCCAGACGACATCCTCTGTGACCCATCATAGGGTTGAACTCATGCAGGGAAGCGATGATGGTCTTGATAGCTTCCACGCTCTTGCCCTGTGCCTTAGCCAGCTTCTCAATATCAGCTTCCTCGGTAGGCACGAACTCATGCAGAGGCGGATCCAGGAAACGGATGGTAACAGGGTTGCCCTCCAGAGCCTCGTACAGCTGCTTGAAGTCGCTCTGCTGATAAGGCAGGATCTTCTCCAGTGCTGCTTCTCTCTCCTCTACGGTATCGGAACAGATCATCTCACGGAATGCTGCGATTCTGTCCTCTTCAAAGAACATATGCTCAGTACGGCACAGACCGATTCCCTCAGCACCCAGCTCACGAGCCTTCTTAGCATCTGCGGGAGTATCTGCATTGGTACGAACTTTTAACTTACGATATTTGTCAGCCCAGGCCATTACACGGCCGAACTCACCTGCGATGGTAGCATCAACAGTCTTGATCTCTCCATCATAGATGTTACCGGTAGTACCATCGATGGACAGCCAGTCACCTTCATGGAAGGTCTTGCCACCGAGAGTAAACTTCTTGTTCTCCTCATCCATAGCAATGTCACCGCAACCGGATACACAGCAGGTACCCATGCCACGAGCAACTACTGCTGCATGAGAGGTCATACCACCACGAACGGTCAGGATACCCTGAGAAGCCTTCATACCGGTGATATCTTCGGGAGAGGTCTCCAGACGAACCAGAACAACTCTTTCTCCTCTTGCATGCCATTCTTCTGCATCTTCTGCTGTAAATACGATCTTACCGCAGGCAGCTCCGGGAGAAGCACCAAGACCCTTGCCGATAGGAGTTGCAGCTTTCAGAGCAGCAGCATCAAACTGGGGATGTAACAGAGTATCCAGGTTACGAGGATCAATCATTGCAACTGCCTCTTCCTCGGTTCTCATACCCTCATCTACCAGATCACAAGCGATCTTCAGAGCTGCCTGAGCGGTTCTCTTACCGTTTCTGGTCTGCAGCATGTACAGCTTACCATGCTCAACGGTGAACTCCATATCCTGCATATCTCTGTAGTGATCTTCCAGAGTCTTACATACTTCCTGGAACTGAGCAAATGCCTCCGGGAATTTGTCAGCCATCTCAGCAATCTTCATAGGTGTACGAACACCTGCTACTACGTCCTCGCCCTGTGCGTTGGTCAGGAACTCACCGAACAGACCCTTAGCTCCGGTAGCCGGATCTCTGGTAAATGCAACACCGGTACCACAGTCATCACCCATGTTACCGAATGCCATGGACTGAACGTTAACAGCAGTACCCCAGGAATAAGGGATATCATTGTCACGACGGTAAACGTTTGCACGAGGGTTGTCCCAGGAACGGAATACAGCCTTGATAGCGCCCATCAGCTGTTCCTTAGGATCGTCAGGGAAGTCTACACCGATCTTAGCCTTGTACTCAGCCTTGAACTGACCGGCCAGTTCCTTCAGATCATCAGCAGTAAGCTCAACGTCCTGCTTAACACCCTTCTTCTCTTTCATTGCATCGATCAGCTGCTCGAAGTACTTCTTACCTACTTCCATAACAACGTCGGAATACATCTGGATAAATCTTCTATAGCAGTCCCAAGCCCAACGAGGGTTGCCGGACTTCTCAGCGATTACGTTAACAACGGTCTCATTCAGACCAAGGTTCAGGATGGTATCCATCATACCGGGCATGGATGCTCTCGCGCCGGAACGAACGGATACTAACAGAGGATTCTCGTGGTCGCCGAACTTTTTGCCGGTGATCTCTTCCATCTTAGTAATGTACTCGTTGATCTGACCCTGGATCTCTTCATTGATCTCGCGTCCATCTTCATAATACTGTGTACATGCCTCTGTTGTAATGGTGAAGCCCTGAGGAACCGGCAGACCAATGTTGGTCATCTCAGCCAGGTTCGCACCTTTACCACCAAGCAGTTCGCGCATGTTTGCATTACCTTCGGTAAACAAATATACCCATTTCTTCATACTTCTTTGTCTCCCTTTTTATAATATTTTTGACAAAACTTTGTAACCCAAACCATTACCGGAGCATTTCGGCTTCGGTTTTTAAGTACTTTGATATTGTAACAATCTACCAATGGAATATCAAGCCGAAATTGATAATTTTTTGACATAGTACCCATTTTCGTGCATAATGTTAAATTTCTGTATTCTGTTTTTGTATGTTTTGTCTAGTACTTTAGTATTATGTAACCGCTTACATTTGTTCAACTTTCTTTACGCGGTTTTTACACACGTAAAAACATATTTTTAAGTTCTTATTTTGTTTTCAGCATAGCCTCTTCCGCTGCCGTGGACCAAATATGGATCTATAAAGAAAATAGTTTTCGCAAAAAAAGAGCAGGCTCCTTTATTGAGTCTGCTCCCTTTCGTTATTTCCTTATTTTTATGAAATTCTTATGAAGAAATTTATTCCAGCATGCCGTCTTTGATCACATTGTGATCGCGCAGCAGCTTCTCGATTACGGTGCCCTTAATTGCGCGAAGCAGAGGCTTCTTCAATGCATTTAAAGGTCCGGGCAGTTCGATCTCCAAAGGAGACATGCCATCCATCAGTTTCACGCTACTGTCCAATAACTCTCTGACATCATAAACACTGCCCCATACTTCAGGCACACCTCTGTCTACTCCCAACAGACCGTAGACAGCTTCCATAGCGGTTCTTACAGAGTACTCTGTGGTGAATATGGTATCTCTCGGGGTCTCTGCGAACTGTCCCAGGAACGCGAAGTTCACACAGCCATCGGGAATGACATCGGGGCGGTCACCCTTTGCTCTGGGCATGAAGAATGCCGTGATGTAAGGCATCATGGTGGGTACGCAGACTGCGCTGTGTTCTGCCAGATCCTCAATATCCTCTACAGGTACACCTAAGTGATACAGCCACTCTTCGGTGATCTCCTTACCGGTACAATCCTTCATGGGTTTCTTGATATAATCACCGGGTACATCGGTAAACAGACCGTATACCCATACGCATACCTGATTCTTATCCTGCTCCTTGAACTGTCCCTGACGGTTGATGGTCCAGCTCATAAGCCACTTGGAATCCTGACAGCTTACAATACCGCCGGTTACGACTTTACCGGTTCTGGGATCACGCTTACAGATGTTGGTGATATAGGGAATGATCTTGTCATCCAGTGTAGTCACGGTAGCGGATTCCCAGTTGGTCTTGGAGATATCGGAACAGAACTTCTCGGGATGTCCGAAGGAAGGATCCTGCTTTGCGATATTTTTCCACAGACTCCATGCACCGCTGGTACGTACTTCTGCATCACCGTTGGGAGCATGATTCTGGTCACCGTAAATGGTACCCTCGGTACAGCTTCCGTTGGTAACGAATACCAGGTCGTTCTCGGTGAGTACAATGCCCTTCTCTACACCTTTTACCTTGCACTCAATAGCCTTGGCTACTTTTTTGCCATCCTTAATATCGAAAATCACATTTGTCACTTCGGTATTGAACTGGAAGTCTACACCTGCTGTCTCCAGATATTTCTTCATAGGAAGGATCAGGGACTCATACTGGTTGTACTTTGTGAACTTCAGAGCACTGAAATCAGGCAGTCCGGAGATATGATGAATAAATCTCTGGAAGTAAAGCTTCATCTCCAGTGCGCTGTGCCAGTTTTCGAAAGCAAACATGGTTCTCCAGTATAACCAGAACGTGGAGTTAAATACTTCATCATCAAATACGTCTTCGATGGTCTTATCGTACAGATCCTCGTCCTTAGTCATGAACAGCTTCATGATCTCCATGCAGCCCTTTTGGCTTAAGTTGAACTTGCCGTCGGTGTGAGCATCCTGTCCGCGATCCTTGGTTGCACGGCACAGAGAATAGTTAGGATCCTCCTTGTTCAGCCAGTAAAACTCATCCAAAACACTGGCTCCCGGTACTTCCAGGGAAGGGATGCTGTGGAACAGATCCCACAGACATTCGAAATGATTCTCCATCTCACGTCCGCCACGCATGATATAACCTCTGGAAGGATCATAAATACCGTCACAGGAACCGCCCGCAATATCCATGGACTCTAAGATATGAATATGGGAACCGGGCATCTGTCCGTCACGTACCAGGAAACATGCCGCTGCCAGAGATGCCAGACCGCTGCCTACCAGGTATGCGTTTTTCTCATCCACTCCTGCGGGCTTCTTCGGTCTTGCAAATGCTTCGTAGTTACCGTTGGAATAATAGATGCCCTTGCTGTTCTTGTCATATCTTCCAAGCTCGGTGTTGCGGTAGTCTTTCTTGGCTGCCTTGACGGCTGCCTTTCTCTCCTCTTTCTTCACCTCCGCTTTATGTCCTTTGGTTGCTGCTGCCACTGCGCCTACACCTACTGCCAGCGCTGCCAGTCCCAGTCCGATATTACTCTTCTTTGCCATAATAATTACCACCTTTCTTTGATGACTCTCAAATGTTTTTTCTGTTTACAAGAGGGATCATACTTCATTTTTATAAGAAAACCAATTTACAAAAGAGGTCAAATGATAAAGTTTTTATCATCCTACCCTTTTTGTAAAGTTCTTATACTGTTTTATGATTTCTTTTCGGTCTGCTCGAAGTTTTCAATAGACCGGCTGATGTTTCCATATAAAGTGATAGCCAGCTCGTCCACGATCTTTTTATAATCGTCCTTCATTCCCCGGTCGATCCAGTCTAACATCACTCCCACAAAACCGTATTTGTAAAATCCGGCGATGAATTCCTTGTGTTCCTCCGCCACCTGCATTCCGGCACACTTTTCCTCCACCACATCCGCGATGAGCTGATAGGTCAGCCTGTTTAAGTAGCTTTCAATCTTCTGGCGATCCACACAGCGGTAGACGTTCATAATGAATGTTTTGTTCTCCTGCACTGTCTCGAAGATCTGGCAAAATCCTTCCTGCCAGTTCTCATATGTCTTCTTCCCCTGCAAGACCTTCGTGCCGTCTTCCACGCAGACCCACTCTACCAGATCGTAAATATCCTTAAAATGATAGTAAAAAGCCATGCGGCTGATCCCGCAATCCTCCGCCAGTTCATTAATGGTGATCTTGTCCAAAGGCTTCGTGAGAAGCTCTTTTTTCAAAGCTGCCTCCAACGCCAGTTTCGTTGTATTGGCCATAGCCTGTCCTCCACTGTTTTATGTATTATTTTCTGTTCTTCCCCGATATAGCTTATGTAATTCTATTATAAGCTCACACATTCGTGCCATCGTACTCTGCATTCTGCTTCAGCAGCATATTCGTTTGCTCTCGTTTGCTCATGTCACCGTTCGTCAGTCCTGCACATATGCTGACTCCCTTGCACTTATGATATTATTGTACGACAATAGCCTCAAAATGGGCAAATTAACTTTTTATAAAAAAACTCTTGCTTTTTGTAAAATTTCATGGTATTATCTTACTTGCGTTTCGGGGTGTGGCTCAGCTTGGTTAGAGCGCCG
>ERZ808240.5132-NODE-5132-length-10926-cov-3.653390_pt1 | contig 10926 bp, 2 predicted proteins | sample MGYA00521084_ERZ808240 | MGnify/ENA primary metagenome ERZ808240 (study PRJEB31516, sample SAMN03275571) | gut metagenome | biome: mammalia-associated habitat; material: feces | host: Papio cynocephalus | place: Kenya | collected 2012-08-06 ... | reverse complement strand
GTATGGCGCACAACTGCTTGCCCAATGGGTTGAAAAAATTGGTTAAGCCCTTGCTGGGGCATTCTCTTGCCTAGGTTGTCTTCCTTTACAATAGTGGCAGCTAGTCCGCTCGTGCGCACCGTTTTCGCGCACGGCAGAAGAGGGGAGACCCCATGACCAGATTCGCCGCCGCCTTCGACACGTTTTTGCGCGTTCTGCTTTCCGTCGCGCTTGTAACCACGTTCACGCCTGTGCCTCGCGATGCAGTGTATGCCGCCGAGGGTAAGGCGGCTTTGGCTGACGATGCCTCGGCTGAACCGTCTGACGGTGAGGTGTCGGCCAGTTCGGCCTCCAACGCTATCGACGAGACGACGTCGGATAAAAACTCGGGGCAATCTGTTGAAGCCGATGCAGAGGCCACCGGCGGCGAACTCTCTACGACCGGCACTGCGGCTGAAGCTCCAACCGACCCCGAAAGCGCTAACGCAGACGAGGCGTCTGCAACTTCGCAAACGCCATCGGAAGATCCCGAAGCCTCGGCCCAATACGAGCCCGATTTCTACGCGTTCGGCAAACTCATGCCCAACGGATACGTGTACGAATGCGACGGCAAAGGGAACCTCGTGCATCCGTATCGCGAAGATGTTCCCCAGAAATACGCCATCGACCCCTTCATCGTGGGAACCCTCGTTGTCGATGCCGGCGTTACCAAAATCAAGGATGGATTTCTCTATGACTCGTGGGATTTGACTGAAGTGCGTTTCGAAGGCGATTCGCTCACGTCTATCGGCGATGGCGCTTTTGAAGCATGCAGGTACTTGAAGAAAGTAGATTTTTCGGGCATGACCATCAACCGTATTGGCTCCATGGCGTTTTATGGTTGCGTGAATCTTGCCGAGCTGGTATTCGACGAGCCCGCGACCATCAAGGCCATGGATTTTGATTGCTTCGCGCAAAGCGGCCTCGTGTCTACGGGGCTCGAACACGTGCGGGGGCTCAAGTCCATTCCGTCGGGCGCATATCGCAACTGCGTGAATCTGGTCGATACGGGCTTGGCGCGAAACCAAGAAATCGCGACGGTCGAGCCTGAAGCGTTTTCTGGCTGCACGAGTTTGCGCTCGACGGGTTTGGAGTCGAATACATCGGTCAAAACGCTTGGCTCTTCATGTTTCGAAGGGGCCGCGCTCGGCGAATTTCTGATTCTGCCTGCCGACTCCAAAATCGAGCAGCTGCCGAAACGCGCGTTCTTAGGTACGGGCGTGCGCTACGCGTACTTTCTGTGCGACCACGCGGTTCTCATCGACCAGGATACGTTTCCTATAACACCGCTAACGGTGTATGTGCCGGCATCGGTGTATCCGCTGTATGAAGAGCAGCCGACGCGCGATATTTGGAAGCTGTACAACGGCGCGCTTCCCATAAGCATGCCCGAAAGAAATGTCGTCGTGTCGTATTCCCAGACGATCGACCTGGGCGGGCGCACATTGATGGAAGGCGTCGAGCTGCCCGACGTTTCCGGTACGGCAGAGCTTGGCGAAGACGGACAGGTGGTCCTCGACGCGGGCGCGCTTGGCATGCTCGACGACGACGTCTCGTTTGCGGGTTGGTACGACGCGGCAACTGGTGCGTTGCTTTCCGAGGATACGGCGTATTCGTTCGCGCCTGCGGCAAGCATGTCTATTGAGGCGCGCTTCAAGCTGAAAGATTTCGCCGTGCGCGTGAACCCCGCGCAAGCGACCGACGCCTCCGAGGAATACGCCCATTTGAATACCGAGCCTTTCGCGGGCTATCGCGATGCGGGCGAAGCCGTGAAGCTTTCGGCCGTTGCGAGCAACGCGCATTTCTTGGGCTGGTATGTGGGCTCGGGCGGCGATGCGTATGTGGCGAGCGATTCGCTGGTGTACTCGTACGTGGTGGCGCCCGCCGATGCGCGCGAGGGCCAAATTGATATCACGCCGAAATACTGCGCCGAGCAGGCAAGCGTGGTGCTCGGCGTCGACGGTACGGACGAGGACGGCAACCCTGCCGGGCAATTCCTGTACAGCGGCCTGTATGGAATCGGCTCGCGTGTTGCCGTAGTGGCCATACCTGCGGCGGGCTATGTGCTCGATCGTGTGACCGATTCGTATGGGAACATGGTGCCCGTCGAAAGCGACGGCTCGTACTCGTTCCTTCTGACGGGCGATACGCAGCTCATTGCGCATTTCCGCGCAACTGACGATGGGGACGAAGCATTCGAGGCGCTGCAGGCGGCGCTCATCGCGGCGCTCACGTTGGCGGGCGTGCTGGGCACCATGTATGGCCTCGGCGAGTTGATCGACCCCATCGTGGTGCCGGCCATCGCTGAAGTTGGAGCGGCCGAAAGCGTCGAGGAACTGGCCGCGATCGGCGAAGAGGCTCTTGGGGAAATCAAGAACATCTTCGACGAGCACAAAAAGAAGCCCCACGACCCCGACAATCCCGACAAGCCGCACGGCGACCATAAGATCGAGGTCATCGCTGTAGCCGAGCCCTCTGCGGGCGGCAGCGCGTTCGGCGGCGGCGTGCACTACGAGGGCACCGTGGCCGAGTTCCAGGCCGTGCCCAACCCGGGTTGGCGCTTCAAATGCTGGATGAAAAACGGCGTCGAGTTCTCCACGAAGCCCATGACGTCGATCGCCATCACCGACGCCACGCCCGAGGTGGTGAATATGGTCGCCGTGTTCGAGAGCGACGTGCAAATCACCACGTCGATCGAGGCTGAAGGCGTCGCGGCCGATTTCTCCACGGGGTGCAACGCCTCGCCCGACGTGCAGCTGCCCAAGCGCGGCGAGCAGGTCGCGGTTGTGGCCACCGAAGGCGATGGCTACGCGTTTGTCGGCTGGTTCGAAAACGGCGTCGAGGTATCCAAAACGCAGACGTACGGGTTTGTGGCCGAGAGCGACCGCCACCTGGTTGCGAAGTTCCGCAAGGCCGACAAAACCATTCGCGTGAATGTCGAGCCTGCCGAAGCGGGCGAGGTGCTCTGCGACGGCATGCCCGTGGAAGGCGGCGTCGTGCGCGCGAAAGACGGCGACATCCTCACGTTCGCCGTGCGAGCGAATGCGCGGCCGGGTGATGACGGTGAAAATTACAAGCTCGTCGAGTGGCGCGAGACCGATGCTGCGGGCCGCGTGGTGGTCAATCGCCAGGATATCTGTGAATACCGCGTCGACGGCAACGCGACCATAACCGCCGTGATGGACGGGAATGATTCCCATACCGTGCGCGCGAAGTCCGACCCCGTCGAGGGCGGCACGGCCGTGCTCGAGCGCGCAAGCGGCGCGGGCGTCGAACTGGAGGTGCCCGAAGGCGAAAGCGTGACGGCCCATGCCGATGCGGCGGAAGGCTACATGTTCGACGGTTGGTACATGACATACGGCGCGGCCGAGGCTGCGACGTTTGCGTCGAACGAGCCGTCGTACACGTTTGTTCCCGCCGCCGACTGCACCGTCGAGGCGCGCTTTGCCAAGGCGTGCAAGATCGCCGTGGTCGTCGAACCCGTCGAATCGCTCGCGGGCGAATATACCGTGAGCGGCGCCGGCTGGTGCGTGGCGGGCGAGCCGGCCACGCTCTCGGTGGAACTTTCGGCGGGCATGCGCGACGGCTATAAATTCAAGGGCTGGTACGATGCCGAAACGGGCCTGCTCATGGGCACCGACCCGTCGTATTTGGAATTCTATCCGCAGGAAGACACCACGGTCCGCGCGGTGTTCGACGCGAGCCGCTGCACCATCGAGGCGAACACCGAAAGCCATGCCGTCAAACGCGGCAGCGTTGAAATCGTGGGGTCGCCGGGCGCTTCCGCGGTGACCGTCGACTACGGCACCACCGTGGTGCTGCGCGCGAAGCCGGCCGACGGCTTCCAGCTGAAATATTGGAAGAATGCCGCAGGCGTGAAGTTCGCGGAAACCGAGCTCGCGGTGCGCGCGACGAAAAGCGACGTGTATACTGCGGTGTTCGAGTCGGCGAAGCCCGATGTCGTCGTCGCGGCCGATTCGTGGCTCGGCAGTGCGGTGACGTGCAACGGCGCGAAGGTGACGCCGACAACCGATGGCTTCAAGCTCGGCGAGACGTTGCATCTTAGCGCTAAGGCGTATCCCGGCTATATATTCTACGGGTGGTACGTGAACGGTAAATTCCGCAGCATTTTACCTGAATATACCATCGTCGCGAAGGGCGCGTTCCCGAACCCGAACCGCTGCTCGATCGTCGCGGCGTTCAAGCCGATCGACATCGTGTGCATGCCTACCGCCAATCCCGAATGCGGCGGGTCGGTGCAGGCGAGCCGCATCGTTACCGAGCGCGGCACCGATGTGGCGCTGAAAGCCACGGCCGCGCCGGGCTATGAATTCGTTGGCTGGTATGACCTTGACGGCAAGCTCGAATCGGCCGACGCGGAATTCACGTGCGAGCACCAGCAGCGCAGCCATATTCACGAAGCGCGCTTCGAGGAACGCTCGTATGCGGTTTCCGCCGTGCCTGCGGTGGTCGACGATGCGGGTGCGCTGGTCGAGAATCGCGCTGCGGGCTGGGTTGAAGGCTCGACCACGGTGAGCGCTGGCGGCTCGGTCGAGCTTTGCGCGCATGCGTTTGAGGGCTACGCATTCGAATATTGGGCTGATGAGCAGGGCAATGCGGTAAGCGAAGAGGCTGAATACCGATTCGTGCCCACGCGCGACACGCGGCTTCGGGCGGTGTTCTCGCCGAAGCAATGCACCGTGGCCATTTCCGCCGACGACGTCGCGGGAAGCGTGTCGGGCGCAGGAACGTATGCCGCCGGGCAAGTTGCCACGGTGAGCGCCACGCCGAAGGCCGGCGCGAAATTCCTGGGTTGGTACAGCGGCGGCGAATTCCGCAGCGCCGATGCGACGTACAGGTTCACGATAAGCGGCGACGTGGCGCTTGAAGCGGCGTTCTCGATGGGCGCGTGCGCGGTGGGCGTTGCGGCCGAGCCTGCGGAAGCGGGATATGTGAGCGGTTTCGGCGGCTATGCGGAAGGCGAGCGCGCAACGCTTTCCGCCGCGGCCAAGCCGGGCTTCACGTTCGACCATTGGGAAGACGCGCTCGGCAACGAGGTGGGCGCATCTGAGCAATGCACCGTCGTCGTTTCGGAAGACGCGGTATACAAGGCATGCTTCACGCGCAATTCTTATGGCGTGAGCCTTTCGTCGAACGTCGAAGGCGTGGGCGACCTTTCCGGCGAGGGCACCTATTCGTTCGGCCAAGTGGTCGAGCTCAATGCTGTCCCCACCAACGATAAGCGCTTCGCGGGCTGGTGGCTTGTGGGCGACGACGGGCGCGCGACGCAGTTCGCGCTCGACGCGCATTGCTGGTTCGCGATCGACGAAGACCTGGTCGCAAGCCTCGATGGCGGCGTCATCGAGCTGCAGGCGCGTTTCGCCGACCCCTACGAGGTCGCGGTTTCGGCGATCGCGGTCGTGAAAGGCAAGAAGACGACCCGCCGCTGCAGCGTGGAAGGCGGCGGCGCGTTCGCGTTGGGCGATCAGGTGACGCTACATGCGGTGGCGGGCATTGGGTATCGTTTCGTCGGTTGGAGCCTCGACGAGAAGGGCGAGCGCATTGTCGACACGAACGAGGCATATACCTTCGCCGCTTCGCAAGATATAACGTATTACGCGCAGTTCGAGGCCGATGAGCAGGTGAAGATCACTGTGGAGCGCAGCTCGATGTTCCGCGGCATGGTGCGCCTGCTTGGCGAGGGCGGCTTGGAAACCGAGCGACTCTACGACAAGGGTGACTTGTTCGTGGCGATGGCCATGCCGTGGACGGGCTATAGGTTCTCGCATTGGGTCAACGACGCGGGCACGACGGTGAGCTACAGCGCCACCTATATTGGCACGGCGAATCAAACCGAGCAGCTCACGGCCATTTTCTACGAGAACGGCTACGATGCGCAGACCAACACCTATCCGGCCGAGGCTGCGCTGATAAGCATGGTGATTCCCGGCACCGGCACGACGAGCGTGCCCGTGTCGACGCTGATCACCATTCCGCTTCCGGGCTGGAAATTCAAATACTGGGCCGACGAGAACGGCATGCCGATCGCGTTTTCCCCCGGTAACGGCGCGCCCTGTGTGGGGCAACCGCACGTTTACCGCCTACTATGAGCGCGAATCGTTCGACGTCGTGGCGGTGGATTCTCGTGCGGGCGGCCACATCGAGGGGTCGCTTCCCGATAGCGAATACGGTTACGTGGTGAAGCAAACGGTCGAAAACGGCACGTCGTGCACGCTTCGTGCCGTGGCAGACGACGGCTACGTGTTTGACGGCTGGTACGAATACGGCGACGATGCGCCGAAGGACGCAAAGCCCTTGAGCACCGATGTGAGCTGGACGTTTGCGCCCGACGGCGACGTGGCGGTAGAGGCGCGTTTCGCGGATGCACCTTCATACGAGGTGACGGCCACGGCTGAAAACGGAACGGTTGAGCCCGCCTCGGCCAGCGTGAAGGCTGGCGGCAGCGCGACGTTTGCAGCCGAGCCGAACGGGAACTGCTATCTGGAAAGTGTGGCGCTCTGGAATGGTGCGGCCGGCGCCGCGTCGGCACCGGGCGAGCCCATCGAGCTCGACATATCCGACTACGCGGGCGGCAAATACTCGGTGACGCTGAATGACGTGGCGGCGTCGCAAACGCTGGCGTTCGCGTTCGCCGACGCGGGCATTCCCGCCGTGCTCGCGCAGCCGCAAGATGCGACGATCCATTCGGGCGATTCTGCCATGCTGTCGATCGTGGCCGACGCCGCCGCGGGCGTGTGCGAGCATGCCGCATCGTTTGCGTCCGGCGAGCCGGCGGCGAGCTATTCCTTAAGCTACCAATGGTATCGCGTGGCAGACGGACAGGGCGGCGACGTGCCCATTGTGGGCGCTACGAGCCCCGAGCTGCGCATCGCGAGCGCGCACATGGCCGACGCGGGCAAGTACTACTGCCGCATCACGCAGGAGTATTTGGGCACCACCGCGTCGGTCGATTCCGAACGCGCCACGCTCGCCATCGTCAACGAAAGTAACTTCGTATTCAACGGCGGAACCTTGGGCGCGGCGACAGCGCACGAAGCTTGCAGTATTGACGTTCCTTCGGCGGCAGGCGGCAGCCTCCCTTATGCCTATACGCTCGCGGAAGGCAGCGATCTTCCCCGCGGGCTGAGTCTCGTGAACGGCGGTAAAGCCGACGGTACGCCAGTCGCGCGCATCGAAGGAATCCCCGAGGAAACTGGTACGTTCAATTTCGATTTGACGTGCACCGACGGGGCGGGCGAGCATAAAACCTCGCGCTTCACGCTGGTTGTGAAGCCGAAGGCGGCCGGCTTGGAATTCGTCGAAGGCGGCGCGGATGGGTTCACGTACAGCGGCAAGCCGCAGGCGCCCGAGCTTTCAGGTGTGCCAGAAGGCTTTGCTAACCAGGTGGAATATCGCTTCATCGGCACGGGAGAAACCCGCTATTCCGGCGATGCCGCGCCGCCCGTCGACGCCGGCACGTACCGCGTGGTCGCAACGCTGAATGCTGATGGATACGTTGGCGTTGCGTCGGCGGCATTCGAAATCAAGAAAGCCGCCGTGACGTTCGATATCAAGGTGTCGAATGCGACATACGATGGAAATGCACATGGCGCAACGGTGGACCCACGCTGCGATACGGCAAGCATTGCCGCCGGCGATTATACGGTGACGTATCGCGGCGAGGGTGCCACTGCGTACGGTCCCGCGTCGCAGGCGCCCATCGATAGCGGCAGCTATTCGGTGACGGTGCAGGCGACAAACCCCAACGTGGAAGGCTCGGCCGAGGCGACGTTTGAAATCGCGAAGGCGCCGCAGTACATCACGGGCACCACGCGCTATACGGGCACGTACGGCGATGCGGGCATCGCGTTCGACAACGTGGCGAAAACTCCGGTGTCGTTTGAGGTCGTTCAATCTGGCGACGGTGGCACGGCCGCTGCGATTTCGATTAACGACGGCAGCCGTTATGCGACCGTCAACGCTGCCGGCACGGCTCGCGTGGTGGCTCGTGCGCCCGAGTCGCGCAACTATTTTGCAGCTGACGCCGTGGAGCTCTCGGTTTCCATCGCGCCTGCTCAGCTGCTTGTGTCGGTGGATGATGCCCAGCGAATGCAAGGCGAGGCGAACCCAGAATTCACGTCGAGTCTCGTAAGCCGAGCCGACACGAAGGACGTCGAGGTGACGTATTCTTGCGATGCGGACGAGAATTCCCCCGCCGGCACCTATGCGATTGGCGCGAGCGTCGCGAACCCGAATTTCATCGCAACGGTGAGGTCCGGCACGTTGACGGTTGTCGAAAAGCCAAAATACCAGGTAACGGCCACGGCCGAAAATGGCACGGTCGACCCGGCAAGCGCGATGGTCGTCGAAGGCGACAGCGTAACGTTTGCGGCCGAGCCGAACGAGAACTGCTACCTGGAAAGCGTTACGCTCTCGAACGCCGCGTCTGGCGAAAACGTCGACGACGCGCGCCTGACGATCGGCGAAAACGATGTTGCCGCTTCACTGGAAAACGCACGCGCGCTTGAATCGGGCGTTTCGACCAACGACACCGCCGCGTTCTCGAAAACGGGGGCGAGCAACCTCGCCGTCGCGTCGGCATCGAACGGATCCGTCGAGCTCGACATATCCGACTACGCGGGCGGCGGCTATTCGGTGACGCTGGGCGATGTCGCGGCGCCGCAAGCGCTGGCGTTCGCGTTCGCCGAGGCGGCCGCTCCCGCCGTGATCGCGCAGCCGCAGGGCGCGTCGGTCCATTCGGGCGATGCCGCGGTGCTGTCGGTCGCCGCCGACGCCGACGCTGCCGTGTGCGAGCACGCCGCGCTGTTCGCGGCCGGCGAGCCCGCTGCGGGCTATTCCCTAAGCTACCAGTGGTACCGCGCGGCTGGCGGCCAGGGCGAAGGGGAACCCATTGCGGGCGCGACGGGCCCTAAGCTGCGCATCGAGAGCACCGGTGTGGCCGACGCCGGCGAGTACTACTGCCGCGTCACGCAGAGCTACCTGGGCACTATCACCTCGGCCGATACCGAACGCGCCAGAGTCGAGATCGTGGGCGAGGACACCTTCATATTCAACGGCGGCAACCTGCCGGCCGCGACGGCGCACGAGCGATTCGATGCGGTCGTCGAGCCTGCTGCGGGCGGGAGCCTGCCATATGTCTACAAAGTGGACGAGGCTAACGAGCGGCTCGAACAGCTCGGGCTCGGGATCGCGTTCGGCGTGCGATACGAGGCGAACGGCGTGCAGATGGTGTTCCTCGAAGGCACGCCTGGGAAAACTGGCGCATTTGATTTCGATCTGGCCTGCACCGACGGAACCGGCGAGACGAAGACGGCGCATTTCACGCTCGTCGTAAAGCCGAAGGCGGCCGGCTTGGAATTCACCGAAGGCGGTGCGGATGGGTTCGCGTACAGCGGCGAGCCGCAGGCGCCGAGGCTCGAAGGCGTACCGGATGGCTTGTCTGGCCTGGTGAAATACCGCTACGTTGGCATGGGCGAGACCCGCTATTCCGGCGACGCGGCGCCGACTGATGCCGGCACGTACCGCGTGGTCGCGACGCTGAACGCGGATGGCTACATTGGCGGGGCGGTTGCCACGTTCAAGATAACCCCGGCAGGGCTGTTTGTCCGCGTGCACGATGCCGAGCGCTTCGAAGGCGAGGAAAACCCTCAGTTCGAATCGAGCTTGGAAAGCGACGCCGATACATCTGAGGTTGAGGTTGATTATTCTTGCGCTGCAACGAAGGGTTCGCCTGCGGGAACGTATGCCATTGGCGCGAGCGTGGCGAATCCGAACTTCGAGGCAACCGTTATCCCAGGTACGCTTACTGTGAAGAAGAAGTCCGAGCCCGTCGACCCGGACAATCCCGGTCCCAATCCAAGCAATCCTGACCCAGACAATCCAAGTCCAGACAACCCAGATCCCGACAACCCCGGTCCGGATAATCCGGATCCAGATGAGCCGGGTCCCGATAATCCTGACCCAGGCGACCCGGACGACCCCGATCCGGGCAACCCGTCCGAGCCTGACACGCCCAGCAATCCTGGCAACCCAGAAAACGGTTCGAACGAGGAAGGCGATTCAAATAGCGGTCGCGGTCAGGGCGATTCGGAATCTTCCGCTGCGCCTGCGTCCGACCAGATTGCAAGCAAAGAGCAAGCTTCCGCCAACAATACAGGCGCCGCCCGCGACATCGCTGAAACAGTCGACCGCACGTCCGTTTTGCCCGTGGTAGCGTTAGGCTTCGTAGGCTTGTCGCTTGCGATTCTCGCAATGCGTCGCATTCGTTCCCGTCGTCGTTAATGAAATGGGACGGTAAGAAATGCCGGCCCATTTTGCTGTGCCCGAGTCTCGACCTTGTGCTCGCCCGCCGCTTCGAAACAACCCTTTAACCCGGCGATACATGCTGTTGCGCGATTCGAAACACACCTGAAAAACGTCCCCCGTAGCATTTTCCTTGTCGCAGGAAGCAGAAAACGCTTGCGTTGGAGAGAATCCCCCTTCTAGCTCTTCAACGCAGGCGCTTTCCCGAGAAGGAAGGCAATGCTATGGAAGATTTCCTGACATCGTTTTTCATAACGCCATTCACCGGATTGGCCGATGGCATAGCGAGCGCCACCAGTCCGCTCGACGTCATCGATGCCGTCGACGGCTTCGTGTGGGGCCCCATCATGATCTTGCTGCTGCTGGGCACGCACATTTTCATGACCATCCGCACAGGCTTCATCCAGCGCAAGCTGGGCACCGGCATCAAGCTGTCGGTCACTAAAGACGACCCGTCCAACGCCGACGGCGACATCACCCAGTTCGGCGCGCTTACCACGGCGCTTGCCGCCACCATCGGCACCGGAAACATCGTCGGCGTGGGCACGGGCCTTCTGTTCGGCGGTCCGGGCGCAATCTTCTGGA
>ERZ808240.5130-NODE-5130-length-10928-cov-8.105123_pt1 | contig 10928 bp, 9 predicted proteins | sample MGYA00521084_ERZ808240 | MGnify/ENA primary metagenome ERZ808240 (study PRJEB31516, sample SAMN03275571) | gut metagenome | biome: mammalia-associated habitat; material: feces | host: Papio cynocephalus | place: Kenya | collected 2012-08-06 ... | reverse complement strand
CCGTATTAAAAGGACCATATGCCATAAATCAAACCTCCTTTGCCGCAGGTGCGGCTGTAATGATATGATACTGCGCCGAAATCGCAGCCGTGGGTACAGATGCCGCACGAAGTCGGAGAACTCCGGCACGGCTTTCGGTCACAGTGAAATTTGCCGTTCGCGCAACTGCAATGCTGGATGGGGCGACATCCACAGCTACGCAGTCTGCCGCTGTCAAGCCATCGACTGTGATATCGACATACTTCGTATACCCAGGGATACTCGTGTCGGTATTCCATCCATTGATAGGGATAGAGAAGGGAATGAACGTCGCCTTATCTGCTTTCAGACCGTGAACCTCTTCTATTGCATCGGCTGCTGCACTCGCAACTGCTGTTACGGCATTCTTCGATTGCATCGAGGAATTACGAAGCTGTTCCAAAGTAGTAAGTTTATCGCTCAAGTAAGTCACCTCCTATAAAAGTAAAGGCGGCGGACAGCGCCCGCCGCCCCTTTTACTCATGAGAGATTGGAAACTTATGCGCCGTAAATCTCTTTCAGCATCTCTGCCACCTCGGTATCGGAGGCAATGCTCATGCTATCCAGCTTGGTCTTGTCCGCAGCGGGCATCAGACCGGCCTTGGCAGCGGTGGCCTCATCATAGGTAGTATCCTGAGCAGGGATGCCCAGACCAGTGATGTCGGACTTGGTGACCTTAGTAGCAGCAGTCACATGACCCTGTGCGTCCACGGTGGTCTTGTACAGGCCGCTGGCATAAGCGGTGTGAGCGGGGTGGGTGTACTTGTTTGCGCCCTCCTCAATACCGGACAGCTTGGTCTTTTCGGCGGTGGTGTAGTCATTGGTAGACAGGCCCTTGCCGTTCTCCTTCTCCACATAGCCGGACAGGTCAACGAAGCCAGCCAGAACATCGTACTTATAGGCATCGCCGACCTTGACAACCACGACGTTGGTGCCCTTGGGGTACTTAGCGCCAGCACCCTCAACGAAGTTGTTGGTAGTGGTGAAAGCATCGGTCACATTGTAGACATTGCCAAGAACATTTTCGGCCAGTGCAGGAAGCTCAGCAAAGGCCACGGAGCCAGCAGGCTTATAGACGGCGCTGATTTTAGCATTGATTTCGTCCTTGGTAAAAGCATCAGTGATGCCATAACCGGCCAAAGTGGTAGCCTTATCAGCTTTCTTTGCCAGCACAGCGGCCAGTGCCTCGTCGAGGTCAGCCTGAGAGACCTTTGCCTTGTAAGCCAGTGCAGCCAGACCCTTGATGGCGACGTCCGTACCGTTCACGGCGATGGTGCCGTTCTTGGAGCCGGTAGCAATCAGAATATCAACCATCTTATTGGCAATCGCCAGAGCTGTGCCGTTCACCTTGACACCCTCAAGGATGTTGGCCTGAGAGCCTTTATCTTCCAGAGCCTTGATACGCTTGTCCTGAGCCTCATCAACGGCCTTCTGCTTCAGACCCAGCTCCTTCAGTGCGCCCAGCTTTGCGAGATTCTCAACATTGTAAGACATAATAATTATCCTTTCTAAGTTGTTTTTATTCGTCGTAGATTTCTTTCAGCATCTCGGACACATCGTCCGTAGTTGCCATCTGGTCTTCGGAAACTTTGGCGTGGGCCGAAATCGTGCCGTCTCCGGTTATTTCGATGCCATCGCCGATTTTCACGCAGCCCAGCCGGTCACGGGTCGCGATCACCTGTTCACTGGAACCACCTCCCTTCCCAAGCAGGGTAAGCTCGACCTGAATATCGTTTTCCGGAATGCGCTTTGAAAAGAACCTGACGAAACCGTCATTTGTTTCGCATCCATTCAGGACACCCGCTTTGCTTGTAGTAGAAAAGCTGTCAGGTCGTACAGTACCAAGTGGAATGATTTCACTGGTGCTGTCCGACAGCTCTGCATCGTAAATATAGGAATACTCGGTGTTTGCCTCCGGTGCGGATTTCCAGCCGCCTGCTAAAAGTGTCAGCGTGTAGTGAGCAGTATATCCACTGCCGCTATGCTGCTGGATCAGTTTCTTGACCTGCGTTTCGGTCATGATTTCCCCGGAGGCCTCTAGCTTCTTCAACGCCTTGCTGGTGGCTTCGGTGATGATTTTGGCATGGGCATCCGGGTCATCATTGTGCTGCGAGATCTCATCCAGCACCATTTCCCGCACCATCAGCATGATTGCTTCGACCTGCGGGTCAACGGTGATAGATAAGTTAGCTTCTGCCGAAATAGCCAGCAGTACGGCGATCTCAAACGAAAATTCAGAGTTCGTGCTTGCGGCAGGAACTTCAATGCCATGCTCATCCTGCATCAGGAACAGGAGCGTTTCGGTGCCATTATTCAGGACACCGAAAACGCCAATCTGGTGCATAACGTAGGTATCTGCCGCGCCTGTAACATGAATGCTGACCTTGCGGGCAGTTTTACCGTCGTCCGTGACAGTTTCAATGCCCATCAAGGACAGCTCGTGCGTGTCGCCGCTGACTGCGGTTTCTGCCGACAGGTCGGTGTCAACAGAGCCGGTGCCGCTCACGGCGCGGGTGATGGTCAGTGCGCCGCCGGAGAGAGATTCCGACAGCAGGGCGGCACCGGCTTTCGTGTAACTGGATTTTTCCCAACTCACGTTGTCTGTCCTCCAATCGTAATAGTTACGGTTTCATGTGTGTGTGCAAGTCTGCCAGCAGCATAGGCTTGCGCGGAAACGGATTTCGGGTTAATGATTCCGGGGAGCTTGACTTCTGTCATCATCCTTGCCGACGCTGCGGCCCCGGTGGCGTATGCCGTAGCTCCAACAGCTCGCGGCTGAATTACGCCCGGCAGCCGGATGGTACAGGACATCGCAGAGCTGCAAGGAGCAGCGGCGACATAACATTTGTCAAGCAGTGCGTCAACAAGCTGTACCATCTGAAACGTCGTATGGGACTGCTTTATGCGCTCAGTCAGCGCCATAGCAGAATTGACGCTTACAGTACCATCCCCGGACAATACGACAGTGAACCGGTTTGGATGGTCAACTGAATAGCCGGGCAATGAGTCATGAATATCACTGATTCGTGCATCATAGCCGGTCGAGTTCTTGATGATCGACTCCATACGGTACGGTGTCATCGGTGCGCGCTGGTCGCGTTTCTCATAGATGAGCTTCCTACGCTCATCGTAGGAGAGGTAATCGCGCACAGGCAGCCCCCACTTGACTTCGTGGTACATCAAGCCCCATGTGGCGGTTTCGGGGAAGAACTGCAGGGGCAGCTCCTCAGCAATCAGCCTTTCAGCTTCGTCAAATTCAAGGCCCATGATCTGATACAGCCACTTGCCAACATAGGACTTGTCATAGAAGCCGGGGGTGACCGCGGCAAGCATTCGCTGCGCACTTTCACTGGTGGGAAAATTTTCGAGGTCAATTTTCTTCGCCCTCATACTGCTGCACCTCCTAGCTGAAAGATACCGTGCCGGTGGCAGGGTATTCAATATTCGCCAGCGTGATGTTGTTCATGCTGCCGTTCATCAGGAAGGAAGAGAAATCTGTCACACCGGGGATGTCAGCCAGCAGCGGACGAACATCATTATAGCGCAGGACATTATTTGCCTTCGCCTCTCCATACAGGGCCTTGACCAGCTCTTCAAATTGAGCAGCAATCTCGCTGATGGAGGTATGTTCGTCACAGATAAGGCCAGTACAGGTGTAGTTGACTTTCACGGAGGTGGCCGCTGAACAGGTCAGTTCCGCACAGCCGGTGGGCAACAGACGGGCGGCTCGGTCTGCCGGTGACACAATGTGGTTGAACACTGCCTCAATAAGCTCCTTGTTCGCGGGCTGGCCATTGCCATCCACCAGAACGAGCCGGACAGTGCCGGGGCCTTTCCATGCCGGGTCAACGATGCAATCCCCTGCCCCAGCCTCTTTCGCCCACCGCTTGTAGTCGGTGTCGTTGCCGAGATAGGTCATGGAGTTGCTGTACTCCACCGCGATGCGGTCATAGAAGTCATCATCAGTTTCACGTTCCGTGCCGCCGGTGATGCTCTCCTTGTTCGTGATGGCGGTGATGTTGTTGATGGGCTTCATCAGCAGGATAACGGTGTCAGCCTTGACATTGGAGCCGCTTCCGGCTTCCACAGCGGTCACATTGATGTCGATGCTCCCGCCTTCCGGGATAACAGCATCAGCATCAGACTGAAACTCGATGGAGGGGCTGTCGTTTGTAGCCGTGGTGCAGAAGACTGTTTCTGCGGGCAGCTCTGTGCCAGCGGAGCCGGTCACGGTAACAACACCGGCGGCGTGGACTGCATCATGCCGCGTCAGGTGGACCTGCTGGCCGTGCAGGTCAAGCCATTCATCCCATGCGTACTGCGGGTACGCGATCATCAAGGCTCTCAGCAGGTGGAAGTTGATGAGTTCGGCCTTCTCAATGGCTGTCGGGCGGGTCATATCGTAGGGGAAGCCACCGGGCATATCGTCGATGTCATCGGGCAGCTCGGCCATCATCCTGCGGTGGATTTCATCGGCTGACGTTCCTTCCATGAAGTCAGGCCGGGTAAATTCAGGTTGCATTTCATCACTTCCTTTACACTGAAATTTGGAACTCGTTATCCCATCCGATGCCCTTTACCACACAAGAGCAGTGTAGCTCATCAGCATTCCATGTGAACTCGAAGTTCCGTACATACTCGGTGCGGGGGTTGACCTTCAGGGCTTCCGTGATGGTGCGTTCCACCATGGACTGCGCGACATCATGGTCGCTGTCCTTGATGGACTCCATCTCGGTGCCGATGGAGCGCGGGTACGCAAGGCACTGGTAACGCTCGGTCTGCGCCACCTTGAAGCACCAGATCATAAACGCCTCGCGGCCATCGCACTCCAGAACGCGGTTAGAACCATCGCGCACGAAGTCGCCCTTTTCGGGGTCCCATTTCATGCTGCGGTGGTATTCCTTGTCGAGCTGGGCTTCTTCGTTGATGACTTCTGGCACGTCGAAGGTCGGGTACAATTTCTGTGACATGGTACGGCCTCCTTACGAGTTGACAACGATGTCGATGACCACGGCTTCATTCTGCACCCATGCGACCAGCACCCGGTCACCGGGCTTCAGGCTGCGCATTTTCTCAGGGACGAGAACGTGGTGCTGGTGCGCACCTTCAGAACCACCACTTCCCGCACTGCTCTGCGGCGGGTCAGGAGGGTCGGGCTGCCCGGCTGCCGGCATGCCAATCATTCCAGAACACGACAGACCGCGTGAATCCAGCAGCGTCGTAACCTTCAGGTGGTTATGCTCGCCACTGCCGGGACTACCGATATTCTGGGTCTTTGCGAGGATGTCGCCGGTCTTTCCGTAGGTCAGGCTCCGCAGAACATGGTAGTCGCCTTTCGGAATCGGGATGGGAAACGTGTTCGTTACCAAGCTCTCGTCGTCCTTGATTTCGCCGAAGTCGAGGACAAGGGATTTTTCTCCATCAACGTGCTTGGCAATTCGCCTTGCAATGGCCTGCCCCAGCTTATTCGCGCCAGAGCTGGAATCCATATCCATAGGCACTCACCTCCTAATCGAATGTGCCTTCATCGACCCAGCCGTAGACATTGCTGGAGCTATCAACGTGGATGAGATGCCACGGATGCGCCCCGCCGTTCTTACTGCATGATGGGTCTTTCGTAATCTTCGCTTTTCCTGCGGTGGCCTTATAGCCCTTGGCATCAGCATAGCTGCTGACGTAGTGCGTGCCGCCGTGGAAGTTTACGATGTCCCCTACCGCGTGTTTGCCGCCGGAATCGCTGTTCTCATCCGGGGCTTTCAGGAGGTCGAGGGTCATCGTCATGGAATCGGCATTGTGGACAACGCCTCTGGCGTAATACATCCCCTGCGATGTGCCGGCCTTGAGGCAGACAAGGTGGCCTTTGCGGAGCCATGGGATGTCGGGAGTGTTCACAGAAACCTCCTCTACCACTTTGCCGTCCTCATCGAGGATGGCTTGGGCGGCAGACTTGGCATCTGCGAGTGTTTCATCGGAGCCGCGCTGGTAGATTCTCTGCCGTGTTCCGTACTCCGTGAGGCCGGTAAGCGTGGCTTCAACCTTGCTCTGGCCGCTTTTCTTCTCCTTGCCGACGACCTTGACCTTCGTTACGAGGTCTTCGGTACTGAGGCTGTTGCTGACCACGAGTGTGTTGTCGAGGGTGAACACGTAGACATCCTTGTTCCCGCCGAGGGGAACGATGCTGGCCTTGCCGTTCACAGCCCTGATGATGCACTTCTCGCCGCCCTTTTTGACGGCATCATCCAGCAGCTCCAGAATGATGTCCGAGATGTACTTGTTCTTGAACGTCATCTTGCCGTGGGTGGCATCTGGGCCTTTGTACTCGCCGATGGGGACTTCCCACTCGCCAAGAAGATTCTGGATGGCCGACTTGGTTCCAGTGCCGCTTGGCAGGTACAGGTTATCCTGACTGCGCTGGAGCTTGTACATCTCGTCGTAGCAGATGCAGGAGAGGTTGCTGGCCGAGGAACGGTCCTGCGGGTTCCACTTTTCCACAAACCCACGCGCCACCTCACCATTGAAAGAACCGCCATCGCTGGCGGTCACAACAATGAGGCTCCCAGCCTTCACAAGGCTGGAGAGCTGGCCTTTCGAGGTATCATCGTTCCGCGCCTTGAACGTCAGGCGCATGGAGATTTCCTTTGAACTTTCCTCCCAGCCAACGGCCTGAATGTAGTTCTTGATGTTGTACTGCGTACCATCATCGCCGATGACGGACACGCTGTATTTAACTTTCGAGATGTCTACCATTTCGGGCCCCCTACGGAATAATCAGCGAAACACCGGGATAAATCCATTTGCCGCTGTCGCTGCTCTTTTTGCCGTACTTCTTGGCGGCAGACTCGATAGCGCCCTTGTTGGCATCGTAGATTTTCCTCCACTGCGAGCCATCACCGTACTGCTTCTGCGCGATCTTCCACAGGCTGTCGCCCTTTGCAATGGTGTAGCTCTGGCCGGAGCCGGTGCTGGCCGCCGCGAGGTCGTTGCGCGGGTTAGTCTTTTTCGCATAGGAATCGGTGTTCAGCTCATCCGTGGTGTAGATTTCGAGGGGCTTTTTCTGCTCGAACGTGATGGAGTATTTGAGGTTGCCGAACGCACCGTAGCCGGTGACCTCGAACGAGGACACGGTAACGTCGATGTTCAGCCAGATGTCCGTGATGATGAGGGTCAACACGGTTTCACTCTCGATGTACTCCTCGATGATGCTCCTGCAAGCCGCAGGGGGCATCCAAAGCAGCCGGTTGACGATGGGTTCGTTTCGCCGCTTGAATCCGAAGAACTCGCTGCTCCACGAAACGCTGGTCACATCCGTGCCGCGCGGAACCTTGACCGTGCCGCGAGAGATGGTGTCGAAGGTCTGGTACTTGGCTCCATACTTGACAGCGACCTGCTCAGGCATCAGGGAGAAGAAGAACGGTGTTCCGTTTCCTCCCGGTATCAGACAGATCATACGTTCGCCTCCTTCAACGGCATATTGGAGAACACTTCTTCGAGCTTGGAAGCAATCTTGCCGCACAGCTCATCGGTAACGTCCCCCATGTGTCGCTGGATGACAGCCACGATCTCGTCATCAGACTGGCCGCCGCCGGAGATGTTGAACTCCGGGCTGACCTCGACCTTGACGGCGACTTGGGGCTGTACACTGGTCTGCTGGGTGCTGGTAGAAGTGTTGGAATTGTTGAGAGAACTGGAGTAGTCCTCAGAGAACGCAGGAGAGCCGATAGGAGCCTCGTTTACGCTCTGGGTGAGATAGTTTAGTGTTTCGGAGGAAAGCTCGTTGTAGGACGTGAGAGAGCCGGTAGAACCAACGCCCACCAGACCGCCATTTGCATGGGCGGTGATGCCGAGGATTTCTCCTGCCTGCTGGTACAGCTCAACCGCCCGCTCCCTTCTGCCGGGAACGAGCGGAATAATCATCTCAGGGCCTTCCTCACCGACCCACGACAGTTCGCGTCCATTGACCATGCCGCCAGACGCATGGCCGCCGATGCTCATGCTGTGGTTTCCAGCAGCATAGGGTGTGACGGTTTTGCCGGTGACAGGGCTGGTGTAGCTGTAAGAGCTGCTTGCGGCGGGGCTGGAGGAGAATAATCCAGAGGACGCAGCGTAGGTCGATGCAACATTAACATGGGGCGTGACGTTGACGTAGGCATCCTTCTCGAACGGTGTGTCGGAGATGGCATCCAGCTCATCGCTGGTAGCATCTCTGGCAGCATCGCCGAGGCCGCTGCCCCGGATGGAGTCAGCGAACGAAGCGGGCATGGAGTCCGCAACGGATTTCAGTAGGTCGATGATGGCTGCCTGCGTTTCAGCATCCATTCCGTTCAGGTCGAACCACTCTACGACATCCGAGTTCGTCCACTCGGCCACGTTGGGATTCTCCTTCAGCGCGGCATCCATGGCCTGTTGCAGCTTTTCGGATGTCGTGCCTTTCAGATCGGGCAAAATACCATCAAGGGCATCGCTGTATGCTTCAGCAATGGAATCGAGCTGGAACGATTCAACCCGAACCTGAAGGTCGGAGATTTGAGCGTGGTAGCCATCAGTCAACGTCTGGACCTGACGATAGAACTCGTCTTGGTCAATCGCGCCGGTGTCAAGCTGGAGCCGGAGGTTGGTCAAGCTGACTTCCAGTGCGTCATCGTACTGGCTGGTCATACTACTGACCGCGTTCTTCAGCTCTTCCTGCAAGCTGGCAAAGGATTCTGCATCCAGAGCCGCACCGCCGTACTTGATTTTGATGGCATCGAACTTGGCATCTTCCTTGGCCGAAGAAACTTGGTTGGTGATGTCCTGAATCTGCTGTTGCAGGCTAAGGACTTCACTGTCGCTGTCGAGTTTCAGAACGCCGCCATTCAGTTTGATATTCGCATCAATGGCAGTGGAGAGCTTATCGCTCAAATCATCGAGCTGGCTCTTGAGAGAAGCGTAGGTGCTGTCCAACATGGTCGTGTCGGCATCATCACCCATGATGAGCTTCAGGGCCAGATTAGCCTCGTAGTGCTTGTTTTGGAGGTAGTCAGCCGTGCTGGACACCATCTGGTCAACGCTGGAGCGGTACTCCTTGATGTCGGCCTCAGATACAGCCGTACCAAGGCTCATCTTCCAGTTTTCCTTATCAAGATCGCTGACAGCAGACTTCAGGGAGGTCAATGCACTCTCGGCTTTCTGGACCTGAGAGGTGTAGTTGTCGAACTTGCCGTCCATGCCATCAAAAACGATGGTAGAGGCGGTGTCCTTGATTTCCTGAAGCGACAGGTGCAGGCTGCCAAAATGCTCGATGAGGTCACCCGACACTGCCTGTTGGAGCATTGTGCCGAACTCCTCAGCACTCACATTGGCATCATCCATAGCATCCGTGAGGGCCTGAGTTTTGAAGTTCACGTTCTCAACGGACTGGCCGGTGAGGTCGTAGACTTTCTGCATCTTTTCGGTGGCAAGGGTAGCAGCTTTCGCGCTCTCCTCGTACTCTTTCTTGATGCGCTTGCTCTCGACAAAACCAGCGATACCGCCAATGCCAGCACCGATGAGGCCGCCAACGGCCGTGCCAACGCCGGGAACGATAGAGCCAAGCATCGCACCTGCGGCCGCACCGCCCGCAACGCCGGTGAGCTTTGTCGCTCCTGCGGTGGTATAGGCTTTCTTGTACTCCTCATCATCGGACTGCCGGGCTTTATACAGGTCGATGATGCCGCTGATGGCAGATACGCCTCCAGTGGCGCCACCTGCAATAGCCCCAAGGCCGAGCGCACCAAGCGCACCAGCCCCAAGGGATGCAGTGGCAGAGAGGTTTCCTGCGCCGAGGCCGATGGCCGCGTTCGCACCAAGCCCCATCAGACCAGTGCCGGCATTTGCAGAGCCAAGGATGGTTCCTGCCAGCGACGCGCCGCCGAGAGATTCTTGTGCGCCAACACGCTCTTGCCGATTTTCGCAACGTCACCGCCAATGCTCATAACAGGCATGGCGGCCTTTGCGATGATGGCCGCAGACACGACAGAGCCGAGGTCTGCACTCTTGCCGCCCGGAAGCAGCTTTCCTGCGCTGGAGAGGAGGTTTCCGATGCCGGAGAACAGGTGGTCCTTGATGGTATCGAAGTCGAAGCCCTCAGCAAAGCCGGTAGCGAACGCCTTACCGATGCTCGCTCCCTCATTTACAGAATCCGAAACGTCGATGCCGAGGAGCATCATCAGCCCTGCGCTGAGGCCAGAACCAATGCCAGAGCCGATGTCGGATGCCATATCAGCAAGGATGGACTTGCCGGTCGTTCCCCACCACTCCTTGAAAGGGTCGGCCACGATTTCATTCCATGCGATGCTGACCTTGCCGCCGAAGTCGGCGTTCTGCCATTCCTCGGTGGCGGTCATATCCTTCACCTTGGTCTGAAGCCGGTCGTACTTGCGGTCTACGAAGTCCATAAAATCGTTCAGGGCAGATTCAATCTGGGGCATGGATGCTGTCAGACCATCTGCGATAGAACGAACATACGGATTCAGCCGCTTGCCGAAGCTGATCTTCACGCCATCCACCGCGCTTTGCAGCAGGGTGATGGAGCCGGACAGGTTATCGAGCTGGGTATCAGCCATGCGTTCTGCCGCACCGTCGGCATTGTCGATGGCATCGGCCAGCTTGTTGTAGTCGGCCTCGGATGCGTTCAGGATAGCCAGTAGGCCCTTCTGCGCACCAGTACCAGCGATGGCGTTGGCCACACTGGATTTCTGCTCATCGTTCATGTTGGCGGTGGCATCACGCAGTTCCTCGATGACATCAGCAAGAGCGCGGGCATTGCCCTTGCTGTCGAAGAACTGGATGCCGAGGCCCTGCAAGGTGTCGAGGGCATGGCCGGTGTTCGTGGACAGGCGGGTCATAATCATGTTTAGCGATGTACCGGCCATAGATGCCTTGATGCCGCTGTT
>ERZ808240.5129-NODE-5129-length-10929-cov-3.149163_pt1 | contig 10929 bp, 8 predicted proteins | sample MGYA00521084_ERZ808240 | MGnify/ENA primary metagenome ERZ808240 (study PRJEB31516, sample SAMN03275571) | gut metagenome | biome: mammalia-associated habitat; material: feces | host: Papio cynocephalus | place: Kenya | collected 2012-08-06 ... | reverse complement strand
TGAAGGTGACCTAGGGTCACCTTTTATAATGCAATCATGAACATGCCATAACTTTACAAGATATGGTTAAACTATGTATTGTATTTATTACGAGGAGGTTCCTATATGAAAGGAATTATTTTAGCAGGAGGATCTGGAACACGTCTTTATCCTCTGACTATGGTAACATCAAAACAGTTATTACCAATTTATGATAAACCGATGATTTATTATCCGATGTCTGTGCTGATGAATGCAGGTATCCGTGATATCTTAATCATCTCTACGCCACAGGATACACCGAGATTCAAAGAGCTGTTAGGAGACGGACATCAGTTTGGTGTGCATCTGTCTTATGCAGTTCAGCCAAGCCCGGACGGACTTGCTCAGGCATTTATCATTGGTGAGGAGTTCATCGGTAATGATACAGTTGCCATGGTTCTTGGAGATAACATCTTTGCAGGACATGGACTGAACAAGCGTCTGAAGGCAGCAGTAGAAAATGCTGAAAGCGGAAAAGGTGCTACAGTATTTGGTTATTATGTAGATGATCCGGAGCGTTTTGGTATTGTTGAGTTTGATCATGACGGAAAGGCCGTATCTATTGAAGAAAAACCAGAGCATCCAAAGAGCAACTATTGTGTAACAGGACTTTACTTCTATGACAATAAGGTTGTAGAGTATGCAAAAAGCCTGAAACCAAGTGCCCGTGGAGAGCTGGAGATTACAGATCTGAACCGTGTATATCTTGAGAAGGGTAACTTAAATGTGGAGCTTCTTGGTCAGGGATTCACATGGCTGGATACAGGTACTCACGAGAGCCTTGTAGATGCAACGAACTTTGTAAAGACAGTAGAGACACATCAGCATCGTAAGATTGCATGTCTGGAAGAGATTGCATACTTAAATGGCTGGATCACAAAAGAAGAGATTCTGGAAGTGTACGAAGTACTGAAGAAGAACCAGTACGGACAATATCTGAAAGATGTATTAGACGGAAAATACCGTGAGAACCTGTACTAGGATTTTTAGAAAAAGGAGATTTTTAATTATGACAATTATCGTAACCGGCGGAGCCGGATTTATCGGAAGTAACTTTATTTTTCACATGTTAGACAAATACCCGGATTATCGTATCGTTTGTCTGGACTGCCTGACATATGCAGGTAACTTATCTACACTTGCACCGGTCATGGACAACCCGAATTTCCGTTTTGTAAAAGAGAGCATCACAGACCGTGAGGCTGTTTATAAATTATTCGAGGAAGAGCATCCGGATATGGTTGTAAACTTTGCGGCAGAAAGCCATGTTGACCGTTCTATCGAGAACCCGGAAGTATTCCTGGATACAAATATCAAAGGTACAGCAGTTCTGATGGATGCTTGCAGAAAATATGGTATCAAACGTTATCATCAGGTATCTACAGATGAGGTTTATGGAGATCTTCCGCTGGACAGACCAGACCTGTTCTTCACAGAGGAGACACCAATTCACACAAGCAGTCCATACAGTTCATCAAAAGCCGGCGCAGATCTTCTTGTTCTTGCATACCACAGAACATACGGACTGCCTGTAACAATCAGCAGATGCTCCAACAACTACGGACCATATCACTTCCCGGAGAAGCTGATCCCGCTTATGATTGCAAATGCACTGAATGACAAACCGCTTCCGGTATACGGAACAGGTGAAAATGTACGTGACTGGTTATATGTAGAGGATCACTGCAGAGCCATTGATCTGATTATTCACAACGGACGTGTCGGAGAAGTTTACAATGTCGGTGGACATAATGAGATGAAGAACATTGACATCGTTAAGATGATCTGTAAAGAGCTTGGAAAACCGGAAAGCCTGATCACATATGTAGCAGACCGTAAAGGACATGATATGCGTTATGCGATTGACCCGACTAAGATTCACAATGAACTTGGCTGGCTGCCGGAGACAAAATTTGCAGATGGTATCAAGAAGACGATTAAATGGTATCTGGACAACAAGGAGTGGTGGGAGACTATCATTTCCGGAGAGTATCAGAACTACTATGAGAAAATGTATGCACACCGGGAGGGTATGAAATAATGAAAGTACTGGTAACTGGAGTAGCAGGTCAGCTCGGACATGATGTGATGAATGAACTGGCAAAGCGCGGCTACGAAGGAATCGGTTCCGATATCGCTGAAAGCTATAGCGGGATTCAGGACGGTACACCGGTCGCAACTATGCCATATGTGCAGATGGACATTACAGATAAAGCATCTGTAGAGAAAGTTCTGACAGAAGCAAATGCTGATGTAGTAATCCACTGTGCAGCATGGACGGCAGTTGACCTTGCGGAAGATGAGGATAAAAGAGACAAGGTCCATGCAGTCAATGCAGAAGGAACGAAGAATATTGCTGAAGTATGCAAGAAGCTGGACAGCAAGATGGTTTATATCAGTACAGACTATGTGTTCAATGGACAGGGCGAAGAACCGTGGCAGCCGGACTGTAAAGATTATCAGCCGTTAAATGTTTACGGACAGTCAAAACTGGACGGAGAACTGGCAGTTTCTGAGACACTGGACAAATATTTCATCGTAAGAATCGCATGGGTATTTGGAAAGAATGGGAACAACTTTATCAAGACGATGTTGAAAGTTGGAAAAAATCATGATAAACTTCGTGTAGTGAATGATCAGATTGGTACACCGACTTATACGTTTGATCTGGCAAGACTGCTTGTCGATATGATCGAGACAGATAAGTACGGCTACTATCATGCGACTAATGAAGGTGGATATATCAGCTGGTATGATTTCACAAAAGAAATCTTCCGTCAGGCGGTAGAGCAGGGACATACGGAGTATGGAGAAGACAGAATTACGGTTGAACCGGTTACAACAGCTGAGTATGGCGTGTCCAAAGCTGCAAGACCGTTCAACAGCAGACTGGATAAGACGAAGCTGGTGGAGAATGGATTTACCCCGCTTCCGACCTGGCAGGATGCCCTTGGCCGTTATCTGAAAGAGCTGAATATAGACGAACTCTAGATTTATAAATCAAAAGATGGAAAATGAAATGGACGGGTACACATGAATGATGTGTGCCCGTATGCATCATAATCACAAAAAGGAGATATGCAAGATGGGACAGATTAAAGTAGAGAAAAATGCAGGTGGAATTCAGGGACTTTGTGTCATTGAACCGACTGTTCACGGGGATGCAAGAGGATACTTTATGGAGACATACAATCAGAAGGACATGGAGGAAGCAGGATTGACAATGCAGTTCGTACAGGACAATCAGTCTTGCTCTACAAAAGGTGTTCTTCGTGGATTACATTTCCAGAAAGAATTCCCGCAGGGAAAACTTGTACGTGTCGTAAAAGGTTCTGTATTCGATGTAGCTGTTGACCTTAGAAGTGACAGTGAGACATACGGAAAATGGTTCGGTGTGGAACTGACAGAAGAGAACAAGAAACAGTTCTATATTCCGGAAGGATTTGCACATGGATTTCTTGTATTAAGTGAGATTGCAGAGTTCTGCTATAAGTGTACAGACTTCTATCATCCGGGAGATGAGGGTGGTCTTGCATGGAACGACCCTGAGATTGGCGTAAAGTGGCCACAGCTTGTCGGGGAGTATAAGGGCAATGCTTCCGCAGAAGGATATCATCTGGAAGACGGAACAGCACTGAACTTAAGTGATAAAGATCAGCTCTGGGTTGGACTGAAAGATACATTTCATTTTTAAAAGGGCATAGTATGACAAAAGAAAAAGCAGTAAAGTTATTAAACTGGATTGTATATGTGTATATATTGACCTATATATTGCCCACGGGGAAGATAGGTCCTTTGCCCATTCAAAAGATATGTGTTTGCTTATTCATATTAATTGGAATTCTGTTATTATTGAGTCAGAAAAAAATAAAGAGTATCATACTAGAATCGAAACTGGAAATAATTGTATTTAGTATAGGGATTATTTGGTGTTTTGTAAGTTTCGGGAAAGGTTCATCATATAGTGTAAAGTTTGCAAGTCTGTTATTTGTTTCGGTGATTGTATTACTGGTTATGTACTATCTTATAAAAGAAGGATTGCTGAATCTGGATATGATAATAAAGTGTATGCTTTATATGATGATCTTGAAGATAATTGCAAAAATATTTATTGAGATTTCTTTTTTGTGTGGAATTATAGAATATGATACGGTTTTTCAACTGTATAATGAAGTGTTTAAGACACCGGCTCCAATGATGACAATGGATTTTGGAAGCATTGAGCTGATGAGAGTACAGAGTCCGTCAGATATCGTAGTGGCAAGTTTGCTGCCGTTTTATTTGATTATTCCGAATGAAAAGAAAGGAATGAAATTGTTTTATTTCTTGATGCTGGGACTTTATACATTAATTGTATTTTCAAGAGTTTATATTGTTGAATTCGCATGCTTCATGTTTGTGGCAGTTATATTCTATTGGAAAAAGATACCGAAAAAAGTTCGATATGGGGGAATTGGTGTTGTTGTTATAACTGCCATAGTATGGCTCAGACCATTAGTTGAAATGTTGTATTTCCGTTTCTTTTCAGATAATGTGGCTGAGGCTGATTCGGTCAGAACGGAACAAATACATGAATTAATAATCGGTATCAAAGATGCTCCAATCTGGGGGCATGGCATGGGAAGTTTTTTGCCAGATCTGATTCGTAGTGAAGCGGTTCCATTCTCTTATGAAGCAGAATATTTATCTTTTCTTTATCAATTGGGAATGATTGGATTTATATTATTGATTGGTGGAATCGTTTGCATTTACTTAAAAAGATTATGGACATATGTTAGATACAATTCATTGGAAGTGAAGGTATTCACTTTGATTTGTGTTGGCTGGCTGCTGATTCGACCGGCATTTAATCCTTCTTTTTTAGGACTGCAGAATGGTTTTCCAATGATTGGTTTATTATTGTTAAATGCATATTTTAATGAAAAGAGCAGGAGCGAGATTTAATCTCACTCCTGTTTTGATGTGCTGATGTAATGTTTGTTGTAGTATACGGACAAATGTGCGTTTTTCCAATTGGTTGGATCTTCTGTAATATCTGTGTGAAACAGAGGAGAAGGTGTTACGCTTAGCTCCGGTACGATAATATCTACTTCTTGAGAAGAGGATAATAGTTTATCACGTTCGGTGAGTTCCTGGTCATAAGTAGCGGCAGAACCATTCAGTATGGCATAAGCAGCATCGACACTTAGAGGAAGATTTGCTACAAGTGTCTGATCCGCGTCGGTTCGTGTGATTGTAATGAGTCCAACACAGCTTATAGTAAATGAAAGAAGAAATATCATGGATTTAGCAAGCCATCGTTTGGAAGCGTAGAAATTGCAAATATAATTTGCAAAAGCGGTGTGTCCAAAGTGACGATGAAACCAACCCATAAAATAAATTAAATTAATGGTCACAAATCCATAGTAACTAAAATAAATGATGTTCATCATTCGGTAAGGAATATTTAATCCCTGTGCATAAAAGACCGGAGTGCCTTGTGAACAGTAGACTCCAAATGTAAATATAAGGAAAAGCAGGGGGTATTTGTATTCCCAGCTTGTATATTTAGCAGCGATGTGATAAAAAACAGGTAATAATGCAATCCACAGAATGGTAACAGGAAGTGTGGTTGAATTTGCAATACTATATGCACCATAAGCAAAGGAGTAGATTAATGCACGAATGACACTTGGTCCCCCTGCTACACTTGCCTGACGGACTGCATTGCCAGGAGCAATCATACTAACGAGTAGTGAGACGAAAGTCACAACTGTAATGAAAGCACAAGGAATAAAAATTTTATTATGCTTGTAAATAAAATAAATCGTTATGATTCCGAGTACAATGGGTGTAAATAATGCAGTTGCATAATTTCCACCTCCGATAATAAAAGCTAACAGTAAAGAAATTATAAAGTATACAGATTTTAACCAGCAGGATTTTGCTGTAGCTATTCCAATCAAGGAAGAAAATAAAAACAACATTAATGTGAAGAAAAATGTGTAGTAAATAGCACCGTTATACCAGTAAAATGAGTCGGAAGGCATGTATGTAAACTGCAGGGCTGCAAATGTAATTACAATCGATATTCCTATTGAAGATAGCGTTGTTGCATGAAAACAACGTTTCAAAAAAAGATAAAAAAACATTACCATAGAAATTACAAATGATGTAATTAACAAAATCGGAGCCAGTACATAATAAGCTTCACCGAATATCGCTGGCTGCAGACGCATCAGAAAAATTGCCGCAAAATTCCCCTGCCAGGTAATATAAGATTCTTTCATAAGTTCAAAAGATTTTTGAAATACCTGACTTAGAGAGTGAGTACTTTGCCAGATTTGGGCAGTTTCTGCTCCATAAAAATAATCATCCACACTTGGATGTGCATATCCTGCAATACAATAAAGCGGGATGAGAGATAAAATAAAAATGATAATTAATAAAATAATAAAATTTCGCTTCTTCATAATGTAATTATATTATCATACGAAGTCAGAAAGAGTCAAATATATAAGAAAAGACTTGAAGAGAATAGAAAAACTATATTAAAATAGAAATTAGTATTTTGAAAAAACAAAATCCTGTGGAGGATAAAGAATGGATATACAAAAAGTAAAAGAAAAAATAGATCAGGCAAAAGTGGTTTCGTTTGATGTGTTTGATACATTGATATTCCGGATTACTTCATCGCCGGAAGTGATATTTGACTTTGTGGGAGAACAGTTTGGAATGGACGGTTTTCGGAACATTCGAATAAAAAGTCAACAGGAAATTAGCCGGATAATATTGAAATCCGGAAAGGCTCCCCATGCGAATATAGATGAAATATATGACTATATTGCAAAAAAACATCCTGGATATGCATGGGAAGAAGCAAAAAAACTTGAAATTAATATGGAAAAAGATGCGGTGTTTTGTAATAAAGAGATATTTGAAATTTATCAGTATGCTTTGGAAAAAGGCAAGAGAGTTATTGCAGTCAGTGACATGTATTTCGACGGAACGATGATTAAAGAAATGTTGGACGACTGTGGATATAATGGAATTGCAAAAATATATTCTTCTGCGGATTTAAAAAAGACAAAATATGAACGGACGATATTTGCAGAAGTGTCAAGCCGGGAGAATGTGAAACCGAATGAAATCGTTCATATTGGTGACAATAAAAAATCAGATGTAGAGTTGGCTGGGGAGAGTGGCTGGAATGCTGTATGGTATGATTCGAAAAAGCAAATAAACAACAGACCGGGATACTTTAGTGGGCTGGGGAATAAGATAAATAGTAAAGCATCATTCTGGTATCAATTAGGAGGAGATGTTGCAGGCGAATTATATATGAATATGTATAATTGGCTGCAACAAATGTTGCAAAAGTATCAATGTAAAAAAATTTGTTTTTTAGCCCGCGATGGCTACAATATGTATCAGATATACAAACATATGGATAAAGAGTGTGTCACTTATTTGGAGACATCGAGAAGAGCATTGCTATTAGCAGGAATTACGGGACTAGATGAAGAAAGTCTGAGACTTCTGCCTCCTTATGCATTAGGACAGACAGTTGGAGAAATTTTAAATTATCTTGGAATAGATGCTGAAAAATGTGAATATGAACAAGCTGGATTTCAGAGCAGCCAGGATGTAATTGCAAATGACGAATTGCGGGAGCGTATGAAGCACTTTTTTAAGATCAATGAAAAAATTGTGTTGGAGGCATGTGAAAGAGAGCGTGAGAGTGCAAAAGAATATTTTGAACAAAAAGGGCTTTTCGAAGCAGATATTTTGTTTTTTGACTGTGGCTGGAATGGAAGCTCTCAATATTTAATGAAGAGATTCTACAATGCAATAGGTAACCGGAGTGAACTTCCTTTTGTATATGTAGGAATTCTGGATACACAAAAGAGTCAAAAGCAGTTGAAGAATGAGAAATATTCTACGTATTTATTTGGAATTCAGAAAAATCAAAGTGTGGCGAATGAACTGAAAAAATCAATTGTAATTCCAGAACTTTTCTTTGGAGCTCCGGATCCGTCAGTGTGGTATTATGATTGTGGAACAGTGGTCTATGAGAAAGAAGATTCGAATCAGTTAAAAGCTCAGATCGCAAATGGAATTGTGGATTATTTTCAGCTGGTTTATCCATTCGTTGAAAAATATGGAATTACGATTGATAAAAAATCCGTGTTGAACAATATACGGAGATTGATTGACCACCCATCAAAAAAAGAAGCGGTCATGATTGGAAATATAGAAAATGCAGATGGATTTGTGAAGCAGAAAAATCTGAAAAAATATATTGCAAAACTGGATGTGAAGACAATCAAAAGATATCCGAGGATAGAAATATATTGGAAAAAAGGATTATTAAAACGTCCGGATATCAGTATGACTGTGAAAGTCTATGTAGTAATAAAAGAAGCAGTAAAAACAATAGTGAAGAGTGTGAAACGATAATGATAAACATTGCAAAGAAAGCATATAAAAAATTGATTCTTGATAAAAAAGAAGAGACAAGATATAAAAAATGGGTGCAACAATGTGAAAAAGAAGCATTGGAGTATTGTAAAATCAATAGATTACCGACAGATATTTGTTTTAGTATCGTAATTCCACTGTTTCGCACACCGGAAAGATTTTTAAATGAACTGATAGAATCCATTCAGAAACAGACGTACGATAACTGGGAATTGATTTTGTCAGATGGGTCAGGAAATGATCAATTGACAGAGTACCTGAAAAAATATGAATCAGATAAACGAATTAAAGTAATAAAAAATGAAAAAGCACTAGATATTTCTGAAAATACGAATCGTGCATTGAAAGAGACGAAAGGAGATTATATCGTTTTTGCAGATCACGATGATTTATTGCCGGCACACGCATTATATCAATGTGCAAAGGCAATATATGAAAATGAAATGCCGGATTTGATATATTCCGATGAAGATAAAATTTCAATGGATGGGACAAGATATTTTCAGCCACATTTTAAACCGGATTTTAATCTCGGATTATTAAGAAGCATGAATTATTTTTGCCATCTGGTTGTTGTGAAAAAAGAATTACAACAAAAAGTAGGAGTACTGAATCCGAAGTACAATGGAGCGCAGGATTATGATTTTGTGTTACGGTGTGTGGAGCAGGCAAAACATATTTACCATATACCGGAAATTTTATACCACTGGAGATCACATTCAGGCTCGATTGCCGGTGGGGGTGAAAATAAAGAGTATGCATTTGAAGCAGGACGTCAGGCATTATTGGCGCATTTTGAGAGATGTGGAATACATGTAAATATCGAAAAGGATTCCATATTCGGAATCTATCATGTAGAGTATTTATCAGAAAAAAATCCACTAATATCAGTCATATCCAATAAAGTATCAGATTTACAGATGTTGATGAAACAAGGTTCATATGAAAATTATGAGATAATTGAAGATGAGAAAATAACGGAAGCAAGTGGAGAATATTTATTGTTTTTGAATGGGTCAATCAGTACTATAACTACAGGATGGCTTCGAAAGCTGATTGGTGATATGGAACAAAATAAAATTGGTATTGTTGGAACAAAGATGATTTATAATTCTGATAAATATATCCATGCAGGTATTGTCCTGGGAGGAGAAAGAATTGTAAATTATGTGGCTGACAGAAGTCAAAAAGCAGAAGTTGGCTATATGGGAAGATATATTTGTGAACAGGAGTATTCAGCAGTTTCAGGAATATGTATATTGGTTGATAAAAAATGCTTTGATATAGTGAATGGTTTTGATGAACGGTTGACAGGAGAATTAAAATATGTAGATTTGTGTCTGAAAATAAGAAAAGCCGGATATAAAATATATTATGAACCGAAATGTGAAGTAAATATAATAGAGAAAATGGGTCGTGAAATAAAAGGAAAAGAATATTTCAGTAATAAGTGGAAAGATTTTTTGAATCAGGGGGATTCTTATTACAATAAAAATCTAGATATGAATAATCTGTTTACATTAAAAAAAGAAACCAGGAATTAAATTCCTGGATTTCTTTTTTTGGATAGAAATTGTGAAAAATATGAAAAAGTATTTGAGATTAATTCTAATTCAATTTTAAAATATGCAGGCAAATGTTTCCATTGAAATGGAACTTTTTTACAGTTTTTTCGGGTCTTGATACCTTCCAGGATGCCTTCTCTATATTCTTTACCAAATCCTTTTTTGATAAAGAAAATGTATTTGATTAGAAATCCCAGCAATAGTGGTATAAAATTAATGATAAGTTGAATGGAAGGCATGTTTTTGTAGTTCAGATAAATATTGTTGCGGGCAGAGAGGCGGACTTTGAAGGAATTATATTTAGAACCGCTTGTTCCACTGCCTACATGATATACCACAGCAGAGTGGCAATAAGTGTTCTTATATCCATAAATCTTCGCTCGATAGCCAACATCAATATCTTCCAAATATGCAAAATGATTTTCGTCAAAGTAGCCGATTTTTGAAAAAACTTCACGACGATAGATTGCAGCTCCTGCGCAGGAACTGAAAACAGTACCGTCGGCATTATGATTTGAGATGGATAATCCGTCCCCGCGACAGTATCCCCAGCCAAGTACAGTATACATATCTCCGGCACTGTCAATAAGTTCTGGATGATACATTTGGATCATCTTGCTGCTGACTGAAAAAATATGGGGGGATTTTTCAATAGCTGCCACCATTTCTTCAACAAATTTAGAATCGACGGTCGTATCATTGTTAAGTAAAAGTACATATGGTGTGGTTGCATGTTTGATTCCCACGTTTACAGCTGTGCTGAAACCGTAATTTTGATTTAATGAGATTAATTCAATGTTCGGATAATTTTCACGCATATATTCGACGCTGCCATCGGAGGAGGCATTGTCTATGACAAGTATATGAAAATCAGAACAAGTTT
>ERZ808240.5128-NODE-5128-length-10929-cov-6.045889_pt1 | contig 10929 bp, 10 predicted proteins | sample MGYA00521084_ERZ808240 | MGnify/ENA primary metagenome ERZ808240 (study PRJEB31516, sample SAMN03275571) | gut metagenome | biome: mammalia-associated habitat; material: feces | host: Papio cynocephalus | place: Kenya | collected 2012-08-06 ... | reverse complement strand
CTTGCCGCACGCCACATGTAGTAACCCACCAGCTGGACCATATAGGGATGCCCCACGCTCTTGCTCGCGGCGTATTCCGCCACGTCGCCAGCGATGTCGAGCTCTGAGATCTCGATCGTCTCCCGGTAGGCATCGCGGACCTCGGACAGCGGAACCTTGCCAAGTGTCCGCTGCTGGGCACGGCGCAAAAACGTCACGCTCTTGCCCGGTATGCGAACCTGATGAGTGGCCCCGTTCAAGTCCCCGTCCCGCCCATCGGTGCGTTTCCGCTATAGATACCGGCCCGTTACGCTCTCGGGACAAGTGGCGACCTGCTCGGGTGTTCCGGCGCACACGATGCGGCCTCCAGCCTCTCCACCGCCCGGACCCATGTCGATAACGTAGTCCGCGTTACGGATAAGGTCGAGGTCGTGTTCGATCACCACCACCGTGGCCCCTTGCGACACCAACCCGTCAAAGACCCCGAGCAGTACCTGCACGTCGAGCGGATGCAGGCCGATCGTAGGCTCATCGAACACGAAGACGGCGTCGTCCTGAACGCGCCCCATCTCGCTCGCGAGCTTGAGCCGTTGCGCCTCGCCGCCCGAAAGCGCCGGCGTGGGTTCACCGAGGGTCAAGTAACCCAACCCCAGATCGTGCAACGTCGACAGACGCGCCTGGACCTTCTTGAGACCCACCGTCGCATCGAGCGCCTCGTCCACGCTCATAGCCATGAGCTGCGGCAACGTAAGAGCGCTCCCGTCTTTGCCGACACGATGGACGTGCGAGGCGGCCTCGGCATACCGCGAGCCGTGGCACGCCGGGCATTCGATCTCCACGTCGGGCAAAAACTGGACGTCGAGCGATATCGACCCCGTCCCGTCGCACGTGGGGCACCGCAGCGCACCGGTGTTGTAGCTGAAAGCACCTGCCTTGTATCCTGCCTCTTTAGCCTCGGGCGTGCGGGCGAACGCGCGGCGGAGCTCGTCGTGGATGCCCGTATAGGTCGCCACCGTCGAGCGCACGTTGGCCCCGATGGGCGTCGCATCGATCAGGTTGGCCCTGGCGACGCCCTCGGCATCGATCCAGCGCACGTGCCCGGACAGGCGCTCCCCCGCCGCCGCGGCCCGAAGCGCCGGGATGAGCGTCTCGAGCACGAGCGTGGTCTTGCCTGAGCCCGAGACACCGGTCACGGCCACCAGACGGCCACGCGGGATGTCGACCTCGAGCGGATGCACCGTATGGATGCGTTCGGTCGCCATGCGGATATGCCCCCGGTCGAACAGCTCGTCGGTCGGCACCGGCGGACGCAGACGGGCCGGTACGGCCTTCAAGAAGGGTGCGATGCGGCTCCCCGCCGTGCGCATGACCTCCTCGACCGTTCCCTGGGCGATCACGCGACCCCCGCCGGCACCCGCGACGGGCCCCATCTCGACCAGATGATCGGTCTGCTCGAGCACGCGCGTGTCATGATCGACCACGACCACCGTGTTGCCGTCTGCCACAAGATCGCGCATCACGCCGATCAACCCGTCGACGTTTGCCGGATGCAAACCGATCGAGGGCTCGTCGAGCACATAGAGCACGCCCGTCGAGCGATTGCGCACGACACGGGCGAGCTGCACGCGCTGGCGCTCGCCCGTCGAGAGCGTGGACCCCGCGCGGTCGAGCGAGAGATACCCGAGCCCCAACTCGACCAGGCGTCGCGCCGTCGAGAGGAACGCTTCGCAGATATCGGCGGCCATGGGTCGCATCTCGAAAGGCAGCGCCGCCGTCACGTCGCGCATCCACGCGACCGCCTCGTCAAGCGTCATGGCACTCGCCTCGGCCAAGTCGATGCCGGCCACCTGCGGACGGAGCGCCGTCGCCGAAAGGCGTGTGCCACCGCATTCTCGGCACGGCCCCTCACGCAGGAACCGCGCGACGCGCTTGAGCCCTTTCTCGTCCTTTGCCTTGGCAAGGGCGTTCTCGACGGTGTAGACCGCGTTGTAATAGGTGAAGTCGAGCGGTGTGGCGCCCTCGCCGTTTTTCGGAACGTACAGGATGTGCTTTTTCTCGGCCGGGCCATGGAACACGATCTCGCGCTCGGCGGGGGTGAGTTCGCAAAACGGCACATCGGTGCGCACGCCCATCTCGCGCGCGACCTGCTTCATGAGGTCCCACATGAGCGAGCCCCATGGCAGCACCGCGCCCTCGTCGATGGACTTGGACTCATCGGGTACCAGGCTCGCCTCGTCCACCTCGCGCATGATGCCGGTTCCGCCGCAGGCGGGGCAGGCCCCCGCGCTGTTGAAGGCAAGATCCTCGGCGCTCGGGGCATAGAACTCGCGTCCGCATGCAGGGCACGAAAGCGCCAAACCGGCCGCCACGTTGAGGCTCGGCTCCACACGGGCTCCGCAATGTGGGCACACATGGTGCGCGCAGCGGCTGAAAAGCAATCGCAGGCTGCTATTGAGCTCGGTCATGGTGCCGAACGTGGAACGCACGCCCGGAATGTTCGGGCGCTGATGCAGCGCAAGCGCCGCCGGCACATGGAGGACCTCATCGACCTGCGCATGCTCCGCCTGCGTCAGGCGACGGCGCGTGTAGGTGCTGAGCGCCTCGAGATAGCAACGCGACCCTTCCGCATAGAGCACGCCCAATGCCAGGGAGCTCTTGCCCGAACCCGACACGCCGGCGATGCCCACGAGCTCGCCGAGCGGGATATCGATATCGACGTCCTTGAGATTGTGCACGCGCGCACCGCGCACCTCGATCGCATCCGGTTGATGTCCAGTCATCAGCTATCCCTCCGTCCGAAAAAGTCCGCGTCGGCCTCACGCCAGGGACGGAAGGTCGCCGGGTCCACGGCGACATGTGCCGCCGCCGGCACATCCTGCCACTTGACGGTGTAGCCTGCGCCATGCGCGCAGAAGACCGAGTCGGGCGTGTTGGGCAGATCCGCCTCGGGGTCGTATGCTGCCTCGTCGATTACACGCTCGGCGTCATGGCACGGCAGGTAGCCGGCGAATTCCAGGTACAGGCGACCGCGCCCGCCGGTGTACGCCGCGACGTCCAACGCGTAGTCCTGCACCTCAGACGCCGGTACGCGCCCCTCGATCGATGCAGCCTCGCACGCCATCGCCGGCGGTTCGAACGCCGCCGCCATGCGCGAGAGGTCCGCGAGCGCCCGGCCCACGCACCCGTCCGGCACCTCGAGCTCAAAGCGGTACCACGGCTCGAGCAGCACGACGTCGCCCGTCGCCGCGGCCTCCATGAGCCCCTGGCGGATCGCGCGGTAGGTCGCCTGGCGGAAATCGCCGCCCTCGGTATGCTTGGGATGCGCCCGGCCACCCGTCAGCGTGATGCGCACGTCGGTCAGCGGCGCACCCGTGAGCACGCCCAGGTGGTCGCGCTCCATGGCGTTGGTGAGCGCCAGCCGCTGCCAGTTGAGGTCGAGCTCGTCGGTCGAGGCCACGGTACCGAACTGGACCCCGCCCCCGGCAGGCAACGGCTCCAGGCGCAGGTGCACCTCGGCGTAATGGCGCAGCGGCTCGAAGTGCCCCACGCCGTCCACCGGCGCGGTGATGGTCTCCTTGTAGAGGATGCCGCCCGGCTCGAACGTCACATGTAGGCTGAAGCGATCCGCGAGCACGCGCTCGACCACCTCGAGCTGCACCGCGCCCATCAGCTGCAAGTGGATCTCCTCCAAATGCGTGTTCCAGACCACGCCGAGCATGGGGTCCTCGTCGGCCAGCTCGCGCAGCGCCCGGAACACCGTATGCACATCCGTGTCACCAGGCCGCACCGTGTAGGTGAGGACGGGCGCGATGACCGGTGCCGTGCCCGCGGGCTCGGCACCGAGCGCATCGCCTGGTCGCACGCCCTCGAGCCCCGTGACCGCGCAGATCGAGCCCGCTGGAGCCTTCTGCTCCAGCTCGTATTTGGCTCCGTCGTAGATGCGCACCTGGTCGATTTTCTGCAAGGCCGCCTCGGCCGCCGTGCCGAAAGACGTCTCGACCACCTGCTTGGCGCGCAACGTGCCACCCGTCACCTTGAGCCAGGCCAGGCGCTCCCCCCGATCGCCCCGGCTCACGCGGTAGACGCGTGCGGCGAAGTCCCCGGGCCACGCGCGCTCCTCGACCAGTGCGCTTATACCGTCGAGGAACTCCGCGATGCCCCGATCTCTGAGTGCCGACCCGAAGAAGCAAGGGTACAGCCCACGCGAGCCGACCATGCGCCGGAGCGTCGGCACGGCCAGCGTCCCCGTATCCAGGAACTCATCAAGTGCGCGCTCATCGAGCGCCGCCGCGTCCTCAACGGCCTCAGCATCGCCAGTAAGCAGGCGCGCTCCGTCGACCATGCCCTCCGATAGGCGGTGCCGCAACTCGGCCATGAGGGCATCATGCCCCGGATGCTCCAGGTCGACCTTGTTCACGAAGACGAACGTCGGCACCGCATAGCGCTCGAGCAGGCGCCAGAGCGTCTCGGTGTGCCCCTGCACGCCGTCATTAGCGCCGATCACGAGGATGGCGTAGTCGAGTGCCCGCAACGTGCGCTCGGCCTCGGCGGAAAAATCGACATGTCCCGGTGCATCGACGAGCATGATATGGGTGTCGGCGTAATCGAGCACCGCCTGGGCAGCGAAGATCGTGATGCCGCGCTCGCGCTCGATCGCATCGGTATCCAGATGCGAGTCACCGTCGTCCACCCGTCCGCGCCGACGGATCCGCCCAGCCTCGAAGAGCATGGATTCGGCAAGGGTCGTCTTGCCGGCATCGACATGCGCCAGGATCCCGATAACCGCCTGCTTCACAAAACGCTCCTCATCTGTGGGACAATCGCAACAGGACGATTGTCCCACGCATACCTCGACGAAAGGGAATCCATGAAGGCATTGCTCAAGGAATTCAAGGAGTTCATCAACCGCGGCAACGTGATGGACCTGGCCGTCGGCGTCATCATCGGCGGCGCGTTCACCTCCATCGTCACGTCGCTCACCGACAACATCATCAACCCACTCATCTCCGTGATCGCCGGAGGCAGCTCCACGAAGATCTCAGGGCTGGTGGTGCCGGGGACGAATATCGACTTCGGCGCCTTCATCAGCGCGTGCATCAACTTCCTCATCGTGGCGTTCGTCGTGTTCATGCTGGTCAAGGCCCTCAATAAGGCCCAGCAGATGGGCGAGGCCATCGCCGGCGTCAAGCCCGAGGAAGAGGCCGCACCCGCGCCCGTGTGCCCCTACTGCCTGGAAGAGGTGCATCCGGGCGCCACGAAGTGCTGCCATTGCGGCAGCGACCTTCCGCAGGAGTAAACCGCCCGTCGGCGCAGCCCGGGTGCGATCCGCCGCTCCGGCCGCGCAGCGCTATCGAGCCGCAGGCCCGCTCAGCGCCGGCGGTCGACCCAGTCGAACGCCACGCGCGGATCCCCGTTTTCCAAGTGGATCACGCCGCACGGGGCAAACCCCGCCTTGCGAATGGCGTTTTGCATGGGAACGTTGTCCTCGTGGGTATCGATACGCAGCACATGGGAACGCTCTTTGGCGAAGGCGAACATGGCAGCCGTGACGCCGTGGGCAGACCCGTCCGACGCCACGCGATGCAGCACCGAATACGGCCCATCGCCATGCCAGCCCTCGCCCTCGATACGCGCGTACGTCGGATCGGGGCCGGGCAAAAACGCGAACGTCGCCACCACCCTACCGCCCTCCTCGCAGACATAGCTCGCTCCCGCGAAGACGTCGCCCTCGACCGTCTCGAGCGACGGCGTCCCCACCGGCCACTGGTTCAGGTTGCCGTGGGCACGCATGAAGGCGCGTGCCGCATCGAAGATCGTCATGACGGCGGGAATGTCGGATTCGAGGGTTTTCCTGATCTGCATCGAAGGACCTTGTCTTTGGGGTATCACGTGTTCGAGCAATGATACCGCGATTCAGATGCGAGGGCAGATTCCCGATGGGCAGCAAGAAACGCGCCGCATGGGCCAAACAGAAAGCTGAATTCTTGACCGGCGCCACCGGCGGCGACATGTTCGACCTGTTCGCGCGTGAAGACGCCCGCTGGGAAGAGCTCGATGCCGAACGCGAGGAGGCACGCCGCTACAAGGCCTGCGACCGCAAGAACCGCTACGACAGCCGCCCGGAAGCCGAAGCCGTCATAGCCGACTGCGCCGTGCACGGCCGCGGCGGGCTCTCCTGCTACCGCTGCGAATACTGCGGCGGCTGGCATCTCACCTCGCATCCCTGGAAGCGGTGACACCGCCCCGCCAGGACCCGCGGTGCCCTGCGGCGGTCCGCGGCGCTATGAGGCCAGCACGTCATAGCGGACCGCCTTGCCGGCAAGCTGGTAGCTCGGTTTTGCGCCTGCCAGCACAGGGCCTTTGACGGGCCGTTTGATGACGATCTTCCTCGGGCTCAGCGCCCGCGCTGCTTGAAGCAGCTCGACCTCGTCATCGCACGGCCGCTCCAAGTGATGCAGCAGCTGGAACTTCTTCTTCACCGCCGCGCTCTTGGTGCGCCCCGGAAACATGGGATCCAGGTAGACCACATCGACGCGCGCCCCCGCTGCCGCCAGGTCGGCCATGCCGGCAAGGCTGTCGCCCGCGTGGAAATGCATACGGGCGACAGCGCCGGAAAGGGTCGGGTCATTCGCCGCGCGCTCCAATGCATCGGCCAGCAGAGCCGCGATCACGGCATCGCGCTCGAACAGCTCGACCGTGAAGCCGGCAGCCGCCAGCAGCAGCGAATCCTCGCCGAAGCCCGCCGTCGCGTCGACGGCTACCGGGGCGACGGTCCCCTTGAGCTTTGAGGCGCGCACGAGCAGCTCGTGCTGCAACCGCCCCTGCTTGATGCGGGGCAGCATACGAGAGAAGTCGGCCCTCAGGCACATGGTGCCGTCGGTGAGAGTGAGGCCGTCCGCGGTCTCGACCAAATCGAGACCGGCCGCCTGTGCCGCTTCATATGCCGCCTGCTCCATGCCGCACACGCCTTCCCTTCGCGCTTCCGCACCTGAGACAAAATAACCTGACGAAAGTGTCCCATTACGAGAGGCGCGAGAGCACCCATATCATGCCGATGCACAACACCGCCATGACCACGGCGCACGCAAGCGCGCTGAGCGTTCCCTCGTGCTCGTCAAGTTCGTACGCGTACGGATTTCGATTCGTTCCGTTCATTGCAGCCCCCTCGCGGTATCCGATGCTTCCATCTTGCCGAAGCCCTCGAGGGTCTGCCATCGATTTGCCTTACAGGCTGCTTTCATTCCCGTAAGGAAAAGCCGCCCCGCCCTGATCACCGTTTTCGCCTAAACTAGATGGAATGCAACCAGCTCACCATTCGAAAGGAATCCCATGAGTGCTGCACGAAAATCACTCAAGCTGATGTCCCTGTTCCTGTTCGTCCTCGGCGCGGTCTACACCGTCCTGGGCATCATGGGCGTGGCCACGGGACAGACCCCCGGCTTCCCCGACGCCAACGCGGTGCTCCCGATCATGGTGGCCCTCTACGGCATCGGCACGATCGCCGACGCCGTCCTGGGCATCCGGGCCGCCAACAAGCCGAGCACCGCCAAGATCGCCTTCTACTGGAGCATGGCGATGTTCGCGTTCGAGGCCGTCGCCGTCGCGCTCTCCATCGGCAACGATGTCACGAACCCGGTCGAGTACGGCATGTTCGCCGCCGCGCTGGCCATGACGTTCTTCACCGAGCGCGTCCACAAGGAGCAGAAGGAGCGCCTGTAGGGCCGTCGAAGGCCGACATCCGACACGGCACGCGATGCAACGTGCCCCGGAGCCGAATCGACACGGCTCCGGGGCGCTTTTTTCAGCGGCACTTCCTGGGACGGCACGCGGCAACCCGGTATCCGGCAACCAGCCGCGTTGCACGCGCTACCGGTGGCGATACTCCGCGATCACGAACGCGATATCCGTCTCGAGCTGCTGCAGGCCCGCCAGCCGTTCGCGGTCCTCTCGGCGCGTCCGGTAGTAATACGGGGTCATCTGGAACACCGCCTCGATATCGCCAGGCGTCTCGAGCGTGATGCGCGCCTCGATCTTACGGGACCCCACGAGCTCGAGCTCCTCGGTTGCGGGCAGCTTCTCGTCGTTGAGGTACGGCGTATCGTAGAGCACCTCTTTCAGGCCGAACAGATGCCGCGCCCCGGGGACCACGGTGAAAAGCGAGCCGTGCGGGGCCAGCACGCGCGAGAACTCGCGCTCGTTAAACGGTGCGAACAAGTGCGTCACCATGTCGAAGGAGCCGTCGGCCACGGGGATGGCCTTCAGGTTGGCGACAAAGTAGTCGGCTCCGCCGCGCTTGGCGGCCAAGCGGATCATCTCCTTGCCCAGGTCGAACCCATATGCCTCGACGCCCGGCACCTGCCCCATGGCGCTGGTGTAGTAGCCCTCGCCGCAGCAGATATCGAGCAGTTTGAGCGAGGATGCCGAAGCCTCCGCCCGCTCACCCACGATGCGCACGAGCTCATCCTTGAGCGGAGCGTAGTAGCCGCGGTTGAGGAAGTCGCGGCGGCTGCGCGCCTGCGCTTTGGGATCGCCCATGGTGTCGCCCTGCTTCGACGACCGCAACAGGTAGAGGTATCCCTCGCGGGCGCGATCGAATCGATGGCCCGCAGCGCAACACGCCCCGCGCTCAGACTCCACCAGCTCGTTTCCGCACACGGGACACAGCAGCATGCGCGCTCCCCTCGTCTCGACATCCATATATACAGCGCCCTCCATTCTCGCACAGGAACCGTTCCACAAGGTCCGCCCCCGGGCGCAAACAAAAACGGCGGTGCAGGCAAAGCAGCTGCCAAAACGGAGTATCATCGGAAAACCGAACGCACCCCCATGAGAATACGACGCAAGAAACCGAGAGCACATGTCTGCACCCACCACGAAAACCGGAACCGACCTCACCCACGGCTCGCTTTGGCGGGCCATCCCCCTCTTCGCCCTGCCCGTTGCCGCCACGAGCATCCTCGAGCAGCTCTCCAACCTCATCGCTACCGTCATCATCGGCAACTTCTCGGGAGCCGACGGCACGCTCGCCATGGCGGCCGTGGGTTCGAACGTGCCCGTCACGAGCCTCATCCTCAACCTGTTCATCGGCATCTCGCTGGGCTCCAACGTCGTGATCGCCAACGCCATCGGCCGCGGGGACGGCGGCACGGTCAACAAGGCGGTCCACACCTCCATCCTCATGGCGCTCGCCGGCTTCGCCGTGATCGCGCTCGGTGAGATCTTCGCAGAGCCCGTCCTTGCCGCCCTGAACGTCCCCGCCGAGACGATGCCGCTCGCCTGCCTGTATTTGCGCATCTTCTTGCTCGGCATGCCCTCGATCCTGCTCTACAACTTCGAGGCGGCCATCTTCCGTAGCGTCGGCATCACGCGCATGCCGCTGCAGGCGCTCGCCGTGTCCACGGTGCTGAACATCGGGCTCGACCTCGTCTTCGTCCCCGTGCTGCATTGGGGCGTGGCGGGCGTTGCCCTGGCGACCGTCATCGCCTACACCATCAGCGCCGGCACGCTCTTCGTCCGCCTGCTCTCCACCGACACCGTCGTTCGCGTCCGCCCTCGCGACCTGCGGCTCGACACGCCCACACTCGGCCGCATCATCAAGATCGGCCTGCCCGCCGGCGTGCAAAGTGCCGTCTTCGCCGTCGCGAACATCATCATCCAGGCGGCCATCAACAGTCTGGGAACCGAGGTCATGGCCGCATCGAGCGCCGCCATGAGCCTCGAGTACGTGGGCTACAACCTGCTCAATTCGTTCAGCCAGGCCTGCACCACGTTCGTGGGGCAGAACTTCGGCGCGCGCAAGATCGACCGCTGCATCAAGACCCTCAAGGTCTGCCTGGTGGAGGACGGCATCGTCTCGCTCACGACCATCGCCCTCGTCGTGTTCTTCGGCCGCGAGATCCTCGCGTGCTTCAACAGCGACCCCAATATCGTCGACATCGGCTACATCCGCGTCTGCAGCATCTTCCCTGCCTACGTCTTCAGCATGTGCTACGAGAACATGTCGGGCTACCTGCGCGGTTTCGGCATATCGCTTGTGCCCGCCATCCTCACGGCGTTGGGCGTGTGCGGCATCCGGTTCTTCTGGATCGGCTGCGTGTTCCCCCTGAGCCGCACGTTCGCGACCATCATGCTGGTCTATCCCATCAGTCTTGGCGTGACCTCGCTGCTCATCTTCGGTGCCGTTATGGCCTTAAGGCCCGCAAAGCTGTACCGTCGCAAGCAGGCCGAAACCGCTCTCGGCGCATAGCCCGTTCGGAAACCGTACCGCAAGGAGAACCATGGACCGCACCGATCGCGACCGCAACATCGACAGCTGGCTGGCAGACGCCCCCCAAGGTGTGCTCGACCGCACCCGCGAGCTTTTGGACCGCGTCGCCGCGATGCGCGCGACCGAGACCATCTACCCGCCGCAAGACGACATCCTCAACGCACTCGCATTCACCGGTGCCGACGACGTGCGCGTGGTGATCCTGGGGCAGGACCCCTATCACGGGCCCAACCAGGCCATGGGTCTCTCGTTCTCGGTGCCCGCCAGCCAACGCAAGCTGCCGCCGAGCCTCAAGAACATCTACAAGGAGCTCGCAGCGGACCAGGACTGCCCCGTGCCCCACACGGGCGATCTCACCCCATGGGCCCGGCAAGGTGTGCTGCTGCTCAACACCACGCTCACCGTCCGCGAGCATGCTGCCAACTCCCACAGCAAGCTCGGGTGGCAGGTGCTGACCGATTACGTCATCGAGCGCTGTTGCACGCTTTCCCGGCCCGTGGTGTTCCTCGCCTGGGGCCGCTTTGCCGTGCAGATGGTCCAAGGCAAGCTCGCGCAGACGCAAGCGGGACCGGATACGGCGAAATACCTGCTCACGAGCACGCACCCATCGCCACTCTCGGCGAACCGATCAAGTGGGTCGCTCGAGTCGTTCATGGGCTCGCGCCCGTTCTCGCACGCCAACG
>ERZ808240.5126-NODE-5126-length-10930-cov-14.002299_pt1 | contig 10930 bp, 6 predicted proteins | sample MGYA00521084_ERZ808240 | MGnify/ENA primary metagenome ERZ808240 (study PRJEB31516, sample SAMN03275571) | gut metagenome | biome: mammalia-associated habitat; material: feces | host: Papio cynocephalus | place: Kenya | collected 2012-08-06 ... | reverse complement strand
GGAGAGTCTGCTCGGCATCCTTGACCGGATACACGACACGCATAACCGTTTCCCAGGTATTGCCTGATTCGGCATTCTTCATAGAAGCCTCCTGATTCATGCTTCCTCTCCTATTACCGTTTTCGTTCACCCATTCATCGTAGTGGATGCATCACACTTTAGACAATCCATCTAATGGAAAACCGCGCTCCGATTACAAAGCCGATTTGTTCTCAACCTTGTAATCGAAGTGCGGTTCTGCATCACATGTCGATGCTCACACACAACCAGTGCCAAATGACCAATCATCATTCAGCGCATGCAAGCGGCATCAGCTCTTCACGCTACCAGTGTTGGCGTAGTTCCCAAGACGATGCAGGAAGGCGGCCATATCCTGACGGACCACGTCCGACATGCCACGATAGGTCTTCGTGCCATTAGCCTCGGTCCAGCCTTCACTGATGCCGGTTCCGGCCATCCAGAGAATGTCCTTGTAGTGCGGAGTACGCTTGTCCACATCGGCAAACGGGTTCCTGTTGTAAGAGGAATCCTTGACGCCGAGGTTCTTGGTGGCCAGCCTCTTCAGGAAGGCGGCCATATCCTGGCGCTTCACCGTATTCATGCCACGGAAGGAACCGTCGTCCCAACCTTCGGCAATGCCATTGGCGCCAAGCCACCAGATTTCCTTGGCATGCGGGGTGTCTTCGGTAACGTCCGTGAAGCGGTTCTTGTCGGATGCGCTCGGTGTGTAGTCCGGGGAACCGGCAAGACGGTAGAGGAATGCAGCCATATCTTGGCGCTTCACCGTGTCCATGCCGCGGAACGTGCGCTTGCCGTTACCGTCAACCCAGCCTTCGGTGATGCCGTTGTCGGCAAGCCACTGGATGTCCTCGGAATGAGGCGTATTCTCATTCACATCCTCGAACTGCATGCCGTAGGTTACGCCGTCAACAGCGTCCTCGTATGTCTTGGAACCATTATGGGCAACAACCTTGAGGGAGTTCTCGGTCTGGGAGGCAAGCTTCACATTGTCCCAAACGAACACTCCATCCTGCTGCTTCTTACCCTCGCCAAGGGACTTGCCGTTAAGGAACAACTCGGCCTTATTGCAGTTCGAGTATGCCTTGATCTGCTGGGTAGGCTTGTTCCTCTGAGTGAACCGCTTGCTGGTAAGGTACACGAACTTGTCGCTCTTGTTCCAGTTCGCCTTGAAGAAGTAATAGGCATCCTTCTTCGTCACATGGTCGTAGCAGAGAAGACCCTTAGTGTTGAGACGTTCCTTGCCACCGGCATTTCGGTACGACGAGAAGTCGAACATGTTCCAGACAAAGCTTGCGGCCACGTTATTGCTGTGCTGGATGTAATCCCAATACGCTTCGAGCAAGTAGGACTGGTATTCCTCGTAGTGCTTATCACCATTCGCGTCTTCGGCACCGTTCCAGGAGAAGGAGCCGTCCACTTCCGTGTGCTGGTCGATATTGGCGCCGGCACCATATTCGGAAAGCATCATCGAATCGGCGCCAAGAACCTTCTGATAGTTGTTCATCTTGGCGGTCAGCGATTCGACAAGCTTCTTGTGCCCCTCGGCGTTCGCGCTCTTCACCGCGCTCTTGAAACCAACGTAAAGGTTCATGCCGGTAAGGTCGATCTTGGAGCTCCACTTCGCGGAAGTGTTGACCGCATCAGCGCCATCGATGTTCGCCTGCACAATCAGGCGGTTGGGATCTTCTTGGTGAGCCAGATCAACCAATGCGGAGTTAAACGCGACAAGCTCGGCCTCCGTTACCTTGAAGTCCTCTCCGTAGCTCGCGAAATCCTTGCTATAGCGCACTTCGTTCTGCACACCCCACATGACGATGGAGGGATAGTTGTAGCCCTGACGAATCATCTCAGTGAGCTGGTTCGTAATCGAGTTCTTGTAGGAATCGGCCTTCGAGTAGATCAGGTAGTACGGAATCTCGCAATATACCAGCAGGCCCTTTTCATCGGCCATCTCGTAGAAGGCGGGATCATGCGGATAATGGGACGTACGAACAGCGTTCACACCCATATCAAGCATGGTATCGATGTCCTGGGCCATCTGATCGCGGGAGACGGCGTTACCCACACCCTCACGATCCTGGTGGTAGCCCACGCCATGAATTTCAATCTGCTTGCCGTTCAGATAGGCCTTGCCATTGGAAACGTTGAACGTACGGAAACCAATCTTCGTGCTTTCCGTATCCAGCACATGTCCTGCAGCATCCTGCAGGGAGACGTTCATCGTATACAGGTAGGGATCGGAACGACCGTTCCAACGATGCACATTGGCGACCTGCTGATCCAGCTTCTGCTCGAAGGCTTCGGCTCCAGCATTGACCTGAATGTTGGAGCTCGTCTCGCTCACAACATTTCCGGCATTATCGGAAATGGACGTTTTCAGCACAAGGTCTGCGGATTCCGCTGCCCTGTTCGTAACATCCACTCGCGTACTCACGGCCGCATTGTTGCCATTGAGCTTGTAGTCCACGAAGACGCCGGAGCTGCCCTTGTTCTCAGTCGAAATGTACTGGTTAGGCAGGGCGATAAGTTCCACGTCACGGTAGATGCCCGAGAACTGCGTGTAATCGACATTGATCGGGATGGAAACCGTATCGACATTGGTCACGTTGACGGTAAGAGCAACGGAATCCTTGTCCTGCACGTACTTGGTCAGGTCGAAGACGAAGGCGGAATAGCCACCGACATGGGTACCCACTTCCTGCCCATCGATTTTCACCGTGGTGTTCTTGTTGGAACCGTAGAACTTGATGAACAGGTTCTTCCCGTGGTACTTGGCGACATCAAGCTGCTTGCTGTACGTAACGGTCTTCTGATTGAACTGGGGGATGTACGACATTGTAGGGTGCGCATAGTCCCACGAATGCGGCAGATCGATGGTTCCCTCGGAAGCGCCGGTAGGGAACGTCCATCCGTCCACGCTGGCATCTCCCTTGGAGAACGTCCAGCCCTTATCAATATTCTCGACCGTCCGACCGGCAATCTGGCTATCCGCCGACGCACTCAGCGCATCATCAGCCTCATTGGAGGAATTAGCATTCTGGGCTTCTCCCTGAATCGTCTGGCTTTCGGTAACGCCAGCGGTATTCGTGTCCAGCTCTTCCGCCTGCGCACAGGGAACACCCGCCGCGAGCATGGTAACGGCCAGCAGCGACGCAAGATATTTCCGTCTCATCTTCTTTTTCTCCTACGCTTCGTTTTCCTTCGAGCACATAAAAGAACCCTCTACATGCTCATGAAAAAAGATGGCTTGCCGCTCTATGCCAAATCACCTTTTGTAAAAAAGGTACAACTTAGGATGGATAGCATAGCGATACAGGCATGTCTTGAAAAAATACCCCCATTATTAATGGATGAGACACCCTCCTATCTGCCATATATCCATCCTAAAACCCCACAAGAAACAGTCAGCTTTACTGTTCCGTATCAATCTGCGTAATCGTCATCGCTCTGTCACTGAGCAAAGCATAATTTCGGTTGCGCGCGTCACGAATCACGAAGGTGCAGGCGTTCTCGTCCAATGCCACCGCCACAGCATCCGTCATGGCATTGTCACCGGGCGTAGGAGTGCGCAGCGACGTGATCAGACGGAACTCGCCATCGTTGAACAGATTCAGAGGCATTTCGAAGTACACCGTCTGGTGTCCGTGCTTTTCCATTTTGATGGTCTTGGCACCGGTATCGTAGGTGATGCCTCCACGACGAACATCATGCAACGCAATGGCCAGATAGAAGTCCCCCGGCTCGTCATACTGATACTCGACGGCGAACTTGAACGTATCGGAACTCTTCAGAATCAGTGGAGAAACACCATACGTCCGCAGCAGCGGGCAACGGGCATTCAGGCCATTGGGGTATTCATCCTCGTTCTCGGCGATGACCTTCTTACGCTTTTTCTGTTTCTTCTCCTCCGCCTCAAGATTGGCAAGGGTGTACTTCTCGGCGACAGTTTCGCGATCGCCAATCGCGGCAACCACACCATCCTGGATGAACATGGCGCGAGTGCAATACCGCTTGATGGCACTCATATCATGCGTGACCAGAATCACGGTCTTCGTCGGATCCTTCTTGATTTCCGTGAAATAGTCGTTGCACTTCCGCTGGAAAGCCTCATCGCCGACGGCCAGAACCTCGTCAAGGACCAGAATGTCTCCCTGGGCCTTGATTGCCACAGAAAAAGCAAGACGAACCTGCATACCAGAGGAGTAGTTCTTAAGCTTCTGATCCATGAACTCGTCAAGCTCGGCGAACTCGACGATATCGTCGTACATCGCGTCGACTTGCTCTCTGGTAAAGCCCAGCAAAGCCCCGTTGAGGTACACGTTCTCTCGACCGGTCAGTTCCGGATTGAAACCAACGCCAAGTTCGATGAACGGCACCAGTTTGCCGTGAACCTGAATTTCACCTTCGTCGGGGTAATAAATCTGGGAGATCAGCTTCAACAACGTCGACTTGCCGCCACCATTGCGCCCGACGATACCGAAGAACTCACCCTGATGCACTTCGAAGCTGACATCTTTAAGCACCGTCTGCTTCTTATAGCCCTTGATGCCCTTGGTCCAGTTGATGACAGCCTGCTTCAAGCCAGTCGCCTGCTCCGTCGGCAGCTTAAAGCTCTTGGAGACATGCGTCGCTGAAAGAACAACCGGTTTCTTGGAATAATCGAATTCTACCGACTTGTTTTCTTCAGACATCACATGACCTCCGCAAATTTACGGCTATTACGACGGAAAAGATAAATACCTAGCCAAAGCAAAACGGCCGTAAGGATTAAGGGGAAAAGCCAAACCCCCCAATTAGAGAACTGATTCCAAATTGTCGGTTGCGTTTCCGGTGCAATGAAATTATGCCGAATGTCCTGAATGGCTTGCGCAAAAGGATTCAACAGTTCAAGGCGTGCCACATCGGCAATCCAACCGCCACGGTTGGTCACGTAGGTAAGCGGATAGATGATAGGCATGCCGTAGAACACCAGCTGCTGAAGTACTTCCCAGATATGCGCGATATCGCGGAAGTAAACGTACATCGTCGCCATAAGCAACGTCAGAGCCAACGTAATGGCATACAGCTCGACGATGCTGAACGGCAGCAGAATAACACGCCAGGTGAATTTCACATGTGCGATAAGCGCGAAGACGAACACGACCACCAGATTGATAGCGTAGCTGATCAATGCGCCGATTGTTGCGGAAACCACCACAATGTAGTTGGGGAAATGGATCTTTCGCAGCAGATCGCCACGATCGACAACCGCTCGCAAACCCACGTTAGTGGATTCAGTTACGAATTGCCACGAGCTGATGCCCAGAAGCAAAACCACAGGGTATGTTGGTGTGCCATCGGACATGCGTAGGAATTTGCCGAAGACTACGTACATTACGCAGAACATCATTAGCGGCTTCAGAACCGACCAGGCGATGCCTAGAAACGATCCCTGGTAGCGCAGTTTGAAATCCGTCTTTACTAAACCCCGCAGCACGGTCCACGCATACCCGTACCTGCTTGCTAAACTTTTCGCCAACTGTTTCACAGGCAGTATCCTATCAGTGACCATTCCAATCAAGATATGCAACCTAAAATCAGCACTATATAGTCACTCAATGCTCAAAACGCCTTTCAAACAAAACAGCCTTCGGAAGCAAAAACGAGGAGCCTTGGCAAGACAAGACTCCTCGCAGAATACCTATATTCAGTCCATCTTAAGGTAGTGCTTCCAATACTGTACCGAGGTCAGCTCCTCACGCGCAGCAGCATATTCCTTGCGCAGACGTTCAATGTTTGCCTTATAGTACTTGAGATCCCTTGCGTAGCGCTTCTTAATCTGCTGATAGCGGTTCACATCTTTGGTACGGACGATGCCTTTGCGGTTGTACCAGTCAAGCACAACGAGCTTATGCTTGCCGCGGATCGCACCAGCCGGGTACAGCCATCCCTGCAGCGGGATGACCGCATAACCAGTGCCATCCTTCTTAAGATAACGCTGGTTGTTATCGGTGATGAGATCTTCCAGACGTTCAGGCAAACTACGCGGCTTGTCGCCATCAATCAACTGGCGATCAATATCCTTAATGCGCAGTCCATCGAGCTCCTCATCAGCATCAATCTGAGCTTGCAAGGTTGCAAAGTCAACGAGCTGCTCCTTGTTGCGGTTCGCAGCCATGAAGCTCTTCTCCGCCCGGCCGGGCTTCTTGATGAACTCGGGGCCCTTCAGGAAGTCCTCAAAGGCATCAAGACACAGCTCGGCGTTGGCGTAACCGAATTTCTTCAGCTCCAGACGGATGTTGTTGTGCAGCTCATACATGAAGTCGGCCTTCGGGGCCATGCCACACGTCGCCTGCGCGATCATTGTGTTACGGGTGGTCTGGTAGCGTTCCACCGCCGCGTTATAGCGCTCGAAGAACGACATGTGCCATACGCACAGGCTGTTCATGGTGATGAATCCGGTTTTGCATCGAATACCATACTCGGCATCGTCGCAGCGAACGAACACGGGGAGGGGCAGACCGTTCTTTTCGATCACGGAAATCGGAATGCAGCAGTACCACCATGCGGCATACATGTTGTTCCGCTGCCACTTGGTCGGTGTGTACATCTCGTTGTACACCAGATCCTCGAATAGGGTCAGGCGCAGCGGCGGTTTGCAACCGGCAAAGGTGCCCTGCTGGGTCATGTTGCCGATATCTTCCCACTGGTCCTCGCCGATCTCGTAGTTCAGCATCGCGCCGCTAATCATGTCATTGCGATGCTCGGGCTTGAGAATTCGCAGCAGATTATAGGTACGCTTGATGCTTTCCGGGGAGACCGCGACGTCATCATCCATAAGCAGGATGTTCGTGGCCTTCGGATCCTGTTCCATGGCGGTGATCATGCCACGGGTAAAGCCGCCGGCACCGCCGACGTTGTCGTTCGGCACGACCTGGACGTGGTTTCCGCTCAACTTCTCGGCATCGAGGGTACGGCCATTATCGATCACATACATATGGAAATGATCGGCGATCGAATCGCCGGAATCGATGATCTGACTCTTGACCAGATTGATGTTGCGCTCGATGAACGCTTCCTTCTTGAAGGTGGTGGTGGACAGCACCAGCTCGACATCGTTCAGCTCGCCATCGATGCCGAGTTCGTAGTAGCTGTTGCGGATGGCGACAGCGCCTTCCGCCTTGATGAGAAAGCCGACGATCACCATATCGTCGGTGACGGTGAGGGGCAGGTCGACGATCTGCCAGTCATCGGAAGCACCCAACGTCTTCGAAGCGCCTTCTATGGGCAGCGGGTCATGTGCGAAAGCGTCGCCCATGGTCTGCTGCACCTCGCAGGCAGCGCCTTTAAGCTCAAGATGCAGCGTAAAGCTCGTCGCACGCGTGTACTTCCGCAGCTTCATTACGGACAAGGAGTTGAAATACGTGCTGAAGTCGAAGATTCCCGCATTGAACATCTTCCACTCGCCAAGCTGCTCATCGAAGACAACCGGCTGATCGGATCGGCAGTACAGCGCTGGGTAAGCGACAGAGCGAGGGTTCGTCTCCAGAAGGATATTTGCAAATTTCATAATCGGCATCCGCCTACCACCTCATCCTTATTTCAAAACGTCAACTTCCCAATGTAACAGGAACAACTGTACAAGCCCACCTAAACCATCCACTGGCCTCATACCGGGTCGGAGCCTTTATTCGCCGCTGATGGGGATACGGGGGTACAGGGCATGGACGTTTCGCCTGATTCGAGCGGAATGTTCCTCGACCAAGCCATCCTGCTTGAATCCAAGACCAGGATCTGGAGGCATCTCCCCTATCGTGTTTCTGGTCCAATGGGAGCCCATCCGTATTACGGCGTCATGCTTGACGTCGTAATAGCCGGAATCGACCGATATGAATGATCCCGAGCATCCCTTTGCAGCTGCGAGAATATGCGGATGATACCGCGTGGACAACCACCGCTGCCCTGCACGGGCGGGGAAACCCTTCTCCAAGACATCGATGACCGGGAAGAAGCGAAGGTTGGAGTAACCATGTTCCGCAAGATAAGGAAGCACCGGGTAATCGATGCGCGGGTTGCATTCCACCACGCCTATGGCGTCATCCTTTTTCACACCCCAACGCTCCAAAGTACGTCCGATCTGCTCGAACAGAGCCTGCTGCTCCGTCACGAAATCAGATTGGACGCATACCATTACGCCCGGCAACCCTTCGGAGGAAGCGTAGCAGCCTTCCAGACCATTGACGAAGCAATCATCCGGAGCCACTTTCACGGCATTTGCGGCATCAGCCGGGGAGCCCTCCTGCAAGGCAGCCTGAGTCGGAACATCACGCACGGTAAAGACATCGAACGATCCGGCCGCCTGTTGTGCGAATCTGAGGGAGTCCCCCTCGATAGGCATCAGTCCCAATCCGGTTGCGACCACTGGTATATTCCGTTCGCGTGCCCACGGCCCGATGGCCAGGCGGGACAAATTACAGGTCCAATCCCCCCGCATATAGCCGCCACCGAGCATGTGGATGCTCTGCACGCCATGCTGCAGCAATCTGATGCCGCTTGCGTAGTTCGGCGCAATGCCTTCATCGTTCAACGCCTCACCGACGAAACCGGCTATGTCGTCGATCGGACCGTCATAGGGGAATGGATTCTCAGTGCCCAATCTACGCAGCGTATCCGTAAAGATGGCGTGCGGGTGCTTGTCCTTCAGAATCACAGCGGCAGGCCCAGGTCGGGCGCAATCCACTACGACCGGAGTCTGCGGATAGTACTTTCCGAGCAGGGAAAGCCATTCGCCGGCGATCAGTTCATCGCCATAGTTCGGGTACCCAGGCTCGGCAATCAGATAGAACGCCTTCGGGGCCTGCTCCGAGAGGGGGCCTTCAGTGTCTTGTCTTACATGGATATGCAAGGAGCGCAGTATCGACCTCATCGTTTCGCCTCCTCAAGATACCCATGCCAGAACTCGAAGGATGTCATTTCCTTACGGCTATCCCGGTACGCCCGGCGAACCTCGGTGTCTTCCGACAGCAGCTGAGCCAAACGCTCGAACCGATTCCTCAGTTCCTCATTTCGCCGATCGTCGCGCACGCGCATCACCGCATGCTGACCGGTCGTATCAACGGCGAGCGCCTTGCCGGCATGCTGCATAATCCGCCACGGACGGCACCACCCATCGTTGGGGATGATCACCATTTTGTTGCAGTCGAAGCTTTCCCGCCTGGGCGCTATCTCCGTCTTCTGCGGTCGCACGCTTCTTTTGATTCTGCGCGCGATGCGGCGAACGATGCCCCTACCTTCCGTCTCGGCTGGCTCTACGACTTCGGGAACGACGTTCTCGTCGTTGGCCGTCTGCTCAAGCTCGAAAATATCGATGGCGTCGGGCGCCCCGGAAATCTGAGCCAACGGCTGGAGTTTCTCGGCCTTGGCGCGTGCCTGCTTGAACAGTTTTTCGCCAACGGGATGACGATAATATTCCGGTCCCTTGAGATAATCCTCGATGGCATCACAGGTCAGTTCCATGGAAGCGTAGTCGAATCGTCTGCCGTGCTTGATTAGGTTGTCCCGCATAAGCTGGATCATGGCCGGCATGCTATAACCGGCATCGGGCGTAAAGGCTTCCTGAATAAGCATGTTGCGCGTGGCCAGATAAACCTCTACGGCGGCGTTCCAACGCAGATCGAATGCGTCATGCCATACGCAGACACCGTTCAGCGTGATGAATTTGAGCGGTTCCTTCTCCTGGATTCGGGTCGCGTATTCCACATCGTCCCTGCGATAGAACAGAGGAATCGGCAGACCATTCTCCTTTATGCGTTGTACCGGGAAACATGAGTACCACCATGCGGAGTACAGTCCCTCGGTACCGGATGCGGGAATGAGCTCTTCGTTAAACGTAATGTCGTATTCCCTGTCCATGATGAGCCGCGGCTTGAACGGCCTGAGGCTTCGTTCTGGCCTAATTACGCCGATGTCTTCCTGCTGCATCTCGAAATTCGCGGTGGACAGCATGGCACCGGCGATCGTCGCCGTCGCATACTCGTCGCTGGCATATTCCAGTAATCTCACCGAACGCTTGAACGACTCGGGGCATACGGTAACGTCGTCGTCCATAAGAAGGACGTGCGTAGCCCATCCGGATTCCACAGCATGCATCATTCCTGCGGCGAATCCGCCGGCACCGCCCACATTTCCATTTGGAATGAGCGTTACAGCCGGGTTCCCGGCACATACCGAATCGGGCAACGTACGCCCGTTGTCCACCACGGTCAGATGGAAACGATCCCGCCACTCCTCTTTTTCCAGGAGTTCCTTGCGGATCATGTCGATGTTATTTGTGACCTGCTGTTCCTTGAGATAGGTAGTCGTCGCTATTTCGATGCGAACATCGCGGCGCTTCGGCACGTCCGCACAATATGAGACGTTTCGCAACGAAGCAGAGGCATCACCCGTTGTCACCGTGAACGCAACCAGCTGGGCATCAAGTCCTTCCGGGTAGTTCACCACGTAGCGATACCATCCGTCCTGGGTGCGCAGAGGCACATCATCAACCTCGCGGATGACTCGTTTCTCGAGTCGACGATACAGCATTTCGGTCAAAGTGATATGCACCGAGGAACTGGATTCAAGCACCAGTACCGGCGTGAGATCACCGACCCCTGTATACAGACGCCATTTCTTAAGCGAGAACGCTCCGAAGTATGTCATGAAATCCGCATAACTATGCGAGCCGATAGTCAGGGAATCCCCTCCGATCCCAGAATATGAAGGCGATTTTACGAAAAGCGGTAAAATCGCGCACGAAGCAAGAGACGGCTTCCATACCGGGCGACTCAAGTCAACGAGCATAGTGGGCACCTTCTAACTAGAAATCCTCTGACTTAGCCCAGCCTACCATCAGCTCCCTTGCACTCGGCACAGGTAACGATTCGTCTTC
>ERZ808240.5125-NODE-5125-length-10936-cov-43.660509_pt1 | contig 10936 bp, 10 predicted proteins | sample MGYA00521084_ERZ808240 | MGnify/ENA primary metagenome ERZ808240 (study PRJEB31516, sample SAMN03275571) | gut metagenome | biome: mammalia-associated habitat; material: feces | host: Papio cynocephalus | place: Kenya | collected 2012-08-06 ... | reverse complement strand
CCAACCAGTTTCTCATCCATTCGCCAGTTTGCGCATTGGTGTCGCTATAATCGGAGTTGGCACGAGAGAAGGTGCCCGTTATCCTCCCATTGCCGGAACGAGAAGAGCTACCTGCATTTGAGACCACTCCCAAATGTATCTCCACCTCATGAGCTGTCTGTTCACCAGGATTGCCAGGTCCTATCTTTGGCCCATCGTCTGGCGTACATCCCACGAGCAAAAGGGTGGCGAGCATCACGCTCATACAATATAATAGTTTCTTCATCATATTGGTAATTCTCGTATTTATTTTATTCATCTGTTTGCCTTGCATCCTGCCAATGGATAGTTACATCTGAATATCAGAATGCTTGACTACATACCATTGTCTAACCTTCAGTCGTACTCTCAGCATACCATCGTCATTCTTATACACCTCAAACTTATAGTAATGGTCTCTCACGATGTCCATCGCCGTTTGGGTAGGAGCACCATTGGCGTTGTATTCCACGAAAGGCAAGGTGTAGCTCGTTTTTTGATTATCTCGCTTATCTAGTAGCGTAAGCTTGATGACAGCGGCATCCGTCTTGCTCGTCCTATTCGTAGAGCTTACCTTGTTCTCATACTCAGGTACATAGATGGGCTTGTTCGTCATATCCACATCCATGAGCTTGACATCGTCCTTCGACAAGAAATGGGCAAAGGCATCGTGTTCGAGCGCCTGTACGTCGCTGACGCCTTTGATGTTTTGATATTGCGGAAGACAATAACCTTGCTTGTTGGCTTGGCTCAGCTTGACGTTGGTCAACTCGTAGTTCTCCACCATGTCGCTTCGCAAGAAGACTCGAATCTTTGCCTCGGCTCGCAAGAGGTTGATGGTTCCGATATTCGTCTGGCTACCAGCTTTCATGCTCACGTTCAGTTGCTTGAGACCCCACATCGGGATAGTGTGCTTGCCGCTGTTGGCAGTAAAGGTAAGGCTATTGACCAGACCTTCATTGAAATTTGAAGTCTCATCCACCCCGTCCATATTGGCATAAATCATGATTTGCCCATCAAATTTACCGCTCTTCAAGTTCAGCTTATCCACCAGGACAGAACCCGTCACATCGTATATGTTTGGGTCGGACGTAGCGACGAGCGCCACATTTTCCAGACCTCCGATGCTCGTTCCGTCCTTTGTATAGAGCACGATATGGAGCTTATCCATGTTGATGGCACTCTCCCATGTCTCGGCATCCTCGGTAGGGTTTGCATCCGCCCTGCTCTCCGCAGTGGTGGTAGGCACATAAAGCCTGAACACCACCCGAACCATCGATGGGTCGGAAGGCGAATCGTCGCTGCCGCATGACATGAAACCAGCCACGCAACACAACATGAGGATATATCGGATAAATCTTATCATATATTTTATTTATTCACCGAAATCTACATTTATTTGGTTTATTCACCAAAGTCTGCATCTTAATACTACAAGTCGGATTTGCCTTATACTACAAGTCTGCATTACTTAATACCACTCTCCAGGAGTTGATGTTCAAGACTACGCCCGGCCACTCGTCTTTCTCATCGAGCACAAACACGAGGTCGTAGGTGTCTTGGCGGTCCAGATACTCCTGGTCGCTCATGTTGCGATTGTAGTTTCCCTTGACAAGCAGGGCGTAGTCGATGAGCGGAATGTTGACGATGACTTTGCCCGTCTGCTTGTTGGTTATCTGGAGGCGCATGTTGTGACCTTTCACCAAGCGATTGGTGGTCAGTTCGGCCACCACCACCGACACTTGCGTATCGGTACCGTCATCGGAGCTGACTCCCGCTTGCCCCGCATACTTGCTCCACGCAGGATAAGTAAGCTGATCGTCCTCCTTCAAGGTATTGTCGGCAGCCAAATAACCGTTGTCGTCGATGAGGGCGAAATCGAAATCATCTGCATTCAAGTTTTTTCCCGAAAGATGTTGCAACACCACCTTCACGTTGTTGGTGTCTTTGGTGAGTTTTACGGTTACGGTCTTGGTTTGTCCTGCGACAGCCGTGAGGTCGGCGTTCTTCAGCAAGCCATGGAAGAGCGGAGTGAGATCGTGGTTCACCACGGATTGGTTTCCATTCGCAGTCTGCTGGTTATCAGCCCCCATCTGATTTTCCCTGTTCACACGAGCTTCGAAATCCTCGAACATCGACTCGCCTATCTTCTCCGGGGCAAAAGTATAGGAGTCAGCATATCGCTCTTCTCCCTCCGCCCAGACCTGGAGGTTGTAAACGCCCGATGGCAAATCATCCACGTTCATTCCTTCGTCGGCGAGGATGCGCTCCGCCGGCTCGGTCTTGCTATAGATGAGTTTGCCACTCTTATCGAAAGCATGCAGAGTGACGGTCTTCACCTCATGGGCGAAGGCATCGGCAAACTTCATGTTCATGTCGTAAACGAATTGAACACGCAACTTAGCCTCGCAGCCCTCCTGGTCGTTGTGCCAGTAGTCGCAAGCCGATAACATAGTGCTTACCACTATCAGCAGGGATAGCCCCAAGAGCTTCCAAAACTTTTTGTTATGAGTTTGAATTTTCTCCATCTCTCGATATAATTGTTTTTATTACCCGATAAAAATGTTTCTACTACTAGTGGAAATCTCCGTTGCACGTCGTGAAACGTGCGTTTCATGTCGTGGGATGGCCATTTCATGTCGTGAGATGTACGTTTCACGTCGTGCAATGAAAACTTCTGCTATGGTTAGGATATTTTTCCAGGGTTACCCTGTACTTGTTCTACCTATTATATAAATTATTTGTCAACAGTGTTCAAATCAACAGAGCTATTAACCACACGCCAAGCTAGTACATTCACTTTGGCAGCCAAGTAAGACTTATCGTTGGAAGGCTGAGTAGGGATAATCACCTTCTTTGGGTCATACACTGGGGTACCAAATCCCTTGATTGAATTGATGGTAACCTTGTATGAATGGTTACGTACGATACCATATTCACCCAAAGAGCCAGCAGTTCCAAGGTGCTTGATTGGAGTATAATAATAAGCATTGCCATCCTTGCGAATCTCAATAGGATTCTGTGCCAAGAGCTTATTGACATCCTCTGCACTCATTTCTGAATAAGAAGCAGCACGTTCCTCTGAATTGCTGTTAGCAGCGAGTGCATCATTGCTGATGATATACAGTTTATCTACACCCTTCAACTTAGCAACCACCTGATAGTCTTTCAACTTATCATTGTAAGATGTAGAAGTGACAAATTCGATGTTATCTGCTGACATATTTACATACTGGTCACCATTCTTGATGAAGAAGCGCTCATTCTCCTTCAAGATGAGTTTCTTCACTTGATCAGCTCCAAGCATTTCCTGTCCCTTATACTCGCAGATTTCAGCTGGCTTCCAATTGCCGCTCTCATCTTGATAGCCAAGTTTCACTGCAACCAAGAGCTTGGTAAGATGGCTGCTGTAAGGAGTAGAAACAACTTCTGTAGGCGTATTTGGCATTACATATTCAGCATCACTACCCATTTTTCGTGTATAGCTCGTATAGTCCGTGTTCTGAGGAGGGTTTGTGTTGTTGATGTCACAAGAGTTGGACCAGAAGCAACGTTTATAATCCGCTGTATTCCAAGGCTTGATGCCCAAAGTAGCGTCGGTCCACTCTCCTACCTTAATCTGCTTGTAAAGTTCTGCCAAGTTGTTTCTATCGGCAACACCCCAACCTTGAACCCAAGCATATACATCGTAGTTTTTAGAAGTGCCTTCGTCTTGCGCAATAGCAAGTGTGCCGACCTTTGTTCTCCAAGAACCATCATACTGGCCGCCTTCACTCACCTTTGTCCAAATATTACTACTACCATCCGATGTTTTAGCAGTCTCATTCACATTAGCAGTAACCTTAGCCAATACACGTTCTACGTACACATCTACAGGATCTTTTGTCGCAGCATCCGCACTAGAAGCCAACTTACCTGCCAACTGAGTACTGCAAATATCAATACCAGCATCCTGATAAACGGAATTGCTCATGACAAATCCCTTGTCATTCTTCCATGTAGAACCTTTCGTTTCATAACGCAAAACGGAAAAACGTTGAGCACTTTCGTTCAACAATCCACCCGTAGCATCAGGATTTACGACGGTAAGCATCGAGGCAGGAGCCAAGTTGGACTCACCATTCAAGACAAGCTTCGCCTGGGTAACAGTTTCAACAGTATGGTCATGGTCATCGCTATTTTTTTGCATGGCCACATCTATATAATTGTTCTTTTGGTCTAAGACATCCTCACCTGCAGAATTGAGAATGTATGGCGTACCATCAGTATTGAAGAAATAAAAACGCACCTTGGTAATGGCACTCTCAATGCCCTCACCATCTTCATACGTGCTATTATTTTCATTCTTATCTTTATATTCTGCTCTAGTAGCCTTAGTAGTAGGGACTGCTCCTACATTGTTAATGTTAACTGCCAAATAAGAAGTCAATCCCTTACTTTCCCCACTTGCCCCTCCATTCAAGTCATCACTGCTAGAGCAAGCGCCCAACGTCAGCAATCCAGCCAACGCTGCGGAATAAAACTTAAAATTTCTCATAACTACGCAATTTAAATTTATTATTTTCGTTTGATATTCTTATGAAACACTTATTTTTTCCTAGATGCCTTATTCGGCACCTTTCGTCATCTGCTGATAACACGCTCTTGCCTGTTTGGCTTTCTCAGAATCTCCCGCCTTGTCGAGATAAGGCTTCGCCCCCTCCGCATCGCCAGCGTTCAATCGGATGATAGCGGCATTGAGGTTGGCGACAGGGGCGCTAGGGAACAATCTCACGGCGGTCTCCATCACCTCGTTAAACTCCTTGCTGCCAGGCTCGTAGGTCTGCGCCACCATAAATAGCTCATTGAGCGAGAGCTGTTGTGGCTTGGTCTTCAAGATTTCCTTTGCCTCCTCTACGCTGAATGGCTTCACCTTATAAGTAATGTGATAGTCGCTATGGCGAAGGGCTGGATACCAAGTATCGAGCATGAAGCGATATTCCGATGGATATTGCTTTTTGATTTTCCACTCACGGGCATCAGGATTCAAGCTCTCGTCGTTGGCGATGGCGAGAATCTCAGCCTTGTGCTCCAAGTTGCTGTCCTTGATATAAGCGCGGAGTCCTTCCCAATCCTCTGGGGTGGAAGACACTGAGAAGATGGAATCTGGGAGTTTCACCATGCGGCGCACATACTCCGCCAAGAGCTTCGCACGGTTCTGAGCCAGATATTCGTTATGGCTGTATGGACTCTCAGGCGAAGCAAAGCCATGGATGTTGATGGCATTCACCTCCAGATTCTTATCCTCCTTCAAGGCGTTGATGGTGGTGATGATGCTATCGAGCTGCGCAGGATTGCGACGATACTCTGGATAGAGCGTAATCTTATCCACCGGGAAGTCGATGTAGGCTCGCTTGTCAAGATGGCGTATCTTCACCGCCTCCACTATTGGTTGGACGGCAGCAAGCTGGATGCGTCGAACAGGCAAAACGGGCTGCTCTACCACTTCTGGAGTTTTCGGTTTCGGTCCGATAAGGTAAACCAAAGACAAAGCGACCTTGGTAGGACCTACATAATTCTTATGGCCAGCATACAACTTCTCGCCACAAGCACCACATTTAAATTTATCGTAATTACTGTATATATAACCAATGCCTAACGAAGCTTCCAAATTCAGACGGCTAGCCAGTTTCCACTGATAACCCGCAGTTACACCACCTCCAACGTACCATCCTTCGTAGCGATGGTCACGGAGACTCTTCTTCAAGCCGAAAGGCAGCTTTACACTACCGATGTTATATTGTCCGCCCATGGCATGAGCCCCAAGAAACCATCCATTGAAATTCTGCTTGAACCAATATCTGTATTCGGGCATCACGAGCCAATGGCGAAGACTCGACTGGTCGCCACCGCTCTGCTTCCAAGGATTGAGGCCGAAGAATACTTGTGCGGTATGCTTCTTGCCTACCGCAATCTCTGTTCCGATATTTGGCGTAGTGGTAGCCCAATACAAAAGATTGGTCTTGATGGCGCCCCCATATGTCTGAGCCATACATGCAAGTGATGTAAGACTACAATATATCCCTACTAAAACAAATTTTCCCAACATACTGTTTTTATTACCCTTTATACATCAATATCAATAACTTGATCTCATTTACCTTTATGACGGTGCAAAGATAACAAAAAATTGAGAAATATCCTTGCTTTGAATGAGAAAAGTCGTGTTTTATGTCTATTTTTTCTACATAGATCAAATTTTTGAGCCGAAAAAGAAACAGCATGAAGGCAGAAAGCCCTATCACTCTCCCGAGCGACAGGGCTTTCTGCCTTCATTGTATTACTGAGCCATAATGGCTAGATTACGAATCTCGAAATAATATTTTTACATGTATTAATCAAGGATTTCTCGCAAAGGAGTCATCACGAAATCTCGCTCCTCCATCAAGGGATGGGGAACCTTGAGATCGGGCTCGTCGATATGTAAGTCGTCAATGAGCAAGATGTCGATGTCGATGATGCGGTCGTGATACTCGCCATCTACCGACTTCAGTGTGCGCCCCATCTCTTTCTCTATATGCTGTGCAGCCTCAAGCAACTGGCGAGGTGCCAACGTAGTGTAAACCAACACACAGGCATTGATGAAATCATTGGGCGAAGCAAAGCCCCAAGGCTTGGTTTCGTAAAGAGCAGATTGGCGCTCTACCACGCCAATCTGCTCCCCTATCATGTCTATCGCCTCACGAATGTTGCGCTTTCGATTGCCCAAATTCGTACCTAGGCTCAAATATACTTTATACATCTTCTATTGTATATAAGGTGTCGCTGTCATCCGAGTGACGGTCATTAGTCTGGAAGAATCAACAATGAGTCGCCGAAGCAACCAAACATGTAACCATTCTTCACCGCCTTCTTGTATGCCTCCATCACAAGCTCATAACCTCCGAAGGCAGCCGTGCTCATCAAGAGTGTAGACTCTGGATGATAAAAATTGGCAACCATACAGTCGGCCAGGCCGAAGTCGTATGGAGGGAAGATGAACTTATTGGTCCAGCCCTCAAACTCCTTCATCAGTCCGTCTGTGCCAACGGCTGTCTCTGTAGCCTTCAACACACTGGTACCTATCGCACATACATGATGGCCATTCATCTTGGTCTTGTTCACCAATTCGCAAGCATCCCTGTCGATGTGCATCTGCTCAGAATCCATCTTGTGCTTTGTCAAGTCCTCCACCTCAATCTCATGGAAATTGCCCAATCCGCAATGCAGGGTGATGTAAGCCTTGTTGATGCCGTCGATTTCCATTCGCTTCATCAACTCACGGCTGAAATGCAAACCTGTGGCTGGGGCAGTAACTGCTCCCTCCTCACGGGCGAAAACACACTGGAAATCATCCATATCGTCCTCTGTGGCATGATGATTCTCACGAGCATCGATGACGTAGCGTGGCAATGGAGCCTCGCCCAAAGCGAAGAGCGAACGCTTGAACACATCATGATTGCCATCCTCGTCGTAAAGAAAACGAAGGGTACGACCACGGCTCGTTGTATTGTCGATAACCTCGGCTACCATCTCGTTTACGTCATCGAAGAACAACTTGTTGCCGATACGTATCTTGCGGGCTGGCTCTACCAACACGTCCCAAAGACGCATCTCGGCATTCAGTTCACGGAGTAAGAACACCTCTATCTTGGCATCGGTCTTCTCCTTGGTTCCGTACAAGCGGGCTGGGAACACCTTGGTATCATTAAAGATAAAGGTATCGCCCTCTCCGAAATATTTCACGATGTCTTTGAACTGCAAAAACTCTGGATTGCCATCGGCATCCTTCAGCACGTTGCCATCGGCATCGGTCTTGTACATATCTATGGCCTCAGACTTTTTGTGGAGTACCATCAGACGTGACTCGTCACGGCGAGTAACCTCGAAAGTACGTTCTCCACTAGCAGTCTTGACCACACGCTTAGCCTTATGTGGATAAAGCGCAACCTGATTGGCTGGCAACTTAAAGTTGAATTGTGACAGTTTCATGTTATTCTAAATATCTCCTTTCTAGTTGTTAATAAATTCTTAAAATCATGCGACGGCACTAGTTGTTGGCTGTGCTGTCTTCTATCTCTTGCGCATCAAGCCAGTCCTGGAAATGGTCGTAGTCGATGCAATTCTCTACGCAAAAGCTTCCAGCCTTGGTACGACGGAGGGCTGTGAGATAAGCTCCACTGTTCAATGCTCTACCGATGTCGCGAGCCAACGAGCGGATGTAGGTACCCTTGCCACATACCACACGGATGCTGGCAGTTTTCTTATCGTCATCATAGTTGGTCAGCTCGATCTCATCAACACGAACGGTCTTAGGCTTCAACTGTACCTCCTCTCCAGCACGGCGCAAGGCATAGGCTCGGTCTCCATTCACCTTCACGGCACTATAGGTAGGAGGTATCTGCTGTATCTCTCCCACAAACTGCTTCAGGGTTTCCTCCACCAATTCACGAGTGATGTGCTCGGTAGGATAAGTGGCGTTCACCTCATGCTCCATGTCGTAGCTGGCAGTGGTGGCACCGAGCTGCAAGGTAGCCGTATACTCCTTGGTATGCGTCTGCAATTGCTCTATCTGCTTGGTGCACTTGCCCGTGCAAAGCACCAGCACCCCCGTGGCGAGCGGATCGAGCGTTCCTGCATGACCAATCTTCACCCGATGTCCAAGTTTATGCGACAATAAATATCTCACATGTGCCAAAGCCTTGAAACTCGATATGCGATAAGGCTTGTCTATGGCTATAATTTCTCCTTTTCTGAAATCCATATAGTATAAATGGGTTTATAATAAAACGGCACACAAGCCGCTATTCGCCCACAGTGCTTAGCAGCACAAGGCGATGATGCCAACGATGGCACAATAGATGGCAAAGTAGATGAGCTTGCATTTCTTCACCAATGAAATCATCCACTTGCAAGCGAAGCAACCGCTCACGAACGCTGCGATGAAACCTACCACGAGCGAGAGGGTTGGGATAGGTGTCTCTGCCGCATGGGTTGCCAGATACTCCTGGGATGGTGCGAAGATGTGCTTGAAGTCGAGCAATGCCTCACCCAAGATAGGGGGAATCACCATGAGGAACGAGAACTGCGCCAAGTTCTTCTTACTGTTGCCGAGGAGCAAACCTGTGGCAATGGTAGAACCTGAGCGAGACAAGCCTGGCAATACAGCCACAGCCTGAGCAATACCGATGATGAAGGCATGCAATGGAGAGATATGCTCCTTCTCCTTTGGATGATAGAAGTGTGTCAGGGTGAGCAACGCTGCTGTAACAAGCAAGCAAGCTCCTACCACCTTGATGACCTCGCCAGCGAACAACGCCTCTATCTGATCCTTGAAGAAGAGACCGACGATGCCCACAGGAATCATGGAGATGAGGATGTTGATGGCATACTTCTGCTCATCGTTCAAAGCGCCGTTCCAACGGAACAACCCCTTGAATATCCAACTAATCTCCTTCCAAAGGATGACCAACGTACTCAGCACGGTAGCCACATGTACCACGATGTCGAAAGTCAAGCCACCGGCCTCAGCCTCAGGGCCAAGCAATGCCTTGCCTATCTCCAAATGACCACTACTACTTACTGGCAAATATTCTGTGAGACCCTGAATGAGTCCTAAAATCAAACCTTGTATCCAATCCATTATATATATAATGTTAAATGTTGAATGTTAAATGATTATTCCTCGTCCTTTGGTTTACGTATTACAGCATAAATAATTGAAAGGAAACCTATCAATGTCACAGTTGGAGCTACTACGATACGACGTGTACTGAAGATATCGGTATCGAAAGTATGTTCATTAGAACCTGCTCCACTCATCAAGATGAAGCCCAGGATGACAATCGCCATCCCGATACCCAACAAGATGAAGTTCATCTTGTCAAATGCTAAATTCTTCTTATCCATATTATTATAATAATGTTAAATCTTATACAATTCTCCAGCTTTCATCTTCAAGAACTTATTCACCGAGATACTGGCGCAGATAACCGTGATGATGAGTCCGAAGAGGAAGACGGAACCACCTGTGATAGCAAGTTCCTGCCAGCCCAACACATTGAGCAACTCAGGCTCGTGCATCGACCAGGCATAGAGACAACCGCCCAAGAATCCATCGGCTATCAAGGCTGCCACCACACCTACCGCCATCGCACGCTTCAAGAATGGTTTTCGGATGAATCCCCAGGAAGCTCCCACCAACTTCATCGTATGGATGGAGAAACGTCGGGCGTAGATGCCCAATCTCACCGTATTATTGATGAGCGAGAAGGAGATGAAGGTAAGCAGGGCTGCTACTATCAAGAGTCCGATGCTAATCTTGGCAAGCGAATTGTTCACCTGCTCTATCAAGTCGTGCTGATAGCTCACCTCCGTGACACGAGGATAGCTCTTCAGTTCCTTGGAAATCCAAGCCAAGGAATCATTGTTGGCATAGTCGGCCTGTGTCGTAATTTCGATGGAAGGCTGGAAAGGGTTCACTCCGGCAAACTCGCTTGGGTTGGTACCCAAGTCATGGGTAGCCTCTTTCAAGGCCTGTTCCTTGGTTATATAAGTGAGATTCTTCACATAAGGTCTCGCCTTCAGTCGCTTGCACATCTGCAAGCCCTCCGGATTGGTCATATCCTGCTCCAACATCACCTGCACCACAAGGTTCTCCTTGACATACGACGACAGGTTCCGCCCCATGAGAACGGAGAAGATGACCAAACCCAATAAAACCAGTACCATAGCAGTACTGATGCACAAAGTAATGACCTGCAAGCTACGATGTTTGCGAGGCTTATATTGTTTCTTTCTCATTTCCTAAAAAGTTACTTATTAAGACTAAAAAGGGCATAATACCCCAAATTGTTTGCAAAGGTACATTAAAACGAAGAGATAACAAAATAAAATTGCA
>ERZ808240.5124-NODE-5124-length-10938-cov-2.583938_pt1 | contig 10938 bp, 6 predicted proteins | sample MGYA00521084_ERZ808240 | MGnify/ENA primary metagenome ERZ808240 (study PRJEB31516, sample SAMN03275571) | gut metagenome | biome: mammalia-associated habitat; material: feces | host: Papio cynocephalus | place: Kenya | collected 2012-08-06 ... | reverse complement strand
GTATCTACGCGAATGAAAACGAGAGATGAATTGATTGACGAACTGATTGACTTGGCTTTTGCCGAAGACATAGGCGACGGCGACGCCACCACATTGTGCTGCATTCCAGCCGACGAAATGGGGCGCTCACGTCTCATAGTGAAGGAAGAGGGCATACTGGCAGGCGTGGCTATGGCCAAGCGCGTGTTCCAAAAGTTTGACCCTGAACTGAAGATGACCACCTACATAGCCGATGGCTCGCACGTTAAGCCGGGCGACATTGCATTTGTGGTGGAAGGCCGCGTGCAGTCGCTGCTGCAAACCGAGCGATTGATGCTGAACATAATGCAGCGCATGAGTGGCATTGCCACCACCACCCATAAATATCAAAAAGAGCTTGAAGGGCTTAAAACCAAGGTGCTCGACACCCGCAAGACCACCCCTGGAATGCGCATAATGGAAAAGGATGCCGTGGCGCTGGGCGGAGGCTGCAACCACCGCATAGGTCTGTTCGACATGATTTTGCTCAAGGACAATCATATCGACTTTGCCGGTGGCATAAAGAATGCCATAACCAAGGCTCACGAGTGGTGCAAGGCCAACAACAAGAACCTTAAGATAGAAATTGAGGTGCGCAACCTCGATGAACTGCGCCAAGTGCTGGAACATGGAGGTGTGGACCGCATCATGCTCGACAACTTCACCCCCGAGCTCACCAAGCAGGCAGTGCAACTCATTGGCGGACGCTGCGAGGTGGAGTCGTCGGGCGGCATCACGTTCAGCACGCTGCGCGCCTATGGTGAGTGCGGTGTCGACTTCATTTCGGTGGGTGCGCTCACACATTCGGTGAAATCGCTCGACATGAGTTTCAAAGCCTTTTAACGGCAAACATATCTTCTATGGTAAAGCCAATAAAGTTGTCAATCACTTTGTTGGCTTTGCTATTTATGGCCTCGCGCGAATTGGTGGTGGCCAGGCCTATCACAGTGGCTCCGGCAGCGAGTCCTGCCGTTAGGCCGTTGAGCGAGTCTTCAAACACATAGCAGTCGGCCGGATCGCAGCCAATGAGCTTCGCGCCCAGCAAAAAACACTCGGGGTGGGGCTTGGCATTGCTCACCATGTCGCCCGTAACAATCTGGGCAAAGTGGCCCTTGAAGTCGGGCTTTTGCTCATACAGTGCCTCCATTTTGCGGTGGTCGCTGCTGGTCACCACGCAGCATTCTATGCCGCGGTCGTTAAGACTCTGCACAAATTCCATCGCGCCATCGAAATATTCGTAGCGCATGTGTTGCTGAAAGTCGTTGAGCATTTCCGTGACATCAGCCCGCATCTGCTCGGTGGGATAGTAGGTGTGCAAAATTGCGTGCAGGTTCGACCCCTTTATCACCTGCGAGAAGTTGGGAATGCGTGTGGGGTATTTGCGTTCCACAGCATCCCAGAATTCAGTGTATGTGCCTTCCGAGTCGAGCAACACGCCGTCGAGGTCAAACAGGACTCCGGTTTTTGAATTTGCCATGCGTAGTTAATAGTGTGATATTAAAATTGCAAATTTAGTCCATTCTCGGCGAAATTGTGTAATTTTGCAACCACAAAATCACAGAACACTCACGACTTACTCATGATAAAAGAACTACAACTGCGTGTGGATCCACGCACAGCCGGCAGCGATGAGTCAATTTCGCAAAAAGTGGCATCGGAGCTGAAACTGCGCAAGGGCAGCCTTAAAGGCGTGCGCATAATAAAGCGGTCGATCGACGCCCGCCAGCGCAACGTGATGGTCAACCTCAAGGTGCGCGCCTACATCAACGAGCCCCTGGGCTCTGAGCACCTTGTGCCACCTATTGCCTACAATCCGGTTGGAAGTAGCGCAAAGGTGGCCATAGTTGTGGGTGCCGGCCCTGGAGGACTGTTTGCCGCCCTGCGGCTCATCGAGCTTGGTGTGAAGCCTATAGTGCTTGAGCGCGGCAAGAATGTGGTGGACCGACGGGTGGATGTGGCGAGCATCTCGCGCGAGGGCATTGTTGACCCCGACTCAAACTACTGTTTTGGCGAGGGTGGGGCAGGTGCCTATAGCGACGGCAAACTGTACACCCGCAGCAAAAAGCGCGGCTCGGTGCAGCGCATTTTAGGCATATTCCACCAGCACGGAGCTAAGGAAGACATCCTGATTGACGCACATCCGCACATTGGTTCCGACAAGTTGCCGCACATCATCGAGAATATGCGGCACACCATAGAGAATTGTGGCGGAGAAGTGCATTTCGGCTGCCGCGTGACCGGGCTGAGAATTGCCGATGGGGCAGTGACGGGAGTTGACTGCGCCGACGGACGCGAGTTTGCCGGGCCGGTGATTTTGGCCACAGGGCATTCGGCCCGCGATGTGTATGAGATGCTCAATGCCATGGGGATTAGCCTTGAGGCCAAGGGTATTGCAGTGGGCGTGCGCCTTGAGCACCCGCAGCACATCATCGATGAGATACAATATCATAATCCCGGCGGACGCGGCGAATATCTGCCTGCCGCCGAATATAGTTTTGTCACTCAGGTCGATGGCCGCGGTGTGTACTCGTTCTGCATGTGCCCTGGTGGCATTGTGGTGCCAGCCGCCAGCGCCCCAGGCCAGCTTGTGGTGAACGGAATGTCGCCGTCTAACCGTGGCACCTACTGGTCGAACTCTGGCATGGTGGTTGAAATTCGTCCTGAGGATATTCCCGCTGATTATGAGCAGTTTGGCGAGTTGAGAGTGATGCGGTTTCAGGAGGCGCTCGAGCGAAAGTGCTTCGAGCAGGCAGGCAATAGTCAGGTGGCTGGTGCTCAGCGCATGAAAGACTTTGTCGAGGGCAAGCCGTCGCGGCTGATTCCGCCGTCGTCGTTTGCACCGGGCTTGCAGCCGTCACGGCTCGACCAATGGCTGCCGCCATTCATTGGCGACAGGCTGCGCAAAGGCTTTAAGGTGTTTGGCCGTCAGGCTCGCGGATTTCTGTGCAACGAGGCTATCGTTATAGGTGTGGAGACGCGCACATCGTCGCCAGTAAGGATTCCTCGCGACCGCGAGAGCTATGCGCATGTGCAGCTGCAAAGTTTGTATCCGTGTGGTGAAGGTGCCGGCTATGCCGGAGGCATAGTGTCGTCGGCCATCGACGGCGAGCGTTGCGCCGAAGCGCTCGCGGCACAGTTGCAATAGCCACGCGCATTAAGCTATTGTTGTCGTACAATTCACAGCAACAAAATGAGGCTCGGCTGAAGACGTTACCAGCCGAGCCTCATTATATTCGCTCCAATATAAAAATCATAATTGGCATTATGTTAAATAGGCACACGGCAATTGAGAAGAGGTGGCTAATTGCATAAAAGGTGACATGGTTGTATGAATTAGTCTGTGCAGTGCTCTCGGAAGCGTTTTGCTACTCTTTCGTCAGCCTGGCTGACTTGACGCATGTGCTTGCGGCGCGTTTGCGATATTTATTGTAACTTTGCACAGCAAAACGGAAATTCAATATATCTCCAAAAACATCAAAAAATAATGGGCAACAGTTATCTGCAAGTTGAGAATCTCACCAAATCGTTTGGGGCCGACGTGCTTTTCACCGGCATCACCTTTGGCCTTGACGAGGGCGACAAAGTGGGCCTTATAGCCAAAAACGGTACTGGCAAATCCACTCTGCTTAACATAATAGCTGGCGATGAGGGCTACGACAGCGGCAGCGTGATTTTTCGCAATGGCATCAGTGTGGGCTATTTGCGGCAGATGCCGTCGTTCGACTCCTCGGCCACGGTGATCGACACTTGTCTTGAGGGCGCCGACAAGCAGTCGCGGGCCATACGCCATTACGAGCATGCTCTGACCAGTGGCAATGCTGATGCCATAACCGCGGCTATTCAGGAGATGGACAACGCTGCGGCCTGGGACTATGAAGACCGCTTCAAGCAGGTGCTGGGCCAACTAAAAATCACCGACCTTGAGCAACCCATCGACAAGCTTAGCGGCGGACAGCTTAAGCGCGTGGCCCTTGCCAAGATATTGCTCAGTGAGCCGCAAATGCTGATTTTGGATGAGCCCACCAACCACCTCGACATCGACATGATTGAGTGGCTTGAGGGCTACCTGACGCGCAGCCGCACCACCCTGCTCATGGTGACGCACGACCGCTACTTCCTCGACAAGATATGCTCGCGCATAATTGAAATTGACCAGCAGAGCGCATACAGCTACAATGGCAGCTACAACTACTATCTGGAAAAGCGGGCCGAACGCATCGAGGCGCAAAACGCCGAAGTGGCCCGCGCGCGCAACCTGCTGCGCACCGAACTCGACTGGATGCGGCGTCAGCCGCAGGCCCGCGCCCATAAGGCCCAATACCGCATCGATGCCTTCTATGACCTGCGCGACCGTGCCCAGGGCCACACTGAAGACCGCAATGTGGAGCTCAACGTGCGTTCGGCCTACATTGGCAACAAGATTTTCACCGCACACCACGTGTGCAAGCGCTGGGGCGACAAGATAATTCTCAACGACTTCAACTACACCTTTGCCCGCTACGAGAAACTGGGCATTGTGGGCGACAACGGCGTGGGAAAGTCCACGTTCATCAAGTTGCTGCTTAGCCAGGTGCAGCCCGACAGCGGTGAGTTTGAAATCGGCGAGACTGTGAAATTCGGCTACTACAGCCAAGAAGGCATGAAGTTTGATGAGGGCAAAAAGGTGATTGATGCCATACGCGACATTGCCGAGCATATCTACTTTGATGAAAAGACGCACTACTCGGCATCGCAGTTCTTGCAACTGTTCCTGTTCAGCCCAAGCGACCAGCAAAAGCTCATATCTAAATTGAGCGGCGGTGAGAAACGGCGCCTATATTTGGCCTCGGTGCTGATTCACAAGCCCAACTTCCTTATTCTCGACGAGCCCACCAACGACCTCGATATACCCACACTTGAGGTGCTTGAGGACTACCTGAGCAAATTCAATGGCTGCGTGATTGTGGTGAGCCATGACCGCTTCTTCATGGACCGCACTGTGGACCACACTTTTGTGTTCCAGGGACAGGGTGTCATCAAAGACTTCCCGGGCAACTACAGCGAATACCGAGCCTGGAAGGAGGCACACGACAAGCAAGACGCCTCAGCAGCTAAGAACGCGCCGACCGATGCCAAGAAGCATCATACTGTGGCGCGCAGCAACGCCAACAAGCTGTCGTTCAAAGAAAAACGTGAGTTTGAGCAGCTAACGGCCGAACTTGAACAGCTTAATGCCGAAAGGCAGCGGCTCGACGCCCTATTCGCCTCGGGCGAACAAATTGAAGGCATAGAGGAGAAGTCGCGCCGCTACACTGAGTTGAAAGACTTAATCGACGAGAAGGAGCTTCGCTGGCTTGAGTTGAGCGAAAAAGACGCATAGAGGAGGCACTTTATCTCCCCCCACTCTCTCCTACTCCATTTGCCGCTTGATGGCCTCCAAAAGCTCATAGGTGGGCACAAGTGACTCCAGTGAAGAGCAAATGCCATTCTTGTGGCCTTCCACGGCATCGGTGAATGCCTTTATTTCTGCATAGAATCCTTGTGTGTATATTTGGTTATTTGCCTGGACGGGTGCAAAGTTGTTGCGGGCAAGCAGACTAATGGTCGCTTGCCGCCTCGGTAGCACCTTTTCAAGCGGCACTCCACACAGCGATCCGTTTTTAGGGCAGAAGTCAAGACATTCCATCTGGCTCATTTCATATATGCCGTTGCGGGTGTTTACTGTCAACTGCTCGCAGGCTGTGGCCCAGCTGTAGGCAGTTGACAGCTCAAGCATTCCGGTTGCTGCTCCATGTTTCAGCACCACCATCAGTGTTAGTCCATTGGTGGCGTTGCCCACACACTCAATGTTGCGCACGGTGGCATTGCCAAACAGGTGGCACACCAAGTCGAGCGGGTGAATGAACAGGTCGGTCAGGGCATCGCCCTCAGGATATAGTCCGGTCAGGTATTTTAAGTTATAGCTCACTTGCTGCGCCTTGCGCAGTCGCCGTTTGAGCATTTGCGTGGCTGGGGCGTAGCGCTTTTGCAGACCCACTGCCACCATCGTGTGCGGTTGCCTGGCCTTCAGCGCTATAAGTTCGTTAAGCTCGTCAAGGGTGAGGCATGGGGGCTTTTCCACAAACAGCGATTTGCCACTCGCTATCACATCCTTAGATATGCTGAAGTTCGCCTTCGGGCCGGCGGCTACCAGCACGCCGGCCACCCCATCATCGTTCAAAACATCGCTAAGCGATGTGGTGGCATGCGTGTGCCGTTTTTGCTCAATAAACTGCAATTTACCTTCCGACCTGCAGCAAATGTGCTTGAGCTGCACGCCCAAGTAGTCGAGCACGGGATATAGGTTGTCCACGCTGTGACTGCCTATGCCCACAAAGGCGTAGCCGCCAGTGCACACTTCTTGCAGCTGGCGCATGCTGCGCAGCCGTTTGTATCGGTCTATAATATGGTTGATCATTGTTTGTCTATCCGTTTAAAATGTTGTCGGTAAGTTTCGCTCTTGTTTGCCGACCACTGGTATTTGCCATAGGCCAGCTCTATTATGCGCTTGGGTAGTAGCCGCTCGAAGTTGCGCAGCAGTATGATGTCGTATTTGCGGTGGAAGTTAATCCAGCACCCGTTGCAGCTCTTCGAATAGTGGCACTGCGTGTCGCACGACTTCCGTGAGTTGAAAATCTCGTCCAGCGACTGCTTGTGAATGTTGCCAAGCACCACATCCAGGTTTTGGCAAAGCGGCACATTGCCGTTGGAGTGAATCACCAGTTCGCTCATTATGCTTTGGCATCGCAGCTTTAAGTTACCGTTGCGCCACTCGTCATACAGGGCCACAAAGTCGTAGTTCTCGTCGGTGTCGTGAATGCTCTGCGGAATTTGCTCAATGAAATTGGCCATGTCGGCGGCCAAAAGGTCGCTTGTGGTGTCGAAAAACGCCATTGTGCCATATATGCCTATGCGCACGTCGATTCCATATTTCTTAGCCACGCCTATCACAAACTCCATGTCGTCGAAACTGTTCCACGGCGACAGGCAAAACATGAGCGAAGTGGGCACTTCGTCCTTGAGTGCTTCCACCACTTCAATCACCTTGTCGTATCCGTTCACTCCGCGCATCCTCTTGTAAGTCTCCTTGCCGCCGTCAAGCGACACATACAGGTGTTTTGGCTTGTGCCGACGCACCACGCCTATCACCTTGTTAGCCGCCAGACAGTTTGACAGCAACGTGTAGTTGGGATGGTTGCTGTCAAACCAGTCCATAATGGCATCGGCCTCGGGGTGCAGCACAAACTCTCCGCCCTCGAGTCCCACCACCGTGTTGGGCGACACGCACTTGCTGCCCATGATTCGCTTAATGTCGACGAGCGATAGACTTTCGTGCGGTTTCTTCCATATGGAGCAGTGCTTGCACTTGCTCTGGCATATGGTGGTGGAATAGAGCATGAGCGAACTAAGCACCTTGTGCCGTGGCCGAGCCATGTTGTTCAAATACACACACCCGTTGTGTATGTAGTCATAAATGTTGTACATGTCTTTTTTTTTCAGTCTTTTTTTGTGGATTTACTAAGTGTTAGTTAGTGAAAAGACCGAAAGACTGCATGGGCCATGCTACCAAGTGTATCTTATTCCCAGTGGCATAGTGAACATAAACGGGTGCTTGGTCCAGTAGGTGTGGGTGTTGCTGCCATTTGGAATATACCAGTTGAATGTGGGCTCGGCATACACGCTCCACTTGGGCATAAAACGGTATTGAATGCCAACGCTTGCGCCCACGGCCCATTGGAATGGCGGTGTGAAGTGGCTCGAATTGCGGTATGTCACTTTGCCTGCGGTGACGTAGCGTCGGGCTTGTTGGCCATAAACTGGCACATTAAGCACCGCTCCCGCCGAAGTGTAGATGCCCCACCACGTCTGGCTCGGAAGCCAGTCATACGATATGCGCAGTGGCAGGCCCACATAATGCACGCTTTGCCGCCGGGCAATGCAGTTGTTGTTGGCGCCAAGCGTGAAGTCCGACTTTAGCAGCGAGTATTGCACCCCCGTCTCCAGCCTCCAGTGGCGGTCAAGCGATTTTGCCGCCGCCAGCGAAATGGTTATGGGCCGTAAGTGGCGTTCGCGTTCAATTATCTGTCCGTTATTTTGGGCTGAGATTTCAATAAGGGCAATGCTGTCTTGCCCCATGCCGCTATGCTTAATGCTCATCAGGTAGCTGTGCATCTGCTCCCATGTCTTGAAGTTGTCGACCACACCTGTCGTGGCGTCAGCCGCTGGTGGTGTGTCGTTGGCAATCTGTGTTTTGTATGCCCCTTCGAAAGTGCCTGGACCCACCGAACTGGCGGCAAGCAGTTGCCACTTGCCACTGTGCTTTACTTTTGCAGTTTCGGCCACGTTCACATTAATGTCGGGCATGAAAATCTGCGATGTGTCGGCTGGCACTGAACCGGCCGAATCGGTTTCGGGCACATTGGCCATATAGGTGTCGTCCGCCTTGCCTGCGCCCACAGAGTCGCGGACGGTGCCTTGACAAGTGTCGGTTGCCGCTATAGTAGTGGAATATGTAGGAACTGGAATGTGCAGTGGCGCCTTGGCATTGGGTGACGAACTTTTGATGCTTTGCCTGTTGGGATTGTTGCGGCTGCTCTCTCCCACTTTGTCCTTGCTGATGATTTGGGCGTTGCCGTGGTCGCTATTCGGCTCTTTGCTGAGCATCAACTTTAGCAGTGCGACGGCAACCAGCAATGCGAGAGCACCGACTTGCGCCATGCGTGCCGAAAGCATTTTTCTGAGCATCCGCTTCGCCCGCAGCAGCTGCGAGGATGAGCTATGCGGTTCAATGCCGAGCAATGCGGCTATTTCCTTGTGTGACCGTCCCTCAACTATCGACAGGGTGAACACTTTCCGGTATCCATCGGGCAATTGCGATATGATTTGCTCCAATTCGCTAAGCGACAGCGGCGGTTCGCCGCAGTCGCCGTATTCAAATTCTGTTTTCAGCTCGGCCGGGGCTATCGATTGCAGGTGGCGCAGGCGCTCAAGATGCTTTAATGCCAGCCTTGAGGCTATGCCAGCCGCCCATTGCGGTAACTTGTCGTTGTCGTTAAGTTTTTTGATCGACACAAGAGCAACCACAAACGCGTCTTGAGCGATGTCGTTGATTGCATCATTGTCGTCAATCAATTTTGCGCAGATTCGTTTCACTATGGGCAGGCACGCTTCATATAGCGCCCCGAATGCCATCGAATCACCGCTTTTGGCTTTTTCAACAAGTTTTGGAAAGTCCATATTACAAAATTACTATATAACTATTGTGCAGCATAATTGCGAAAGACTGCACGGGCATCGCATATTTTTTTACGGACTTGGATTCATAGTTGCTTGTTGCTCGCCCAAAGGAGCGATTTGAGGCCGAAAAAGCGTGAAAAGTGACTTTTTTGATAAAAAACTTTGCGAAAAGTTTGCTGGTTAAGAAATTTGTCGTACCTTTGCAATGCAATCGGGAAACAACGAGTGCAAAATTAAAATGGTGATATAGTGTAGTGGTCTAGCACGCCACCCTCTCACGGTGGAGACCAGGGTTCGAGTCCCTGTTTCACTACAAAGAGTGAGGTTCTTTTAAGAACCTCACTCTTTTTTTGTCGGCATAATTGAATGTTTTGAAAAATAAGGAAAAAATCAAGGCCGAAGCGCGGTGGTTGCCACGTTTCGGCCTTGGTTGGTTATACGGGTTTATAATATGCTCGTTGCGGTTTGGGTTAGATGATGCCCTGTCCCATCATTGCGTGGGCCACCTTCATAAAGCCGGCAATGTTGGCGCCCTTCATGTAGTTCATGTAGCCATCGGCCTCTTGGCCATACTTCACGCACTGCTCGTGGATCTCGGCCATGATGTGATGAAGCTTTTGGTCAACTTCTTCGGCAGTCCAGTAGATGTGCTGTGCGTTCTGGGTCATTTCGAGACCAGAAGTTGCCACACCGCCTGCGTTCACTGCCTTGCCGGGGGCATATACCATCTTGTTGGCCAGGAACACGTCGATGGCCTCGGCTGTGCATCCCATGTTCGACACTTCGGCCACCAGCAGCACTTTGTTGGCCGCGAGGGTCTCGGCGTCTTCCTTGCTCACCTCATTCTGAGTGGCGCACGGCATAGCGATGTCCACTTTCTGCTCCCATGGACGCTTGCCTGCGTAGAACTTGGCGTTGGGGAACTTCTGGGCGTAGGGTGCGCACACATCGTTGCCACTGGCGCGGAGCTCGAGCATGTAGTCGATCTTCTCTTGGGTGTTGATGCCGTCGGGGTCGTAGATGTAGCCGTCAGGACCACTGATGGTGACAACCTTTGCGCCAAGTTCGGTGGCTTTGGTCACTGTGCCCCAAGCCACATTGCCGAAGCCCGACACGGCCACTGTCTTACCCTTGAAGTCGGTGCCGAGGCGGTGGAGCATCTTCTGCACGAAGTAGCATGCGCCGAAGCCAGTGGCTTCGGGACGAATGCGCGAGCCGCCAAACTCAAGCCCCTTGCCGGTGAATGTGCCGGTGTGCTCGTGGGTGAGCTTCTTGTACATGCCAAACATGTAGCCCACTTCACGGCCGCCAACGCCGATGTCGCCTGCGGGAATGTCCTTGTCGGGACCCACGTTGCGCCACAACTCAAGCATGAATGCTTGGCAGAAACGCATTATCTCGGCATCACTCTTGCCCTTGGGGCTGAAGTCCGATCCTCCCTTGGCACCACCCATAGGCAGTGTGGTGAGGGCATTCTTGAATGTCTGCTCAAAGCCAAGGAACTTAAGGATTGAAAGGTTCACTGAAGCGTGGAAGCGCACACCACCCTTGTACGGGCCGATGGCGTTATTGAATTGAACGCGGTAGCCAAGATTGGTCTGCACCTCGCCGTTGTCGTCAACCCATGTCACACGGAATGTCAGCATCCTGTCCGGTTCCACGAGG
>ERZ808240.5123-NODE-5123-length-10940-cov-2.671107_pt1 | contig 10940 bp, 9 predicted proteins | sample MGYA00521084_ERZ808240 | MGnify/ENA primary metagenome ERZ808240 (study PRJEB31516, sample SAMN03275571) | gut metagenome | biome: mammalia-associated habitat; material: feces | host: Papio cynocephalus | place: Kenya | collected 2012-08-06 ... | reverse complement strand
CTGTTCGTCAAGGTCGAGTCGCTGAGCCAGTGCGATATTGATAAAATAGGCACGCCCTCGCTGATAACGAGAACGACAAACGACATCCGCCAGATCCAGGACATGATCCTTATGATGATACGTATTATTATCAGCGCACCGATAGTCATGGTCGGCGGCGCGTTCATGGCGTTCACGCTGAACAAAAGGCTCTCGACCGTCATGTTCATTGCTATCCCGATAATTTTGGTCATCGCCCTCGTCGTCGCAAAGCAGGTTCTGCCGATGTTCGACAAGGCACAGAAAAAGACCGACAGACTCAATCTCATCCTGCGCGAAAAGCTCAGCGGAATCAGGGTTATCCGCGCGTTCAACCGCTCGGAATATGAGGACGAGAAGTTCAGAAAGGCGAACTACGACCTTACAGGACTCATGCTCAAAATAAACCGAACTTTTGCGTTCCTTATCCCGCTCGCAACGCTTCTTTGCTATGTCATAGTCGCCATTCTCCTCAAGATGGCGGCTAACCAAATAGACGCACTCGACGCGGTTGCGGACAGCGTGCAGATAGCGAATACCGTCGGCGATCTCCAGGCGTTCATGGTCTATATGATAATGATAATCTACGCGGTCTCCATGGCGGCGTCGCTGTTCGTGATGCTCCCGAAGGCGGAGATATCCGCCAAGAGAATCAACGAGGTGCTCGACCTCGTCCCGATGATAAAAGAGACCGAGCATCCGATAACCCCCGACGCAGACCGCCGCAGCGAGCTTGAGTTCGACTGCGTGAGCTTCAGCTATCCCGGTGCCGATTCGCCGATACTTTCGCGCATATCTTTCAAGACCATGCCCGGCGAGACTACCGCCGTTATCGGCTCAACAGGCTCGGGCAAATCGACTCTTGTCAATCTTATTCCCCGATTCTACGATGTCTCGGGCGGCAGAATTCTCATTGACGGCGTGGATATAAAAAATATGTCGATGCGCACCCTCCACGAGAAAATAGGCTTCATCCCGCAGAGCGCGTTTTTGTTCAGCGGCACCGTCGCCGACAATCTGCGCATGGGCAAGCCCGACGCTACAGAAGAGGAGATGTGGGAGGCGCTCGAAACCGCGCAGGCGGCGGATTTTGTCAGAGCTATGCCGGACGGACTCGACAGCGAACTCTCGCAAAACGGCAAGAACCTTTCCGGCGGCCAGCGTCAACGCCTCGCGATAGCGCGCGTGCTGATAAGAAAGGCTGAGATATATGTTTTTGACGACAGCTTCTCGGCACTCGACTTCTCAACCGACGCGAAGCTCCGCAAGGCTCTGCGCGAGAGAATGCCGGACATAACGAAGATAATCGTCGCCCAGCGCGTCGGAACGATAATCGACGCGAGCCGCATAATCGTGCTCGACGAGGGCAAAGTCGCGGGCATCGGCACCCACCGCGAGCTGCTTGAAAATTGTACGGTCTACCGCGAAATTGCCCAATCCCAGCTTTCAAAGGAGGAACTCGCATGAGCAGAAGATCACCTCTGAAGAGAAAGCGTACCTCGCAATCGAGAAAGAAATACAGCGGATATTCCGGCGGCAACCGCCGTCCCGGCGAAAAGCCGAAGAATTTCAAAGAGACTGTCTCGCGCTTCGTGCCGCTTTTAAAGCCGTTTGTCCCCGGCATGATTGTCGTGCTCATAGCAGGCGTTATCGGCACGGTGCTGACCGTCACGGGACCGATGTTCCTCGGCGATATAGTCGACGCGATAAAAGAGCAGGCGGATATAAAGCTCTCCGGCGGCGAGATAAACTTTTCAAAGATACAGAAAATACTGCTGACCATTCTCGGCATCTACGGTCTGAGTGCGGTTCTCAGCTATATTCAGCACTATATCATGGCGGGCGTCACGCAGTCCGTCGTGCGCGATCTGCGCGACAGGGTAAACGACAAGCTGACCCACCTGCCGCTGAGCTATATCGACTCGCACTCGAAGGGCGATATCCTCAGCAAGATGATGAACGATATCGACAATATCAGCAACACCCTGCAGAACAATCTCATTCAGATAATCACCTCTGCGGTGAGCTTCATCGGAATGCTTGCGCTGATGTTCTATGTCAGCTGGCAGCTGACGCTCATCACGCTGTCTGTGCTCCCGCCGAGCCTTATTGTGATATCTCTTATTTCAAAGCGCTCCAAGCGGTACTTCCGCCGCCAGTGGGACGAGACGGGCAACATAAACGGTCATATCGAAGAGATGTACACCGGCCACACGCTCATAAAGGTCTTTGACCACGAGGAGCAGGCGATAGACGAGTTCGACGATATCAACGTCAGTCTCGCGAAAGCCGGATATAAAGCACAGTTCATCTCCGGCATAATCGGTCCGATATTAAATTTCGTCAGCAATATAGCCTATGTGCTCATCTGCGTCATAGGCGGCGTGTATGTCATAAAGGGCACTTTCTCCCTCGGCGACATAACGACTTTCTTCACTTATTCAAAGCTCTTCATGCAACCGCTCGTCAGCATCGGCAACATCGCGAACAACCTTCAATCCTCGCTCGCGAGTGCGGAGCGCGTGTTCAATCTGCTCGATGAGCCCGACGAGTGCGCGGACTGCTACGACACCAGAATTGAAGAGCCCAAGGGCGAAGTCGAATTCAGAGATGTCAGTTTCAGCTACACTCCAGAAGTGCCGCTTATCGAAAACATGAATCTGAAAGTCGATCCGGGTCAGCTCGTCGCGATAGTCGGACCGACCGGAGCGGGAAAGACGACATTTGTGAACCTACTCATGCGCTTCTACGATGTCAATAAAGGCGAGATTCTTCTCGACGGTCACGACATACGCACGATACCGCGCGAAAATCTGCGCAGCGTATTCGGCATGGTGCTCCAGGACACATGGCTGTTCGAGGGCACGATAATGGAGAACATAGCCTACGGCCGAAAGGGCTGCTCGCGCGAAGAGGTCATTGACGCGGCAAAGGCGGCAAGAGTCCACCACTTCATCAGCACACTGCCCGACGGCTACGAGACGATGCTCGAAGAGAACGGCGAGAACATCTCGCAGGGTCAGCGCCAGCTTCTGACGATAGCCCGCGCCATTCTCGCGAACCCGTCGGTGCTCATCCTCGACGAAGCGACAAGCTCCGTTGACACGCGCACAGAAGTGCATATACAAAAGGCGATGAACGAGCTGATGAACGGCAGAACGAGCTTCGTTATCGCGCACAGGCTCTCGACCATCCGCGACGCCGATGTTATCTTGGTTATGAACAACGGCACGATAGTCGAGCAGGGCACACATGAACAGCTGCTCGCGCAAAACGGCTTCTACAGAGAGCTCTACGCCAGCCAGTTCGGAGTGTAAAATATAAAAATTATCCGCTGTATCAAATAATTGATACGGCGGATTTTTTGATTAAACGGTCGGCAATAGACATTTCGGGAATTTCGTGCCGCTGTCGCGGCATCGATGCGTCGAGGTCGCCGCACCCTACAAGTTATATATCAACAAAATTGTGCAAAATCTGTGGGTGGATAATATTCTGCCATACCATGCACATCTTTCCCCTACAAACAAAGCAAAAATCCGCCGCATCAAAAAATCAACACGGCGGAGTTTTATTTCATCTCACTGTATATTTCCCTCGCGCGGGTCGTCAGAGCTTCCTGCGTGTTTTTTGTCACCCCGTCTATCACTTCGTCGAGTAACTGGGCGAGCACCGCACCGAGCTTTCTGCCCTGCGGGATGCCGATATCCATGAGCGTGCGCCCATTTATCTGGAGCTCGCTCAGCGACAGGCATGGCTTCTGCGCCGCCAGATTCTTCGCAATTTTTTCGGCATCGGCTATCCGGTCGAGCCGATATCTGTATTCCGGCGACTGCGCAAGCACATCGGCGCGCATGACCTTGAGCAGTTTCAGCACGCCGTCGAGACCGAATTTTGAGAGATAGCGCGGCATTTTTTCCGTGTTTTCATATAGCTCCCAGCGGTCGTGATTGCTGACAAGAAAGAGAATTTCATCCCTGAATTTGTTCGATACTTTGAGCCGCGCGAGTATCTGCGCCGATATCTCCGCGCTGATTCGCTGATGCCCGTAAAAATGCGCGACGCCGTTTTCGTCGAATTTTTTGACGGCGGGCTTGCCGCAGTCGTGCAGGAGCATCGCGAAGCGCAGCGTCGGCTCGGGGTCGATGCTCTCGACGGCTATCAGCGTGTGTTCGTATATATCATAGCAGTGGTGCTTGTTGTCGTGGCCATTTTTGTACATCGGCTGAAGCTCCGGCAGGATTTCAAAAAGCACCGTGGCAAAGTCCGTGAGGATTCGCTTTGCACCCTTTCCGCAGACGAGCTTTAACAGCTCTTTTGATATGCGCTCTTCCGAAATGTTTCCGAGCAGAGCGCGGTTTTTCAAAAGGCTCTGTGCGGTTTTCTCCTCAATTTCAAAATCGCGGACGCAAAGCGCAGGGCGCGCAGGATTCGCAGAGCGTCTTCGTTAAATCGCCTGTCCGGGTCGCCGACGCAGCGGATTATTTTGTTTTTGAGATCATTCTGACCACCGAAAAGATCGACCGTCCCGGTCTTTTTGCTGTAAGCCATGGCGTTGACCGTGAAATCCCGCCTGCCGAGATCCGCTCCGAGATTGGAAGTGAAAGTCACGCTTTTCGGGTGCCTGTTGTCCTCATATTCGCCGTCGAGGCGGAAAGTCGTTATTTCAAGCGGCTCGCCGTCGATAACAACCGTCACCGTGCCGTGCTTTATGCCCGTGTCGATGCAGTGAAAATCTGCAAACACGGATTTCATATCTTCGGGCTTCGCCGAAGTAGTTATATCCCAGTCGTTCGGAGTCTTTCCGAGCAGGCTGTCGCGCACGCATCCGCCGACGGCATATGCCTCGAAACCCGCCGACTGAAGCAGGTTTATCGCAGTATCAACATTTTTCGGCATATCCATCGTCAAGCGGTTCAACTCCTTTACAACAAAGATATTTTATCATATAATTGTCACCGGATACAAGAGAAAAAGGAGCAAGAACATGAACATTCAGATATTCGGAAAATCAAAGTGCTTCGACACGAAAAAGGCGGAGCGCTGGTTCAAGGAGCGCAGAATAAAATATCAGCTCATCGATGTTGCAAAATACGGCATGAGCCGCGGCGAATACGCCTCGGTCAAGAAAGCCGTCGGCGGCATGGACAATTTATTCGACGAGAAGAGCAAGGCATACGAACAGCAGTTTATAAAATACCTCGCGCACGACGAGGACAAAGAGGAGAAGCTCTTCGAGCACCCCGAATTATTCAAGACCCCGATAGTCCGAAACGGCAAGCAGGCAACGGTCGGCTACTGCCCGGAGATATGGAAAGATTGGGAGTAATTTCGCTCGCGCTCAAAGCAATTAGTGAACAGTGAATAGTGAAAAAGTGCGCAGTATAATCGGAAAAATTTGCATGAATTTATTAACATCTATACCGCACGAGCGGCACAAAATGAAGCTATAAAAAGTATTTTTTAATTTACCAACTTTCACGCTTCTAATTTTTACGAAAGGAGACCCGGTATGCCAAACAGAATCTGGCTCTGCGGCGACACGCATATGCACTCATCAGTCAGCGACGGAAAATACGCGCCCGACGAGCTAATATCAAAATGCAAAGCCAAGAGTCTCGACTGGATAATAATAACCGACCACAACAAAAACGCGGTCGGCAAAAAAAGCTTTTATTCTGAGAATCTGCTCGTCATTCCCGGTGCCGAATACACCGGGCGAAACGGGCACATGAATATCTTCGGGAGCGGGTTGCCCGAATTCGACGGCACGCGCCCGGAGAAATACGAACAGTATCTTTCAATGTCCGAGCTCGCTCATTCAAACGGATGCACGGTATCTCTAAATCACCCGTTTTGCAGCCGCTTCGGCTGGAGAATGCCGCTCGAAGATTTTCCGGCGGACTGCATCGAAATTTGGAACATGTTCATGCATCAGAGCAACATGACCTGCATCGGCTGGTGGGAGCGGCAGATCCTCGGCGGCAGGCGAATATCTGCTCTCGGCGGCAGCGACTATCACCGCGACTACGGCACATCGGATATGCTCGCTTCGCCGACAACATTCGTCTTTGCCGAATCGAACAGCGAAAAAGATATCTTATCAGCTCTGCGCCGCGGAAACTCGTTTATTACGAACTCGCCCGACGCGTCGAGGCTCGTTCTGTCATACAGTGACTGCGTTCAGGGTGACGAAGTTAAATTTTCTCCTGGAATGAAAATTCATCTGCGCGCCGAAAGGCTCAGAAAAAATATGACCCTGCGCGTGTTCAACAACGAAAAAAACATATATGAACACAGAATCGGCGGCGAGTCGGAGCTCGACGAAGATATCTCTATAACAGAAAAAGGCTTCGTCCGTGCGCAGATAACATATAGTTTGTGCGGATTCAGAAAGACATTTTTCAACATCAAAATGGCTCTTTGGAGACCGAAAGAGAAAAATATCCCGTATGATACCGCCGTGTGGTGTATAACTAACCCGATGTGGGTAGTATAGTACAAAAACAATTTTTTATTGGCTGCGCCGATAACGGCAACGGTGCGTCAAAGTCGCCGTGCCATACAAGCCGTATGTCAATAAAATTGTGCAAACTTCGCGGGCGGATGATATCATCCACTACAATATTGTGCTGATTTATAACAAAAAGGAACTGCACACGGCAGTTCCTTTTTTATTATTTAGATTTTTACTATATATCCGTCCTTGCGCGGGGAACGCGCAGTGGGTTCGACGGCGGAATAACCGAGTGCTATCGAGCCGACTCCGCGCAGGGTTTCGGGCAGATTCCACTCGCGCAGTAATTTTTTGCCCTCTTCGCTGTCGAATATCTCGCGCTCCCTATGAACCCAGACCGAGCTCAAATCGCAGGCGTGGGCGGCGAGCATCATATTTTCGAGCACGCAGCTGCCGTCCTCAACGAATGTGTTTGCGCTCGGATCCGCGAGAACGAGAACGACGGTCGGCGCGCCGTAATACGGGTCTTTGTCAACGCCCATTATCGCGGCGTTGAGCTTCGAGAGCTTTTCACGGTACTTTTTATCGGACACCGCGATTATAACAGGCGACTGGCGGTTCATGCCCGTCGGCGCATAAGTGCCCGCTTCAAGGACTGCGTCGAGCAGATCTTCCGGTATAGAATCGGGCTTGAAGCTGCGCGTGCTGCGGCGGGTTTTTATCATCTCAAGAAAATCTCTGTTCATGTTTTTTCCTCCCAAAAGCTTTCAGGACAGCGTACCAAATGATACCGCCGCCCTGAAAGCACCTCTATTCATATCTCCTATACTTTCTTTATTCTGACATCCAAATATAGCTAAATTGTGTTCAAATTGTGAACAATTTTTGATTTCAGATAAATTTAAGGAAATATTTATTTCTTTTGTCTACTTTAGCTTACTTTTTTTTGGCTTTGGGCAGTATCACGCAAACAAGAATGACGCACACGGCGGCGACTGCCGCAATGATTATCCACTTCGTGTTTGAGGTGTTCTGACCCGTTGCGGGAACCATTTCTTCTGCAAAAGCGGTTATTGCCGCCGCAGCGACGCTTATCGCCATCAGAGCCGCCAGAACTATCGCGACCACTCTTGTCCATATTCCTCTCTTCTGCATTTTTATCATCCTTTCGTTCGGGCGTTATTTTACGCCGAGAATTTTTTCGATTGATTCGCCGAGCTTTTCGCCGAGAGCCGAGGAGTGATTTTCGTCCTTGCCGCAGGCGGTTATATATGCCTTGAGCTTCGGCTCGGTGCCGGACGGGCGGACTATGACGCTGTTGCCGTCGGGCAGTTTATATGCGAGAACATTTGACTTTGGCAGGTCTATCTCGCTTATTTTGCCGCTTATTATATCAACGCGCTCGGACTTTTTGTAGTCGGCGGTCTCGATAACCTTCATACCCGCTATCTCTTCGGGAGCGTGCTCTCTGAGCGAGGTCATGATAGCTCCCATCTTCTCCATTCCGCTCTCGCCCTCGAAAGTGAAGTTGAGAAGAATGTTCTTGTAGTAGCCGTATTTTTCATATATCTCGGTCATCTTCTCGGCGAGGGTCTTGCCCTGAGATTTATAATATGCCGCCATCTCGCAAACGAGCAGGGAAGCGACTACAGCATCCTTGTCTCTCGCGTGCAGACCGGAGAGATAACCGTAGCTCTCTTCCATGCCGAGAATGAATCTGTCACCCTCGTTTTTCTTTTCGAGATCGGTCGCAAATTCGCCGATATATTTGAATCCCGTCAGCACATCGTGTATCGCGCAGCCGTAGCTCTCCGCGACGCGGTCAACGAGCGAGGTCGTAACGAACGACTTGACTATCACGGGGTCTTTGGGCAGAGTGCCGGCATTTTTCATCGAAGAGAGAATATACTCGGTCAGCAGAACGCCAACTTCGTTGCCGCTCATGAGTCTGAAATCATTTCCGGTGTTGACTGCGATGCCGACACGGTCGCAGTCGGGGTCGGTCGCGAGAAGCAAATCGACATTCTTGCCCTCGGCGAGCTTCAGAGCCTCTTCAAAAGCCTGGCGAATCTCGGGGTTCGGATAGGGGCAGGTCGGGAAGTGACCGTCCGGATTCTCCTGAGAGGGGACTACCGTAACATCGTCGAAACCCGCACGCTTGAGCACCTCGCGGACAGGTTTGTTGCCCGTGCCGTTGAGGGGAGTGTAAATCAGCTTGAGCTTGCCTTTTGAAACGGCATCGGGATTGACTCTGCGCGAGAGGACGCACTCATAGAACGCCTCGTTCACGCTGCTGTCAATAAACTCGATCTTTCCGCTCTTTATGCCCTCGTAGAAGTCCATGGTGCGGACATCGTCGAAGATATCAACTTTTCTGATGCACTCATATGTTGCGTTCGCCTCGGCGTCGGTCATCTGATAGCCCTCGTGCGAATAGCACTTGTAGCCGTTGTACTTCGCGGGGTTGTGGCTCGCGGTGATTATTATGCCGGAGCTGCAGCGGAGCTTTCTTACGGCGAAAGAGAGCATCGGGGTCGGAACCAATTCGGGATAAATATATACTTTTATTCCGTTTGCGGCGAGCACACCTGCCGCGCCCTTTGCGAAAACATCCGAGTTGATTCTCGAGTCGTGCGCTATCGCGACGGACGGGGAATCATACTTTGCGTTGAGATAATCCGCCAGACCCTGGGTCGCCTGGTTGACGGTGAAAACATTCATTCTGTTTGTGCCCGCGCCGAGAACTCCGCGCAGACCGCCCGTGCCGAATTCGAGCGCACGGTAAAATCTATCCGATATCTCGTCCTCTTTGCCTTCAATGGCGGAAAGCTCGTCATGAAGTTCTGCATTGCCCTCGGTCTTTTTCAGCCAGAGGTCATAGAGATCCTTGATTTCCTGTTTCATTGTTCTGCTCCTTTCGAAAGCCGGTAGCATCGGCTTACTCATATAATATTATAATACCTTTATATCTTTTCATCAACTACTATTTGAGCAAATTTACTATTTGTTTATTTTATCCGGCACATAAATTTATAGTCTTGCCGTCTGTCTTTTATGCGTCATGTGTGGTATAATTAACGGCAGTATTAATAAAGTCATGTAAAAAATGTTTTTTGCGTTCAATCGGAGATAATACTATGGAAAAAGAAACAAACAGCTTTTCGCAGGGACTGCGTGACGGAATGCCGATATGCCTGGGCTATCTGTCGGTCGCCTTTGCGTTCGGAATATTCACGGTCAGCCACGGACTCACGGCGTGGGAAGCTGTAATGATCTCGATGACAAATGTCACCTCCGCCGGGCAGTTGGCGGCGGTGCCGATAATCGCGGGCGGCGGCTCGCTGTTTGAGCTGGCGCTGACGCAGTTTGTTATCAATATGCGCTATTCGCTCATGTCCGTCTCACTCTCGCAGAAGCTCGGAAAGAGCGTAAGACTGATTGACAGATTTTTAATATCGTTTGTCAATACAGATGAAGTTTTCGCGGTCGCTATCTCAAAAGGCGAGCCGCTCGGCAGAAAATATCTCTACGGACTCACCCTGACTCCCTATCTCGGCTGGAGTCTCGGCACTCTCCTGGGTGCGGTCGCCGGAAATATCCTGCCCGCAATGCTCGTCTCCGCCCTCGGAATCGCGATATACGGAATGTTTATAGCGATAATAGTCCCGCCCGCGAAAAAGAGGCTGCCGACTCTGCTCTGCATATTGACGGCAATTGCTCTGAGCTGTGCGTTTAAATTCGTTCCCGTGCTCTCGAAGGTGCCGAGCGGATTCGCTATAATTATCTGCGCTGTTGCGGCGAGCGTGCTGTTTGCGCTTGTGGCTCCGATAAAAGAGAAGCATACAGGGGAGGTGAGCGCCGATGAATAACTATATTCAGTTTTTCTCGGGTCTTGCCGTCATGGCGGGAGTTACATATCTCGTCAGGATGCTTCCGCTCGTCTTGGTCAAGAAAAAGATAGAAAACAGATTTTTAAATTCTTTTCTCTATTATGTCCCATATGCGGTGCTCGCCGTTATGACAGTCCCCGCGATATTTTCATCCACCGCGAGTCTCCCGAGCGCGATAGCTGGCTTTGTCGTTGCATTGATTCTCGCATATTTCGAGCGCGGTCTGCTGACCGTCGCCGCTGCGTCCTGCGCCGCTGTGTTTATAGCGGAGCTGATAATGAAATTCATTCACTGAGGTAATATAAAATGATTCTGCGCGAAGTTTCAAAGATTGATGTAAACTATGTAAAAAAGCTATATAAAGAGGCTTTTCCGATAAGAGAGAGAATGCCTTTTTCGAGGCTTTTAAAATTACAGAAGAATAATACAATAAAAATGTTCGCCGCATATGAAAACGGCGAGCCCTGCGCTCTCGCGATAACCTGCACGGGCAGCAAATCTGTTCTTTTGATGTACCTCACCGTTGACGACAACAAACGCGGTCAGGGGCTGGGTTCAAAAATTATTCCCGCTCT
>ERZ808240.5121-NODE-5121-length-10940-cov-37.007901_pt1 | contig 10940 bp, 10 predicted proteins | sample MGYA00521084_ERZ808240 | MGnify/ENA primary metagenome ERZ808240 (study PRJEB31516, sample SAMN03275571) | gut metagenome | biome: mammalia-associated habitat; material: feces | host: Papio cynocephalus | place: Kenya | collected 2012-08-06 ... | reverse complement strand
TATAAAACATATGTCCTACAGCAATGTTGGACGATAATAATTTACGTATGAAAAAGAAAAAAAAGTGCAAAAGCCGTTGTTGTGACTCTTGCACTTTTTTTATTATTTGTTAGAACTGTTTGTTGTAAAAAAAAATTACTGCTTGTTGTTTTTTATTTTCTCCACGTAAGCATCAATTACAGCCACGGCCGTAATATTGACGATGTCTTGTACGCTTCCCTCAGAGTCGGTGAAATGGATAGGCTTGTTAAGCCCCATTTGGATAGGACCGATAATCTCAGCTTCAGGGTTGAGAGCCTGCAGGAGCTTGTATGAAGCATTGGCGCTGCTCAGGTTGGGGAATACCAATGTGTTGACATCCTTTCCCTTGAGACGAGAGAAAGGATATTTCTCGTCGCGCAACTGTTTATTGAGCGCATAGTTAACCTGCATTTCACCATCGATGGCGAGATTGGGGAATTCCTTCTGCATCTCTGCCACTGCCTTATGAACCTTGACAGGTGAACCTGCTGCATCGGTGCCGAAGTTGGAGTAGCTAAGCATGGCGATGATGGGTTCCTCGTTGAAGAACTTTACTGTATGAGCCGACAATTTGGCGATATCGGTGAGTACATCTTCGTCGGGGTGGCGGTTGATTAATGTATCGGCGATATAGAAAACTCCCTTCTTGGTGTTGAGAATGTGCATGGTTCCGAATGTTTTGAATTCGGGACGGATGCCGATTACTTCCTTTGCAACTTTGATAGTGTTGGAATACTTGGTGTAAAGACCAGTGATGAAGGCATCAGCGTCGCCTTGCTCTACCAGTGACATGCCGAAGTAGTTGCGTTCGTACATCTTGTCGTAAGCCTCCTCGAAGGTATACCCCTCACGGGCGCGCTTCTCAGCCAGGTGCTTGGCAAAGGTGGCACGACGTCCCTGTTCGCTGTCTGCACGCATATCGATAATCTCGATATTGCTCAAGTCGAGTTTCAAGCGAGAAGCCACACGGTTCAGACGGTCTGGGTTGCCCAGCAGGATTGGTTGGCAAATACCTTCAGCCTTTGCCTGTACAGCAGCTTTCAGCATGGTGGGATTGCCGCCTTCTGCAAATACCACGCGCTGAGGATGCAGGCGGGCTGTATCGTGCAACTTACGAGTGAGCTTGGTTTCCTGTCCTAAGAGCTCACGCAGATGCTGTTTGTAGTCTTCCCAGTCTGTGATAGGTGTTCGGGCTACACCACTTTCCATGGCGGCCTTGGCAACGGCTGCACTCACCTCGGTGATGAGTCGTGGGTCTACAGGTTTGGGAATGAAGTATTTGGGACCAAAGGTCAGGTCGTTGACATGATAAACATCATTCACAACATCGGGAACAGGCTGTTTTGCCAAGTCTGCGATGGCATGTACAGCAGCCAACTTCATCTCTTCATTGATGGCACGTGCGTGGACATCTAAGGCTCCACGGAAGATGTATGGAAAGCCAATAACATTATTGATTTGGTTGGGATAATCGCTGCGGCCTGTTGACATCAATACGTCTGGACGGCTTGCCATGGCATCCTCGTAACTGATTTCAGGCACAGGGTTGGCCAGTGCGAATACGATGGGGGAGTCTGCCATAGAACGAATCATGTCTTGTGAGAGGACATTGCCTTTGCTGAGTCCAACAAAGACATCGGCGCCCTTTATCGCTTCTTCGAGTGTGTGGACATCACGTCGGTTGGTAGCGAAAAGTTTTTTCTGCTCGGTCAGGTTCTCTCGGTCGCTTGTAATAACGCCCTTGGAGTCGAGCATCACGATATTCTTTACCTGTGCGCCTAAAGCCACATAGAGTTTTGTACAACTGATGGCTGCTGCTCCAGCTCCGTTGACTACGATTTTCACATCAGCTATATTTTTCCCAGCCACCTCAAGGGCATTCTTCAGACCTGCGGCCGAGATGATGGCTGTGCCATGCTGGTCATCGTGCATCACAGGGATATCGAGTGTGCGTTTGAGTCTATCCTCAATATAGAAACATTGTGGAGCTTTGATGTCTTCGAGGTTGATACCGCCGAATGTAGGAGCTATCTTCTCTACTGTTTCGCAGAATTTCTCAGGGTCTTTTTCGGCCACTTCGATATCGAACACATCGATTCCACCATAAATCTTAAACAGCAAACCTTTTCCCTCCATGACAGGTTTGCCGCTCATGGCACCAATGTCGCCAAGTCCCAATACGGCTGTACCGTTGCTGATAACTGCCACAAGGTTACCTTTGTCGGTATACTTGTATACGGAGTCTGGGTTTTGCTGGATTTCCAGACATGGGTAGGCTACTCCTGGCGAATACGCCAAACTCAAGTCTGTTTGTGTGTGGTAAGGTTTGGTTGGCTTCACTTCGATTTTGCCAGGTCGATTGTTCTCGTGATAGGCGAGAGCTGCCTCTTTAGAAATTTTTACCATAATTATATAGCGGTTTAAAGTTTTATATTCTTACACTAATTATGCTTTTTGTGCACAGTCTTATGTTTTTTGTGCAAAGGTAATAAAAAACTAATGAATAATGGTCGGTTTTTTTGTTTTTTTTTGTAACTTTGCAAGAAAAATATTTGAATACAAGCAATGGGTATAACAAATGAATATAGACGTGAACTGAAGAGCAAAATCATCGAATACGCCATGAATGAGTTTTATCAGAGGGGAGTCAAGGCTGTGAAAATGGATGAGATTTCCCAGGGGCTTCATGTGTCAAAACGTACTGTATATGAGATTTTTGGAGACAAGGAGGAATTGTTGCTGGCAGGTATAAGGGCTCAGAATGAGAAACTTAGAATAATGCTTGATAAGTTTGCTTCTCAGGATAATCATAATGTGATCGATATCATTTGTTATTTTTATCGCGTGCAGATGGAACTCTGTGAGCAGGTGGGTGTCAAATTTTATGAGGAGATACAACGCATGCCTCGTGTGATGGCTTATATGAAATCTATACACGAACATGAGGTGGAGGCCAGGATGCGCTTTTATGATTGTGGCGTGAAGGAGGGGTTGTTCCGTAGTGATATCGACTATCCTTTTATATCAAATGTGGGGCATATTACCATGGACGAGATTATGCACTTGCAGCTTTATCGCAAGTATTCCATGCAGACTATCTTTGACAATTTCTTTATGGTCATTGTCCGTGGTGTATGTACGGAGCGAGGGCTTGAATTGCTTAACAAAGGAATGGGGCACGTATAGTGGTACTTCTTATTTTATTTGTCTTTGTATAGCCATGTGAGCATCTTGTTGATGATGCTACTGTAGAAACGGAACCATCTGTACTTGGATACAGGCTTCCCGCCAAAACTAAGGATGAATTCGCGGAAAGGATTCCTGTGCCAGGGAAGTCCCACATCCATAAAGAAGATGTGGTCGTAATGATGTTTGTAGGCATATTGTATGGCGTTCCATGTAGTTATGGTGTCGGGGTGAAGCTTTGCGTAGGTCTTTCGTTTGGCGGCCAAAAACCATAGGTATGCGTTGCCGCCAGAGAACGCGCAGGCGCAACCGCCAATTTTCTTTCCTTCATAGGTAGTGAGGAAAATCTTGCAATGCTGGCTCTTTGCCATTTCTTGAAAATAACGCTCATTGGGGATATGTCGGCGAGGCTTGAACCTGTAGTATCGTTTCAGCAGCTGATGGAACGAGTGTATGTCTTCCTTATTGATTGCTATTTGGGTAATGATGCCCTTGTTCTCCAGTTTTTTTATGCGTTGCAGCATTTTTTCGGAGAGCCGTTCGGCAGGATTCTTGCTGTGGAGCGAGTTGTGAACCTCTTGCCAGGCAATAGGGAAGTAACCTTGTTGTCTGAAAGCTTTGTAACCAAACATTTTCTTCTTGATGCCAGAGAACTCGATGTATAGACACAGTCGGCGGTCGAGCTGTTGGGTGATGGTCTGGAGCATCTTGCAGAACAGGGTGTTCTTGTTGTCTTCATTGGCATATATTCCTTCCTCGTGCGCATGTGCATGCGTATATATATAAGGTGGAAGCCAGTTGCCCTTTCTGTTCGTTGTCACGAGAAGTTGCGCCTCTGTAAGTCCTTCTTTATTGGAAACCACAACCATATATGGTGTACAGCCAGGAGTGTGTTCGTAGATAAGGAACAACTCACGGCTATGAAAGTAGTTGCCTTCGAGCAGGGGCGGCAAGTCTTTCGAATTTGTATAAATGTTAACACAGCATTCGTTCACATCGCAAAAATAATAAATAATTTCTAAAAAAGCAAGTCTCATGCCTCTAATGTCCAATCTTTTTAGTATTTTTGCAATATTATGAAGGTTATATTGATTGGAGCAGGCCGATTGGCCACTAATTTGGGCAAGGCTCTCTTGGAGGCAGGGCATGATGTTCTGCAAGTTTACAGTCGCACGATGGAGTCGGCAAGTGCCTTGGCAACGCTTGCTGGTGGTGCTCCTGTTACTGATATCGACATGGTGCGGAATGATGCAGATGTGTATATTGTTTCCGTAACGGATAGTGTTTTGCCATACCTTGTTCAGTCTCTTTGTGCGGGCAGGAGCACGAAAGTCTTTCTGCATACGGCAGGTTCGGTCAACATGGATGTGTTTGCTGGAATGGCTCTACACTATGGCGTGTTTTATCCTTTGCAGTCGTTCTCGAAGGAGAAAACAGTCTCTTTTCATGATATTCCTTGTTTTGTAGAAGCCAATGACGGCTATGCCCACAATGTGTTGATGGAGTTGGCGCATAGCTTGAGTAGTAAGATATATCAGTTGTCGAGCGAGGATAGGAGGTATCTCCATCTCTCGGCGGTCTTTGCCTGCAATTTTGTAAACCATTGTTATGCTATTAGTTATGAAATTCTTAGGAAGCATGGTATTCCTTTCGATGTGATGCTTCCGCTTATCGATGAGACGGCCCGTAAGGTGCATGTTCTTACGCCTCAAGAAGCTCAGACGGGACCTGCTGTCAGGTACGACCAGAATGTGATTCGTGCTCAGTCGTTACTCCTGCGTGACAATCCGTTGCTGAAGGATATCTATGAGCGTATGAGCATGAATATCCATAGGATGAGTGGAGAAGAGGAGTAAGTGCATCCTCCGATTCTTGACGGGATGATGACGGGATAAATCAGAATAAGATTATGATCAATTACGATTTGACGAAGATAAAGACCGTGATATTTGATGTTGATGGTGTGCTTTCGCGGCAAACGATTACACTTTCTTCCGAAGGTGAACCCTTGCGAACGGTCAATATACAGGATGGGTATTCCATACAGTTGGCCCAGAAGTTGGGACTTCGTATAGCCATCATAACTGGTGGCACGACCAGTGCTGTGCGCAAGCGTTATGCCGCTCTTGGAGTGGAGGATATTTATATGGGCCGCGCCGTCAAGGCAACTGCCTACAAGGAGTTCTTGTCTCGTTATGGACTGCGGGATGAAGAGGTGATATATGTGGGTGACGATATTCCTGATTATGAAATCATGCAACTTTGTGGTTGCCCTTGTTGTCCTGCAGATGCTTGCTCGGATATAAAGGGGATTGCCACCTACGTGTCTTCACGTAAAGGAGGTGAAGGTGTGGGGCGTGACATAATAGAACAGGTGTTGCGTGCTCAGAAGAAATGGCTTTCCGATGCCAAGGCGTTCGGATGGTGATATTAATAAAAGAGCGAGGTATTCAGGTGAAGGCTCCAAGCACCGGGATGTCGTTCGCTTGCTGAATGATAAGGCAATTCGTATAATGAAGAAGCAATAACGATGAAATATAAAATCATATTGGCGAGCAATTCTCCTCGTCGTAGGGAATTGTTGGCAGGGCTTGATATTCCCTTTGAAGTAAAGGTAATGGAAGGGGTAAATGAGAGTTTCCCCGATACACTGGATGCATACGATACCGCTCAATATATAGCCAGTAAAAAGGCGGCGGCTTACCAATCTCTTCTTGAGAAAGGTGAAGATAACCTCTTGGTACTTACGGCAGATACAGTGGTGATAGCACCCTCCGAAGGTTTTTCGGACGACAGGGAGTGCAAGGGTATCGTGTTGGGGAAGCCTCGTGATGCAGAGGAGGCTTGCGACATGCTACGTATGTTGAGTGGCAAGACCCATCATGTGGTGACGGGGGTGTCTCTTACCACTCGTAAACGGCAATGTCAATTTTCCGTGGTGACAGAGGTGAGTTTCAAGACTCTTGAAGAACAAGAAATAAACTATTATGTCTCTCGTTACAAGCCTTTCGACAAGGCAGGTGCCTACGGCATTCAGGAATGGATAGGCTACGTGGGGTGTGTAGGTCTCAAAGGCAGTTATTTCAATGTGATGGGGTTGCCTGTGCAACGCATTTATGAAGAACTCCGCAAGATGGAGAGTCTGGAGGAATAACGTATGTTTTTGTAGCCCGAGTATATTTTGCTTCTAACGTGAGCGTTTTATATTTTTTTAAAAAAAGAATTTTCCCTATGTCGTAAATAATGAGTATCTTTGTGCGTTTTATGTAACTAACAAGTATTATGACAGACGACGTAAAGGTTCGGGTGAGGAAGGTCTTGGACGATTATCTTGAGGCCTGCCTGCACCGAAAAACCCCTGAGCGTTATGCTATTTTGGATGCTGTGTACAGCATCGACAAGCATTTTACGCTCGAAGAATTGGGGGAGTATTTGACAAATAGTGGCTTTCGCGTAAGCCGTGCTACGCTTTACAATACGATTCATCTATTGGTGGAGTTGAAGCTTGTAGTAAGGCATGGGTTGGCTCAAGGCACCAAGTACGAAGCGTCTTTAGGACGTGAGAATCATGTGCACCAAGTGTGTACGGTTTGTGGAAGTGTGACCGATATAGACGCACCGATGGTAACCAGGGCCATAGGCATGACGCAGTTGAATGATTTCCGATGTGATGAGTTTGCACTCTATATTTACGGACTCTGTGCTGTCTGCCAGAAAAAGCAGAAAGGCAAGGTTGAACAGTCGGAGAACACAGGTGAAGCTTGAATAAAAACAATATATATAATAAAAAATGAACACAGGTAAAGTTGATGTCCTGCTCGGGTTACAGTGGGGCGATGAAGGTAAGGGAAAGGTGGTAGACGTGTTGACACCTAAGTATGATGTCATCGCACGCTTTCAGGGAGGCCCTAACGCTGGTCATACTTTAGAGTTTGAGGGGCAGAAGTATGTTCTTCGCTCCATTCCGTCTGGTATTTTTCAGGGTGGCAAGGTGAACATCATTGGTAATGGTGTGGTATTGGCTCCCGACCTTTTCATGCAGGAGGCCAAGGATCTTGAGAAAAGTGGTCACGACTTGAAGAGTCGCCTCTATATTTCAAAGAAAGCTCATCTCATCATGCCTACTCATCGCGTGCTCGATGCTGCCATCGAAGCCTCTAAGGGCAAGAACAAGGTGGGAACAACAGGCAAAGGCATTGGTCCAGCTTACACCGACAAGGTGAGCCGTACAGGTTTGCGTGTGGGCGATATCTTGGATAATTTTGAGGCTAAGTATGAGGCACATAAAGCTAAGCATCTTAAGCAGATAGCTTCTCTTGGTTATACAAACTTCGACATTACAGAAGTAGAGAAGGTTTGGATGGAAGGTGTAGAATACTTGAAGCAGTTTCACATCGTAGATAGTGAGGTGGAAATCAACAAAGTGCTGCGTTCTGGTAAGGACATTCTTTGCGAGGGAGCTCAGGGAACTATGCTCGATGTCGATTTTGGTTCTTATCCTTTCGTCACGTCATCCAATACCATCTGTGCCGGAGCTTGCATCGGCTTGGGCATCGGTCCTAACAAGATAGGTAATGTATATGGCATAATGAAGGCTTACTGTACGCGTGTCGGCGCAGGCCCTTTCCCGACAGAGCTCTTTGACGAGACAGGTGCCAAGATCCGTGACTTGGGGCATGAGTATGGCGCAGTAACAGGTCGTGAACGTCGTTGTGGATGGTGCGACTTGGTGCAGTTGAAATATGCTGTGATGGTAAATGGTGTAACCGAGCTGATTATGATGAAAAGTGATGTGCTCGACGGCTTCGAAACCATCAAGGCTTGTGTGGCCTATAAGTTGAAGAATGGCACTGTGACAACCGATTTCCCTTATGAGATTGACGATGTAGAGCCTGTTTACAAGGAGTTCAAGGGATGGAATACGGACATGACCCAGTTTACTTCCGAGAAGGAGTTTCCTCAGGAGTTCAAGGATTACATCACCTTTGTAGAGGAATTCCTCGAAACACGTATTGGCATCATCTCTATTGGTCCAGACCGTGCCCAGACCATCGTGCGTGAATAATTATAATTATAACGTGTTTGATGTTTAGTGCTCATCGTTTACTTTGAAGGTAGAATAGTGCTAATCATTAAGTATTTAACAATAAAATAAAATGGCTCAGAAACCAAGTATCCCAAAAGGAACGCGTGACTTCGGACCTGTCGAGATGGCTAAGCGCAACTACATCTTTGACACCATTAAGGAAGTCTATGCCCTTTATGGATTTCAACAGATAGAAACCCCGGCTATGGAGACTCTTCAAATACTGATGGGTAAATATGGCGAGGAGGGTGACAAATTGCTCTTCAAAATTCTCAATTCTGGCGACTATATGAGTAAAGTGAGCGGTGAGGACCTACACTCCCTCAACTCACTTAAGTTGGCAGCCAAGCTCTGCGAGAAAGGCTTGCGCTACGACTTGACAGTTCCTTTTGCGCGCTATGTGGTACAGCATCGTGAGGAATTGCAGTTGCCTTTCAAGCGTTATCAGATTCAACCAGTATGGCGAGCAGACCGTCCACAAAAGGGTCGCTATCGTGAGTTCTATCAGTGTGATGCCGACGTGGTTGGTTCCGACTCTTTGCTCAACGAGGTTGAGCTGATGCAGATTGTAGACACCGTGTTTACTAAGTTTGGAGTACGCGTGTGCATCAAAATCAACAACCGAAAGATTCTTACTGGCATAGCCGAGGTCATAGGTGAGGCAGAGAAGATAGTGGATATCACGGTAGCTATCGATAAACTCGATAAAATAGGACTCGAGAAGGTAAACGAGGAGTTGCGTAACGATGGCATCTCAGAAGAAGCCATCGAGAGGTTGCAGCCCATCATCTCTCTCTCTGGCTCTAATGAGGAAAAGTTGGATGTGATTTCACAGGTGCTCTCTGGTTCCGAGACAGGAATGAAAGGGGTGGCGGAAACTCGCTTTATCCTTGACACGCTGAAGGCTGTAGGGTTGAACAATGAGATAGAACTTGACCTTACCTTGGCACGTGGCTTGAATTATTATACAGGAGCCATCTTTGAGGTTAAGGCTCTCGATACACCGATGGGAAGTATCACTGGTGGTGGTCGTTACGACAACCTCACAGGTATCTTTGGACTTCCTGGTCTTAGTGGTGTAGGAATCAGCTTTGGTGCCGACCGCATCTACGATGTGTTGAATGCACTCGGTCTTTATCCCAAGGAGGCTGTCAACTCTACTCAAGTGTTGTTTATCAACTTTGGCGATAAGGAGACTGCATACAGCCTACCTATTGTGGGTAAGTTGCGTCAGGCAGGCGTTCGTGCCGAAATCTTCCCCGACAAGGCCAAGATGAAGAAGCAAATGAGCTATGCCAATGCCAAGAATATTCCGTTTGTTGTGCTTGCAGGCGAAAATGAGATGGCGGCAGGCAGGGTTACTCTGAAAAACATGGAAAGTGGCGAACAGGCCCTTGTTACAGCAGAGGAGCTAATTGCTGCCGTGAAGTAGGAGAGGGAGAGGCTTTCCTGCCTTTCAATCTGAAAAAGAAATTGATTATGCGACTCTCAGGCGTGAGAGCGTTTAGGTTTTCATCCATGGGCTGCGTGAGCAGGTCATGGATTATATTATTTAAAACAGAAACTAACAACAAAACAAAAAAATCATGAAGAAGAAATTATCCATTGTATTATGTCTTGCCATGACGTTGTTTTTCATGACGTCGAGTAGCAAGATAACGACAATCTTTGTCATTGGCGACTCTACTGCAGCCGAGAAATCTAACTTCAAGGATAATCCCGAGCGAGGCTGGGGAATGGTGTTGCAGGGCTTTTTTGACGACAAGATTTTGGTAGACAACTATGCTTTGAATGGACGTAGTTCGAAGAGTTTCATCGATGAGGGACGCTGGCAGAAGGTTCTTGACAATCTGAAGCCTGGCGACTATGTGTTCATTCAGTTTGGGCACAATGACGAAAAGCCCAAACCCGATCGTCATACCGATCCTGGTTCGACATTCGATGCCAATTTGCGTCGTTTCGTAGAAGAAACCCGCCAGAAGGGAGGCATTCCTGTATTGTTCAATGCTGTGGTTCGTCGTTGTTGGTATGCCGAGAAACAAGTGAACGATGACGATGAGAAACTTCGCAATACGGTTTTCGATGGCGAAGAGAAAATCAACAGCGATACCCTTATCGACACTCACGGAGCCTATGTCGTAGCTCCACGCCGCGTAGCTCAGGAGTTGAATGTTCCCTTTGTCGATGCCACAAAGATTACCCATGATATAGAAACCTCTCTTGGCGTGAAGGGCAGCCGCACCCTGCACATGTGGTACAAGCCAGGCGAAGTGCCAAGTATTCCTAAGGGTCGTAAGGACAATACGCATTATAATGTATATGGCGCACGCATCGTTGCGGGTGCCTTGGCTGATGCTATAGGTAAAGCCGTACCAGCCTTAGGGAAGCATGTCCGCCACTATGATTATGTTGTGTCAGCCGAAGGCCGTGGCAATTATATGACGCTTCAGGATGCTGTGGATGCAGTTCCTGCAGGAAAGAAAACCACCATCCTTGTTTTGGGTGGAAAATGGAACAAGCCTACTGGCACCAATGGCAAGAAAATTAAATACTTGAAGTACTGGGGGGCGCAAATAAAGTAACCAGACCAGTCTTTCTGTTGTATGAATATCCGCAGGCATCCAAATTGCAAATATCATGGTGTTAA
>ERZ808240.5120-NODE-5120-length-10942-cov-3.538624_pt1 | contig 10942 bp, 6 predicted proteins | sample MGYA00521084_ERZ808240 | MGnify/ENA primary metagenome ERZ808240 (study PRJEB31516, sample SAMN03275571) | gut metagenome | biome: mammalia-associated habitat; material: feces | host: Papio cynocephalus | place: Kenya | collected 2012-08-06 ... | reverse complement strand
ATGTGCGGTTCCTGCCCAATCCGTTCTATGTTGAGGGGCTGAAACAGCAGTCCGGCCTTGACCAACCGGTACAGGATTACCTGAATTCCTTTCCGGTGACGCCCACCTTTGAAGAGAAGCTTTTCGATATGCTCGGCTTCCTTCTGCCTCACTATGTGGAGGAGGGGAAGAGCACACTGACGCTGGCCATCGGCTGCACCGGCGGCCGCCACCGTTCTGTGGCGCTGGCCCATGCGGCGGCGGCATGGCTGCGGGAGCAGGGCTATACCGTCAGTGAATATCATCGTGATATGACGAGGACTTGATGTCATGAGTGCTTATCGGTTTACATCTGATGGTCCCAATATCGTCGCCATCGGCGGTGGAACGGGACTTTCCACCATGCTGCGTGGGCTGAAGCGCTATACAAAAAACGTGACCGCCATCGTGACCATGGCGGATGACGGCGGCGGCTCCGGTATGCTGCGCCAGGATCTGGGGATGCCCCCACCGGGCGACGTGCGCAACTGTCTTCAGGCGCTGGCAAACGCCGAGCCGCTGATGAATCAGCTCATCAACTATCGCTTTCAGGAGGGCAGTCTGGCGGGACAGAGCTTCGGCAACCTCTTTCTGGCGGCGCTGACCGGGATCACCGGTTCGTTTGACCAGGCTGTGGCCCAGATGAGCCAGGTGCTGGCCGTCACCGGCCGGGTCCTGCCTGTCACCAGTGAGATCATCCAGCTGGTGGCTGAGTTTGAAAACGGTACGCAGGTGACCGGCGAGTCCAAGATATGCGATTTTAAAAAGGCGCAGGACTGCCGGATCACCAAGGTCCGTCTTGTGCCGGAGCGGCCCAGGGCAAACCCGCTGGCGCTGGAGGCCATTGCCAGAGCCGACCTCATTCTGCTTGGCCCGGGCAGTCTCTACACCAGCGTGATCCCAAATCTGCTGGTGGATGGCATTGCGGATGCCATTGCAGAATCCCCTGCGCTGCGAGCCTATGTCTGCAACGTCATGACCCAGGACGGAGAGACTGAGGGGTATACCGCCGCGGACCATCTGCGGGCGATTTTGACCCACTCCGGACACAGGCTGGTGGACTTCTGCCTGGTCAACTCTGCCCCGATGCCGGAGGAGCTGCTGCCGCTGTATGCCAAAGAAAATGCGTTGCCCATCACGGTGAACCGCGCTGAGATTGAGGCCATGGGTGTGGCGCTGGAGGAGCGGCCGCTGGCTGATGTGCGCCAGCGTCGGCTGGCCCGGCACGATCCGGAGCTTCTGGCCCGGGCGGCCATGCAGCTCGTCGAGGAGCACACGGTCCGCGTGGTGGAGCACGGATGCGCCCGCTATGTGCGGGAGCAGTGAGAGAGGGAGCAGCGGAAACTTATGTCATTTGCATCACAAGTCAAAGGAGAGCTGTGCCGGGAAAAGGTGTCCCGGCCGTGCTGTGCCCAGGCGGAGGCTTACGGCGTGCTGCTGTTCTGCAACAGCTTTACTCCGCAGCGCCTACGGGTGACCACCCGCAGTGCGGAGTTTGCTCAACGCCTGCCAAAACTGTTCAAAAATGCGTTCTCCGCGGAGTTTGACAGCCGCCCGGCGGACATCAATACCGGAGGACGGCTGAGCTTTGAAGTCACCGACCCGGAGAAGATGGAGCGTATTCTGGAGACTTACGGCTACGCCCGGGAGAACAGCATCTCCCACCATATCAATTATGCGGTGTTGGAGGAGGAGTGCTGCCGTGCCGCCTTCCTGCGGGGGGCATTTCTGGCGGGCGGGAGCGTGACCGACCCGGAGAAACGCTATCACCTGGAGTTGACTACGTCCCATCTTTATGTCCACCGCGAATTGCAGAGCCTGTTGATGGATATGGGATTTGAACCGAAAACAGTCAATCGAAATAATAATTATGTCACCTATATCAAGCGCAGTGAAGTCATTGCGGATTTTCTGACCACGGTAGGTGCGCCGCTGTCCGCCATGGAGATCATGACCGCCAAGGTGGAGAAAAATCTGCGCAACGGCGTCAACCGCTGGTCAAACTGCGATGTGGCCAATCTGGGCAAGGCGGTGGATGCCGCCCAGAGCCAGATCGAGGCCATTCGGCGGCTGGAGAAGAATGCCGGACTGGATTCTCTGCCGGAAAAACTGCAGGAGACCGCCCGTCTGCGCATCGAAAATCCGGAACTGTCACTGGCCCAGCTGGCAGCTCTGGCCGAGGTGAGCAAGTCCTGCCTGAACCACCGCCTGCGCAAGCTGGTGGAGTTGGCTAATACACCGGATCAGCCGCCGGAAGGAAGCAAAGCGGACGCACAGGTGTAACTGTACATCCATGGATCATAAATAATGAGGTAACCTATGGCTTTTGCACATCTTCATGTTCATACGGAATTTTCCCTGCTGGACGGCGCCTGCCGCATTACCGAGCTGGTGAAGCGTCTCAAGGAGTTGGGACAGACCAGCGTGGCCATCACAGACCACGGCGTCATGTACGGCTGCGTGGATTTTTACCGCGCCTGCGTGAAGGAGGGCATCAAGCCGGTCATCGGCTGTGAGGTCTATGTGGCGCCCCGCACCCGCTTTGACAAGGTGCATGAGCTGGACAGTGAGGCGCGCCACCTGATCCTGCTGTGCAAAAACGAGGAGGGCTACCGCAATCTGTCCTACATGGTCAGTCAGGCCAATGTGGCGGGATTCTATATCAAGCCGCGCATTGATCTCGATCTGCTGAGAGAGCATCATGAGGGCCTGATCGCCCTCAGTGCCTGTCTGGCCGGAGAGATCCCCCGCCGCCTGCGCGCCGGTGACTATGCCGGAGCCAAAGAGCACGCCCTCATGATGCGGGACATGATGGGGGAGGGAAATTACTATCTGGAGATCCAGGATCACGGCATCCCGGAGCAGCGCCAGCTCCTGCCTGCCCTCTACCGGCTCAGCGAGGAGACCGGCATTCCGCTGGTGGCCACCAATGACGCCCACTACATCCGCAAGGAGGACGCGGTGGCGCAGGATGTGCTGATGTGCATTCAGACCGGCAAGACGCTGGACGATCCCCGCCGCATGAAGTTCGAGACGCAGGAGTTCTATATCAAGAGCGAGGACGAGATGCGTGCCCTGTTCCCGAAGCACCCGGAGGCCATTGAAAACACCGTCAAGGTGGTGGAGCAGTGCCAGATGGATTTTGAGTTCGGCACCTACCACCTGCCGGAGTTCCAGTATCCCGAGGGCTACGATGCGGACAGCTGGTTCGATAAGCTCTGTGCGGACGGCTTTGCCCACCGCTATCCCAATGGCTCTGAGGAATACAAAGCCCGTCTGAAATATGAGATGGACATGATCCGCCAGATGGGTTTTGTGGATTATTTCCTCATCGTCTCCGACTATGTAGGATATGCCAAGAGTCAGAAGATCCCTGTCGGCCCCGGCCGCGGTAGCGCGGCGGGCAGCATGGTGGCCTACTGCCTCTATATCACCGATGTGGACCCGATGCAGTATGACCTCTATTTTGAACGCTTCCTGAACCCGGAGCGCGTCACCATGCCCGATATTGACATCGACTTCTGCTACCGCAGACGGTCAGAAGTGATAGATTATGTCAACCGAAAGTACGGCGCTGACCGAGTGGCCCAGATCATCACCTTTGGCACCATGGCCGCCAAGGGCGTTATCCGTGATGTGGGCCGGGTGATGAACCTGCCCTATGCCGAGGTGGACACTATTGCCAAGCAGGTGCCCGGCGGCCCCAATAACTCCAAGATCACGCTGGAGGAGGCTCTGCAGGTCTCCAAGCCGCTGCGGGAGATGTATGAGAGCGAGGAAAAGGTGCGCCGGCTCATCGACACAGCCAAGACCATTGAGGGAATGCCCCGCAACGCCTCCAAACACGCGGCGGGCGTGGTCATCACCCGCCGGCCAGTCTATACCTACGTGCCGCTGGCGCGCAATGACGAGAGCATCGTCACCCAGTACGAAGCGCCCACGCTGGAGGAGCTTGGCCTGCTGAAGATGGACTTTCTGGCCCTGCGCAACCTGACGGTGCTGGACGATGCGGAGCACATGATCCACCGCCGGGAGCCGAAGTTTGATCTGCACCAGATCCCGGATGATGATCAGGCGGTGTTTCAGATGCTGGCCGCCGGCCGCACCTCCGGCGTGTTTCAGGTGGAATCCGCCGGCATGACGAATGTCTGCAAGCAGCTGCGGCCCACCTGCATCGGTGACATCGCCGCCATCAATGCCCTCTACCGTCCCGGTCCCATGGACTCCATCCCGCGCTTTATCGCCTGCAAGGCGGATCAGTCGCTGATCCGTTATAAGCATCCCATGCTGGAGCCCATCCTGTCGGACACCTATGGCTGCATCGTCTATCAGGAACAGGTCATGATGATCTTTCAGCAGCTGGCGGGTTACTCGTTGGGCGGTGCAGATATGGTGCGCCGGGCTATCTCCAAGAAGCACGCCGACGAGATCGAAGCGGAGCGCAACGCCTTCATCCATGGCGACGAGAGCCGGGGTATCAAAGGCTGTGTGGCCAACGGCATCGACGAGGAGACCGCCAACGCGATCTATAACGAGATCTACGACTTTGCAAACTACGCCTTCAATAAGGCCCATGCGGTGAGCTATGCCATCGTGACCTATTGGACGGCTTATTTCAAATATCATTACCCGCGGGAGTATATGGCAGCCCTGCTGACCAGCGTGCTGGACTCCAGCGACAAGGTGGCGGCCTATATCGGCGAGTGCAAGGAGATGGGCATTCCGTTTCTCCCTCCGGATGTCAACGAGTCCGGCCCGGACTTCACCGTTGTGGCCGAGGGCATCCGGTTTGGCCTGGTGGGCGTCAAGGGCGTCGGCCGGGGCCTGATCGACGCCATGGCGGCAGAGCGGCAGGAGAACGGCCTGTTCCGCTCTTTCCAGGATTTCTGCGAGCGGATGTATGACCACGACCTGAACCGCCGCGCACTGGAAAACCTGATCCGGTGCGGCAGCTTTGACTCCATGAAGGTGCGCCGCAGCCAGCTTCTGGCTGTCATGAACGCAGTGATGGATGGCATTGCCGCCGCCCGGAAGCGCAATCTGGAGGGGCAGTTCGACCTGTTTGGCGGCTTTGGGGACGAGGACAACAGCGCCGCGGCGGAGATCCCTCTGCCTGATATTCCGGAGTTCAGCCCGACGGAACTGATGAATATGGAGCGGGAGACCACCGGCCTCTACCTGACCGGCCATCCCATGGATGAGTACCGCAACATTATCCGCCGGGTGCGCTCCGTGCGCATCGGTGCCATCAACAGCGACTTTGCCGCCGAGGGCGGTGCCCGTCAGTTTCGGGATGAACAGCGGGTCACGCTGGCCTGTGTGGTCACGGCAGTCAAGACCAAGACCACCCGGAATAACAGCCTGATGGCCTATGTGACGCTGGAGGATGATACCGGCGGGATCGAGATGCTGGTGTTTTCCAAGACGCTGGGAGAGTGCGGAAGCTATCTGAAGGAGGGCAGTGCCCTGCTGGTGGACGGCCGCATCTCTGCCCGGGAGGATAAAGATCCCCAGATCATGTGCAATTCTGTCCGGCCTCTGGCGGAGGCATCTGCCGCACCGGCCAGTCCCTATTCCGGCGGCGGCTCCACGCTGGAGCGGCGGGAGGATAAGCCCGGCATCATGCAGGGGAAAACAAAGCTCTATCTGCGTGTCAACAGCATTGATGATCCGGCAGTGGCCTATCTGCGCAAGGTGCTCGTCATGTTCCCGGGCAGAGGACAGATCATTTTCTATGCGCAGGATACCCAAAAAAGATATGGCCTGCCCGGCCTGATCCACACCTCGCTGGTGCGGGAGGCCCGGGAAGTGCTGGGTGAGGAGAATGTGGTGGTCAAATGAGTAAACCTATGACAACAGAGCGGCTGAGAGCCTGCGCACGCCTGGCCCGGGACCGGGCCAAGGCCAGTATGCGCAGGGGCAGGCAGAGTATCTTCAGCCGCATTGCAAAGATCATTTTCCATCGCACTTTTTTTGTGAGCGTGGGTATTGCACTTCAGCTCTTTGTTCTGGCAGTGCCCATCATCTGGTTTGCCCGCTATTCGGCCCTGTTTTATTTTGCCTATGTGACGATTGCCACCATTGCGGTGCTGAAGATCATCAGCGGCCGCTATGAGGCGGCCTATAAGATTGCGTGGGTGGTGCTGGTATTGGCGGTGCCCATGTTCGGTGCAGTCATGTACCTGCTCTACGGCGGCAACAAGATCGACAAGCGTTCTCGCAAAAAAATGCACCAGCAGGAGGAGTGTATGCGCACCTGTATGGGCAGCGTCACCCCGGAAACGAAGGCCGTGCTGGAGGAGCAGGGCATGGCGGCGCTGAATCAGGCGCGCTATCTGGCCGGTGCCAGCTTCTGCCCGCCCCATATCCACACGGAGACAACTTATTTTCCGCTGGGCGACGATATGTTTGTGAAAATGAAGGAGGAGCTGGAAAAGGCAAAGCACTTCATCTTTCTGGAGTATTTCATCATTCATCCCGGTGTCATGTGGAATGAGATATTTGAGATCCTGAAGCGAAAAGTTGCCGAGGGCGTAGACGTGCGGGTCATGTATGATGATGTGGGCTGCCTTTACACTCTGCCCACTAACTATGACCGCACGCTGGAGGCCATGGGCATTCCCTGCCAGGTGTTCAATCGCTACCGTCCGGTGGTGTCCCTGCGGCTCAATAATCGGGATCACCGTAAGATCCTGGTCATCGACGGCAATGTGGGCTTCACCGGCGGCATCAATCTGGCGGATGAGTATATCAATGAGATCGTGCGCTTCGGCCATTGGAAGGATACCGGCGTGATGCTCCGGGGCGAAGCCGTGTGGAATTTCACCGTCATGTTTCTCTCGGCGTGGGACCTGCACCGGGAAAAGTGGGAAGATTTTGACCAGTACCGCCCAACGCTCCTTCCGGAAGAAGTGGCCAGCGACGGTGTGGTACAGCCTTACGACGATTCTCCGCTGGACGATAAACCGGTGGGGGCCAGCGTCTACCACAATATGATCAGCAAGGCAGAGCGGTATATTTATCTGACAACGCCTTACCTCATCATTGATGACGCCATGACCAATGCCCTCTGCGTGGCTGCCCAGTCCGGTGTCGATGTGCGCATCATTACTCCGCATATTCCGGATAAGAAGATCGTGTTTGAACTGACTCGTGCCCACTACCAGATCCTGCTGGAGTCCGGTGTGCGCATTTTTGAGTATACCCCCGGCTTCATCCATGCAAAGAATTTCGTAGTGGATGACCGCTATGCAACGGTCGGCACGGTCAACATGGACTACCGCAGTCTGTATCTCCACTTTGAATGCGGCGTCTGGATGTCCGGTGCCTCTGCCATCCAGTCTGTGCGGGAGGATTTCCTTGCCACGCAGGCGGTCAGCCAGGAGATCGGTCTGGATGATGCGCGGCGTTTTTCCAAGAGTAAACGCATCTACCATGCGCTGCTGCGCGCTTTTGCGCCTTTATTTTGATGCGCAGTTTGGATATGCTGTTCCGACGGTAAATCACTTGACGCATTGGTTGAAAATTGCTACAATAAATCGATACAAAAGAAGAAACTTCTCTCCGAGCTGCTGCCTCCTAATGCCTTTAGGTCATGGAGCAGCAGCCGGGGCTGTTATAGGCGGCCCCCAGGGTGAGCGTCGGAAACGGCCTTGCCTTCCTTTTTTGAAAAGGAGAGCGTCTGATGTGGTGCGCGGGAGAGATCCTGCGGGCCTTCGTCGCTCTGCCTTCTGGCAGAGCTTTTTTGCTTCTTTGGCATGAAAGCGAACAGCTGATCAGCTAGGAAAGGAGATCAGAAGATGACGAAACCCATGGACTGGCGCTCTGTCCGGGATCTTCTACTGGAACGGGCGGTTCCTGTTTCGACGGAGACCGTTTCAGTGGACAACGCGGCCGGGCGCATTCTGGCCGCCCCAACGGCGGCGGTGCGGGAAGTGCCGCCCTTTGATCGCTCGCCCTATGACGGATATGCCTTCCGCAGTGCGGACACGGCGGGAGAGCTCCCGGTGACCCTCACCATTCTGGAAGAAGTGCCCGCCGGGGCGGTGCCCACTCAGACAGTGACGCCGGGCACGGCGGTCAAGATCCTGACAGGCGCACCCATTCCACCTGGCGCGGATGCGGTGAGTAAATTTGAGGAGACAGATTTCACGCCGGAGACGGTCACGTTGAAACGGGCCTATCAGCCCGGTGAGAACTTGATCTACCGCGGCGAGGACGTCTATGTGGGCATGGGGCTGACCCATGCGGGGCAGGTCGTGGACGCGGGTGTGGCCGGAGCGCTCTGGTCGCAGGGCATTGACTCTGTCCTTGTCTATCGACGGCCCAGGGTGGCGGTCATCAGTACCGGCAGTGAGTTGGAGGAGGGTACCGGTTTTCCGACTGAGGGCAGGATCCCAAACAGCAACCGTCTGGCCTTCGAAACTGCTCTGAAGCTTGCAGGTGCGGAACCAATTTACTACGGCACACCCAGGGACGACTGTGCTGCCATTGCAGAGCTGCTGGAGCGGGCACTGGGAGAGTGCGATATGGTACTGACCACCGGCGGCGTCTCTGTGGGCGATTACGACTTGACGCCTGCGGCGCTGGAGCGCGCCGGCGCGGAGATCGCTGTGCGGAATATCGGCCTGAAGCCCGGTGGAAAGTGCTGCTTTGGCTGGAAAAACGGCAGGCTTGCTGCCTGCCTCTCCGGCAATCCGGCTTCGGCGCTGACCTGCTTCTACGCTGTGTCCCTGCCCGTTCTGCGCCGCCTGTGCGGCCGGGAGCGGGCGGCTCTGCCTGAGGTGTCCGCCCGTCTGGGGGCGGACTTCAAGAAGGGAGGGAAGCAGACCCGGCTGGTGCGGGGCCACCTGAGTGTGGATGAGCACGGTTTGGTGTTTTACCCCGCCGCCCAGCAGGGAAACGGCGCACTGCACACGCTGGCCGGAGCGAACGCGCTGGCGGAGATCCCGGTCGGCGCGGGTCCTCAGAGCGCCGGTACGGTGCTCCGGGTGAGTTATTTTGGAATTTGAGGTGGCTGTCCTATGAAAAAAGTGTTGGTACAGGATGCCGTCGGCATGACACTATGTCATGATGTCACTGGCATTGGCAAGGATTTCAAGGGCCCTGTGTTCCGCCGGGGCCATGTGATCGAGCAGGAAGATGTGGAACGTCTGCTGGATCTGGGCAAGCGCCATATCTTCGTCTGGGAGGAGAACGCGGGCGAGATCCATGAGGAGGACGCCGCCCTGCGGCTGTCCAAACTTGCCGCTGTGCAGGGCGGAAACTTTACAGGGCTAAGCGAGGGCAAGATGGTGCTCACCGCGCAGAGAAGCGGCCTGTTTCGGGTCAATGTTCCTCTGCTGAATGCGATCAACTCCATTGGTGACATCACGATCTGCACTCTACCCGACCATTATCCCGTTCAGCCCGGGGCCAAGCTGGCCAGTATGCGCATTGTACCGCTGGTGACTGAGGAGCGTCAGATCGAAGAGGCGGAGCGGCTGTGCCGTGAGAGCGAGCACCCACTGCTGGGGCTGGTGCCTTATAAGACTCAGAAGATCGGTATCATCATCACCGGTAGTGAGATCTATACCGGCCGCATTCAGGATCTGTTCCAGCCGGTCATCCGCCGCAAGGTGGCTCCCTACGGGGCTGAGGTGCTGGGATGCACCTTCTGCGACGACGACCTGCCGATGCTGGAGGAGGCCATTCAGAGTTATCTCGCACAGGGAGCAGATATTATCGTCATGACCGGCGGTATGTCTGTGGATCCGGATGATCTGACCCCCACTGCGATCCGCAATTGCGGCGCAGAGGTCGTGTCCCATGGCGTGCCCTCTCAGCCGGGCAATATGCTGATGCTGGCCTATCTGGGGGATACCGCCTTTGTGGGTGTGCCCGGTGCGGCTGTAAAGGCTCCAACCACTACATTTGATGTGCTGCTTCCCCAGCTGATGACGGGCGAGAAGCTGACAAAGGCGGATCTGGTGCGGCTGGCGGACGGCGGTTTCTGTCAGGGCTGCGGCAGCTGCCACTGGCCTAATTGTTCTTACGGCCACTACTAAGTGTACAGTGAATTTGCTTTTCAGATATAAGGAGGTGACCAACCAGTGACTGATGAATTTTCCCGCAATATCACCTATCTAAGGGTGTCTGTAACAGACCTGTGTAATCTGCGCTGCCGCTACTGTATGCCCGCCTGCGGCGTGGCCAAACGAAACCATGATGATATTCTGAGTTTTGAGGAGATCTGGGAGATCGTCTCCGCTGCGGCAAAGCTGGGCGTGCGCAAGGTGCGCGTCACCGGTGGCGAGCCGCTAGTGCGGCCGGGCCTGCCGGCGCTGTGCCGCCGGCTCTCCAATATTCCCGGCATAGAAGAACTGGCGATCACCACCAACGGCCTGCTGTTGGTGGAACAGGCGCAGGCCCTGAAAGATGCTGGCGTGAACCGGGTCAATATCAGTTTGGACACGCTGAATCCCGAAAAATTCAGCCGCATGACCCGGGGCGGCGACCTGAATCAGGTGCTGCGCGGCATTGAGGCAGCTCACCGCGTGGGTTTTGCCCCGCTCAAGATCAATACGGTTCTGGTGGGTGGATTCAATGATGACGAGATCCCGGAACTGGTGGAGTTGACCCGCAAATATTCGATCGAGGTGCGCTTCATTGAACTGATGCCGCTTGGGCCCGGAGCAGACTTCCCAAAGGAGTCTTTCCTGCCGTGTTCTGTGGTGCCGGAACGGGTGCCAGAGCTTGAACTGATGGAGCGCAGCTCTGGTGTGGCCCGGCTGTACGCCCTGCCCGGTGCAAAGGGGAGAGTAGGGCTCATTTCGCCGATCAGCCACGACTTCTGTGCCCAGTGTGACCGCATCCGGCTGACCAGCGATGGCAAGCTGAAACCCTGTCTGCACTCTGACAAGGAGATCTACCTGCGCGGGCTGCA
>ERZ808240.5119-NODE-5119-length-10943-cov-2.746785_pt1 | contig 10943 bp, 8 predicted proteins | sample MGYA00521084_ERZ808240 | MGnify/ENA primary metagenome ERZ808240 (study PRJEB31516, sample SAMN03275571) | gut metagenome | biome: mammalia-associated habitat; material: feces | host: Papio cynocephalus | place: Kenya | collected 2012-08-06 ... | reverse complement strand
CCTGGTAGTGGTAAGACAATTGTTGCGGTGTATTTAATGAAGTATTTTGCGGATAGTGAAGTATATAAAGATAAAAAGATTGGTTTTGTTGTACCGCAAACATCATTGAGAAAGACAATGCGTACTGTATTTAAGTCGATATATGGTTTATCTAGTAAACAGGTATTAGGGCCTTCGGATGTTGTGAAAAGTAAATATGATGTATTAGTTGTTGATGAAGCACATCGTTTACATCAATACAAGAATATAGCTAATATGGGTTCTTTTAAAAAGAATTGTGAGAAATTAGGCATGGATACAAAGTGTGATGAATTAGATTGGATCTATCATCAGTCTGATACAACAATTGTATTTTATGATGCTTTACAAGTTGTTGGACCTTCTGGAATCGATTATCAAAGGTTTTGTAAAAAACAAAATGATTTGAATGCTCGCTATACTTGTTACTTTGAATTATTGACGCAAATGCGTGTGAATGGTGGAAATGGCTATATAGCGTTTGTGAAGGATATGTTGCATACTTGTTGCAAAGAGAAGTATCATTCAGATGCCTATACATTAGAGCTAGTGACTTCCTTCAGTAAGTTCAATGCTTTACAAAGTGAATTTGAGAAAAAATATGAGCTTTGTAGAATGGTTGCTGGGTATGCTTGGCCATGGAAGAGCAATAAAGATCCTAATCAATTCGATATTGTCATTGATGGTGTTGAGAAGAAGTGGAATCATTGTACGGAAGGATGGGTGACTACAGATGCTTCTAAAGAAGAGGTTGGGTGTATTCATTCTATTCAAGGCTATGATTTGAACTATGCTTTTGTGATTCTTGGAAATGAAATAGGTTATGATAAAGAGAAAAAAGAGTTGATCGTTAGACCAAATGAATATTTCGATAAGAACGGGAAAAGAACAGCATCCTATGATGCATTGTTAGAATATATTCGTCATGTATATTATGTGTTGTTGACTAGAGGTATTAAAGGAACATATTTATATGTTTGCGACGATGCATTGAGAGCGTATTTAGAAGAATTTGTGGATGTTTTGAAAGATTGATTTAATGCGTATTTTTGCTTATTTTCTTGAAGAAATTGTTGCGCATTGTGTATCAATATGATAATATTCTTTTGCACTTTCTTTATGCACGTATAGAGGCATAAGGCAGAAGGGAGAATTGAACATGAAACAGGGAATTCATCCAAATTATTACAAGGCTAAGGTTGTATGTACTTCTTGTGGTGCAGAATTTGAAACAGGTTCTACACTAAAGGAAATCAAGGTAGATACATGCTCTAACTGCCATCCTTTCTACACAGGTAGACAGAGATTCGCAGCTGCAGCTGGCCAGGTAGAAAAGTTCAACAAGAAATACGGACTTAAGTAAGAAGATAGAGACTTGGGAGTTTATCCTGAGTCTTTTCTTTTGGCAATTGTGGTTTCATTGTAAAATGGTGATATGAAAAATATGATAAGAAAGAATAGTAGTGTTCCATATTATATATATGTTGAAATGAGTTTAGCGTTGTTCTATTTTGTGATACATATTATTGCGCCAAGTGGTATTGGAGATGATGTGTGGTTTAAAACCATGGCAAACACGATGCCTTTAACAACATATTTGCAGATGCGTTATACTACGTGGACGAGTAGGGTCGTTCTCGAAATGATTTTGATTACGTTATTGAAATTACCAAAAATAGTTTGGGCTATTTTAGATACTGCGATGTTTTTATTGTTGTATAAATCAATTGTTCATTTTTTGCATTGTGAAAATGATAAAGAATTGGCTATCTTGTGTGGAATAATGTTATGTATCTTTCCAATAAATTATTATAATTCAGCTGGTTGGGTTACAACGACAGTGAATTATATATGGCCACTGGCTTTAGGATTTTGGGTGTTGTCTCATTTTGGGGATTGTTTACAGAATGATCGTTTCAATAAGAAGTATATTTTACTCTGTATTCCGGCAATATTGATAGCAGGAAATCAAGAACAAATGAGCGCTTTGTTGTGTGGTTTTTCCTTTGTTTTACTAGGGTATAGTTTTTGGAAATTTAAGAAAGTCAATTGGAATTATGTTGTTGTCTTATTGCTTTCTGCAGGTACATTAGTATTTCATATGGTATGTCCAGGAAATGCAGAAAGGGTTTTGGTTGATATAAGTGATAGCTATCCTGCATTTGCGCATTTTGGATTAATAGATAAAGTGTATCTAGGGGTGCTGTCAACTTTTTCGTGGGTGATTTCTAAACCTTCATATGTTTTGGTAGTGTTTTTACTTGAATTGTTATTGATTGCTTGGAAGAAAAGGGATTATTTAAGTATAGGTATTGGTAGTGCAATAGGTTTTTTGTGGATGTTTTTGATTTCAGAATTATATCCAGATAGTGCAGTCATTCAGTTTATGCAGAGCTTTTTATCAGTAAATGAGCATTTAGTAACAGGATATTCAACATTGTATTTTGGGATGTTTATTTTGGTTGTTATTTTACTATTGGCTATGTTGTATCGTTTGGCTTCTAAAAATGTGTTCTTAATTGTTTCTCTAATGATGTGTGCAGCTTTGATGTCTAGAGTTGTATTGGGTTTTTCTCCGTCTTTATTTGTTTCTGGAAAAAGAACATTTTTGTTTATGTATATGCTAATCATAGTGGGTGATTTGTTTGTAGCAAAGTATATTCAAGAATGTCATTTGTTTTGAATAGCCTAGTGAGATAAGAATCCTATTGCTGGATGAATTACATGTTATAATCTTATAACCATAAAAGTGGTTTATTGGAGGGATGATATATGCCTGAAAAGAAAATGAATTTGAGTGAAATTAAAGAGTTCTTATTGAAGAAAGCTAAGAATGGCAATAGCATTAGTGAAAAAGAAGTAATGGATGTTGCGGTGAAGAATCACTTGAGTGAAGATGAACAAGAAGAATTATTTAATTGGATACAAGATAGTGATGACATATTACTAGATACAGAAGAAGTGAATTTTGAAGAAGAATCAGAAGAGGAAGAAGCGGAAGAAGAACAAGATGATTCCGAAGAAACAGAAGAAAATGTAATTGAGCAGAAGAAGTCTTCTGATTCCATGAAAGCTTATTTGCAGGAAATTGGTGCTGTAAAGAGATTGACACCGGAAGAAGAAATTGAAATTGGTAGAAGAGCTGCACAAGGGGATAAAGATGCTAAAGAGCAAATGATCAATGCAAATTTGAGGCTTGTTGTGGCAATGGCAAGAAACTATGTGAATAGAGGATTGTCATACCAAGATTTGATTCAAGAAGGTAATATGGGGTTGATGCGTGCTGTGGAGAAGTTTGATCCAGAGAAAGGGTTTCGTTTTTCGACATATGCTACTTGGTGGATCAGACAGAGTATGACACGTGCTATTGCAGATCAGAGTAGAGATATCCGTATTCCAGTACATACAACAGAACAGATTTATAAGATCAAGAAAATACAAAGGGAATTGCTGCAAGAATTGAATCGTGAGCCAAGTCCTGATGAAATTGCCGCAAAGATTCCAGGAATGGATGCTGCAAAGGTGCAAGATTTGTTGACGGTTTCTATGGATACGGTTTCACTAGAATCTCCTACTGGGGATGAAGATGATACGACTTTAGGTGATTTTATCAAAGATGATTCAATCAAAGGACCGGAAGATGCTTTCCAAAGTGAAGTATTGAAAGAACAAGTCGATAAAATATTAAAAGAATTACCAGAAAGAGAAGAAGAAATCGTGCGTATGCGATTTGGTCTAGATGGTACAGGTGATGTGAAAACGCTTGATGAAGTTGGTAAAATATATGGCGTAACAAAAGAAAGAGTTAGACAAATCGAAGGAAAAGCTATTCGTAGATTAAAGCAACTGATTCGTACAAAAGATGAGTATACTGATTTGAATGAGGAATGATAGATGGACGCAGTTAGAGAAAAGTTACAAGAAATAGAAAAGCAATATAATGAAATTAGTAATCAATTAATTAGTGATGAAGTAATTTCAGATCCTAAGAAAATTACGAAATTATCCAAAGAACAAGCGAGATTGAGTGGTAGTGTAGAAGCTTGGCATGAATTACAAGAATTGGATAGTAGAATAGCACAAGCAGATGAGATGTTGACAGAAGAAGATGCAGAAATGCGCGAAATGGCAGAAATTGAAAGAGAAGAATGTGTACCAGCGCGTGAAGAACTTCTAGAAAAAATTCAAAAAATGTTGATTCCTAGAGATCCTGAAGATGGAAATGATGTCATCATGGAAATTAGAGGTGGTGCTGGTGGAGATGAAGGCAACATCTTCGCTGGTGATTTGTATAGAATGTATACACGCTATGCAGAAAGTAATGGTTGGAAAGTGCAAGTTATGGAAGCTTCCGTGAGCGAGGCTGGTGGTTTTTCACAAATCGTATTTTCTATTAAAGGAACAGATGTATATAAGGCTTTGAAGTGGGAGAGTGGTGTACATCGTGTACAGCGTGTACCTAAGACAGAAACACAGGGAAGAATTCATACTTCTACAGCAACTGTTTTGTGTCAGCCAGAAATTGAAGAAGAAGATTTTGATTTAGATTTAAGTGAATGTACATTTGAAACACATAGAGCATCCGGTGCTGGTGGCCAGCATATCAATAAGACAGATAGTGCTGTGCGTGTAGTACATGTTCCTACAGGTATTACTGTAAACTGCCAAGAAGGTAGATCGCAGATTGAAAATAGAGAAACAGCAATTCGTATTATTCGTGCAAGAGTATATGAAGAAATGCAAAGAGAAAAGGAAGAAGCTGCAGGTAAAGAAAGACGTGCTAAGATTGGAACTGGAGATAGAAGTGAAAAGATTCGTACATACAACTATCCTCAGAATAGAGTGACGGATCATAGAATTCATTTTTCTGTCAATCATCTTGATCAAATCATGGAAGGAAAGCTGCAGGAAGTGATTGATGCTTTGCAGGCAGAAGAAGAAAGGAAGAAGTTGGAGGTAGAAGGATGACAACTTTTTCTAAGAGTGTAAAAGCATTTGAAAAAAAGTGTGAAGCAAGAGATGTGCCACCTGAGACAGTCATGGCGTATTTAACGGAATTGTCTCAAAGGGAAAGATATGATTTGTATCTGCATTATGAAGAAGAAATGCCATCAGATTTGGAAGAAGAATTTAACAAAGGTATGGCAAGAATCTTGAACTATGAACCAATGGAACATGTATTAGGCTATTCTTGGTTTTATGGATACAAGATGATTGTGAATGAAGATGTATTAATTCCTCGTCCAGAAACTGAAGAACTTTGTGCCAATATATTAGCTAGAATGGATGAATGGTTTATCAATCAAAATGAAATTCATTGTGCTGATGTTGGTACGGGTAGTGGGGCTATTGCAATTGTGCTTGCTAAAGAAGAGGCAAAAGTGCATATGATGGCTACAGATATTTCTGAAGAGGCTGTTGCAACGGCGAGAAAAAACGCAGAAAATAATGAAGCAAATATTGAATTTGTGACAGGGGATATGTTGCAACCGCTAATCGATAAAGGTGCAAAATTAGATGTTTTAGTTTCAAATCCACCATATATCCCAAGTGAAGAAGTGATGGAAAAGAGTGTTGTAGATTTTGAGCCACATGTTGCCTTATTTGGTGGTGAAGATGGTTTGAAATTTTATAGACAAATCTTTAAAGATTGTAAAAAAGTTCTGAAAGATAGAGCATTCATGGCATTTGAAATGGGTTGGGACCAAAGAGAAAGAATGTCTCGCTTAGTAGAAGAAGAACTACCAGGCTGTAAATATGAGATTCTAAAAGACATGAATGGTAAAGATAGAATGTTGTTTGTGTATTTTGAATAATTTCTGTTATTAAAAGCAATTATTAGTAATATGATTTATTCATTAAAAATTCAGATAATTTTTTGTGAGAAAAATATATGTATAGTATAATAACACTGATAACTGAGTTATCAGTGTTTTATTTATGCAAAAATTTTATCGGTGGATTAGTAAACATAGAGAGATATTAATGGCAATTGTAGATACTTCAATTGTTATTTTCTCATATTGGTTTGCATATTATGTGCGTACTGACTTTGGTAAATCTTCGTATTTATTAGAAGAACAAGCATTGTGGACGTATATGATATGGCCAGTTTTGATGAACTTATTGAGTATATTGGGCTTTCAGTTAAATAAGTCTTTGTGGATGTTTATTTCTGTGGATGAAGCTTTACGAGTTGGTGCTGCTGTTTTTGTAGGTAATATCGTATGGTGGTTTGTGATTTTATCTTTTAAGACACCGTGGTATGTTCGTTCATTGCCTGTAATTGCTGGTATGATTCAACTGTTGTTGATGTTAGCCATTCGATTGATTTATAGAATTATTCGTCAAGATTCTTCACAAAGACATAAAAGTCATAGAGCTGTCATTTTAGGGGCCGGTACATCTGGTGTTACTGCTATGAAAGAGATATCTTATTCAAATCATTACGATACAAGAATCATTGGATTTATTGATAAGAATAAGAAAAAAGTCAAAAAAAGATTAGCAGGTGTAGTTGTTCTAGGAACAGATGAAGATATGCCGCGTATTGTAGAACAATATAATATTGATACGGCATATATTGCCATTAAGAATATTTCTAAAGAAGATTTAAAGGCAATGATTGAAAGATGCAGACAATTAAATCTGCGTACAAGAATTGTTTCTTTTGAATTACAAGATAATGCTAATGAAAGAGCTTCTGTTAGAAATGTAAATATCAATGACCTTCTTGGTAGAGGTGAATTGCATTTAAATAGTGAAGAAATAGGTGGATATCTGACTGGTAAAACTGTAATGGTTACAGGTGCTGGTGGTTCTATTGGTTCTGAGCTTGTTAGACAAATTATGCAGTTTACACCTAAGAGATTGGTATTGTTAGATATTTATGAAAATAACATGTATGATTTGCAACAAGAAATCAACATTGATAGAAGACATGGCATTGATCAAACCGTGACTGATGTTGTGTGCTTGATTGGGTCTGTGCGTGATAAAGAACGTGTAGATGAAATCATGAAAAAATATCATCCAAATGTTGTGTTCCATGCTGCAGCACATAAGCATGTGCCTCTTGTAGAGAGTAGTCCTTTAGAAGCAATCAAAAATAATGTTCTTGGTACAAAGAATGTGATTGAGTGTTGTATCATGAATTATGTTGATAAGTTTGTTATGATTTCAACAGATAAAGCAGTTCGTACTACCAATGTTATGGGTGCTACAAAGCGTATGTGCGAGTTGGTTGTTGAAGGCTATAAGAATAATGGTGTAACAAAATTATGTGCAGTGCGTTTTGGTAATGTACTAGGTTCCAATGGGTCGGTTATTCCATTATTTGAAAAACAGATTGAAACTGGTGGACCTGTAACAGTCACAGATCCGAATATCATTCGTTACTTTATGACGATTCCAGAAGCTGCGCAACTTGTTTTACAAGCTGGTTCTTATGCTAAGACAGGGGAAATCTTTATCTTAGATATGGGTAAACCTGTAAAAATTGTGGATTTGGCAAGAAACTTGATTCAGCTTTCTGGATTGATTCCAGATGAAGATATCAAAATTGAATTTACTGGATTAAGACCAGGTGAAAAACTATATGAAGAATTGTTGGTTGATCCTAAAAATTCTAAAAAAACGGCGAATAATTTAATATTTGTTGCAGAACCAGAAGACATTAGTATGAATGAAGTGAATCAAAAAATATCTGCATTAACAGATTTAGTTGAAAAAGGAGATGCGGATAATCAGAAAATCATTCGTATTATTACAGCTAAATAATTTGTGAAATGTGTGAAATAACACACATTCTTTCATCAAGGTATCCGTTGTGGTAGAATATTACGGATACTTTTTTATATGAAGGAAGGGTATATGAAAAACAATAAAAAGAAAAAGATTAAAGTGAATGGTATTTTATCACTCATACTTATTGTGGCTTGCGTGGGAATTGCTTGCGCTTTTGGATTTAATATTTATCGCGTTGCTTCTTCTAAAGGTGGAGAAGGAGATACAGTTGCTACAGAAAAAGCAGATAATGAATATTCTAATGATCAATATTCTATTGGAAATAATCCAACGGATATTAATAAAAAATATTTTAAAGAATTGAATAGTGCGTTAGAAGGTAAATCAATTAAAAATGATGATGGCACTGAAGTAAGTGGAGATGAAGCTATTGCACAAGAAGTAGTTAAGAATTTTATTTGCCAATATTATACTTGGACAAATAAAGACGGTAACTATGATATAGGTGGTATGCAATATATCTATACGCCTAAGCAATCGGATTTTGAAACATATACTTTATATAACTTCTATAAAGATATGGATCTATATATTACACAAGATGGTAGAGACAATTTAATTCAAGTTAAAGATGTAATAATCAATGGTACTACTGCTGGTGAATATACAGTTTCTTATAAGAATGAAAATAGTGAAGATGTTTCAGATAATTTGTCTTGTATAGATGTGAATGCATCATGGACATATGAATCTGATACAAAGATGAGCACGTCTGACTTACAGAATAGTGCAGTGTTCCATGTTGTAAATAACAATGGTAGATGGGAAATTGGAGGTATTGAGTAATGCGAAATCCTTTTGATGATATCGATTTAGATTCTACTGCAGAATTACCTAAAATGGATAGTAATTCAAGACATACAACAGATATTCCTTCTTTCCAATCTAAGAAAGAACCTAATTTCCCGGATATGCCAGAGGAATTAAGCTCTCATAATAATGCATCAAATGTGATGCCTTCCTTTGAACATTTTCAAAATAATCCTGTAAGTGATGAAGATAAATCAGCGACATTACCATCTTTTCATACACATATGGGTACTGATGATAAAAATGAACCATTTTTATTTGATGTTCCAGAACATGTCGAAGATGATGCATCTTCGAAGAATGAAAGCACTGTGAAATTGAATATAAACACTAATGGTGGTGGTAATGGGAATGTTCCACCAGTTATTCATAATCCTAAAAATTCAGATGAAAAAAAGAAAAAGAAGCCTAAAAAGGGTGCCTTTAAAAAAGATACCACAGTATTGAACATTATAGTCACAATTATCACAATTGTGATGAATGTTCTTGTAACATATATTATGTTCAATATTACAAAGTTTGCATCTATTTCACAAAGTATCTTTTTGATAATCAATATTGGCGTGCTCGTAGCTTTAGTTCTCCTTGATTTGCTTGTTATCTTAATGATACGCACAAAGATGATTTATCTATTTGTTATGTCAATTGTTGTATTGTCTTTGTTTGTAGGTGTAGGCGGCTATGGTTTCTATGCTTTAAGCAGAGTCAATAAGAATGTAGATAAGATTACAGGTGATACAAAAGAAGAGGATGTTTCCGCAAGTTTAGTTATTTATAGTGGTACAAGTGGAGATCCTATTACAGATGTAAAAGATCTTGAGGGTAGAAAAGTTGGTATTTCTTCTGGTACAAATACAGCAGAAATTGCAAAGAAGAAATTAGAATCAGAAGGTGTTTCTGTAGAATATGTTGAAAGTACTGGATATACAGATCTTCTATCCAATTTGATTTCTGGAAATGTAGATTGTGCAGTATTACCAGTTTCTTACCAATCACAGTTTAGTGAAGATGAAAACTTAGCTGCATATCTTCCAGATACACAATCAATTTTAGATTTCTCTGATACAGTGACATCTACTGCAACATCTGGTGCAGACAAAGATATTACAAAGGAACCATTTACTGTATTGGTGACAGGTGAAAATGAAGGCCTTGCAGATTCTATCATTTTGATGTCTGTAAACCCAGTTTCTATGAAAGTAACAATGACATCCATTGCCCGTGACTCCTATGTGCCAATTGCTTGTTATGGTTCATCGGACAAGATCAATTCAGCACATGCGGCAAGTGAAGATTGCATGGTTAAAACAGTAGAAAACTTGATGGGTATTGATATTGACTATACGATTGAGTTTAACTTTGCATCGGTTATCCAAGTTGTAGATGCAGTTGGCGGGGTAGATGTTGATATTGATGTTAGCTTTAATGCACAATGCTGGGATGTTGAAAAGGATGCATTAGTTGTGCTTCCTCTAAATGCTGGGAAAAATCAACATCTAAATGGTCAACAGACTTTAGGTTTTGTTCGGGAAAGATATGCTTTCCCTGATGGTGACTTTGCTAGACAACGCCATCAACAAGAAGTTATTGAGCAAATTATTTCTAAGGTTATGTCTTCTAAGGATCCTAACATGTTCTTAAATATTTTAGATGCTGCTGGAAATAACATTAAAACAAACTTTACAGTTAATCAAATGACTGGTTTTATTAACTATGCGCTGCAGAAAGCTAAGAGATATTATGACGCAAATAGTATTTCTGGTTTGTTTGATTTTGAGTCTTCTAGAGTATATGGATATGCTGCAGATTTGTGGAATTCAAGTTTACAGATGAATCTATGGATTTATAGATTGTATAATGGTTCAATTCAGGATTGTGCAAATGCAATCAAGAGAAATTTGAACTTGGAAGAAACACCAAGTCAACCAACTGCGGTTAACTGGTCTTCAGCCAATACGTATACACCTGATCCTGTTTCTCAAGAAACGTACGATGAAGCACGTATTACGGATAGTGGAAAACCAGTTGAGGAAGTTGAAACAGCTGAGCCGACCTCAACTCCTGCTGAGTTTGTTCAAACAGCTGAGCCAACAGTTGCTCCTACACCAGAACCAACAGTAGCTCCAACGGTCGAGCCAACACAACCAGAGTCACCAGAACAGCCAACAGAACCTGAAACACCTTCTGAACCTGAACAACCGTCAGAAGAAGGAACAACAGAAACGGAATAATAAGTCTTTTAAAGCTTTATGAGATTTTGATACAATCCCACTGAAGTAGACACACGAAATAATTAAAGATATCCCATC
>ERZ808240.5118-NODE-5118-length-10943-cov-2.762399_pt1 | contig 10943 bp, 7 predicted proteins | sample MGYA00521084_ERZ808240 | MGnify/ENA primary metagenome ERZ808240 (study PRJEB31516, sample SAMN03275571) | gut metagenome | biome: mammalia-associated habitat; material: feces | host: Papio cynocephalus | place: Kenya | collected 2012-08-06 ... | reverse complement strand
AGATATAATCGCCCACCGCGAGAGGAATACTGCGACTATATACTTGAACGTGCCGACCGATTGCGTCCACAGGATATTCGCGAACGGCATGGCTCTTATTTTACGCCCATGATTTGGGTGGAAAAGTCACAGGAATATATTGCGAGGGTACTTGGTGAAAACTGGCAAGACGAGTATGTGGTATGGGACTGTGCTGCAGGAACAGGAAACTTGTTGACAGGATTGACAAACCGGTATAATTTGTGGGCATCAACATTGGAGCAGGCTGATGTTGATACCATGAAAGAGCGCGTGAGTAATGGGGCCAATTTGTTTGGAAACCACATTTTCCAGTTCGATTTTCTGAATGATCCATTGTTAGATTATACTACTAAGGAAGGGACGATTGTGAAGAGCAAGGTACCGCGCGAACTGCAGAATATAATCAAGAGTCCTGAGAGAAGACGGAAATTGGTAGTGTACATCAATCCTCCATACGCAGAAGGAGACAACCGGAACGGTGAAGGCCGTCGTGGCGTAGCTGCTAATACTGAAGTGGCGAAAAAATATGGCAGCACGATGGGATATGCCAAGCGAGAGCTGTACATACAGTTTCTTACACGAATATATCGGGAGATACCGGATGCGGTAATAGCAGACTTCTCCACGCTTAAAAATCTACAGGCTCCTAAGTTTGTTTCTTTCAGGACAATGTTTAGAGCCACTCCTAAGGCAATGTTCATTGTTCCCGCCTATACGTTTGACAATGTTACGGGCAGTTTCCCTATAGGCTTTAAGGTATGGAAGACCAGTGATGTAGAGCCATTCCATGGAGTAGTTTCAGATGTTTATGATAGTAAGGGAGATGTATTGCCGCAAAAGCGAATAGTGAGTTATGAAGGTGCCCGCTTTATCAATGACTGGACGGTGTCCTTCATTGATGATACCCAGGAGTCCATAGCAACCATTATAGGCATAGCTAATGATTTTCAAAATCAGGGAACGGTAAGAATAGAGCGCCCTCATCGTCCATGGAACCACCAGTATCAATGGCAGATAACCAAGTTTAATATCATAGAGTCTTGCATATATTTGGCAGTACGTTTGGTCGAAGAGGCTACTTGGGAAAATGACCGCGACCAGTTCCTATTTCCATACGACACATGGCGGACAGACGAGGAGTTCAAGACGGACTGCCTGGTATATGCGATATTCAGCAACAAGAATAACATACGTTCAAGTGATGGCCCAAACCATTGGCAACCTTTTACGGAGGCGGAACTGGGCATTACTGATGAATTGCCAAATCACTTCTTGACAGACTATATCTTAGGGCCAGGTCGACCACGACGATTGCAGACTGAATTGTTCGAGACACCACAAGAAAATAACCCATTACAATTTTCTCCCGACGCGCAAGCGGTGTTTTCGTCAGGCCGTGAGCTATGGCGCTATTATCACCGACAACCCAATGCAGATATGAACGCATCTTACTATGACATAAGGAAATATTTCCAAGGGACCAAGCTGGACAAGAAAGGCAAAGAAGTGATGAACGCAACAAGTGAAGACGAAACTTATGCCACACTCCATTCGGCTCTGCGGCTGGCGCACAGATGCTTGGCAGAGAAAATTGTCCCCAAAGTTTATGAGCATGGTTTCTTGAGATAATAAGTGATGCACTATCTGATACTATATGGTATGCAGATAAATATAGATTTCATCAGATACGCTATTCAAGTGGTTCTGTGCCACAAATGTAATGCTTTATAGTGATAAATCTGTTATTGCTGCTGCCGCTCTTACTGATACTCCAGCCCCCATCGCCACGGCGAATGATTTTTGGGAAAAGGCTTGCTCACTGGGCTATATGCTGGCTTCGTTCCCGATTCTTCCCAGTTTGTGCCTGTTTGTGTTGGGCGAAATAGTTGTTTTTCCTACTTTTGTAGTAGTATTAACGCAAAATGTAACTACGAGCGCAAAAGGATTATTGAGCATGGCGCTGCTGCTCTGTGCCTTGACGGTATCAGCGCAGCAGCGTGTGCAGAGCCTGAGTGCAGAACTCTTCGGAGCCCAGAACACCTTTGGTATCAATTACGATGCCCGTTTCCAGGGTAATGATGGCCTGGGCTATCGTGTGGGTATCGGCTACGGCTATGGAGATGACAACGGTTTCTGCAGTCAGAATAAATATCTAAAAGTGAGGGCTCTCTATATTTGTCTTGCGGGAGTACACCTTATTATAGATAAACACTGGGTGGAGAATAGAAATAAATTCTGCTGAGGGGGCCTATACTAAATCTGATTTTGATTTGATTTGTTATCTTTTTGATGTATTACGAGTTTCTCCAATATTGGCTGCCAGCAAATATTTTGTCACTTTTATTATTTTCTCTTAACTCATATCGAAAAAAAATGGTACATTTGCAATATGAATATACCAGATACAGGCAATATCAAGTGGAGCGAGAATGTGATAGTGGCCGACGCCGATTATGTGGATAAGGTGGCGTTCGACCTTACTGTCAACTTTGAGCGGATGATAGACCGCCGCATCCCTCCCGCCGATATGAGCCAGTGGGCCGTGTGCGTGGCCCTTGATGGCGGACTGCGCCCGGGGACGCATGAGACCCAGGTGGTGCTGATACACGACCGCAAGAACTCCAAGATGGAGAACTTCGCACCTGGTACTTATGCCACGGAACTCAACGGGCAGGCTTTCAGCGACCCTAAGTTGGGCGAGTTTACCTTTGCAGATGTCGCCACGGGCGAGTTTGCCGGTAACGGGGCTACCATGCTTGACATCCTGCGCAATCTTCTGGGCCATAGCGAGGTGAAACGCATCATGCTGATACCCGATGAGACCAATGGCGAACTGATAGAGACCCTCCGTAACACCCTGCGCGATGCCAGCGACGAACAGCGCATAACACTGTTGGCCATGCAGCCATTAGTAGGCGGAAACTATCGGCAGGAGATATTGGGCTACTCGCTGATGCGCGCCCTTGGAATAGATTCTAATGAAATAAAATAGACCGAAATGAGCAGAGTATTGATGATTGGCGCCGGAGGCGTCGCCACCGTAGCAGCATTCAAGATTAACCAGAATGCCGATGTGTTTACCGACTTTATGATAGCCAGTCGCCGTAAGGAGAAATGCGACAAGATAGTCAAGGCGATAGGCAATCCTAATATCAAGACCGCCCAGGTGGATGCCGATGATGTAGAACAGCTCAAGGCGCTTTTCAACAGTTTCAAGCCCGAGTTGGTTATCAACCTGGCCCTGCCTTACCAGGATCTTACCATCATGGATGCCTGTCTGGCCTGTGGCTGCAACTATCTGGACACTGCCAACTACGAGCCTAAGGACGAAGCCCACTTCGAGTATAGCTGGCAGTGGGCTTATAAGGACAAGTTCGAGAAAGCCGGACTCACCGCTATCTTGGGCTGTGGCTTTGATCCGGGGGTAAGCGGTGTATATACCGCCTATGCGGCTAAGCATCATTTTGACGAAATCCATTATCTGGACATCGTCGACTGTAATGCCGGCAATCACCACAAGGCTTTCGCTACCAATTTTAACCCCGAAATCAATATCCGCGAGATTACCCAGAAGGGCCTCTATTATCAGAACGGACAGTGGCTCGAAACTGAGCCTTTGGCTGTTCATCAGCCCATCACTTATCCTAATATTGGCCCGCGCGAGAGTTACCTCATGCACCACGAGGAACTCGAGAGTCTGGTCAAGAACTATCCTACCATCCGCCAGGCTCGTTTCTGGATGACCTTTGGCCAGCAGTATCTTACCTATCTGGACTGCATACAGAACTTAGGCATGTCGCGTATCGACGAGATAGAATATGAGGCTCCGCTGGCTGACGGCAGCGGCAAGCAGGTCAAGGTGAAGATTGTTCCCCTGCAATTCCTCAAGGCTGTGTTGCCTAATCCCCAGGACCTGGGTGAGAACTACGATGGCGAGACCTCAATAGGTTGTCGTATCCGCGGTGTCAAGGATGGCAAGGAGCACACCTACTACGTGTACAACAACTGTAAGCATCAGGAGGCTTACCAGGAGACTGGCATGCAGGGCGTAAGCTATACCACCGGCGTGCCGGCCATGATAGGTGCCATGATGTTCTTCAAGGGCCTCTGGCGTAAGCCAGGCGTATGGAATGTCGAGGATTTCGACCCCGATCCATTCATGGAGCAACTCAACAAGCAGGGGCTGCCCTGGCATGAGGTGTTCGACGGCGACCTGGAACTCTAACTGTGCCTGTCGTCCCTACTCACACAAGAATCACAACCATTTACCACACATATTATAGATAATAGCTATTTATGGCAAAGAAAGAAGCAACCAACGAAGAATTGCAGTTGGCACAGGAGGGCAAGCTGAAGGCTCTCCAGGCAGCAATGGCCAAGATAGAGAAAGATTTCGGCAAGGGGTCTATCATGAAGCTGGGCGACCAGCATATAGAGAATGTGGAGGTCATCCCCACGGGGTCTATAGCCCTGGATGTCGCTCTCGGCGTAGGCGGTTACCCCAAGGGCCGCATCATCGAGATTTACGGTCCCGAGTCATCGGGTAAGACCACCTTGGCTATCCATGCCATTGCCGAGGCTCAGAAACAGGGAGGCATCGCCGCGTTTATCGACGCCGAGCACGCTTTTGACCGTTTCTATGCTGCTAAGTTGGGTGTCGATGTCGATAACCTGTGGATATCTCAGCCCGACAATGGTGAGCAGGCCCTGCAGATAGCCGACCAGCTTATCAGTTCGGCCGCGGTAGACATCGTGGTCATCGACTCGGTGGCCGCCCTTACTCCTAAGTCCGAGATTGAGGGCAGCATGGGCGACAACAAGGTGGGCCTGCAGGCTCGCCTGATGAGCCAGGCCCTGCGCAAACTTACCGCCACCATAGCCAAAACCAATACCACCTGTATCTTTATCAACCAGCTGCGAGAAAAAATTGGCGTGATGTTTGGCAATCCTGAAACCACCACTGGTGGTAACGCCCTCAAATTCTATGCCTCTGTGCGACTGGACATCCGCAAGGGTACGCCCATCAAGGATGGCGACACGGTCATCGGCAACGAGACCCGTGTCAAGATTGTCAAGAACAAGGTGGCCCCGCCATTCCGTAAGGCCGAGTTTGAGATTATGTTTGGCGAGGGGATCTCCCGGACTGGCGAGATACTCGACCTGGGTGTCGAGTACGGCATCATCCAGAAGAGTGGCAGCTGGTTCTCGTACAATGGAGCCAAGTTGGCCCAGGGTCGCGATGCCACCAAAGCCCTCCTGCGCGATAACCCCGAGCTGTGCGAAGAACTCGAAGGACTTATCAGGCAGGCCATTGCTGACAAGGCCGAGTAAAAGACTTGGTCGCCGCTAAGTCCCTTGTCCAGGGTGTCAACTAAGAAAGCCGCCCCTGTCACACGATGTGGCAGGGGCGGCTTTCTTAGTGGTGCTTACCCGATAGGTTCGTACTAAGTAACGAACTATCTGATTACTTGCGCTCCCATATATAAAGATATGAGGTGGTGCCGTGCTCGGGGTTGCTGCCTTTCTTGCCGCCGAAGAGCGACGGGCTGAGCGGCGAGACACTGCAGTCGTTAGAGACGATGCTGCCGTTAATCATACCGAAGGCGTTGAGGTAGAACATAGGCGTGCGTGTAAACGAGATCTTGGTCTGATTGAGCAGCGCCTGAAGCTCGCTACGTGTGATAGGCACCTCCTTGCCGTCGGCACCGATACGCTTGGTGTTGAAGTAACTGTTAATCTCGAATGTAAGGCCGTCGTTGTAGGTCTTGCGGAGATACTTCAGTACATCGGCGTTGACGCCCTTGGTGGTGATGGTAATGCCCTCCTTGGCGTAGGTGGTGGTGAGCGATACGGTGCTGCCGTTGATGTTCATCTCGACCGTGCTGGTGGTGCTGTATGTCTGTGCCACATCGTGCTTCTGTACGATGAGCATATCATCGGCCGGACAGTAGTAGTCGGCGGGTGTCGGGATGAATACCGTTACATCGGTGGTGTCGCGCACGTGGATAGACAGTTTGGTGTCGTTGGCCTCGTAAGAGCGGTCGTTGATAGAGAAGTTGACCTCGACCGATCCCTTGCCGGCTACGACCGATGGCGTCGGGTCTGGCAGTGGGTCTGGGGTTGGGTCAGGGTCGGGGTTGGGCTTCGGGTCGGGGGCTGGCGTGGGATTTACCTCTGGCTTCTTGTCCTCCTCGGTAGGCTGATCCTTGGTGTCGAGGGCTGGAGTAACCATGAATACCACATCGTTGAGGTCGAAATTGTTGTTATAGTGCTCCCAGTCCTCAAATCCGAAGAACGTGTTGTCACCATACTTGAACGAGACAGAGTGAACACCCTTACCGTGGCATTCCTTGTCCTCCCAGAGCCAGTAGTGGGCCTCGTACGAGCACGAGCCGCTGTTCTCGCTCACGTTAGAGTAGTAGGTCTCTGCAACATTGCCTACATATTCGCCGTAGCGATCCTGGCGGTTGTAGGGATACTTGGTGCTGAGATAGAAGCCAAACTTGTAGCCTTTCTTCACAGTTATCTGTATGCCGTTCTGGTTCTTGTAATAGCCCCAGGGGCACTGGCCGTTGTTGTCGAAGATGTTCTCCTCGTGCTTCTTGCCATCCTTGTCATAATAGTAGATGCCTATGATGTCGTGGCTCGCCGTCTGCGAGTAGGCGGGATAGAGCGTGAAGGGCTTGCCGTTAGACACGTAAAGATAATTGGTTGTCCAGTCGCTTACACCTTCCTTCTTCGGTGTAAGGTTGAGGTTGTCCTGCTCCTCGGGCAGGATGTCGAGGAATACCTTGGCTGTCGACTCGAGCACATCGTTGGCCAGCGGTGCCACACCCTTGATGCTCACCACGCTTTCGTCCTGGCTGGCCACGCGGTAGCTGTTAGAGTAGGCTGCCACCTCGGGGGCATGGGCTGGCGCGTAGTTGATAGTGGCCACCTGGGGCTCTCCACCGTTGGTGGGTGTAATCGTGTCTTCAGAACATGCGGCCAAGCCTAAAGCAATGGCTGCTGCCGCAAAATAACTGAGTTTTTTCATAACCACTTATGTTGTTGATATTAAACTAATTAGAAAATTTGTTGCTGATATTTATTTTCGCGGCTGCAAAGTTAGTGATAATTACCGAAACTGGTAGCATTTTATGCGTAAAATATGCGAAAAATCTGACGGTTTGCGCAAAAAATAACTGCCACTTAGCCAGTAGCCCATGCTGCTTGCATGTAACTATTGGCTAATGGCAGAGATGTGGGGGATGATGCGATTATCTTACGACGACCTTGCGGCCATGCACGATGTTGAGGCCGCGCTGCAGGGAGGGGCGCCGGCGGCCGCAGAGGTCGTAGATACGATCGCCGGGACGGTTCGGGCAGTCGCCGTCAGCGGTGATGCCGTCGATGCCCGTGATGGTGCCGTTGAGCGCTACCGGCAACTGGGTGGCTGTAGCGCCACGCACCTTGAGATAGCCACCGTAGAGAGGACAGGTGTCGCCCATGCCCAGTAGGCGGAAGGTGGCATGCTCGGCATCGTAGGTGTAGAAGGCGTAGCCCTGGTTCTCGGGGCGTGCGCGGAAAGCCTCGTCGAAAACTACTGGGGCCTGGAGTACGCTCACAAAGGCCGACTCGGCGGTGGTGGCAATGGTGGCTGGCACGCTGGCGGCGGTCACGGCGAAAGTAGTGGTGGCCTCAGTGGCCTTGACCAGATAGGCCTGACCAGCCTGCAGGGTGCTGGTGGTGCGGTCGAACCCTACGGCCTTGGCCTGGTCGCTGAGCCAGTCGGTCTGCAGGGCCTGTACGCTGAGGCCGGCAGGGGGCTGGGCGCTGAAGGGCATACCCACGGGTACCCACTGGCCTACGGGCAGGGTGCGGCTCAGCGAGGCGCGCTCGGCGGTAAAGTCGATGGGCGTGTCAAAGGCCACCCCGTCGGTAATGGTGAGCTGCCGGCAGGTGGCCTGCGGTGCGGCAGGGGCCTTGCTCATGTCTGTGGCGATAGCGGTTGCTGGGGTGCCGGCGCTGGATACCACAATGGTGTTGGGCTGGTCGGCCTCGGCGCTGCTGGGGGTAAAGTAGAGTGTGTTGGGCCCGAGCGTGCTCGGGCGTGTGGCGGCGGCCGTAAACACGCCGCCCGCATAGGTGCCGGCGTAAGCCTCGGTGCGCAGGCCGGCTATGGCGCTTACCGGCTGCCCGTCTATCGTGACGGTGCTGGTGCATGGATAGGCCAGCACAAACTGGTCGGGCTGTGCGCGATAGCCTTCTATGACATAGCGGTCGAGGGCTATGTGCCCGGCGGCGCGCAGGGTTAGCCGTAGGTAGTTGCCAAACAGGGCGCTGCCGGGTACGCGGGTTACGCAGGCAGGTAGGCACACTTCCTTGTTGTCGTCCATCTGGAGGACGGGGGCATACATCAGTCGGCCGTCAGAGCGGCGGACCAGGAAGCCGTCGGCCGCGAGGTAGTGGGTGTTGGCTGGGTCTACACGGTATTCGGTCACACGTACGTTTTCGTTGAAGGCGAGGTCGGCCAGCGTGTCTATGTGTTCTACATTGGGGCCGAAGGTAAGCGAGGGGATGGGGGCTGTAAGTACCATGCCGCCACCCACCATGGGGGCGATGGCGCTCAGCGCTACCCGTCGTGCATCGTCTATCACCATGTCGCCCTTGATGGTGCCGAGGGCTATGTCAATAAGCGTGTCGTCGGCACGGCGTATCAGCCGGTTGTTGTGGCTGCGGTAGTGGGTGTTGGCCGGGGCCACGGTAAGGCTGGTAAGCTGAGGTACCCGGCCGAAAACAGGCCTCCTGCCAGAGGTGGATATGCTGTCAAGACCGGCTCCGAGATGCAGGCTGCTGAGCGAGGTGCACCCATCTGTAATAAACTCGCCAATAGTCTGTACTCCGTCGGGGAGCGTAAGCGACTGCAGGGCCGACATGTCGGCAAAGGCGGTTGGACTTATCTCGCGCAGCGAGGTGGGCAGCGTGAGCCGGGTGATAGACGCGCATCCCTCGGCCATGGCCCTGGAGTTGATGCGCGTGGTGCCCTCCTTGATGGCGTAGGAGGTGGCCCCGGTCTTGTTGGTAAAGGCGTAGAGCGTGTTGCCGAAGTAGAGAGCTCCGTCGGTGCTCGTCGCTTTGAGGTTCTCGATGAATGGGGTACCGTAGAAGGCGCCATTGTCTACCGAATAGTTGCCCTGTGGCAGCGCGATGTTGGCGAGTGCCCTGCATCCGCTGAACGCACTGTTGCCTATGCTCGTCACCGAGTTTGGGATGGTTATGCTGGTGAGCCTCTCGTTATTGGCGAACGACATTATGCCTATACTTGTCAGCGAGCTGGGTAAGGTTACGGAGGTGGCGTAGTAGAAACAGCGTAGGGCGTAGTCGCCTATCCGTGTGGCGTCGGCAACGGTAATCTGGCTGAGGGCGTTGCAGCCGCTGAAGTAATCGGTGGCTATGTCCGAATTGAATTCATAGTCTTTCTCGACCAGGCTGGCGGGCAGGGTCACCGAGGCGAGCTTTTTGCAGTTGGCGAAGGCATTGGCCCCCATGGTCTTGAGGCTGGCGGGCAGGCTGAGTGTGGTGAAGACGCAGCCCTTGAAAGCCTCACGCCCTATCTCCTCCAGTCCCTCGTTGAGACTGATACCCTTGAGCGGGTAGTTGTAGCTGGTGGCGAAGGCGTTGGCATCGATGCTTCTAAGTGTTGACGGACATACCAGTGTACCTGCGGCCACGCTTAGGTTCCACAGGCTGCTGATACGGGTGATACCCTCTTTGAGTCGCACCTCGTCCTTAGAGGTCGAGGCTATGGTTATATAGCCCAGGAACTGCTCCTGCACTGTGGGCTGGGTCTTGTCGTACAGGCAGTGACTGTAATACTCGTACTTAGGGTTGTCCTCGGCTATCTCTAACTGGCCTATGGTCCATCCGTCTACCACGGCCAGTGGGTTGTCGGGGAATGTGGTGACATGGCTGCCTATATATACGTATCGGGGCGACGGACCGCCGTAACCCACGATGGGCGTTTTGATGGCAGTTACGGTGTACTGGATGCCGCTGCTGGGGGCAGTGACGCGGTCTATGCGTAGCGTTTCGGGTATCTCGGTGGTGGCCTTATAGCCGGTGAGGCTTACGGTGCCGGTGCCGTTGGCCTCGGTCTGCACGGTGTAAGTGCAGCAGTCTACGGTAAAGGTGTCGCCTATGTCGGCCCGTGTCGGCAGACTGGCGGTGAGCAACAGGGCCATACACAGGGAAGTCAGGGCACGGCCATGGGGGAGTAGTGGTAGATTCATTGTGGTAACTGTAAAATAGTTAATGATTGAAATATACTTAATATCTTTTACAAAGATATTGAATATAAACTGAATAAACGAATAGTTTTGAGATTTTTTTTTTACAAGATGGCAAAAATGGCGGCCGCTGTGGCAGCCGTTGGCCTGGAGGTCAGCGTGCGGTGCCCCTTGGTTGCCATTTCGCGTGCGGTCATTGTAAGGGCCAGCTTCGTTGTACCCATCGCGCGCGCGATACCTTTATATATAATAAGATATGGCATCTTCCCAGTGATGTCTCAGAGGCGTATCGTGCGCCGCTCTTCTCTAAAATAGAGGGTCAGTAAGTCTGTGGGGCAGATTGGTGTGCCCGCCCTGTGAGCGATGGGGGTGGCAGAAAAGGCTGACGCAGATGCGCCAATACTGACACATTTGGCAGAGATGACGCTGTCCGGCAACGCCTTGGCACGCCTTTTGTATAAGGATAAGCGTAAATTAATTGTTGAATAAAAATAAAAAAATATATAGCATTATGGGAAAGATTATTGGAATCGACTTAGGTACAACAAACTCTTGTGTATCTGTATTTGAAGGCTCTGAGCCTGTGGTTATTGCCAACAGCGAAGGTAAGCGTACAACTCCTTCGGTCGTAGGTTTTGTCAAGGACGGTGAGCT
>ERZ808240.5116-NODE-5116-length-10943-cov-6.352039_pt1 | contig 10943 bp, 7 predicted proteins | sample MGYA00521084_ERZ808240 | MGnify/ENA primary metagenome ERZ808240 (study PRJEB31516, sample SAMN03275571) | gut metagenome | biome: mammalia-associated habitat; material: feces | host: Papio cynocephalus | place: Kenya | collected 2012-08-06 ... | reverse complement strand
GGCTTTCTAACCTTTATTCCGGTCCGGGTATCCACCAGCCTGATGCATTAAATAGAAACAGAATCTAACGTCGCATAAAATTCTGGATATGATACATCTACACACTGACTGTCGATAATCTGTGTCTCTCCCCCGGCTGCGAGTCCTGCAATTGAGAAAGCCATTGCAATGCGGTGGTCGAGATAGCTTTGAACAGAGGCACCGGTAAGATGACCGGTTCCTTCGATGATCATGCCATCGTCAGTAGGAGTGATATCTGCTCCCATGGCTTTTAAGCCGGCTGTGACGGTGTCGATACGGTTGGTCTCTTTTACTTTCAGCTCGGCAGCATCTTTGATAATGGTGCGGCCTTCGGCGAAAGCAGCCATGACAGCAATCATCGGGATCTCATCGATCAGGGTTGGAATGGTATCTCCCTCGATAACAGTTCCTTTTAACTGGCTGCAGCGCACCAGAAGATCTGCACGGCCTTCGCCGCCTTCGAAAGACTGGCTGACTGTTTCGATATCAGCCCCCATGGCTTTGCAGACCTTTAAAAAGCCGGCACGTGTAAAGTTTGTACCCACATTTTTGATCAGAAGTTCAGATCCCGGAACCAGAAGTGCGGCTGCAATAAAGTAAGCGGCAGAAGAAATATCTCCCGGTACACAGATCTGCTGTCCGTAGAGTTCCTGACAAGGTTCTACATGTGCAGTGGCAGTTCCGTCTGTGTGAAGGTCTGTTGCAACATAGGCCCCAAATCCCTGCAGCATGAGCTCTGTATGATTACGGGAAAGAGCAGGTTCGGTAACCGATGATGGACTGTCAGCGTAAAGACCGGCCAGCAGGACTGCGGATTTCACCTGTGCAGAGGCAACCGGTGACTGATAATCGATGCCATGAAGATTTCCAGGTTCGATGTGAAGCGGTGCACAATCGTTGCCATTCAGACTTGTGATATGAGCCCCCATGCTGTTAAGAGGGGTCATAATACGCTTCATTGGCCGGGAGTTCAAAGAATCATCGCCGGATAAAGTCGTGGCAAAATCCTGACCGGATAAGATTCCGGAGATCAGTCTGGTTGTTGTACCACTGTTTCCGACGTTTAAGGTCTCTGTTGGTGCAGTCAGACCGCGGAGTCCTTTCCCATGGACAAGAATGCAGTCTGGCTTTTTTTCGATATCAACACCCATTTTGCGGAAACAGTCAATGGTAGACAGACAGTCTGCCCCTTCCAGAAAATGAGTGATCTCCGTGGTTCCAAGTGCAATGGAACCTAACATGATAGAACGATGGGAGATGGATTTATCCCCCGGTATCGTTACTTCTCCTTTTAATCCCTTTACAGGGGTGATTGTTCTAACGCTCATATACAATATACCTGAATTTCTGCAGTAATTCTACGGCACGGCTGCTAGAGTCTTCATCGTAAAATTCAATACGCAGAACCCCTTCTTCAAATTCTCTGTTGTGTACAATTCCAATATTTTTAATACTGATATTATTAGAAGCAAGGATGGTTGCAATGGCAGCAATTCCTCCGGCTTCATCAATGATATCGCAATATACAGCGAATGCCTTTTTGATCGGACCGGCCGAAGAGGAAGGCATAGAATTACGGTAATTACGGGAAGATTCAAAACGGTTATAAAGATCCAGATCATCTTCCCGTTCAATAGCTTCCTTAAAATCTTCCAGTGAATCAATATACTCATCCAGGATCTTTATGATATTATCCTTGTTTTTAAGACAAATGTTCTGCCACATGACCGGCGAGGATGAGGCGATACGTGTGATATCTTTGAAACCACCTGCAGCCAGATTTTTCATCATCTCATCTTTGGTATCGTGTGTCTTGACGAAGTTGACAAGTGTAGAGGCGATGATATGCGGAAGATGGCTGATCGTTCCGGTGATCTGGTCGTGAAGCTTATAATCCAGAATAACAGGAAGAGCCTTCAGAGTCTCTACAAATTTTTCATAAGCATCTACCTTTTCTTTTGGAACCTGTGCGGTCGGGGTCAGAATGAAGTAGGCATTCTCAATCAGCATTGCTTTGGAATTGCTGTAGCCGCTTTTTTCTGATCCTGCCATCGGATGTCCGCCGATGAAATATTTCCCGATTCCAAGATGCTGTACCTCTTCGTGGATATTTGTCTTCACACTGCCCACATCGGTGAGGATACAGTCATCGTTTAAATACTCTGTTAACTGCTTCAGATAAGCTGTATTGTAAGCGACGGGTGCGCATAAAAATATATAGTTACAATTTTGAAAATTATTGTCGATCGTGGTTGCCGCAACATCGATAACTGATTCCTGTGTTGCCAGTGCCAGGGATTCTTTATTTTTATCGAAAGCTACGATCTCGTAATCCGGGTAATACTGGCGGACTGCTTTTGCGATAGAACCTCCGATCAGTCCAAGCCCGATAAAACCGATTTTGCGTTTCATAGTTGTCCTCCTTTCGGTGAGTTTCTACATATATAAACATAAAGAAATATATAACGATATTGAGAAAACTCAGTTCATATTGTAACGTGCTTGGAGTATGTTTGTCAATACTACAATGCTTTAAAGTGAAAAAGTACACATGAAAAAGAAAATAATTTAGTAGATTTGCCATGAAAAATGCATATAAAATTCAGAAAAAAGTGAAAAATAACATTTAATTAAAAATAAATACAAAAATAATATGGTTAAAGTGCATAAAAGTGTTGTAAAAAAACAGAAAGTTTAGTACAATATTTACATGAGATTTTACCAAAATAAGGAGGCAGCTATATGAAAGTTTACAGAACGGACGAAATCAGGAACGTGGTTCTCTTAGGACACGGTGGAAGCGGAAAGACCAGTCTTGCAGAGGCCATGGCATATGTATCAGGTGCAACAAATCGTATGGGGAAGATTACAGATGGCAACACGATCAGTGATTTTGATAAAGAAGAACAGAAACGTGAATTTTCAATCAGTACAACCCTGATTCCGATTGAGTGGGAAAAAGCGAAGATCAATATTTTGGATACACCGGGATATTTTGATTTTGTCGGAGAAGTTGAAGAAGCTGTAAGTGCCGCTGATGCAGCAGTCATTGTTGTATCCGGTAAGGCAGGTGTGGAAGTTGGCACAGAGAAGGCGTGGGAACTTTGTGATAAGTATAAGCTTCCAAGAATGGTATATGTAACAGAGATGGATGTGGACGATGCAAGCTTCCGTCAGGTAGTACAGGATCTGACAGACCGTTATGGAAAAGTAATCGCACCGCATTTCCAGCCAATCCGTGAGAATGAAAAACTGGTAGGTTATGTGAACGTTATCAAGAATGCAGCAAGACGTTATACCGGTGTCGGGCAGAGAGAAGAATGTGAGATACCGGAATATTGTAAACCGAATCTGGAGATCTACCGTGATAAGCTGTTGGAAGCTGTTGCAGAGACCAGTGAAGCATTTATGGAAAGATATTTTGAAGGAGATGAATTCTCAGTAGAAGAGATCCGTTCTGCAATGCGTACGGAAGTTATGGACGGAGATATCGTTCCGGTAGCGATGGGATCTAATATTCAGGCACAGGGTGTTGCGAATCTGCTTTCTGATATTGTAAGATTTTTCCCAAGTCCGGATAACAGGAAATGTGCAGGAATCAACCGTAAGACAAATGAAATCTTTGAAGCAGATTATGATTTCGCAAAAGCAAAATCTGCATATGTATTTAAGACTATGGTAGATCCGTTTATCGGAAAATATTCGTTTGTTAAAGTATGTTCCGGTGTATTAAAAGGAGAAGATACCTTATATAATGGAGAGTCCGATGCAGAAGCAAAGCTTGGAAAGATTTATACAATGGCCGGTAATAAACCGACAGAAGTAAGTGAATTATTTGCCGGAGATATCGGTGCAATTGCAAAACTTGCCAATACAAAGACCGGAGATACACTTTCGACAAAGAATACTCCGATCATGTATGGAAAGACTGAATATTCCAAACCATATACATATATGAAGTATACTTGCAATAACAAGGGAGATGAGGATAAGGTATCCCAGGCATTGCAGAAGATGATGGCAGAGGATGTTACATTGAAGTCTGTGAATGACAGTGAGAACCGTCAGACACTTCTTTACGGTATGGGAGACCAGCATCTTGAAATTACGGCAAGTAAACTTGCAGCACGTTATAAATGTGAGATTAAGCTGGAAACACCAAAGGTGGCATTCCGTGAGACGATTAAGAAAAAATCAGATGTAGATTCTAAATATAAGAAACAGTCCGGAGGACATGGACAGTATGGACATGTGAAGATGAGATTCGAGCCATCGGGTGATCTGGAGACGCCATATGTATTTGAAGAAGAAGTAGTGGGCGGAGCTGTTCCGAAGAATTACTTCCCGGCAGTAGAAAAAGGATTACAGGAAGCAGTTACGAAAGGTCCTCTTGCAGGATATCCGGTTGTTGGTGTGAAAGCTGTACTATATGATGGATCTTATCATCCGGTGGATTCTTCTGAGATGGCATTTAAGACAGCAACGATTCAGGCATTCAAGAAGGGATTCATGGAAGCTTCTCCGGTTCTTCTGGAGCCGATTGCTTCTCTTACGGTTACCGTTCCGGACGATTATACCGGAGATGTGATGGGAGATCTGAACAAACGCAGAGGCCGTGTGCTTGGTATGAATCCGATCGCAGGCGGCAAACAGGAAATTGTGGCAGATATCCCTATGACAGGACTCTTTGGATATTGTACGGTACTCCGTTCTATGACAGGCGGCCGTGGAGTATATTCTTATGAATTTGCCCGCTATGAACAGGCACCGTCTGATGTGCAGGAAGCAGAGATTGCAAAGCGAGCAAAAGAAGAATAAAGAGTTAAGAAAATGTATAAAAAATATATAAATGGAAGAAAAGCCCGTAAGGGCTTTTTTTCTTAAGACAAAGGTGCTATAATCTCTTGTGTTAAAAATACAGGTATACAGATAATAAGAAAGATACAAAGTGGATAATTGTGAGGTCAGGGAATGAAAATTGTGATTATTGGGGACGGAAAAGTTGGTCATAAGTTGACAACCCAGCTGTCCGAAGAAAATTATGATGTGGTTTTGATTGATCAAAATGAGGGAAAATTAAAAGAAGCTGTAAATGAGCTTGATATTTTCTGTATTACAGGGAATGGAGCAGATGTAGACGTTCAGAAACAGGCAGATGTACCGCATGCAGATCTGGTGATCGCCTGTGCATCGACAGATGAACTGAATATGTTGAGCTGTCTGCTGGCTAAGAGATTAGGTGCCAGACATACGATCGCACGTGTACGTAATCCGATTTACTACAGACAGATCGATCTGTTAAAAGAAGATCTTCATCTGAGTATGGCAGTTAATCCGGAGCGTGCTGCTGCCAATGAGATTTCCAGAGTACTGCTTTTCCCGGAGACAAATAAAGTAGAGACGTTCATGAAGGGCCGGGTAGAACTGGTAGAATTTATTATAAAAGAGGACAGTGCACTGGCAGGACTTTCTCTTGCAGAAGTTTATAAGAAATTCCAGATCAAGATTCTGGTATGTGCGGTAAAAAGAGGAAAAGAAATTCATATTCCGGATGGTGAATTCATTCTTCAAAAGGGAGACCGGATGCACATTGTTGCGGCACATCAGGATCTGAAGTCATTCTTCCGTGCATTGGGACACCGGAATGCAAGGGTGAAAAAGGTATTGATCTGTGGCGGCGGACACGTCTGCTTTTATCTTGCAATGCAGCTTTTACAGGTAGGCATGCAGGTGAAGATCATTGAACAGAATATGAAAAGATGTGAAGAACTCTGTGAACTTTTACCAAAAGCAACGATCATACATGGAGATGCAGCCAATCATGACCTGCTTATAGAAGAAGGAATTAAGGAATCAGATGCGTTGATCGCACTGACAGGTATGGATGAAGAGAATATTATTATGGCACTTTTTGCAAAGATGCAGGGAGTGAATAAGATTGTAGCAAAAGTGAACGAAGATTCCAGGGCACAGATGGTAGAAGGACTTGGAATTGATTCGATTGTATCGGCTAAGAGTGCAACGGCAGATGCTATTATGAGTTATGTCAGAGCAAGGAATGAATCTGCAAGCAATGTGAATGTAGAGTCTATGTATCAGCTCCTTGGCGGTAAGGTAGAAGCACTGGAATTCATTATTAAATGTGAATGCAGCTTTACCAATGTACCGCTTCGTGAATTACGGACGAAGAAGAACAATCTGATCGCATGTATAGGCCGGAAGAGACGCATAATTATTCCAAATGGTGAGGATCATCTGGAAGTTGGTGACAGCGTAGTGGTTGTAACGATGGATCATATTGATAAATTCAGCGATATATTGGAATAATATACTGGAATAAGGAGACAGAAAAAAGTTATGAATACAAAAATGGTAAGATATATTCTATGCAGAATGTTGGGAGTGGAATCATGTCTTCTGCTCTTTCCGGCATTGGTTGCATTGATATATCAGGAAAAATGTGGCGCCTTATTTCTTATTCCAGCCGGGATTTTATTTCTTCTGTTCATTTTTGCAGGTATGAAGAAGCCGGAGAACAGCCATATTTATGGGAAAGAAGGAATGGTAATCGTTGCGCTGGCATGGATATTATGGTCATTATTTGGTGCAATGCCGTTTACATTGTCAGGATATGTTCCGAATTATGTAGATGCTTTTTTTGAAACGGTTTCAGGTTTTACAACGACAGGTTCCAGTATCATACAGGATGTAGAAGCACTGCCACACTGCCTTCTGTTCTGGAGAAGTTTTACACATTGGATCGGAGGCATGGGTGTGCTGGTCTTTGTACTGGTGGTTACATCGCTGGATAAAAAGAATTCCATGTATCTGATGCGCGCGGAAGTTCCTGGACCGGAGAAAGATAAACTGGTGCCTAAAGCAATGTCAACAGCCCGTATTTTATATGGCATGTATCTGATACTGACAGTAGTTGAGATTATTTTTCTGATGATCGGAGGAATGAATCTGTTCGACAGTATGATATTTTCGTTTGGTTCCGCAGGTACCGGCGGATTTTCAAATTATGCGGACAGTGTAGCACATTTTCACAGTGCTTATATAGATGGTGTGATCACTGTGTTCTGTGCATTATTCGGGGTCAATTTTGCGTTGTTTTATTTTATGCTTTTGGGAGATTTTAAATCAATTTTGAAGAATGAAGAATTGCGGACCTATATTTTACTGATCGCAGGTGCGACGGCATTGATCACGGCTAATATTCATTCGTTATATCCGACAATTGGGAAAGCATTCCGCTATGCGATATTCCAGGTGGTCACGATTATAACAACTACAGGGTATTCTACGGCGGATTTTGCAAAATGGCCGATGTTCTCGCGAGCGATTATTATGATGCTTACGGTGGTAGGAGCATGCGCTTCTTCAACCGGAGGAGGAATAAAAGTCTCAAGACTGCTCGTAGGAATGAAATGCGTAAAAAGAGAAATTGTACAGATGGTACATCCGAAATCAGTTGGAATCATTCGCATTGGAGGAAAAAAGGTAAGTTCGGATGTTCTTCGGACCATATATATCTACTTCATTGCATATGTAGGAATATTGATTGGATCAGTTATTTTGATCTCGCTTGATAATTTTGATTTCGAGACAACGTTCAGCGCTGTCCTTACTACACTTGGTAATGTGGGACCGGGAATGGCGAAAGTAGGACCGATGGGTAATTTTGCTGCTTTTTCACCATTTTCGAAATTAGTATTATGTTTTGACATGCTGGCAGGACGTCTGGAGATATTCCCGTTCCTGATGTTATTTACAGCACCGGCATGGCGCAGAAAATTTTAGAATAACAGGCGGCTTTTTTATGCCGTCTGATTTTCTATATATACCAAAATATACAAGAGAACCTGCAGATGGCAGATTCTGGGTATGGGAGGAGAATTTATGAAAGGTAAAATGAAAGCAATGATCGCGATTGTGGTTCTGGTTCTGGCAGGAATCTATTATTATGCTGCGATACCGGCGGTCAACATTCATTCATCGGAGACATGGTTTTTCATCATGATCTTTCTGGTGATCCTGGCTGTTCTGTATCTGGGAAGAAAGAAAATGAACAGATACGAAGTCAGGGAAAGTAAAGTTGTAAAAGGATTTCTTGGAGTAGTAGTGGTACTGGGAGTAGTATATCTGCTGGGAACACTTTTTTCTTCTCCGGTTGTCAATGCGAAGAGGTATCAGAAGCTCATGACAGTAAAAGAAGGAGAATTTACCAAAGATGTAGATGAATTATCGTTTGATAAGATTCCGCTTCTGGATAAAGATACGGCAGCCCTTCTCGGTGACCGTAAGATGGGAAGCATGGTGGATATGGTATCGCAGTTTGAGGCCGATGATATCTACAGTCAGATCAACTATAAAGGCAATCCGGTCCGCGTAACACCACTGAAATATGCAAACCTGATCAAATGGTTCACGAATCAAAGTGACGGTATTCCGGCATATATCCGGATCAATATGGCAAACCAGTCTACGGAGCTTGTGAAATTAAAACAAGGTATGAAATATACAACCAGTGATCATTTTAACCGTAATATCTACCGTCATCTGCGCTTTGCACATCCAACTTATATCTATGGAGACCTGAGCTTTGAAATTGATGAAAACGGAGATCCGTACTGGATCGCACCGGTGAAGAAGTTCAATATCGGATTATTTGGCGGAGAGACAGTCGGAAAGGTAGTGATCTGTAATGCAGTGACCGGAAAAACCAGGACTTATGATGTCGGAGATGTTCCACAGTGGGTAGACCGTGTGTATTCGGCAGATCTTCTGGTTAATCTGTTCGGTTATTACGGAAAACTAAAACATGGATTTTTAAATAGTGTATTAAGCCAGAAAGACTGTCTGGAGACAACAGATGGTTATAATTATCTTGCATTGAATGATGATGTATGGATGTATACAGGTGTTACTTCTGTAAATGGCGATCAGTCAAATGTTGGATTTGTTCTGGCAAACCAGCGTACCATGGAGACAAAGTATTATAAAGTGGAAGGAGCGACCGAATCTTCGGCAATGTCATCTGCAGAAGGTCAGGTACAGAACCTGAAATACCAGGCAACCTTCCCGCTATTATTGAATATTGCCGGTGAGCCGACGTATTTTGTGGCATTAAAAGATGATGCGGGCCTGGTGAAAAAGTATGCGATGGTAAATGTACAGAAGTATCAGATCGTTGCAATTGGTGACAGCGTAAGTCAGTGTCAGGAAAATTACAATGAATTACTTCTGAAAAATGGTGTAAAAGAGAAGGAAAAAGACACCAGAAAAGTACAGGAAGCATCCGGAAAGATCACAAAGATTGCACAGGCAGTATTGGACGGTAATTCACATTATTATCTGATGCTGGAGAATTCAGATGCGATCTATGATGTATCAGTAGCGGATATCATAGATGTGATCAGATGTGAACTTGGAGAACAGGTAACGTTAAAATATAAAGAAGACAAAGATGTGAATACTGTTACAAAGTTAAATCTTGATACAACGGAAAAAGATTCCGCGGATAACGCAGACAAAGGATCAGACACAACCGAATAAAATAAGGCAGATAAAAAAGCTTCACATATATGCATTGCATATGGTGAAGCTTTTAAAAATTATAATCCTTCGCTGTATTGTGATATTTTATCAAGTACCCGCTGCTTTTCATCTCCGGTAAGTGGAACAGGGCAGTAATCATTGTAGCCGCTGGAAGAAGTGATGGAACAAGGAATGATATTTAATTTACTGCTTTTCTTTAATTTTCCTTTGTTAAATGTAAATGTCTGCTGTACGATCATGGTGTCAGTATCACTTGGTGTTGAATTACCGCCAAAGCAGAAATTACCGAGACTGTAACAAATATATTTTCCATTATATTTTTCAATACCCTCAAGGACATGCGGATGATGGCCGATTACAAGATCTGCGCCTTCGTCAATGGCAAGATGTGCAAGCGCCTTCTGATTTTTGTCCGGTGTATACTGCTTTTCTATACCCCAGTGAAAGTTCACGATGATAATCTGTGCACCGGCTTTCTTTAATGTTTTGATATTTTTCTTTACCTGAGAAGCACGTTTCTGATGATCTGCAAGTTCATAGATACCGGTGACACCAACTTTAATTCCTTTTACTTTTAATATCTTTACACGGTTATATCCAAAAGAAGCAATTCCGGCATCTTCCAGTGCGGAGATCGTATCGGTATAGCTCTTCTTACCATAATCATGACTGTGATTATTGGCAAGGTTGGCTGCTTCGATAGAACTTCCGGAAAGGATGGAAGCATATTTGGCAGGTGCCTTGAATGCAAAAGTTTTAGCTTCACGAGTTGTCTCGTCCGTAAGAGTCCCTTCCATGTTGACAATAGACAGATCATCTTTTTTGAAAATAGGTCTGACGTGTTGAAAGAAATAATCTGCGCCATGTGATTCATAATAAGCATTCAGGCTGGTGGAATAATTGAAACTTTCATCCGTCCCGAGTGTACAGTCTCCGGCAGAACTGACGGTAAGAGAAACATTGTCAGAATTTTTCTTTCCTTTTTTGCTGATTGTTACTGTCTTTAATTCAACAGCCTCTTTTGAGGAGTTCTTTGATGAAGACTTTTTTTGCGAGTCCTTTTTTATTGAAGTTTTTTTAGCTTTTGACTGCTTCTTCGTGGAAGTCTTTTTGGTTCCTGCAGTTTTGTCGGCTGAAGTTGTGGCGGCAGGGCCGGTTAATCTGGCCGTGACAGCACGGACAGCAGTACGGATCAGGCAGATAAACCCGATCAATATCAGTATCATGGCAATGATCAAGAGAATTCGCTGAATCTTACGTTTCCGCCTCCTGCGTGCTCTTTTCTTTTTGGCATCTTTAATTCCGCTCATACTTTTTCTCTCCTGTATCTGGCAAGTCTGGTGGACTTGTCAGTCTTTCTT
>ERZ808240.5115-NODE-5115-length-10946-cov-4.762373_pt1 | contig 10946 bp, 11 predicted proteins | sample MGYA00521084_ERZ808240 | MGnify/ENA primary metagenome ERZ808240 (study PRJEB31516, sample SAMN03275571) | gut metagenome | biome: mammalia-associated habitat; material: feces | host: Papio cynocephalus | place: Kenya | collected 2012-08-06 ... | reverse complement strand
TCATCGTAGCAGATAAACGCAAATACTATATCGAAAGCAATCGTTCCCATTATAACCATGCCCATCATCCGGAAGGACTGGATATAACGGAACAATTGCTCAAAGAAATCTGTCCTGCATATCTGCCTTCTTTTGAAACCGTCATGAACCGCACATGGGCGCATATGTTTAACATGTTTGTCATGCGTCGCGACCTCTATGATGCCTATATGCAGTGGCTCTTTGACATCCTTTTTGCGTTGGAAAAACGTGTTGACATAACGGGCTGGGATACCTATGAATCCCGCGTATTTGGCTTTGTGGCAGAACGACTGTTGGATGTTTGGCTTGAATATAATAACGTGGACTATATGGAGCAAAATGTTTCTTTCATGGAAAAACAAAATTGGCTGAAAAAAGGCGGCTTGTTTTTGGAAAGAAAGTTTTTTGGTAGATGGCGACGCTGTTAATTATAGGAGTGGTAATGAGTGCAAAAAGAATTTTCTGTTTTGAAAAATAGATCTATTATAGATATTTTGGATGGGGACAGCAAATTCGGCAAAATGGAAGTGTTAGAAGATTCTGGCGAAAAATATGTTATTGAATTGTCCTTACCATATTTGTCAGGACCTGCTATTTGTTCTATTGGACAATCTTTTGAAGCATCACTAGAATATTGTTGGGGGAGCGGAGGACCTAGCCGGTGGATATATTTTAAAAACCTTATTGGGATTTGTATTGAAAATGATAAGGTATCTGCATTATTGATACAACTTTTTTCCAAGGATAATTTTATAGAAAAATTAGAAGGACTTTCTCCTAAAAATATTGTATCTGTGCATCAGAAAATTATTCATACAGCTATTGAAAAGATTAATGGAATTCTGTTTTTTAAAAATTGCAAACTAAAAAAAATAAATAACCAATATCAAATTATTGACTTGGAAAATTCTCCAAAAGTTATTATGCCTGAACTTAAACACGTTGATTTTGAATATATAAGAGATCTAGTTGTCAGAGCAGAAAAAGATATTGAAGAAAAAAATTTTGATAGTGCTGCTACAAAATCAAGAACTTTATTGGAAGAAGTATTTTTATACTTGATTGAAAAGAAAAGTCAGCTTGTTCTTAATAAAGGAGATATCAAAAAACTATATAGCCAAGTTAAAGACTTATACAATATGCACGCTGATAAGCAATTGGACAAACGTATCAACGAATTACTCTCTGGACTGGAAAAAATTGTATCATCTATTGCGGAAATGCGGAATAGGGAAGGTGATGCTCATGGAGTCGGTAGAAGAAGAATTGGAATTGAAGACTATCATGCAAGACTTATAGTAAATTCAGCGATTACAATGGCAGAATTTCTTCTTGGCGTATATGAAAACACATTAAAAAAATAGACGTGAGTCTATAGAAATGTGCTATGAGATGTTTGTTTGCTGACAATAGTGCTAGAATGTGATAAAATTATAAAATATGATGTGTTATCTTGAATATAGAAATTTTGGTAGCAGCGCATGAAAAATGCTAGATGATGGAAAGGTCAGTGTACATGCCTATCTAGGTGGACCCTGTGTTGTATCTTGACTTAGGATAAATATTGTTAAAAATATCTTAAAAATTTCAACTATTGTGAGCCTGTCCTGATATAATAAAGTTGTAACACGTAGTGATAGTTTGGTACAATCAATCTATCGGAGGATGTTACAATGACAAAATACTATGAGCCTGAACTCAAACAAGAAATCATTCGCCTTTATCTGGAAGAAGGCCGGACGATACAAAGCCTTACAGAGGAATACAACCTCGGCAAAGGTACCCTTAGATATTGGCCAAAAAAGACCTGCAAAGAATGCGATACCCATTCAACCATTGCCAGAGATGAACTGGCACGACTTCGTAAACAAAATGCAGAACTGCGCAAGGAAAATGATTTCCTAAAAAAAGCGGCAGCATTCTTTGCCAAGGAAATCAAATAGCTCAATATCAATTTATCCAGAAATATCATGGGGAATTTGGTGTGCGTTGGCTGCTCCGGAGATTTTCCATGAGTCCGAATGCCTATTATAATTACCTAAAAGACCGTAAAAAAGAATACCGAAAACGCGTCAGCCGTATCCAAAAGCGTATAGTCGCCATTTACCATCAAGAAGATGGTGTTCCGGGATACCGCCAAATGAAACAGTACCTAGCCAAGGAAGGTGTATACATCAGTGAACTGACCTGCTATCATTACATGCATGCGTTGGGTCTGAAATCCATTGTGCGTCCACACAAACCGGCGTATGTCAAAGGAATCACGCATACTATTTTTCCTAATATACTAAACCAACAGTTTACGGCGGAAAAACCGAATACTGTCTGGGCAACAGACTTTACGTATCTGCCGCTAGCCAATGGAACTATGCAGTACAACTGCACGATTATCGATTTGTATGACCGTTCAGCGGTGGCAACCTTAAACAGTGCGACAATGACAGCAGAATTAGCAATACAAACACTGCGGATAGCACTAAAACGCCATAAAACGATTCTTCACAGTGATCAGGGAACACAGTTTACATCGAAAAAATTCACTGATTTTTGCAAGAAAAACCATATACAGCAAAGCATGAGCCGTGCTGGCTGTCCATACGACAACGCGCCGATGGAACGCTTCTATAATACACTGAAAAATGAATACTTTTATTTACGGAACTTCAGGGATGTTGAATCATTGAATGCCGGCATTTACCAATTTGTTTATGGTAAATATAACCGAAAACGGCCGCATTCCTATAATGGTGGTTTGACTCCCTATGCCGCGCGAATGGCTGCATAACGTTTATCACCAAGTGTTACAATTTTGCTTGACTACTACAGCCTATGCTTTTTGCTTGACGTAATTTGTCATGCTAATATATTGGCCTATGCCACTATCATTGCTGCTTTGGGCATAAAGAAATTTGGATAAAGTAGAAAAAGTCATTATTAAATAGTTAAAAATACATATGTTCGTTATGAGTAAAAAGAACTTTGATGCCTTGTACATGGCTTTTTAACATTCTTTTTACTTTGGAATGTTGCATTAATGTATCAATCTATAGTAACTATGGTGGATAAGATGAATTGGACAAAGAAAATAGCAAAATTTTTGAAGCGAAAATTTTTAGAGGAAAAGGAGTATTGTTGTGACAGATACATTTAAAAATCTTTATAAATACAAGTACTTGTTATATACACTAGTTGTTCGTGATATCAAAAAAAAATATCGCCGTAGCATTTTGGGGGTTCTTTGGAGTATGCTTAACCCACTTTTGATGATGATTATTACTGCTATGGTTTTTTCTACTCTTTTCCGTTTTGACATTCCAAATTATATTTTATATTTGTTGGTAGGTCAGGTAGTGTTTTCTTTTTATGCTGAAGCAACTAACTTTGCCATGGGATCTATTTTGGAGAACAGCTCACTCATTAAAAAAGTGTATGTACCAAAATACTTATTCCCGTTGTCACGTGTTTTATCAAGTTGCGTTAACCTTTTGTTTACAATACCAGCTATCTTAATCATGATGATTTATACGGGACAGATTCCTACGTGGCGTATATTTTCCTTTATTATACCTTTGATTTTAATGCTTGGTTTTTGCTTAGGCGTGGGGTTGATTCTTTCTGCTTGTGTAGTTTATTTCCGAGATATCATTCATCTTTATGGAGTTTTGTTGACTGCTCTCAATTATGCAACGCCAATTTTCTATCCTGAGAAAATTGTACCGCCAGAATATCATTTTCTTTTAATCTGTAATCCGCTGTATTACTATGTTAGTGCCTTTCGGCAAGTGGTCTATAGTGGTGGTTTACCAGAAACAAATACGATAATTGTATGTTTTATTATGGCTGCTACTGCACTAGCACTTGGTACTTGGGCATTTCATAAGCTACAGAACCAGTTTATTTTATATATTTAAAGGAGGAACTCATGGAAGCACCAATTATTACAGTAGAACATGTAACCATGAAGTTTAACCTCATGGAAGAAAAAGTCGATTCAATAAAAGAATACATCGTAAAGTTTCTCAAAGGAAAATTATTTTATAATGAATTTATTGCTTTACATAATGTGTCTTTTACTCTTAATAAAGGAGATATTTTTGGCCTTATTGGTTTTAATGGTGCAGGGAAAAGTACCATGTTAAAAATTTTAGCCGGCGTTTTAAAGCCAAGTAGCGGTAAAGTTACTGTTCGGGGTAGCATGGCTCCTTTGATTGAAGTTGGGGCTGGATTTGATCCAGAACTTACTGCCCGAGAAAACATTTTCCTTAATGGTGCTATACTTGGGCATGACCATAAATTTTTGGAAAATCATTTTAATAATATTATTAATTTTGCTGAGTTGCAAGATTTTGTCGACGTTCCGGTAAAAAATTTTTCCAGTGGCATGTATGCTAGGTTGGGTTTTGCTATTGCGACGGAAGTTAGGCCGGATATTCTCATTGTGGATGAAGTTCTTTCTGTAGGAGATTATAAATTTCAGGAAAAATGCGAAAATCGAATTCAGAAAATGATTGACAGCGGGACAACGGTAATATTAGTGTCACATGACATTAATATGATTAAGAGACTATGCAACAAAGTAGTTTGGCTAGACCATGGTTATTTAAAAAGTATTGGTACAACAGAGAAAGTATGCAAAGAATATGAACAATAGTAATACCCGTATAACGGTAGTGTTTCCTTCTAATCGGTACCATTGTATTAAAGAAATTTTAGAAAAATGTATATTTCCTTATATCGGAAGGTTATTTATTTTTGAAATTCATGACAGTAGTGAAGATTGTCAGATGGAAAAATTTATTTTAAATCATGCGCCCAAGCAAACATCGATTCGTTATTTTAAGTATCCGTCTGATATTACTGCTGATGATAAAGCGATAAGAGCACTTAGTCAAATTAAAACTGATTATTCTTGGCTTATGGGCGATGGTAATCTTGTTGATTTTAATAAGATTGAAGAAGTGCTGATAAAAGAGCAATTTGAAGAATATGTGGTCATCGATATGGAAAGTATTGTCAGAATTGGGCATATGGGACAAGATAAAGAATGTCAAAGCGAGCATATATATAAGTATACAAATATACCTATATTTGCTATGAAATATTTTTCTCATTTAACGTATTGGGGAGCGCCCCTGGTCAAAATGACCTATTACCATAAAGTATATAAAAATGGAGTGTTGAAGAAATATCGTGATAAGCGGAGTCCATGGTGGATTGCCTGTACTTTGTTTGATCAACTGGCTTCCTCAGTTATCGAAAATGAAAAAATTTGTGTAGGTGTCGTTTATACAAAATTTATAAAATCAAATATTCAAAAAAAAGATCATTGGTGGTCTGAGGATGAGAGATATTATGATTATACATTTCGTAAATTTAATTTGGGGATATATCTTTTGCCTCCTTTTTACAGCGAGAATGTAAAAAAAAATATTATTAAAAATTTCAGGAAAGATGCTCTTGTAAGCGATTTTTACTTAATTCATTTGCGTGCTATTGACAATTTACAACTTAAAATGTTACAAGAATATAAGAATGATATTGCCATCATTCCTAAATATTATGAAAAAATGTATTTATACCATCTTTTACCTAGGTCAATTGCTCAAATTCTGGATTTTATAAAAGAGTGGGTTAAACCACTTTATTTTAAAATAAAAAGGGGAGAACTTCTATGAAAGTTGTTTTACTAGCAGGGGGATTTGGAACCCGGATTTCTGAAGAGAGTCAATTTAAACCGAAGCCGATGATTGAAATCGGTGGAATGCCAATTTTATGGCATATTATGAAATGTTATAGCCACTACGGATTTAATGAATTTATAGTTTGTGCTGGCTATAAGCAGCATTATATTAAAGAATGGTTTGCAGATTATTTCTTGCATACTTCTGATATTACTTTTGATTTTACCCAGGGAAATAAGATGATTGTTCACAACCAACACAGTGAACCATGGAAGGTAACTGTGGTGGATACAGGCCTTACTACGATGACTGGGGGACGGATTAAACGGATTCAACCCTATGTGGGAAATCATCCTTTTATGATGACTTATGGTGATGGGGTCTGTGATGTGGATATTGCTAAATTAGTAGAATATCATAGACAACAGGGAAAGTTGGCTACGTTAACGGCAGTATTGCTAGAGCAATCCAAAGGGGTACTCAAAATCGGCGCAGATAATGCAGTGCAGTCTTTTAGAGAAAAATCTGCTCGAGATAGTGCGCCTATTAATGCTGGATTTATGGTACTGGAACCTCAAGTATTTAATTATTTAGATGGAGATCAATGCATCTTTGAACAAGAACCACTGGAAAAACTGGCGCAGGAGGGACAGCTCATGAGCTATCTGCATCGTGGCTTTTGGAAGTGTATGGACACCAAACGAGAAAAAGATCAATTGGAACAATTATGGGATTCAGGTAAGGCTCCTTGGAAAGTGTGGGAAGGTTAATGGCAGAATTTAATTTAAATTTTTATCGAAATAAAAAAGTATTAGTAACGGGGCATACTGGATTCAAAGGGGCTTGGCTGTGCAAATGGTTGTCTAATTTAGGCGCCGCAGTAACTGGCTATGCGCTTCAGCCTCCAACAGAACCTAATCTTTTTACGCTTGCAGGAATTCAACAGGATCTTATTCATTCCGAAATTGGAGATATTTGTGATTATCAGCATTTGAAAAAGGTATTTGATATGGTACAGCCGGAAATTGTCCTGCATCTGGCAGCACAGCCTCTAGTGCGGGAAAGCTATAAAAATCCCCAAAGTACCTACAAAACTAATGTTATGGGTACAGTAAATATACTGGAATGTGTACGCAATTCATCATACGTAAAAAGTTTTCTTAATGTGACTACTGATAAGGTTTATCATAATAATGAGTGGCCTTGGGGATATCGAGAAATTGATCCTTTGGATGGATTTGATCCTTATTCTAATTCTAAATCTTGTTCTGAGCTAGTAACACACTCTTACAAAAACAGCTTTTTTACAGACGGACAGGTGGCTGTTTCTACGGCTCGAGCAGGAAATGTGATTGGAGGCGGTGACTTTGCTGCCGATAGAATCATTCCAGATTGCGTACGGGCAGCAGAGGCAGGAAAGAATATTGTGGTACGTAATCCTTGGTCTACTAGACCATATCAGCATGTATTGGAACCACTATATGCGTATATGATGATTGCAGCAAAACAGGCGCAGAACGTCAAATATGCTGGCTATTACAATGTTGGCCCAGATGATAAAGACTGTTTTCAGACAGGGGCATTGGTAGATCTTTTTGTGAAAGCTTGGGGCGGCAGAATTAAATGGATTAATCATGCTGATGGAGGACCTCATGAAGCCAATTTCTTGAAACTAGATTGTTCCAAATTAAAAGCCACTTTTGGCTGGTCACCTCGGTGGAACTTAGAAACGGCTGTTAATAAGACTGTGGAATGGAGTAAATGTTGGTTGAGGGGTGGCGATATCCGCTCTTGCATGGATGATCAGATTGCAGAATTTATGGAGGGAAAATAAATGGAACATTGGAAAAATGAAGCTGAAGCTAGAGAAAAGATTAAGAGTCTGGTAAAGGAATATTACCATGACTTTAAAGAAAATCTGAATGAGTTTAAACCCGGGGATCGAATTAACTACGCTTCGAGAGTCTTTGATGAGAAGGAAATGTGTGCACTGACTGATGCTACGTTGGATTTTTGGTTGACTACAGGACGATTTGCAGAACAGTTCGAGAAAAATTTTGCTGACTGGATTGGGGCAAAATATGTTCATTTGGTCAATAGCGGTTCTTCTGCTAATTTGATTGCTTTTTCTGTACTGACCGCACCAGAACTTGGTAATAGGCAAATTAAAAGAGGGGACGAAATCATCACCGTTGCCTGTGGCTTTCCTACTACAGTGACCCCAATTTTACAATACGGTGCTATACCGGTTTTTGTAGATGTAACAGTGCCTCAGTATAATATTGATATAACTAAATTGGAATCTGCACTGTCCCCAAAAACAAAAGCTGTGATGATTGCTCATACATTGGGAAACCCATTTGATCTTTCTGCAGTGAAAGATTTTTGTAATAAACACAATCTGTGGTTGGTGGAAGATAATTGCGATGCATTAGGAAGCCAATATACTATTGATGATGAAACTAGATACACTGGTACGTGGGGGGATGTGGGTACCAGTAGCTTTTATCCTCCCCATCATATGACTATGGGGGAAGGCGGGTGTGTTTATACTAACGATTCAATGTTGAACCGGCTGATTCTTTCTTATAGAGATTGGGGACGGGACTGTATTTGCCCGTCTGGTCATGATAATTTTTGTGGTCATCGTTTTGATGGTCAATATGGTGAATTGCCTAAGGGCTATGATCATAAGTATGTGTATAGCCATTTTGGCTACAATTTAAAAGTGACTGATATGCAAGCTGCTATTGGATGTGAACAGCTGAAAAAATTTCCAACCTTTATTGAACGCCGTCGACACAATTGGGAACGGCTGCATAATAATTTGCAGCAAGTAGAAGATCGCATCATTTTACCGAAACCTGCCAAGAGTAGTAAACCGTCTTGGTTTGGCTTTTTGATTTCGGTACGTCCTGAAACGGGACTTGATCGGAATAAAGTTACCCGTTTTATCGAAAGTCACAATATTCAGACCCGATTGCTTTTTAGTGGAAATTTAATTAAACACCCATGCTTTGATCAAATTCGAGGAACAAACAGATATAGAGTAGTCGGTGATTTAAAAAATACAGACTTCATTATGAATAATACGTTTTGGGTTGGTGTTTACCCAGGCATGGACGATACCATGATTGATTATATGTCAGATATTATAAAAAAAGCAGTAAAGAAATAAAAGAGGGAGTAATAATGCTGAAAAAAAACGTTCAAGAGTTAAAAAAAGCAGCATTTGAAATTCGTAAGAACTTGCTGAAACTCTGTACAATTCAAAAGATTCATATTGGTGGTGATTTGTCTATTGCAGATGTCATGACTGTTCTTTGGCAATACCAAATTCATTATGATCCTAAGAATATAAAAGACGAAAAAAGAGATCGCTTCGTTCTATCAAAAGGGCATGCATCGGCGGTAACCAGTTTTAATCAAGCGGCAATTGGATGCTTTACCGCAGAAGAGGTCATTAAAGAGTATGCAACTGATGAAGGCAGATTTTCCATGCATTCCTGTAACCTTGTAAATCCTTTTGTTGAGGTATCGACAGGTAGTCTAGGACATGGTTTTCCTATTGCTTGTGGAATGGCTGCTGGATTGCGGTTAAAAGGAAACAATACAAGCCGGGTATATGTTGTAATGGGGGATGGTGAACAATCGGAAGGTTCTATTTGGGAAGCCGCAATGAATGCTGTACATTATCAGCTTGGCAATCTTGTTGCTATTGTTGATTTTAATGGCTTAGAAGCTGATGGAACTCTAAAAGAAATTACATCTCTTAATGATATTGCAGAAAAATACCGTGCATTTGGATGGAATGTGGTTGAATTGGACGGCAATTCTATTTCTGCTATAAAAAAAGTTTTTGATAATTTACCGTCGCCTGAGTCTAAAGCCCCAACCGTACTTATTTGTCATACTGTAAAGGGGAAGGGAGTTCCTTTTATGGAAAATGATGTGTTATGGCATGCAGGAAAGATTACGGAGGAACAATATACTCAATGTATAAAAAAACTGTCAGAAAATTTGGCAAAATAATTTGAATTTAAAAATCGAGGAACAGTAAAATGAGAGCATATGATTTCGGTGAAAAATATTTTCTGCGAGATGTTATGGGAGCGTATATGACTACTTTGGGGGAAAACCACTCTAATATAGTCATTGTAAATGCAGATTTAGCTGCTACCAGCAGAAATAAAAATTTCGTTAAAACATTTCCTAATCGTTCTTTTAACGTTGGAATTGCTGAACAGGATATGGTAAGTTTTGCGGCAGGATTAGCTCATGAAGGATTTATGCCATTCGCTTTTTCTATGGCTCCTTTTGTTGCTATGCGGGCGTGTGAACAATGTCGCACGGATGTTGCCTATGAAAATCTGAATGTTAGATTAGTAGGAACGTATGCAGGTGTTTCTGGTGGGATTTCCGGTGCGACTCATTGGGGATTAGAAGATGTAGCTATCATGAGCAGTATGGGACATATGACTGTACTTGAACCCAGTGATCCCAACCAAGCAAAGAAAATGCTTGAAGCTGTAATTGAGTATCAAGGGCCCGTTTATATCCGCATTTCAGTAGAACCAACTATTTCTTTATATGATGAAAATTATGAGTACAAAATTGGACAGGCTACAGTTGCGAACGATGGAACTGATGGTGCTTTTATTTGTTCTGGTATTACTGTTAAGTATGCGCTAGAAGCAGCAATTCATATTAGAGAAAAATATGGGAAAGAAATTCAGGTTATAGATATGCATACAATTAAGCCCCTTGACCAGAAAGCTGTAATTGATGCGGCTAAAACTGGCAACATTGTAGTGGCGCAAGACCATGTGAAATTTGGTGGTTTGGGAAACATGGTAGCCGAAATTCTTTCTGAAAATCGACTGAATCCGAAATTTGTTAATTTGGGGATTCCTGACTATTTTGTACCTATGGCACATGCTCTTTATCTGTATCATAAATTTGGTTATGATACAGAAGGATTAGAAAAAGCGATGATTACGCTTCTTGATTTGTGAGGGATATGAATGAAAACGATTGTTGTGACTGGGGCGACTAGCTTTATTGGACGTAATTTAGTAGCTGAACTGTTAAAAAAAAACCGGGTTATTGCAGTTATAAGAAAAGATTCAAAGAAGAAAAAGTTTTTGCCATTGCACAAGAATATGCACTGTTTTGAAGTTGATATGACTGATTATAAATGTCTTTCTTTGCTTTTAGGAAGATATAAGCCAATTGATGCTTTTA
>ERZ808240.5114-NODE-5114-length-10947-cov-2.737606_pt1 | contig 10947 bp, 8 predicted proteins | sample MGYA00521084_ERZ808240 | MGnify/ENA primary metagenome ERZ808240 (study PRJEB31516, sample SAMN03275571) | gut metagenome | biome: mammalia-associated habitat; material: feces | host: Papio cynocephalus | place: Kenya | collected 2012-08-06 ... | reverse complement strand
TTCACCGCCGTGCTGACCACCCTTAACAACATGGGACCTGGTCTTGCGGAGGTAGGACCTGCGGGCAACTTCGCAAACTTTTCTATCTTCTCAAAATTCGTTTTCATGTTCGATATGCTTGCAGGCAGATTGGAACTTTTCCCTCTGCTGATACTTTTCCACCCCTCTGCATGGAGAGATCTTATCTCCAAAAGAGCGGAAGCAAGAAAATTCTAACGGCAAAAAGACTGTATACCGACTTTTTTCGGGTCGATATGCAGTCTTTTGATTTTCTATAAGGTCTGTTATGCGAAGAAAAATCCTGCGGTCATGTCAAGATAATTTCCTCCGCTGTAGTTTGGATACTGCTTCTCAACTTCTGCCTTGAAGCTTTCTGCGCTTGTGCAGTTTGCGGCAATGGCTTTGAGGTTTTCAAGGTAGTCTATCTTTGTCTGAGCGTCCTTAAGATCCTCCGGCGTGTAGTGGGAAGTGAGGATAAGGTCATAGCCCTTTGCGATATAATCCTTGAGCTGTGCAATGATAGCGTCAGCGTGACCTGCCCCTGCAACGATAGAGTGGCAATCGTGCCCCAGCATATGGGTGTAAACTGCGTTTGTCTCAGGTATCTCAACGTCAAATGCCTCGGAAGTCTGCTTGATAACAAAATCAATGCCGCCGATAGTGATGTTGCCCTCGCCTATAACGTTTGTTATCTTGTGAACAGACTTGTCGAAAATATCGCCGAATGCGCCTGTGAAGTTGTTGATAAGAGCCTTTCCGCCGCCGTTTTCTGAATACTCCACAGCGTTCTGAGTTGCATACTTTGGCACGTCAGGCAGGAAAGTTGCACCTGCACCATGATATGCCACCAGCATACCCTCCACCTCAACGTCCTTGAGATAGTCGGTAAGCTCAGTGTTGTTGTCAAAGAAGCAAGGGGACTCGATAACAACAGCCTTGCCGTTTTTCTCAACGATAAAAACTTCATCGTCGATAAGATCATTTGTCTTGTATGCGTGAAGCTTGATGCCGCCGAAATCGTAAACATTCACTTCACCCTTTGTGAGCTTAACAGATGTAAATGTATTTTTGTTCATTATATTATTCCTCCTAAAGTTTTGATGTTTGGATTTGACTTTCGGAAGAACAAGCGCTTGATCTCTTTCCTTGACTTTATCATATCACAAAGTTTATACTTTGAAAAGTACGCACTTTTTTGTAAGGTAGTTACCAAAAGGTAAGTTTTACGCAAAAACGTTGTTTTCAAGTAAAAAAATAATTGTAAATATTATATGAACAAATATAGTGTTGCTTTTTGACTTGTAGTATGCTATAATGAATGTAACATTTAAAATGAAACTATTGAGGTGATAATATGACGAAAAAAGAAGATCTGCCTGAATGTACTATAGCAACAACTGTGCAGCTTATCGGCAACAAGTGGAAATTGCTTATCCTGCGCAATTTGCGTATGCGTCCATGGCGGTTTAATGAGCTTCAAAAGTCACTGACAGGAATAAGTCAGAAGGTACTTACGGAAAATCTCCGTGCAATGGAATCAGACGGGATAATCGTTCGCACTGTTTATGCGGAAGTGCCGCCGAGAGTAGAGTATTCGCTCAGTGACCTTGGCGAGACCATGCGTCCTATTTTAGACGCTATGGAGAAGTGGGGCAATGAGTATAAGGCGTCGTTTAATTGAATTTTAATAATATACAAAATAAGCAAAAATTTAAAGACTGCATATCGACCTGAAAATGGTCGTAATGCAGTCTTTTTCCATATGGTCAAATTGCAGAAATAAAAAAATACCAGTTTTATAAAACCTTTCATTTTGCAGTCTTTTTGAGCTGCTGTTCATATTTATGCTTCGTCGCTATTCCGCCTCTTATATGTCTTTCACGTTTGTTTTCCTCAAGGACCTCTTTTACGCTTTTGAAAAGCTGAGGAGAGATTTTCGGCAGACGTTCTGTCAGATCCTTATGTACTGTGGATTTGCTTATGCCAAATTCCTTTGCCGCACAGCGCACTGTGGCTCTGTGCGCCGCAACATATTCTCCCAGCAGCACACATCGTTCCTTTTCGGATCCATTCATTGTTCACACCCCATTAAATTTTTCTGTAGTAATCTATATGCTGTATCTTACCTCATTATTACTTGACGTTCTTTCAGACTTTACAAAATAATTGCTGATAATCAAACATTTTTATGCAAAATGCTTGAAATCATACAGAGAGTGTGGTATAATAAAGGTGTGATAGCAAAGCTGTCATATAAAATGAACGAAACGAGGGGATAAGGGCAATGAAACTTAATTTTATCGGTGCAACACATGAGGTAACGGGAAGCTGTACATATCTAGAAGCCTGCGGAAAGAGATTTCTGGTAGATTTCGGAATGGAACAGGGCGTTGACTATTTTGAAAATGCGAAGATACCTTGCCCTCCCGGAAATATAGATTTTGTATTGCTGACCCATGCACATATAGACCACTCAGGTCTGCTTCCGCTGTTGGCGGCAGGGGGCTTTGCAGGGCAGATTCATGCAACGGAAGCCACCTGCAATCTGTGCGAGATAATGCTGAGAGATTCGGCGCATATTCAGGAGTTTGAAGCCGAATGGCGAAGCAGAAAGGGCAAGCGTAAGGGTACAGGCGAAGTGTCGCCGCTCTATGATATGGCAGACGCAGAAGCGGCTATTGCCTGCCTTTGTCCGCACCCATACAATGAGATAACGGAGATATCAGAGGGCATAAAGGTACGCTTTATCGACGCAGGTCACCTCCTTGGCTCGTCAAGTATCGAGATATGGCTCACTGAGAACGGCGAGGAGCGCAAGATAGTATTTTCGGGAGATATCGGAAACTTAGACCAGCCTCTTATCAGAGATCCGCAGTATATAACCGAGGCGGACTATGTAGTAATGGAGTCTACATACGGCAATCGCCGCCACGAAAAGCCGAAGGACTATACAAAGAGCCTTGCAGAGGTGATCCAAAAGACCTTTGACAGGGGCGGAAACCTTGTTATACCATCTTTTGCAGTTGGCAGAACGCAGGAACTGCTGTATTTTATAAGGCATATCAAGGCAGAGAACATGGTGACAGGACATGGAGATTTCCCTGTTTATGTTGACTCCCCACTTGCTATTGAAGCCACACAGATATTCAACAAGAACAAAAACTCCTGCTTTGACGAGGAAGCAATGGCTTATGTGAACAAGGGCATAAACCCTATCACTTTCAGCGGACTTAATATCGCCGTCACAAGCGATGAGTCAAGAGCAATAAACTTTATTGACACCCCTAAGATAATAATTTCTGCAAGCGGAATGTGCGAAGCAGGAAGAATAAAACACCATTTGAAGCACAACCTTTGGAAGCCTGAGAACACTATACTCTTTGTGGGCTATCAGGCTATGAATACCCTTGGCAGAAGCCTTGTTGATGGTGCAAAAACTGCGAAGCTTTTCGGCGAGGAAGTCGTTGTAAGGGCTGAGATACTTGTGCTCCCGGGCGTGAGCGGTCATGCTGACGTTGACGGTCTTGACAGGTGGATAAAGAGCTATGAAAAGCCGCCGAAAAAGGTCTTTGTCAACCATGGCGAGGACTCTGTGGCAGAAGCCTATAAAGAGCATTTGCGCAACGATTTCGGACTTAACGCCTTTGCTCCATACAGCGGTGCTGAGCTTGATCTTATAAGCGGTGAGTTCAAGAATACAACGCCTGTAAAGATAGTCAAAAAGACAGGTGTGTCGCCTAATTATCAGCGCCTGCTCAGCGCTCTTGACAGGCTGACGGCTTTGGTAAACAAAAGCTCAGGTCTTACAAATAAAGACCTTGCAAAGCTTACCGACACTATAAATAATCTTTGCGCAAAATGGAACGATTGACCATGCTGTGCATATAATATGAGATACGGGGCAACACTGCACGCTTTCTGTGCGGTGTTGCCTAACGCATACGAAAGGAACAAATCACATAATGAAAAAGATACATGTCAGTGCTATAAACAGAAAGGTCAGAGAGGACGAAAGACTATTTGTTGAGGAGTGCGACAGAAAATATAATGAAAAACTCATTGCCATTGCAGACAGCATTGAGGAGCATCACAAGGAGAAACCTATACTGCTTCTTGCTGGTCCGTCGGGGGCAGGAAAGACCACAACGGCACTGAAAATAGAGGAGATACTTGACAGCAGGGGGATACACACCCACACTATCTCCATGGACGATTATTTTCTTCCTGCTGACAGCTTCACTGCCGCTATCGGAGAGAATGGTAAGCCTGACTATGAGTCCCCTGACAGGATAGACCGAAAGCTTCTATATGAGCATATGGAAATGATAAACAGCGGTGAGGAGGTCGTTCTGCCGAAGTTTGAGTTTTCAGGTCAGTGCAGGCGTGATGGGGAAAGGCTCAGACGAGATAAGAACGATATCGTTGTTTTTGAGGGCATACACGCTCTTAACCCTGATGTAACAGGTGCGGCGGGGGACTATGCGAGGTGTATGTACGTCAGCGTAAGAAGCCGACTTGAAATGAAAGACGGTGAGCTTTTGCACCCTTGCTATATAAGACTTATGCGCAGGCTTATCAGAGATGGGCTTTTCCGTGGCAGAAGTGCGGCTGAGACCCTCGATATGTTCGACAGCGTTGAGGCAGGAGAGAACAAGTATATAATGCCATATAAGCATAGGGCTGAGTTTTCTGTGGATACTTTCCACGCCTATGAGCCTGCGTTATACAAGACCTATCTGCTTGATACTCTGCGCAGTGAAAGCAAAAGCTATAAAGATTTTAAACGCTTTCTGCCTATGCTCAAAGCCCTCGAGGAGATAGAGTCTGTGGCACTTGAAAGCGTGCCAGCAAATTCTCTTGCAAGAGAGTTCGTGGGAGATAGCAGCTATAAATATTAGGACGATAAAATGCCGTCGGAAATGGACGGCGTTTTGTTTACTTGACTTTTTTTATAAAAAGTAGTAAAATATAATCAGGTAAGTGCAGGTAAATTTTGAAAACGTTTTCCTGAGTTCAGTTAGAATATGAAAAATTAGCGGGGATAAATATGACTTTGGATCATGATATGATTGGTTTCTTCCAGATAATGTATCAAAATTCGGAGAATATGGACGAGTGCAGTGCTAAGGTGAAAAGTGCGGTTGCTTTGGTGGCTGACAGACTTGGCATAGCAAAGGCAGAGCTTGCAGTGAAAGTGCCTGTAACAAGACTTTGCGAAAGCGGCGCAGATACGCTCATCGTGCTTTATGACGATGAAAAAAGCTCTGAGGGCAAGCCTTTTGAAGCAAGGTTTTCTATATTTGACAACGGCTTTATAACCGTTACTCTTTATCCTGAGAACACAGAGGGCTTTGCAGACGAACAGAAAAATATTGCCGAGATAATCGCAAACGCTGTATTTATACAGTATAACAGAGTGGTAATGCAGGAGCTTGTGGATCATGTTATCAGAACGGATATCGAAACTGGTGCGGCTACTCTTGACGCTTTGATGAACTACTCTGGTATGCTAATCGCTCAGAATAGGATAGAGGATTACAGCATAATATTTTTCAATATACATAACTTCAAGTATGTAAACAAGGTGCTTAATTACGAGCAGGGCGACGTTGTTCTTCGTGATTATACAAAGACTATCCGCAGAAGTCTTGCCGAGGACGAGATAATTGCAAGACTTGGGGGCGACAATTTTGTAATGCTCGTCAAGAAAGAGTCTCTCCGTGAGTATATCGATATGCTCAGCTTTATGAACATCAAGTATGACGACGGCAGAGTGTCAAAGAACTTTATTTTCAGCGCAACAGCAGGCTTTTCATCAACTGACGGAATAAAGTTTCCGAGAGATGTAATGGCTCGTGCAAGTATTGCCTATGCCGCCGCAAGGCGAATGGGCGCAGGCCATGTGGTGGAGTATTCTGATGATATCAGGCAGGAACTTATGAGGATACAAAGCGTGCTGTCGAACTTCATGGCAGGGCTTATGGCAGGAGAGTTCGAGGTGTATTATCAGCCAAAGGTGCGCATTGAAACAAAGGAGATTTTCGGCGCAGAAGCCCTTGTGCGCTGGCATAGAGAGGGCAGGCTAGTGCCGCCTGTGGAGTTCGTTCCGCTTCTCGAGCGTGACGGAAGCATAATAAGGCTTGACTATTATGTGCTTGAAGAGGTCTGCAAATGGCTTAGACAGCGCATTGATACTGGCTTTGAGCCGCTGAGGATATCTGTGAACTTCTCAAGGAAGCACCTTGAAGAAGAGGACATGATAGGCAATATCGTCGCCATAATTGACAAGTATGAGCTTGACCACGAGTATATAGAAATAGAGCTTACTGAGAGCGAGGACTATCAGAACTTTGAGCTTATAACAGAGGTAGTGAATGGTTTGAGGGCGAATGGTATCGTCACATCTATGGACGATTTCGGCACTGGCTTTTCGTCACTTAATATGATAAAGAACGTTGATCTGCAGGTCATCAAAATAGACAAGTCTTTTATCCCTCTTGAAACAGACTATGAGGGCAAGGATAAGGATCTTATAATGTTCTATTACATCATCAACATGGTGAAAAAGCTTGGCAAGGAAACTATCGCCGAGGGAGTTGAGACAGAACAACAGCTTGACTATCTTAGAGATGTTGGCTGTGACGCTGTTCAAGGCTTTGTGTTTGACAAGCCGCTGCCTGCAGCTGAGTTTGAAGAGCGCCTTGCCTGCGGTTATAATGTATAAGAAATATAAAACGTGAAAGATCTATTTATCAATAATTTAACATGATTAATTGGAGCATTGAATATCACAGTCAATGCTCTTTTTTATTACAAAGCTACTTGCAAAGTTATGCAAGTAGCTTTTTTTTACATATTCAGTACACACACGATGCAGTGTTTTCTTATAATTAAATGCTGATTTCTCAAAACAGATACATTTGCGAAATCAGCATTTTTTACAGGTATTCGATTTTAAAGACATTTTATTCCACTCTTGAAATTATACCAAAATTTTAGTAAAATTGCAAGTGCTAAGCTGAAAATCGGCGATTTGTATAATAGAAAAGCAGTTCAAATGTGCAGATTGCCACAATAAGGTTATTTGGAGGGTCGCTGAATGGAGAGCGCAGGTATAACAATCACAAAGCGTAAAGACGGGCGGTATGTCGGAAAGTTTATTGCTGACTATGCAGTTGACGGAAAAGCGCAGTATCAGTATGTTTACGGCAAAACATACACAGAAGCCGAAAATAAATTGCTTATAGGGCGAGAGATAGCCACACGCTTTCTTTCAGGCAGATATGTTACTATTGATAAGGTGTATCAGGAATGGTTGAATGCTGTGGGTAATCGTGTCAAGAAGTCAACGCTTGCAAACTATATAAACAAATTTGAAAAGCATATTATCCCTGAGTTTGGAGATGTTCCCTGCGCAGACCTGACAGCAGGCAGAATAAACGTCTTTATAAACAAAAAACTTGCAAACGGCTTATCTGCAAGTTATGTACGGGATATATTTGCTGTTTTTAAAACCATGCTGAAATATGCGCAGGAAGAATACGGCTTTAAATTAGCTCTGAAAAATGTTGTTCTTCCAAAAGTTGAAAGAAAGCAGGTCGAGAAAATCAGTGATAATGAGCAGAAAAAGCTCGTATCATATCTGAAAGCCAATATGTCGCTTACGAGTTTCGGCATTATGCTGTCACTTTTTATGGGATTGCGTATCGGTGAGCTTTGCGGTTTAAAATGGGGAGATGTGGATTTTACACATAAAACATTGCATATTCGCAGAACTGTCCAGCGTATATGTATTACTAATGGCAATAGAAAAACAAAGGTCATGATCTCAGCTCCGAAGTCTGCAACATCATTCAGAGAGATCGCTATTCCAGATATGCTCATGTGGTATTTTGAAATGTTTCGTGATAAACCGGATCATTTCATCTTATCGGGGACAGATAAGCCTACCGAGCCTCGTACTATGCAGTATCGCTACAAGAGGATACTGCTGTCTGCTGATGTAGAAAACCATAATTATCATAAGCTCCGCCACACATTTGCCACTAACTCGGCAGAAAGGGGCTTTAACGTGAAAGCACTGTCTGCCGTTCTCGGTCACAGCAATGTCACCTTGACGCTTAACCGATATATTCACCCCGACCATTCCTATGAACGCAGGCTGATGAATATGTGTATGCAGTTGTAAACTGTTGTCAGAATTGTATCTTGAAAATTGAATAAATCAGATTTTATGCTGCTTTATGGGCTGATTTCGCAAATGTATCTGTTTTGAGAAATCGAACCTCTCATTCGATACTTTTAATAGTATATCACCTCAGTATTAAGGTATACACGCCAAAGGCATGGTGTTCCGGTTAAGCCATGTGAGGAGTGTTCCTTTGGAAGAACTGATAAAACTGGATTCTTATCCTATCAGAGGGCTTGTGCGGCGGCTTTTGCAGGATAAGACCACAAGGAAAAATATTCTTTTTGCATCGGAAAGCTATGCAGGCTATGGTGCTGGATATAAAGATAATTCGCAAATGACAGAGGGTGCGCTGCTTGGTTTTGATTCTTGCGATATTCAGCCGAGAGTATACAAAGCCGCTTCTGAACAGATAGAGCGCACACGCAAACGTGCGGAGGTGTTCACGCCTGCGTGGATAGTCAATCAAATGAACGACCATTGCGATGAGGAATGGTTTGACCGCCCCGACGTATTCAATCATCAGGACGGACAGATGTGGAATGTGACAAAAGCGCCTATCACATTTCCAAAGGGGAAAGACTGGAAACAGTATGTGGATTCAAGACGATTGGAAATAACTTGCGGAGAAGCGCCTTATATCGTGTCACGCTATGATACGTCTACAGGTGAACTCATTCCTATCGAGCGGCGCATCGGTATCCTTGACCGCAAGCTGCGTATCGTGAACGAGAACGCCGCCGATGAAGCCGAGTGGTTCAAGTGGGCGTTTCGGGCATTTCAGAGCGTTTACGGCTATGAGTATCAGGGGGACAACCTGTTTATCGCACGAATTAATCTGCTTTATACGCTGGCGGATTATATTGAAGCAAAGTGGAACAGGCAGGCTACGCAAAAAGAGCTGGAGAAGTTTCTGAATGTTATCTGTTGGAATTTTTGGCAAATGGACGGCATGAACGATACGCCGCCATATGGGATACCCAATGATGACAATGTGCAGCTGTCTTTGTTTGGAAACGAAGAACCTGCCGATGATAAAACGGTTTATTGCAAAATATATGACTGGAGAGCAGATAGATCAAAGCTGTTCAAAAGTCTAAAGAAAAGAGGAAAAAGCATGAAATTTGATTATGTAATTGGAAACCCGCCGTATCAGGATCAATCAAATGGCAACAAAAAGGCAGATGAATCGGTGTATAATTATTTTATGGAAGCTGCTTATAGGATTTCAGATAAGGTTGAACTTATTACACCTGCAAGATTTCTTTTTAACAATGGCAACACTCCTACACAATGGAATGAGAAAATGCTTTCTGATAATCATTTTAAGATTTTGACTTATGAACGAGATAGTTCAAAAATTTTTCCTAATATTGAAATAAAAGGTGGCGTTTCAATTCATTATAGAGATGCTACTCAGAATTTTGGAGCAATATATCAATTTACAGAATATGAAGAGTTGAATACTTTGTTAAAGAAAGTTATGTCAAAAGGAGAAACCTCAATTACTACTATAATTCACAATCAAAATAAATTCAACCTTAAGACGCTATATTCTGATTTTCCTCATTTAAAAGAGATAATTTCAAGTAATGGTCAAGAAAAAAGAATGACAAGTGGTTGTATGGAATTTGAGTGTTTTACAGATGAAAAGCAAACAGATGAAGATGTTAAAATAATTGGCGTTATTTCAAATAAAAGATGTTACAAATATATCAATCGTAAATATATTGAACTGCCTCACCCGAATATTGATAAATATAAAGTTATTGTAACTGCAAATAATGGTTCCGGTTTATTGGGCGAAATATTAAGTACTCCATTGGTGGGTACAAAATCTATGGGGTATACGCAAACATTTATAAGTTTTGGTTCATTTGAACATGAGTCAACAGCTTGTAATGCAATGAAATATATTAAATCAAAGTTCTGTAGAACATTATTAGGTGTACTAAAGGTAACGCAAAATGGGAAAAAGCCTGTTTGGAAATACGTCCCCTTGCAAGACTTCACTGCCGACAGCGACATTGATTGGAGCAGATCAATTGCCGAGATAGACCAGCAACTCTACAAGAAATACGGCTTGACGCCTGACGAGATAAGCTTCATAGAAACTCATGTAAAGGAGATGGATTAAGTGCCTAAGATAAATATTCAGACAACAAGAACGGCTATGCCACGCTGTTATTGCTACTCTACTCCAACAGTTTTGAGCAATAACGGCTGGGTGAAGATAGGCTACACGGAGCAGGACGATGTAGAATATCGTATTCGTCAGCAGTTGCAAACTGCACATATTCCTCATAATACAGAGTGGAGCGACGTTGCTATTTTTGCCGACGGCAAAACATATTTCCGTGACAGCGATTTTCATGCCTATCTCAAAAAGCATGGCGTAGAGCGCATGAAACCAGCGCCAAGTGATAAAAAGCCGCCTGAATGGTTTCATATAAGCGGCGATGACTCTTTCTTGTTATACTCAAAATTTCGCCGTACAAAGGGCGTTATGGATACTGTCGGCACGCTTGATTATGAGCTTCGTGACGAGCAGGAGCAGGCTGTATCAAAGACCTTTGACTATTTTATGAGCCATAAAAATGGTGAATTTCTTTGGAACGCAAAGCCCCGTTTCGGCAAAACGCTGGCAACATATGACCTTTGCAAGCGTTTAAAGGCGACCAAGGGCGACTATGCCTGTAATATCCTTATTGTAACAAATCGTCCTGCTATTGCCAATTCGTGGTATGAGGACTTTGTCA
>ERZ808240.5113-NODE-5113-length-10947-cov-4.154242_pt1 | contig 10947 bp, 9 predicted proteins | sample MGYA00521084_ERZ808240 | MGnify/ENA primary metagenome ERZ808240 (study PRJEB31516, sample SAMN03275571) | gut metagenome | biome: mammalia-associated habitat; material: feces | host: Papio cynocephalus | place: Kenya | collected 2012-08-06 ... | reverse complement strand
GTTCCGTCGATGCGGAGGCAGCCATCGAGGGCGACGACCGTTTTGCATCCTTTTGCCAAGTTGGCGTATCGGGTCACCGTGTCCAGGGTTTTATCTCCGAGGCAAAGATGGACGATGGTCTTCTTCTCATCCAAGGGGTGCTCTTCTAAGCCGGTCACTTCGCCGATCGCATAAAAGGTAGAATTCTGCTTGGGGAGCGTCTCCTCCCCCGCGTTTTCCAGCATGTGGTTGATCGGGGCAAGGAATTCGCTTCCGGCGTAGGGGATCATCCCTTCGGCCTTGATTTTGATGGTCTTAGAGATATTGAGGAAATTGATGCCGACCCTTTCTTTGCCATGGTAAAGGGCGACCACGTCCCCCACTTTCTTCGTCGAATCGGGGTAAGAAGAGGAATCCAGCACGCAATAGAGGACGTCCCCCGCGGTTTTGCGGTTGTAATAGAAACGGTACATCGGTCTCTCCTTTCATTTCTTATCGGCGACGAGGCGGTGGATCTTCACGCCTTGGGAACGGAAATTCCTCTCGTATTCGCTCATCGCGTCCTGAGCTGGGTCGAAAGCGTAATCGTCGGTTTGGCTTTCCAGCGATAGCCCCGTGAGGGGGATCTGCTCAAGGGTGAATTGGAACAGGGAGGGGTTGTCCGTCTTCATGACGATCTTCCCGCCTTGCTTGAGCAGGCTCTCCATCTTCACGAGCCTTTCTTTGGTGGTGAGCCTCCTCTTCCAATGCTTCTTCTTCGGCCAGGGATCAGAGAAGTTGAGGAAGATCGCGTCGAAGCGAAGGCGTTTCAGGCTTTCGTAGGCGTCGTCGAAGTCCGCCCCCAGAAGTCGCACGTTGGATAGGCCCTGCTCCAGCAGCTTCTTCCCCGCGGTTCCTAGGACGGAGATCTCCCTTTCCAGGGCCAAATAATTCCCCGGGATGAGCTTTGCCATGCCTAGGACGAAGTCTCCTTTCCCGGCCCCGATCTCCAAATAGAGCTTATCGGAAGCGAAGAAGGGGTCTTCCGGATCCACTTCCTTCAAAGCGAATTCCTCGTGCTCCTCCAGGAAGGGGGCGGCCCATTTCTTATGCCGGGCCCTCACTTCTTCAAATGCCCCAAAGAGTAAATCGCGTCGGCGTAGATGGCGATTTGCTTGTAGAGGTCCTCAAGGTAGATGTATTCGTTGGGCGAATGGATGTCGCCGGGGTGGCCTTTGAAGGCAGAGCCGTAGGCGACGCAGTTCGGGGCTTCTTTGGCGTAGGTCCCGCCGCCGATGGCGAAGGGTTTGTCGAAGATGCGGTGGGTGGTCCGCCGATAAGATTTCATCAGCGTGGACACGAGAGGCCCTTTCTTGTCGGCGAGGAGGACCTTGTCTTCGGAAAGGATGTTGACGTTGGTGGAAGTCGCTTCCTCGAAGGCGGCGATGGCCTTCTTCGGATCGGCCGAGGAACCGAAGCGGTAATCGATCGTGGCGGTGAAGACGCGCTTGTTGGATTCGTAATTGATCACGCCGTAATTCCAGGTGGCGTTATGGAAGGTTTCGTCGTAGGAATCCCCGTGGAAGGATTTGCCCGTGGGATCGGAGAGCAGGTCGGAGAGCTTCTTCAAGAAGGGGATCTGATAGAAGGATCCGAGGAAGGAGAAAGCAAGCAAAGCCGCGTTGACGCCTTTTTCCGGGGTGGATCCGTGGGCCGCTTTCCCTTTGAAGGTGAGGATGTCGATCTCCCCGGCGGAGGAGAGGTCGACGTCTTTCCTGTCTTTCAGGGACGCTTCGAGCTTCTTATCCTTGGGGAGGGTCACGACGAAGGAATCGCAGACGGCGTTGGAGACGCTGCCGCCGCTCATGGCGACGATGGGGCTCAGGTCGACCATCTTCGAAGCAAGGGCGCGCACGATTCCTTTTTCCCCGTAGATCAAAGGGAAATCCGCGTCCGGGGTGAAGGCGTAGTCGGTGCCTTTTTTGCCGAGTTTGCCGAAGTAGGCCTTCAGGCAGGAGGAGCCCCTTTCCTCATCCCCGCCGGCGACGAGGCGGACCCGATACCCGGAGAGGAGGCCTTTGTCCTTCAATAGCTTGACCGCCATCAAAGCGGCCACCAAGGGCCCTTTGTCATCGCTGGAGCCGCGGGAAACCATCTTGGCTTCCTTGCCTTCGCCGACGATCTTCCCGGAGAAGGGAGGGAAATCCCATTTCCCGACGGCGGGGACGACGTCGGCGTGGGCGTAGATGCCGATCTCGGGGCCTTCCCCGCTCCCGCAGGTCAATTCGGTGCAATAGCCTTTGCAGGCATCGACCCCAAAGCCGTAGGATTTGCCTTTCTCGGCCAGATAGTCCAGCGCGGATTTGACGCCTTTCCCGAAGGGGGCGTTCTCCCCGGCGCTGCTAGGATCGTAGACGGATTGCTTCTTGACCAGCTCGGTCAAAACCGAAAGGGCCTCTTTCTCGTAATCTTTGCTGAGCTTCTTGAAATTCGGCATTGCGATATAACCTCTCCTTGTTTCCCCTGCAAGGGGAAAGAACGGAAGAAGTATAGAACAAGAGGGGGAATTAGGGAACGAGGAGGGGGAGAAATCGCCCTTTTTCCTCTCGTTTCAGGCCTCTTCCGGGGTTTTCGGCAGCGGGGAGGAAGGTGAGCGGACCAAATAGGTTTGGGCGACGTAGTCGGTCAGGCTTTGCCTGTCCTTCCGGAAGGCGCGGAAGGCTTCGTTGAGGCAAAAGGGGACCCCGAAGGAAAAAAGCGAAGACAAAGCGATCAGGATCCAAAAGAACAGGAAGCGCAGGAAGAAGCGCGAAAAGGAGGGGGATAGGCCTCGGGAATCCACGTAGGACAGCTTGCTTAAGGCCATGCCGAACGTCCTCCTTCCCCGATGGAAGCAAAGGGGGACGAGGAAGAAAAGGATCCAACAGGCGAGGGAAAAGCAGAGGCAGAAGGAGGCAATGTATCCTAGATAAATCCGCCTCCGGGCTTCGACGAAGCCCTTCTTTTTGGAAAGGTCCCCCACCGCCTTCCCTTCGATGACCTCGGAATAGGCGGACAAATAAGCCCCATCGAAATCCGGGGAGGGGAGCAGCCTTTCCCCTTCGCTTCCGAAAAGCGAGGAGCCTTCGTATTGCAAAGGGATTAGATACCCGAGCAGCCGCTGCTTCCCTTGGAGGTCGAATTCCTCGTTTAGATAGACCGTGTAGCAATAAAAGAGGGCCTCGGAGCAGGCTTGGCATTTCTCCTTTTCCGTCAAAGAGTTGTCCCTTTCCAAAAAAGAGGGCAAAAGCTCCACCCCACCGCTTTCTTCGACGTAGAGATGACTCTCGAGCATAATCCCTTCCCGAAACAAGGAGGGGGAGGAATAAGCCGGGGTCAAAAAGTACAAGGGGAAGACGCCGCAGCAAAATAGGGCGGTCAGAAACAAAGCCGAGAGGAAATCGAAGGCCGCGCTGGCGAAAAGGGTGAACCCATGGGGGATTTGATAGACGAGCTCCTTCTCCATTCACTCACCCCTCCCATCGACGCTGCGCAGGCGGAAGAGGAACTCGGAGAAGGGGGTTTTGTGGGAGGCGAAGAAACAGAAGGAGAAATCGAAGGCCATGAAGCAAACGGAGAAAAGGGCGAAGAAAAGCAGGCTGAACGGCCCAAGGAGAGGGCTTACGAACAATTCGGCCGCGGAAGCTCCGTAGGTGAAAAGGGGGAGGCAGGAGGGGATTGCGAGGGTTTCCAAGAAAAGCAGCAAGGAGCGGAGCAGCTTCTGCCACCAAAGGGGGTAGCACCCATCTTTGGTCAGAAGCTCGGCCTTGAGGATCCTCCGCCCAAGGGTCTGCCCTCCTTTGGAGAAAAAGGTGAAGGCGAAGAAATAGAGGAGGCAGGAAAGGAGGTGGCAGAGGAAGGCTTCGGCGAATTTGTAACGGTAGAGGTAATCGCGCGAATCCTCATAACGGGAAAAGGCTTCCCGATAGCTCGCGCTGGATGCTTGGAAGTCCTCGGCGACATCCTGCAGAAGGGAACGGTAGGATCCTTCCAGCTTCGAAGCGATCTCCTTCCCGGGTTCGTAATTGGGGTTATGGATGTATTCGTCCAGGCTGGAAGCGATCTCTGGGCGCAGAAGGGGATAGCCTTCCCCGCTTTCGAAATACCCCTTCACCCCATCCATCTTCTCCCAGTAGGAGGAAGATCCGGAAAAGGAGAGGGAGGCGAAATCGTCCGGATGGGACGGTTTATAGGAAACGAGGTAGAAATAGGCCCTGTCGCTTTCCGCCCCCATGGGGGAGACGCCTTGGTATAAGAGCCCGGAGACGGGGAGGGAAGCCTCCATCAAGCTCGAAAGGGCGATGCCTTTCCGGTAATTCTCCGAACGCTCGGCGTAGGAAAGCAGCGCGCCTTCTTTGGAGGATTCCCCCGCCCCAGAAGAAAGGATGAGGGACGTGAGCTCTTTTTGGCAGGAGGAAGCCGTGGAGGAAGCGGAGGAATAGTAAGGGATCAAGGGGTCGATGTAGCCGGAGAGGGAAAAGCAAAAAAGAGTCAAAACGGAAAGGAGGAACCCTTCGAGCACGCAAAAGGCGAAGCGCCTCCCCTTCCTTAGGTCGAGGCAAAGGCAATGGGGGCTCAGAGTTGGGCGAGCCATTTGCCGATTTCCCCGTAGTCATCCACCCAGACCGCGATCAAATCGAAGGAGAAGAAATACTCGGACAGGTCACGGAACAAAGAGGGCTGATAGCCGTTTTCCTTCTTCATGAAGATGAAGTTGAACTTAAGGTAATTGCAGGCCAGCTCCAAAAGGCGCTTCATGTCGGGGTCCGTGAGGGAGATGCCGATGAAGAAGCAGGCGTTGAATTTGAAATCGTGGAGCTGCTTGGCGATATTCCAGGAATAGGGGTTGTTGTAAAGGGCGAAATAATCGCTTTCCCCGAAGACGAGGGAGGAGGTGAACCTCTCCTGGTCATAACGGTCGTAAGGCAAGAGGCCGTGGACGTGGTAGATGGAGGTGACGGCCTGCTTGACGGCGAAGGAGGTATCGTCGTAGATCGTGCAATAGAGCAGGCCCCTTTTCTTGAGCAAATATTCAAGGTTGGTGTCGTAATTATAGGTGATGACCGAGGTCCCGGGGTGGGAAGCGAGGAAATCGACGCATCGGTAAAGGGTGGAATTGGGGTCGGAGAAGCTGCGGGCTTCCTTGAATTCGTAGAGCTCGTGGTTGAGCTGCCGATAAAGATCGTCCCCGCCGGCTTTGATCAAGGAAGGCGAGGTGAAGAGCTCCTCCCCGACGTAATGCTTCATCTGCTCAGCGCTTTCTTCGCTGCCTTGGAAGTAGATGCTGGAAAGGGCGGAGATCAGGCCACGCCAATCCTTTGCGCCATAATCTTTGTTGATCCCCGCCCCCATCACCAAATCGATCGAAAGATTGGTGGAGTAGAAGCGCATGAGGAAAAGCAAGAAGGAAGAGGCAGAGGAATTGCCGCCTTGGACGGCATTGAGGCGGTCCATCAAAGAAACGTGGGACCCCTGCCCTTTTTTCCCTGGCCGCAATTCGATGGCCTTTCCCTCCATGAAGCCGCTGGCGCAAAAATCCTCGCCATCAAAATAGACGTTGAGGCCGGCTTTGGGGCGGAAGAGGTCGTATTCCCTGTCCAAAGAAGGGACGCGGACGAAGTTCACATTCCCCATCTCATCCATCGACTCGAGGTTGACCCCGTGCTTGCTCGGGAAGATGTGGACCGTGTATTTGTGGATATGCCCTTTTTTGGAAGTGACGATCGCCTTGTAATCGCAGGTAGGGTCGAAATGGAAGCCGAAGCTGCGCAAAACGATCTCGTCGTACCCGACGCCGTTGAGGTAATAAAGAAAAAGCAAAACCAGAAGGCACTTCTTCTTGAAGAGGTAGTCTTCTCGTTTTTCTTCTTTAATCATTCTCTCCCTCCTTTTGGATGAGGCGGATGGCGGAGCTCGACAAGGCGAAGCGGGCGCTTCCCCAGCCAAGCAAAGACATCCCGGCGGCGAAGAAGAGGCAGCAGGTCACGAATTCCAGCGAAGCGGGCACGAAGATCCTTTGATGCAGGAAGTTGTAGCGGAAGCTGAGGGAGAGGAAAACGACCCCCAAAACCAGGCTGAGGGCGGACAAAATCAAAAGGCAAATCGCGTCGTCGCGGCGCTTCTTTTGCTTCAATATCCGCACCTCCGCCCTCTCCGAGGAGGGGGCGGGTCGGCTTTGGGGGTCGAATCGCTTCATCTTACTTGACGCTGGCTTGGTAGGCTTTCGCGAATTCGGATTCGACCAAGGACTTGATGGCCTCGTCGGTCTTGGCTTCTTGGTCGTTGAAGACGTTGACGACCAAAGCCTTGATGGCGGAGCGCATCTTGCTGGAATACTTGTTGACCGGGGACATGAAGTATTCGCCGTTTTCGGCGTAAGCCTGGTTGAGGGCGAGGACCTGCCCGGCGTAGGCTTTGGTCTTCTCCGCTTTGGAAGAGGAGGCGACGACGCCGTTTTTGGCGGCCTGGACGTTGGCTTTGATCTCCTCGTTCTCGTAGGAGGAGGCGCGGATCGGGCAGTAGTCGGTGGAAACGGAGAGCTTGGCGAAGTTATCCGCGGTGTTCAGGAAGTCGTAGAACAGAAGCGCGGCGGCCTCTTCCTGCTTATTGGATTTCTGGAAGAAGCACATGGACCCGCCCTGGGAGGTGGATTTGACTTTGCTGGCGTCTTTCCAGCCCGGGAGCTTGGTGTAGTCGACGGTATAGCCGTCTCCGACCATCCAGGCGGAGCCGCGGGTGGTGGCGATGATCATGAAGCATTTTCCTTCCGCGAAGAGGGTGGAGGGATACTGATGATCGCCTTTGGAAGGGTCGCTGAGATAAAGGTTGTCGGAGCAGCAGATCAAGCCTTCGTTGTTCCACTTCTTGAGCTGGACCATCGCTTCTTTGGCGCGCTCGTTGTTGAACAAGACGCCGTCTTTGGCGGAGTCGATGGCGGCGACATAGGGGATGCCCTCGCTTTCCATAATGGTGAAGAAGAGGTTCTCCGGAGTCTCGTAGCAAAGCGGGACGGCGGTGAAGTAGTTGTTCTCATCCTTCTGGTTGGCGAAGATCTCCGGGTAGTCGGTCTTCATGGCGCGGGCCAGATCCATCATCTCGGTAAAGGTGCCGGGGTGGGCATAGGCTTTTTTGCTGGTCGCGGCGACGGGGGCGGGATAGGAGCCGGCCTGCTCCCCGGCGGCGGTGGCTCCGACGGCGGCGAAGACTTCGTGGTTGACCATCAAAGACTCGGCGGATTTCCCAAACGGAAGGGTGTAATAGGCATCCCCGCCGTATTGCTGCTTCTCGACGTCGAGATAGCTCTTGATGTAGTCGGGGTCCTTTTCCATCTCCTGGCCTTTGACGGTCACGTCGAGGAGGTATTCCTCCCAGTTATAGGCATAAGTCCCGTAGGTGATGGCCATCGAGGGGGTATTGCCGTCTTTAAGGCCTTTGTCGACGTCGGAAGCGATGGCGGGATAGTTCTTATAGGCTTTGGTTTTGATGGTGATGTTGGGGTATTTCTGGTTGAAGGCGGCGATCATGTCCTTCATGTAGTAATAGGCTTTGTAGTTGTAGTCGTCGCTGGAATCTTCGGGAGTCGGGTCAACCGCGTAGTTGTTCCAGAAGGAGACGGTCACTTCGCCGCCGTTATAAGTCGGAAGGTCGGAGTGGCTGTTGCCGGAATCGTTGCCACAGGCGGTCAAAGCGGAGGCCGCGATGAAGGCGAGGCATAAAGCGGAAGCGTGTTTGGTGAATTTCATGAATCCTAAGTTCTCCTTTCACTCATTCAACAACGTCTTTCATTTTATCACAATCCGCTAACCTTTAATGCCGGAACGTCCTGTTCCGGACATGATGTATTTGCGGAAGGCGATAAACAAAATCAAGATCGGCAGAACCGTCAACACGGCGGCGGTCATCTGCCAGGCGGGGTTGGTGACCATCTCCCCGGAGGGCCCTTGGATCTGCAGCGCGTTCCCGCGGATGATCACGGAGATCACGTTGTAATCGTCGTTATAGACGGAAAGGGAGGGCCAGACGTAGGAGTTCCAGGAGGAGATGAAGGAAAGGATCGTGATGGTGATGAGGGTCGGCATGGCGATGGGGACGAGGACTTTCCATAGGTAGGACCAGTCGCTTTTCCCATCGACTTTGGCGGCGAGGTAGAGCTCATTGGGGATCTGCTTGAAGTTCTGGCGGAGCAGGAAGATGTAGAAGACCGAAGCGATCAAAGGGAGCACCATGGTGAGGACGGCTTGGAGGTAATTCTGGTTTTGGGAGATGAGGTCCAAGCTCGAGAAGGTGGAGTAGTTCGTGATCGCGAGCATCTCCCCGGGGATCATCATGGTGGCTAGGAACAGGACGAAAAGGATGTCCCTGCCTTTGAAGTGCAGCTTAGCGAAGGCGAAGGAAGCCAAGATGGTGGTGAGCAGTTGGAAAAGGGTCGTGGTCATAGCCACCAGGAGGGTCGTCCCGACGTGGGAGAGGAAGTTGAGGCGGGCGATCGTTTGGGTGTAGTTGTTGATGAAGTTCTCCCCCATGGTGGCGAAGGAGGCGAAGAGGGAGCCGTTCGTGGCCTCTTCATAGCTCATGAACGAGGCGGCGATCATGTAATAGAAAGGGAAAAGGCAGAGCAAGGCCATCAAGGAAAGGAATAGGTAAACCAAAGCGGCGGAGAGGATGCGCTTCACTCGGTCCCTCTTGCCTTCTTTGATGGTGTCTCCGCCTTTGGAGAAGGAAGGGACAAGGACCAATTTGGTGGTGATCGTCGAGGGTTTCATATCAATACACCACCTTCTTTTGCGAGATCTTCAGCTCGATGAGGGTGAAGATCAGAATGATGACGAAGAGGATGACCGCGGCGGCGGAGGCGAATTGGCTGACTTTGTTGGAGGCCCCCATCTCCCCGTTCATGGCATCCATGATGTAATAGACGATCGTGTAGAGATCGTGGGTGTTGGCGTCGCTGGAATAGCTCCTCCCGAGCAAGCCGACGATGGAGGAATACTCTTTGAAGGCCGTGATGAAGGAGGTGACGGAGATATAGAGGATCTGCGGGGACAGCAAGGGGATCGTGATTTTGAGGTTGGCTTTGGCTTTGGAGGCCCCATCGACGCGGGCGGCGTCGTAGTACTGCTGGTCGATGCCCTCAAGCCCGGAAAGGAAAATCAAAACCTTGTACGGCAAAGCGGTCCAGATGATATAGAGGCAAAGGACGAACATGCAGCTCCCCCAGCTGGCGGAGGAGGCATCCAGCCAAGGGACGTCCAGATGGAAGATCGCATTGACGGCCCCATGGTTTCCGAAAAGCACGCCGAAGACCATGCCGATGGCGATGACGTTGGTGACGTAGGGCATGAAGAAGACGGTTTGGAAGAATTTCTTGAGGGGCTTGATGGAATGGATGCCCAAGGCCAAGGCGAGCGCGATCAAAACGGAGATGGGGACGGTGACGAAGGTGATGAACATCGTGTTGGAGAAGGCCGATGGGCTGTTCCAAGAGAAGAAATCGTTGTTGACGATTCCGGCGTCGTTGTTGGCCACGATTCCGAGGACATAGCCGTAGTTGAAGAAGGAGAAGCCGGTGCTGGTGCCTTTGGTGGAGTCGTAGTCTTTCAGGAAGGAGACGACTAGTGTATTCAGGATCGGATAGAAGGTGAAAACGGCCATCAGCAAAAGGACGGGCGCCAGATACAGCCAAGCTTTCCAGTTGTTTCTTTCTTCGTCCATAGCTTAGAAGCGGATCCTCTTTCCATCGGAGGCGGAGAAAAGGTAGATTTTGCTCCGCCGAAGGGCGAATTTGATCGTCCCGGGCTCAACGCGGAGGTCGCTGTCGACGACGAGTTTGATCTTCTCCCCTTCCATTTGGGGATGGGAGCAATATAGGCAGAGGTCGCGCCCTTGGGTGAGGACCTGATTGACTTGGAGGGTCAAAACCTTGTCCTCCTCTTTGGCTTCGTCCAAAAGCAAGAAACCCTCGGGACGGATGGCCAAATGGACGTCTTGATCGGGCAAAGAGGGATCGACGTCGATGATCTTCTCGCCTCCGAGCATGACTTTCCCCTTCTCCAAGCGGGCGCGGAAGACATTGATGGGCGGATTGCCGAGGAACTTCGCGGCGAAGAGGCAATTCGGGTTGCGGTAGATTTCCTGCGGGCGGTCGAGCTGGACCATTTTCCCATGGTCCATGACCAAAATCTCATCGCAGATCGACATGGCCTCCTCTTGGTCGTGGGTGACGAAGACGGTGGTGATGCCAATCTGCTGCTGGATGCGGCGGATCTCCTCGCGGGTCTGCAGGCGCAAACGCGCGTCGAGGTTGGAAAGGGGCTCGTCGAGGAGCAGAACCTTGGGTTTCTTCACCAAAGCGCGGGCGATGGCGACCCTCTGCTGCTGGCCGCCGGAGAGCTCGCTGGGCTTGCGGTCGAGCAAGTCGGAGATCTGGACGAGCTTGGCGGCTTCCCGAACGAGGGCGTCTTCTTCGTCCAGGGACAGGTTCCGGTGGATCAATCGGGTCTTGCCGTCGCGGAGGATCTCCCCCGCCCCGTTTAAGGAAAGCCCCTTGGACTCAGCCTTTTTCCTTTGCTCTTCCGCCTTGGCGGAAGCCTCTTTCTCGGCATCCTTGAAGCTCAGGCCTCTCTTCCAAAGCAAAAAAGCCTCTTTCGCAAGAGAAAGGGAAACGGAAAAGCGGTTGGCGAGTTCCTCCTCCCCCGCTTCTTTCCCCTGCTTTTGGAAAGAAAACAAAAACTCTCCGATTTCCTTTTCCTTTCCGAAGAAGGAGGCGCGGGAGGCTTCCTTCAAATAGAGGTAATCCTTCTCGTTCTCCTCGACTTTTAGGTTGGTCAAAGGGAACTGGATGTTCTTATAGACCGTCATATGGGGGTAAAGCGCGTAGTTTTGGAAGACCAAGCCGATCCCCCGCTTCTCCGGCGGGAGGAAGGTGACTTCCTTGTCCCCGAAATAGATTTG